>Ga0224528_1000183_pt1 | contig 52702 bp, 45 predicted proteins | sample CBST25metaG_2_FD_179888 | JGI IMG/M metagenome (GOLD analysis project Ga0224528, IMG submission 179888) | Peat soil microbial communities from Stordalen Mire, Sweden - C.B.S.T25 | ecosystem: Environmental > Terrestrial > Soil > Wetlands > Peat | place: Sweden: Norrbotten County, Stordalen Mire...
CGCCAGATCCTCAATGTGCCAAAGCTCGAAGTTGGCACGGTGCTGACGGGCAACCAGCGCCAGCCAGGGATCGGTCGGAAGCGGCAGCGCGTCAAGCGCGGTCTGGTGCGCGGCGCGGGTGTCGGCGTCATGAAGCTCGGCGATGGTTGTGGCTGAAAGCATAAGTAAAAAGGTACACGGCCGTGGATTCCTGATTGCCGCAGTTGCGTCTATGGTAAAACCATCATCATTCAAACTCCAAACCTTTGAGAATGTATGGAATCGGCTCAGACCCAAAATGGGCTGGCAGGAACAATGGGACGCGAGGCGGGAGCATGAACGTCGCGGGCGACGGTCGGCTACTGCCTCGGACCGTCTTTGTGGAAGCGGTTGCGCGGCATTCTACACGGGGTGGCCGCGGAAGGCGTAGTACAACTCGATCAGCAGGATGATGACCACCGTGACTTCGAGAAAGAAGGCGCGGCTCTGGTTGAACTGCTCCACCATGTACTGGTAGAGATCTTCGGCGGTCTTGAGCTTCTGCGCGACCAGATTCTTGTAGTCGGGCACGCCTACCCTGGCCGCGGCCAGACGGTAGAGGCGGGCCGAGAACATGTCGCTGAGGAACTTGATGGCGTTGTCGGCGCGCTCGGTCAACTCTTCGACATCGAGCAGCACGGTGTGCAGCTTGGTGGCCGAGCCCGACATGCGCCAGCGGGCGAACATGCCGCGCTTGGCGTCGATCATGTCGTAGACGCCGTCGAGGATGGCGGTGAGCATTTCGTCGTAATGGCGGAACTCAAGCAACTGCGAGTTGGCGTACTCGAGCAGTTGGATGGCGGTTTCGGCACCGGCAATCGAGTCGTAGAGAAAGGCTGCGTTCCAGCCGATGACGGCCACGTCGCTGGCGTAGTAGGAGATCTGCGAGCCGAGCACCTCGGCGCACTCGCCGGGGGCCAGTGTCTGGCGGTCGCCGCGCACCAGTTGCGCAATCTCCTGCCCGCGCTTGCGCACCAGATCCTCGGCCGTGGGGCGGCCTTCGGCCTCGCGCACGTGGAAGATGAAGTAGTCTTCGCTGAGCCAGCTCTCGTAGGGCTTGACCATGGCGATCTTGGCGTTGGCCAGTCGCTGGCGCACCAGCGGCTCCACGCGCGAGGCGAAGTCGATCTCCCAGATCCAGCGGCTGGCCATCAGCGTCAGATCGGACCAGTTGCTCGAAAAGGGCAGATGGTAGATGACGCTGACCACGCCGTAGTCGTAATACTTGATCTCGCCTTCGAGCCGGTCGCCGTTTTCCAGCTCCAGCGGTTCGAGCGGTTCGGTCAGCGGCGGCCGCACGTATTGCACGTACGAGGGCACGGTAGGTTTGACGGCCGGTGGATGGATGGGGCGAGCCTTGGCGGCCTGCTGCAGGACATCGAGGCGAAGCTCCTCGCAGACGGCAAATTGAATCATCGCCAGCGCTGTGCCCCGAAGCGGCTGTGCGAAGTTTTCTTGTATGTCAGACATAAATGGAGGGTGCGCCGTTAGAGCAGGCAGAACCCGTGCAAGCATCATACACTGCGGCGTAGGCAGTTCTGAGGAATGCTGCCTTGCATGATGCGGGCTATTTGCCGGGGAAGCGCATTTGGATTTCCCAGAGACCGCTCTTCAATTTTCGGTTTTCCCCGGGAGGGAGCAGGGACATTTATGTCCCTGAAACCATGTTGGAAGCGACAAGGCTTTAGCCGTGGGCCTTTGACTTCCCAAAATGAACAGCCCGCGCCTAAAGGCAAGAGTCTTTGCCTGCCTTTTTCAGGGACATAAATGTCCCTGCTCCTTCCCTGAAAAAATGTGGCACGGCTCATGCAAGAGCGAGCAGTTCTTCGGTCGATTGAATGAGACGAGCCTGGAGGACGGCGAGTGCGGCTGTCACGGTGGGGCTGAAGCTCTCGCCGAGCGCAAGCGAACCGGCGCCGACGGTCAGTTGCAGTGCGCGCGCGGGAAACACGCCATAGAGATCGCGGCTGAGCGCAAGCAGGGAAGCCGCGTCAAGGTGATGCACACCGTAGAGTGCGCTCATGGTCGAAGGCTCCACGGGCAAAAGAGAAATTTCACCGGGCGCCGAGGCCACGGAGCAATCGAGGAAAAGAGCGGCGCGGGCCTGGGCAAGGTCTTCGGCGAGGTCGGGCGTCCACTGCTGGCGGGCGAGGATGCGCACCTCGTCGCGGTCGGCGAAATATGTGGCAGCCCGGTTGGCCAGCCAAGGCCCGAGGCCGTCATCGGTGCGCAGCGTGTTGCCGCAGGCAAGGATGAGGCAGCGGGCCGTGGGGGGCATCTGGGAGCCTTTCAGCCGCGCACCAGACGGTCGGAGACCGAGCCGTCGGCGGTGAGCAGGGTGACGGCCAGCGGCATCTGGCCGAAGGCGTGGGTGGAGCAGCTCAGGCAGGGGTCAAAGGTGCGGACCACGGCTTCGATGCGGTTGAGCGCGCCCTCGGCAAACTTGCCGTCCTTCACGTAGGCCTTGGCTGCGATGAGCACGCCCCGGTTCATGGCGTTGTTGTTTTGGCCGGTGGCGATCACCAGATTGGCCCAGGTGATCTTGCCGTCGTCGTCGACCTTGTAGTGGTGGTGGAGCGTGCCGCGCGGAGCTTCGGCCTGCCCCGTGCCTTCGAGCCGGTTGACGCCGGCCTGGGCGCGCACATGCTTGTCGAGAATCGCCGGGTCGGCCAGAATCTGCTCGATCTTTTCGATGCCGTAGAGCATGTCGATCAGCCGCGCGTAGTGGTAATAGAACGAGCCCTGCACGGGACCCTTGGCCAACTGTTTGAACTCGGCCAGTTCCTTGTCGGCCAGCGGCGTTCCCATGGACTTGGCGATGTTCAGCCGCGCCAGCGGACCGACGCGGTAGCTGCCGTCGGGGTAGCCAAGTGGCTTGTAGTAGGCGAACTTCGTGTAGCTGTAGGCCTCGACGGCCTCGCCGATCACTTCGGTGAAGCGATTGGCATCGATGTTGTCTTCGACGATCTTGCCCTGAGCATCGATCAGCCGCAGTGCGCCGTCGGTGAACTCGACCGACTCATCTTCGTTGATCAGTCCCAGGTAGAGCGACGGGAAGTTGGCGAAGACCTCGATCTCCTGCTGGAAGCGACCGGCGACTTCCTTGTAGGCCTTGAGCGCGAGCCGGATGTTCGAGAAGGCCTCGGGGATCATGGCGAGAATCTCGTCGCGTTTGGCGGCGAGCAGCGGTTCGGTGACGCCGCCGGGAATCACCCATCCGGGATGAATGCGCTTGTCGCCGAGCAACTCGATGATGTGCTGGCCGAAGCGGCGCAGAGCCACGCCGGCGCGGCCCAACTCGGGCTTGGCCGCGACCACGCCGAAGAGGTTGCGGGTCTTCGGGTCGGTGTCCATGCCCAGCAGCAGATCGGGCGAGGACAAATAAAAAAAGCTGAGGGCGTGCGACTGCACCATCTGGGCGAGATTCAACATGCGCCGGAGTTGCGCGGCGGTGTGCGGAATCTTCACCGCCATGATGGATTCGCAGGCCTTGGCCGAGGCGATCAGATGGCTGACCGGGCAGATGCCGCAGATGCGTGCCATCAGCGCAGGCATCTCATAGAACGGCCGGCCTTCGCTGAAGCGCTCGAAGCCGCGTACCTGCGTGACGTGAAAGTGCGCGTCCGAGACTTCGCCCTGCTCGTTGAGCTGGATGGTGACTTTGCCGTGGCCCTCAAGCCGCGTGACGGGATCGATGGTAATCGTCTGACTCATGGCCTAGGCTCCAAAACGTGTAAGTGCCGGAATGTCCAGAGGACCACCGGTGACCAGTGCGGTGAGTGCTGCGTAAAAGGTATCGGCCGAGGGCGGGCAGCCGGGCAAGAAGACATCGACGGTCACGAATTCGTGAATGGGTCGGACGGTCTTGAGCAGCTTGGGCACAACGACGCAGGGAATCTGCGGTTGCGCGCTGACGTTCTCAATGTAGGCGCGTTCGAGAATAGCCTGTGGGCCGATGGGGTTGCGCATCGAGGGCACATTGCCGGTGATGGCGCAATCGCCCATGGCCACAAGGGTCTTCGAGTGGGCGCGGATCTTTTTGATCTTCTTCTCGTCGTCGACCGAGGCTACGGCGCCTTCAACAAGTGCGATGTCGACCGCGTCGGGAAAGATCTTGGTGTCGACGATGGGGCTATAGACCACATCGACCAGTTCGGCCAGTTCGAGCAGACGCTCGTCCATGTCGAGAAACGACATATGACAGCCCGAGCAGCCATCCAGCCACACGGTTGCCAGTTTCAACTTGCTCATTGCGCCTCCCGCATCAGGTTCAGGTACGGCAGAAAGTCAGGATTCTTGGGATGTGCGAAGCCGATCTTGCTCTTTTCGAACAAGGCTCCGGTGGGGCAGATCTGCACGCATTTGCCGCAACTGGTGCAGTCCGACTTTCCCCACTCCTCATTCAGATCGGTGATGACCGTGCAGCCTTCTCCGCGACCCTTGAGGTCCCAGATGTGAGCGCCCTCAATCTCCGCACAGACGCGGATGCAGCGCGTGCAGAGCACGCAGCGGTTGTGATCGACGATGAACCGTTCGTGCGAGGCGTCCACCTTCAGATCGGGATTGCGATAGGGCAGGCGCACATGCGTCAGGCCGAGTTCCTGCGAGAGCGACTGCAACTCGCAGCGTCCATTGGCCACGCAGACCGCGCAGATGTGATTGCGCTCGGCGAAAAGCAGCTCCAGAATGTTGTGGCGGTAGCGTTGCAACCGCGGCGAGTTGGTGGTGACCTCCATCCCCTCGTAGACCGTGGCCACGCAGGCCGGGAAGAGCTTGTTCGAGCCCTTGACCTCAACCAGACAGAGGCGGCAGGCGCCTATGTCGCCGAGGCCGTCGAGATGACAGAGCGTCGGGATGTGGATCTCGTTTTCGCGGGCCACTGCGAGGATGGTTTGATTGCGGCTGGCGCTGATCTCGTGCCCGTCGATGATGAGTGTGATGACTTCGGCGGTGTCGCTCATGCGGTTACCTCCTGTTCGGCGGCCACCATGGAACAGACGCCGGCCGGACAGCGCTTGTGCTCGATGTGCTCGATGTATTCGTGGCGGAAGTAGCGCAGGGTGCTCAACACGGGGTTGGGCGAGGTCTGGCCGAGTCCGCAGAGGCTGGTGCTTTTCACCGTGTCGCAGAGTTCCTCAAGTAGTTCGAGGTCTGCCAAGGTGCCGGTGCCGGTGCAGATCTTGTTCAGAATCGCGTGCATCTGCGCGGTGCCGGCGCGGCAGGGAATGCACTTGCCGCAGGACTCGGTCCTGCAGAATTCCAGGAAGAACTTGGCGACGTTGACCATGCACGAGGTATCGTCCATGACGATCATGCCGCCGGAACCCATCATGGCGCCGACCTTGACCAGGCCGTCGTAGCTGACGGCGATATCGAGCAGCGACTCGGGCAGGCAGCCGCCGGAGGGGCCGCCGGTTTGCACGGCCTTGAACTTGTGGCCGTCGGGTACGCCGCCGCCGATGTTTTCGATGATCTCGCGCAGCCGGATGCCCATGGGGACTTCAACCAGACCGGTGTTGGTGATTTTGCCGGTGAGGGCGAAGACCTTGGTGCCCTTGCTGTGCTCCGAACCCATGTTCGCGAACCACTTGCCGCCCTTGCGAAGGATGGGCGCGATGTTGGCGAAGGTTTCCACGTTGTTGATCAGCGTCGGCTTGCCCCACAGACCGCTCATGGCCGGATAGGGGGGCCGCGGCTTCGGCATGCCGCGACGGCCTTCGATCGAGGCGATCAGGGCCGTTTCCTCGCCGCAGACGAAGGCACCGGCACCGAGCCGGATTTCGACGTCGAAGCAGAAGGGCGTGTTGCCGATGTTGTTGCCGAGCAGTCCGCGCCGCCGCGCATCGCGCAGGGCAGTTTGCAGACGCGAAACCGCCAGGGGGTACTCGGCGCGTACGTAGACGTAGCCCTTGCTCGCGCCGACCGCATAGGCCGCGATGGCCATGCCCTCGATGACCCGCTGCGGATCGCTCTCGAGCACGCTGCGATCCATGAAGGCGCCGGGATCGCCCTCGTCGCCGTTGCAGATGACATATTTCAGGGCGCCGGCAGACTTGGCCACCGTGCCCCATTTGAGGCCGGTAGGATAGCCGCCGCCGCCACGGCCGCGCAGACCGCTTTCGGTAACTTGGCGAATGATGCCCTGCGGCGTCATGTCGCTGAGCGCGGTTAGCAGTGCCTGATAGCCGTCGCGCGCAATGTAGTCGTCGATCTTTTCCGGGTCGATGTGGCCGGAGTTTTCAAGCACCACATGCACCTGTTGGTCGAAGTGCTCGCGCAGGTCGCACTGCAGTTCTTTGACCGGCTCACTATCCAGGTGCTTCACAACGTTCTCGGCGTTCTCGGCATGGAGGTGCTGATAGAGCGTCTCCTGCGGATCGACCAGAGCCAGCGGTCCGGCCGCGCACAGGCCCATGCAGCCGGTGCGGCGCACGAAGACGTTCTTGCCCTGCGCCTTGACCTGCTCTTCGAGCGCGGCCTTCAGCTTGTCGGAGTGCTGGCTCAGGCAGCCGGTGCCCATGCAGACGTTGATCTCGTGGTCGTACTTGTCGTATTCGCTTTGGGTGGCCTTCGCGATTTGATCCAGTTCTTCGAGCGTCATTCGACGGCCCACCTTTCCAGTTGTTCGATCATCTGATCCTGGGTCATCTGGCCCATCAGTTCTCCGTCGGTCAACACCACGGGCGCGCGTCCACAGGCTCCCACGCAGCGTGCCGTGGTGAGGCTGATGTTTCCGTCCTTGGTGGTTTCTCCCTGCTGGATGCCCAACTTCTGCTCGGCGGCGGCAATCAGCTTGTCGGTGCCCTTGATGTAGCAGGCGGTGCCGGAGCAGATGGTCATGGTGTGCTTGCCGGGCGGCTTCAGGCTGAAGTAGTGGTAAAAGGTGACGACACCGTAGGCCTGGCTCAGGGGAACGCGCAAGGAGCGCGCGACGAATCGAATGGAGTCGTCGTCCAGGTAGCCGAACGAAGATTGCACGGTGTGCAGCGTTTCGATGAGCGCGTGACGGGCATAGCCGTTCTTGCGCATGGTGCCGTTGACGATCTTCCAACGCTTATCGTCGCTGGGCAATGGTGGAGGCGTATAGGCTGGCACGGTTCCCTCCCGAAGGGTTTGGCCGTTTCTACGAAACAGAAATTTGTTTGGTGGCTTTTCTGGTTCGATTTTTCGGCCACACACTTTGTAGTTGAATCGAGGCAGTATGAGCCGTGATTGTTGTCACGTAGTGTGAGACGAAAATAAAAATGGTATCGTATTGTGGTATTCAGTCCCAACTAAAGGTGGTAAGAATTTTGCAGCCGCACCCGAAAATGGGCAGGAAGAGCGGAAAACCAGAGAAAAGCTCTTCCATGCGGTATGCTGACAGCGGCAATGGCAAACCGGGAGAAGATCGAGCGGCGTGTGGTGCGGGTACGCGGCGTGGTGCAGGGAGTGGGTTTTCGGCCCTTTGTCTACCGGCTCGCGCTCGAAGAACAACTGGCAGGCTCGATTGGCAATGACACCGACGGAGTGACGATTGCCCTTGAAGGCGTGCCCGCGCGAATAGATGTTTTTTTTGTGCGCCTGCAAAAAGAAAAGCCGCCGCTGGCACGGATCGATGCGGTCGAGGTGTGCTCGGCTAAACCGCTTGGTGAAACTGGATTTCGCATCGTATTGAGTGCTGTGCTCGGCAAGGTGGCCACCGGCATTCCCGCCGATGCGGCCACCTGCGACGATTGCCTGCGCGAGTTGCTCGATCCCGCCGACCGTCGCTACCGCTATCCGTTTTTGAATTGCACCCACTGTGGGCCGCGCTTCACCATTACGCGGCGCATTCCCTATGACCGGTCGCAGACCTCGATGGCCGTCTTTCCGATGTGTCCCGATTGCCAGCGCGAATATGAAGACCCGCTGAATCGCCGCTTCCACGCGCAACCGAATGCCTGCGCCGTCTGTGGACCGCGGCTCTGGCTGGCGCGGGCCGACGGCGAAACGATTGCTTGTGACGATCCGGTGCAGGAGACGATTGAGCGTTTGCTCGCAGGCGAGGTCGTCGCTATCAAGGGCATCGGTGGGTTCCATCTCGCCGTAGATGCGACCAACGAAGCGGCCATACAGAAATTGCGCCAGCGCAAGCATCGCTACGGAAAACCGCTGGCGGTGATGGTGCGCGATCTCGATGCGGCGCGTGCTTTCTGTTCGTTGACGGAAGAGGAAGAAAAACTCATTAAAACTCCGGCGCGGCCTATCGTACTCGCGCGTCGGCGTGCGGAGTCGCTGCTGGCCGCTTCTGTTGCTCCCGGTCTGCCGTGGCTCGGAATCTTTCTGCCGTATGCGCCGTTGCAGCATCTGCTCTTTGCCGACCGCCGCGTGCGTGCGCTGGTGATGACCTCGGCGAACCTGAGCGAGGAGCCGATCTGCATTGCGAACGATGAAGCACGCATGCGGCTGGCCGCGATTGCCGACGTGTTTCTGCTGCACAATCGCGAGATTTTGCAGCGTTGCGACGACTCGGTGGCGGCGGTTGTCGATGGTGTGCCGCAACTGGTGCGCCGCGCGCGCGGCTACGTTCCGCTGTCTGTAGATCTGCCGATCGACCTATTCCTTGATGCGCCGCCGTTGCTTGCTGTTGGTGGGCATCTGAAGAATGTTTTTGCGCTGGCGCGAGGGCGTTTTGCCTACCAGAGCCAGCACCTCGGCGACCTTGAAAACCCAACGGGGCTGGCGTTTTTCGAGGAGTCGTTGGCGCACCTGATGCGCACCTTCGAGATTGCGCCGACCGTCGTCGTGCACGATCTGCACCCGGGCTATCTTTCGACAAATTGGGCGAAGCAGTGGGCCGAGGAAAAGAAACTTCCGCTGATTGGCGTGCAGCATCATCATGCGCACATTGCCGGTTGTATGGCCGAGCACGGTGTGACGGAGCCGGTGATCGGACTCGCGCTTGACGGCACCGGCTACGGCACCGACGGCAAGATCTGGGGCGGGGAAGTCTTGCTTACTCGACTCGATGGCTTTGAGCGATTTGCGCATCTCGACTATGCGCCGCTGCCCGGCGGCGAAAAAGCGATTCGCGAACCCTGGCGGATTTTTCTCGGGTTTCTTCTCGCCAGCGGCGTAGAGGTCGAGGAGCAGGAACTTGCCGCGTGGACCGGAGCCTCGGTCGAGCAGTTACGCATCGTTCGGCGCATGGTGGAGCGCGGATTGAATGCGCCGCTCACCTCAAGCTGTGGACGGCTCTTCGATGCGGTGGCGGCGGTGGTGCTCGGTCGTCGTGTGGTCGATTACGAGGCGCAGGCGGCGATTGAACTTGAGGCCGTAGCCATCGACGAGCCTCTCGATTTTTCTTGCTTGTATGAGATGACGCTGGAAGAAAAGAAAGACGAGCCGGCTGTTCTGGCAACGGCTTCGCTATGGCGTGCGCTGCTTGAAGATCTGCGTGCGGGAGTGGCGCGCGAAAAAGTTTCCGCACGTTTTCATGCAGGCGTGGCGCGGGGATTTCTTCTTGCCGCTCGGCGGGCGCGTGAGCGGAGCGGCATCGAGACGGTCGCGCTTTCGGGCGGCTGTTTGCACAATCGCCGGCTGGCAATACTGCTGCGCATGGGGCTTGAAGCGGAGGGCTTTCGCGTGCTGCGCAACGAGCGCGTGAGTCCTGGCGACGGTGGTCTGAGTTACGGGCAGGCCGTGGTTGCGGCGGCGCGTTTGGCACAAAAGTAAAGCGGCGATCCACGTTGAGAGAATCGCCGCTCGATGAAATCCAAATAGAAAAAGAAAGAACTAACTCGCGGCCAGATGAACCAGTTCTTCGGCCTCGCTTTTGGGGCCGAGGATGGAGACGCGCGGAATGCGGCCGCGGACCATCGAGACCTCGTCGCAGCGGTGCAGGCGCGGGCAGTTCTGGCAATCCTTGAAGACCTTGTCGGGCAGGTCGGCCTTGTCTTCGACGGTGCGGAAGCTGTACTTGAAGAAGAAGTCCGGGATGCGCGTGAACAGGCACACCGAGTGGATGCCGTGTTCTTCGGCCTCGTCAATTAGTGACTGGAGCAGATGGCCACCCGCCCCCTGGCCTTTGGCCTCGGGACGGACGACAATCGAGCGCACTTCGCAGAGATGCGGCCCATAGAAGTGCAGCGCGCCGCAGCCGAGGAAGACCCCGGCGTCGGATTCGGCGACGGTGAAGTCGCGAATGTTTTCGCAGATCTCGGCAAAGGCGCGCTTCAAGAGCGTGCCGTCGCCGGAGAGCGAGTTGACCAGATCGTAGACGTTCGAGGCGTCTTGAAGCAGCGCCTTACGCACCCGCATGGGCCATCTCCTGAGAAGCGAGAGCGGCAACCCGCGCCGCGGCTTCTTCGAGAGCCTGCCCAACGCGTACGCGCGCCGTTCCGCCAATCACATCGTGGCAGTCGAGCGTCGCGTTCAGCGTGGCAGCCTCGTAGAAGTCCTTGTCGAACTCCTCGCCGAATTGATGCAGTTCGTCGAGCGTAAGCTCGCCCAGCTCCACTCCCTTTTCGAGAGCGTACCGGACCGCGTTGCCGATCTTCTCGTGTGCGGTGCGGAAGGGAACGCCCTTGTAGACAAGGTAGGTTGCCGCGGCCATCGCGTTCAGATAACCGGTTTCGGCAGCCTTCTTCATCGCCGGGTGGTTGAACCGGAGCGCCGCCGTGAAGCGCGCGACCAGATGCAACATCTGGGGCACGAAGCTGACGGCGAAGGCCGGCTCCTGGGTCTCCTGCATGTCTTTATTGTAGGCCAGCGGGAGCCCCTTGAGCTGCATGGCGACGGTTTGCGCCGCACCGTTGATGCGGCCGACCTTGGCGCGCAGCAACTCGGTCAGATCGGGATTCTTCTTCTGCGGCATGGCGCTTGAGCCGGTCGAGAAGGGCTCGGGCAACTGCACAAAGCCGAACTCGGCGGTGGCGTGCAGCGTGATTTCTTCGGCGAAGCGGCTCAGGTGCAGACCAACAAAGGTGAGCGCCTGTAGATATTCGAGCACGAAGTCGCGGTCGCTGGTGGCGTCCATCGAGTTCGCGGTGGGCGCATCGAAACCGAGCTCACGCGCGGCGATGGTGCGGTCGAGCTTGAGCGTTGCTCCGGCAATTGCGCCCGAGCCAAGCGGGCAGCGGTTGAGCCGTTTCGCACAGTCTTCGAGGCGATTCGCATCGCGCAGCGCCATCTCTACATAGGCCAGCAGCCAATGGGCGATGAGCACCGGTTCGGCGCGTTGCAGATGCGTGTAGCTGGGCATCGGAGCCTCGCCCGCGGCCTTGGCCACTTCAACGAGAGCCTCGGCCCAGCTCTTGAGGCCGGCGATGGTCTTCGCAATCTGCGCGCGCACATAGAGGCGCAGGTCGGTGGCGATCTGTTCGTTGCGGCTGCGGCCGGCGTGCAGCTTGCGGCCGAGCGAGCCGAGCCGCGCGGTCAACTGGATCTCGACGTAGTGATGAATGTCCTCGGCCTCGGGATGCGTGCGCACAGCTTCTTTGCCTGCATCCGAAGCGTAATCGGCGGCGATGGCGTCGAGGGCATCGCGGAGTTGCGTTCTTTCCCCTTCGGTCAATATCCCGGCAGCACAGAGAGCTGAGGCGTGCGCCTTGCTGGCAGCTACTTCCTGGGGAAGTAGCTGCCAGTCGAAGACGATGGAGCGCTGCCACAGTTCGAACTCGCGGTCGAGCGGCTCGCGGAAGCGTCCCGACCACATCTTGACGGATTTTTCTTCGTTCGACATGGCGCGGTTATTCCTTGTCCTTGGCGCTGCTCAACAGAGGCATTTCATTGCCGGTGCTGAGGGTGACGAGTCCGGCGGCGGCGTAGGTCAGCAGCTTGTTGCGCGTGTCGGTGATGTCGAGATTGCGCATGGTGAGCTGGCCGATGCGGTCGCGCTGCGAGAAGGCGGATTCGGTCTTCTCCATGCTGAGGCGCTCGGCGTGGAAGGTGAGATTCGGCGACTCGGTGTTGAGAATCGAGTAGTCGTTGCCGCGACGCAACTCCAGCGTGACGGTGCCGGTGATGGCCTTGGCAACCCAGCGCTGGGCGGACTCGCGCAGCATGATGGACTGCGAATCGAACCAGCGGCCCTGATAGAGCAGGCGACCGAGCTTGCGCCCGTTTTCGCGATACTGCTCGATGGTGTCCTCGTTGTGAATGCCGGTGATGAGCCGCTCGTAGGCGATGAACAGCAGCGCCAGGCCGGGGGCCTCGTAGATGCCGCGGCTCTTGGCCTCGATGATCCTATTCTCAATCTGATCGCTCATGCCGAGGCCGTGGCGTCCGCCGATGCGATTGGCTTCGAGCAGCAACTCGACCGGGTCACTGAACTCGCGACCGTTGAGCGCGACAGGGAATCCCTCTTCAAAGCGGATGGTGATCTCTTCTGGCTTGATCGCGAGATCCTCGCGCCAGAAGGCCACGCCCATGATGGGTTCGACGATCTTGATGGAGGTGGAAAGATGTTCGAGATCCTTGGCTTCATGCGTTGCGCCGAGCAGGTTCGAGTCGGTGGAATAAGCCTTCTCGGAGGACATCTTGTAGCCGAAGCCGGAGCGCTGCATGAAGGCCGACATCTCGGCGCGGCCGCCAAGCTCGTCGATGAACGCGGCGTCGAGCCAGGGCTTGTAGATCTTCAGATCGGGATTGACGAGCAGACCGTAGCGATAGAAGCGCTCAATGTCATTGCCCTTGAAGGTGGAGCCGTCGCCCCAGATGTGGACCTCGTCCTCCTTCATGGCGGCGACGAGCATGGTGCCGGTAACGGCGCGGCCAATCGGCGTGGTGTTGAAGTAGGGCACGCCGGCGGTGGTGATGTGGAAGGCACCGGCCTGCAGTGCCGCGATGCCTTCGCGCACCAGCGGGCCACGGCAGTCAATGAGGCGCGCTTTTTCAGCACCGTATTCGAGGGCCTTGCGCGGAATCGCGTCGTAATCGGTTTCGTCGGGCTGGCCGAGGTTCGCCGTGTAGGCGTAGGGCGTCGCGCCCTTCTGCTTCATCCAGTGCAGCGCGGCAGAGGTGTCGAGTCCGCCGGAAAAGGCAATGCCGACCTTCTGGCCGACGGGCAGTGATTCAAGAATTACGGACATGATGGAGAACCCTCGGAGCGCCTCTCGTTTTTGGCGAAAGGCGCATGGTTGCGAATCCGGTTACTTGTTCAGTGCGGACTGAAATTTTTCGACGTTGTAGAGGCCGCCGAGCAGCAGCAGCAGCAGCGCCTTCTGCGCGTGCTTGCGGTTCTCGGCCTGGTCGAAGATGATCGAGTTCGGTCCGTCGAGCACGGCGTCGGTGACCTCTTCATTGCGGTGCGCCGGCAGGCAGTGCATGAAGACGGTGGTCGGCTTGGCCTTGGCCATCAGCTCTTCATTCACCTGGAAGGGGCGGAAGATGGGCTGGCGCTTGGTCGATTCGTGCTCCATGCCCATCGAGACGCAGACGTCGGTGTAGATGGCGTCGGTGCCGACGACGGCCTCCTGCGGGTCTTGCAGCAGACGGATCTCGCAGCCGTTCGTCTCGGCAATCTCGCGTGCCTTGGTGACGATCTCGATATCCGGCGAGTAGCCGCGCGGCGTGGCCACGATGACATTCGCGCCAAGTTGCGCGCCGGTCAGCATCAGTGAGTGGCAGACGTTGTTGCCGTCACCAACGTAGGTGAAGTTGAGTCCCTTGAGCGAGCCGAAGTGCTCTTCGAGCGTCATGAAATCGGCCAGCGCCTGGCAGGGATGTTCGAAGTCGGAGAGCGCGTTGATGACCGGTATGCTCGCGCTGCTGGCCATCTCGGTGATGGTGTCGTGCGCGTAGGTGCGCAGCACGATCACGTCGATCCAGCGCTCAAGATTGTGCGCCACGTCGGCAATGGCCTCGCGCTCACCGAGCGGCGACTGGGTCTGGTCGACGAAGATGGCGTTGCCGCCCATGGTGTTGATGCCGGTTTCGAAGCTCAGGCGCGTGCGCAGGCTGGCCTTCTCGAACATCAGCACCATCTGCTTGGAGTCAAGCGCAAAGCGATAGTCGCGCGGGTTGGCCTTCACGTCGCGGGCCAGCTTGAGCAGTGCGCGCGTTTCGGCGCTCGACAGATCGGCGATGGAGCAAAGGTCTTCGCCCCTGAGTCGCGCGGCGGCGGCAAGAAGATCGGGATCTTCGCTGATGTGGATCGTCGGCTTGGTATCGATGACAGAAGTGTTAGCCACGTTGTTCTCCTTCGGTGGCGAGTGCCGCGATGGGGGCGGTCTCGAATGCGGTAAAGATCTCGTCGAGCGCGGCGAGCGCCTGGTCGGCGTGTTCGGTGCCGATGATGTAAGGCGGCAGGAAGCGCAGCACGGTGTCGCTGGTGCAGTTGATCAGAATATGGCGCTTGAGCATCTCGGCGACGGTCTGCTTGGCCAGCGCGGCCGAGTTCAACTCCGCGGCGAAGATCAGTCCCTCGCCGCGCACGTCGACAATGATCGAATGTTTGGCGGCGAGCTTGCGCAGGCCGTTCTGGAAGTAGTCGCCGACGACCGTGGCGTTCTCCAGCAGCTTGCTGTTTTCCATCTCGTCGATCACGGCGCAGGCCACGGCGCAGGCCAGCGGGCCGCCGCCAAAGGTGGTTCCGTGAACGCCGGCGTGGAAGCTGCGCGCGACCTCTTCGGTGCAGAGCGTGGCGCCCATCGGAATGCCGCCGGCGATGGCCTTGGCCAGCGTGGTGATGTCGGGCTGAATGCCGTAGTGCTGATAGGCGCACCATTTTCCGCTGCGTCCCATGCCGCACTGAATCTCGTCGGCGATGAGCAGCGCGCCGGTTGAGTCGGCCAGCTTGCGCGCCTCGGCGAAGAACTCCTGCGACAGCGGACGCACGCCGCCTTCGCCCTGAATGGCCTCGACCAGAATCGCGCAGACATCGTTTGAAAACTTGGCGCGCAGGTCTTCGATGTCATTGAAGCGCACGAACTCGACATCGGGCATCACCGGAGCGAAGGGCTCGCGGTACTTGGCCTTGTAGGTCGTGGCCATCGAGCCGAAGGTGCGGCCGTGGAAGCCCTGTTCAAGCGCCAGAAACTTGGTGCCGATCTGCTTGCCCTCTTCGCGCAGAATATCGGCGTGGGCGCGGGCCAGCTTCAACGCGGCCTCCCAGGCCTCAGTGCCGGAGTTGCAGAAGAAGGCGCGATCCATGCCGGTGCGCTCGGTCAGCCGCATGGCCAACTCGGCCTGTCCTTCGTGAAAGTACAGGTTCGAGGTGTGGATCAGCTTCTGGCTCTGCTCGGCAATGGCCTTCAGAACGGTCGGATGCGCGTAGCCCAGGGCGTTGACGCCGATGCCGCTCAATAAATCGAGATAGCGGTTGCCCTCTTCATCAATTGTGTAAGGGCCTTCGCCGCCCACGAACAGAATCGGGTTGCGGTCGTAGGTTTTAACCAGCAGCCGCTGTTCGGCCGCCTGAATTTCAGCAAGTTTCGTCAATTCCATCTCTCCTTAGGCCACCATCACTTCGGTGCCTTGGGCTACGCGTGCGCTGCACAGGTCCGGCAGGACGCGGGCAGCATCGGCGGGCAAAATGCGAACGCGCTTGACGCCGTTCAACAAAGCATTGCGGCACGAGCTGAGCTTGGGCAACATGCCGCCGGTAATCACGGCGCTCTGCGTCATCTCGGCGATCTGATCGATGCTCACCCATCGGAGCACCGCGCCGGTTGCGTCCTTGACGCCCGGCACATCGGTCAGAAACACCAGCGCATCGGCGCTGCAGGCAATGGCACAGGCTGCGGCCATCTCGTCGGCATTTACGTTGTAGTACTCGCCGTCGAAGCCGAGGGCCATCGACGAGAGCACCGGCACGCTGTTCAGCTTCCAGATGGCTTCGAGCAGACGCGGGTCGCTGGCGGCAATTTCGCCCACATACCCGAGGTCGTGCTCGGTCTTTTTCTTGCGGGCGCGGAAGGTGAGTCCGTCGCCTCCGGAAAGCCCGACGGCCGGCTGACCAAGCAGATCGAGTGCCGCGACCAGCTTCTTGTTTATCCTGCCGGAGAGCACCATCAGCGCCGCATCGCGTGTCTCCTCGTCGGTGATGCGCAGCCCGTGGTCGAAGGTGCTCGGATGCCCGAGGGCCTTCAGCGTCTTGGTCAACTGCACACCGCCGCCGTGCACCACTGCTACCTGATTGCCGTCGCGCACCAGTTCGGCGATGGCATGCACGCAGCCATCGAGGATAGTCGGGTTCTCGAGTCCAGCTCCACCTAGCTTGACGACGAACTTCATTCGAGACCCTCCGCTTCGTTCCAGCCCATCAAAATATTCAGGTTCTGCACGGCCTGTCCGGCGGCGCCCTTCAGTAGATTGTCGAGGCAACTGACGATCACCGCACGCTTGCCGTCGGCATCGAGTTGAAAGCCGATGTCGCAGTAGTTGGTGCGCGCCACATGCTGAATCTGCGGCAGTCCGCTCTCGTAGAGCCGCACCAGAGGGCTCGCGCCAAAGAAATCGCGATAGACCTTCAGCAGGCTGGCGCGCGTCTGCGGCGCGGTGAAGTGCACGTAGATCGTCGACAGAATGCCACGCGGAATCGGCAGCAGATGCGGCGTGAAGACGATCTCGTCGCGCTCAAGGCCAATCTGTTCGAGCAACTCGCCGGTGTGCCGGTGCGTGAAGATGCCGTAGGCCGAAAAATTGTCGGCCGCGTACATGAAGTGCGTCTTCGCGGTCGGCGTCTTGCCCGCGCCGCTCACGCCACTTTTGGAATCGGCCACGATGCCGTGCTGTTTGTCGATGAGTCCAGCCAGCGGCTTCAGCGGAAGAATCACGCTGGTGGCGTAGCAGCCCGGGTTGGCGACGAGCCGCGCCGATGCAATTTCTTTCCGGTGCAGTTCCGGCATGCCGTAGACGGCCTCGGCCTGCGTCTCGACGGCCACCGCCGCGCCCTCATCCTCGAAGGCGTAGATGGCGCGGTTGTCGGCTTCGTTGAGTCGCCAGGCGCCGCTCAAGTCGATCACCTTGATGCCGCGTTTGATGGCTTCGGGAGCGTAGGCGCGCGCCAGCGCATGCGGCGTGGCCAGAAACAGAACCTCAACGCCGCAATCGTCGAGCAGTTCCCAGGAAAAGGGCTGCTGCACGAGTTGGCCGCTGCCGTGACTGTTGGCTAGTTGCGGATGAATCTCGCCGAGCGGCAACCCGCCGCGTTCGACATCCTTGGCATCGAGCCGGCCGGCAAAGACCGGGGGCGTGTTCTGGAGGCGCGGATGATGCAAAAGCAGACGCGCCAACTCCGCGCCCGCATAGCCCGTGACTCCGACCACTGCGGTTTGTACGGTTTCTTTCATGATTCCAGCAATATCCTCATCCGGTGTTCGACCTCGCCGGCGCGGCGTACGTCCGGGCAGATGATCAGCACCGTGTCGTCGCCGGCGATGGTGCCGATGACCTCGGACCATCCAGCGCGATCGAGCGCGGCCGCCATCGGCTGGGCTCCGCCCATGACCGTGCGCAGCACCACCTGATTCATCGCCTGCCGCACGCGCAGGCCGAACCCTTCCATCATTTCTTCGAAAGACGGCGGTGCATCGTCTTCCTCCGGCGAGGCGGCACCGTTGCTGTTGGGCAGCGAGTACCCCTGCGGACCTTTTACCAGTTGCAGTTTGTGAATATCTCTGGACAGTGTGGCCTGCGTGACGTCGATGCCATGGCGGCGCAGCTTCTTGCGCAACTCGTCCTGGCTGGCGACGGCCGACTTGGCCAGAACTTCCCGGATTGCGTCCAGACGTTGAAGTGTCATTTTCTCGTTTTTGTCAAAAGCAAAAACGCGCACCACTGAGTGGTGTCGCGCTTATGAATAAATATACACCACAATGAATAAGTATGCAATCTGCCCTGTTGAAAACTTCCGTCCTCCGCCTTGAGGCGAGCTGCGCTTTCTGCAGCCAGAACGCAGTAACTCTGGTTTCGCGCTAGCAGATCTGGACCGCGGCCGGCACGCTGGCCTCGCGTTCGCTATGCGCCGCGGCCATCTTCTTCCGGCGCTTGACGGCGTACATGGCCTTGTCGGCCCTGGCGAGCAGCGTCTCCAGTGTTTCCTGCTCTCCTGACTGCGTAATGGCGTAGCCGAGGCTGAAGCGGACGGGGAAGAGCCGATTCGGCTCTGCGTTTTTCTGCAGTCGGCATTTCTCGATGCGGTTCAGAACGAGGGAGATTTCCCGTGCGTCGAACTGGCCGGCGGCGACGAACTCATCGCCGCCGATATGGCCCAGCACATCGGTTTCTCGCAGGGCCTTCTTGAGAATTTCGCCGGTTTCTACCAGCACCTGCGAGCCGGCAGCGTGGCCGAAGGTGTCATTGGTCTGCTTCAGGCCGTCCAGATCGAGAAACAATACGGAAAAACCAAGGCCGGAACGTTGCGCGATGAGCAGAGCCTGGCTGGCCAGCAACTCAAAGCCGCGCAGGTTGTGAAGGCCGGTCAGCGGATCGAGCAAGCTCAGTGCGTGAATCTCCTTTTCCATGGCGAAGATGCGCCATGCGCAATACAGCACCAATGTCAGGGAAAGGATGGAAACCGTCGAAGCTAGAAGGGCGGTGACATAGGGCGGCGCGATCCGATTTACGCCGAGGAGGCGCACTCGCAAGGTTTCCCGGGCGAAGGGGACAAGCAAGACGATGGGCGTCAGCCGCCGAGAGATTTTTCCGCCGATTCCCGGGCTGCGAAGGATGGAGAAAAATCCCCTACCGGTTTTGCGCAGAAGCACGGCCAGTGACAGCAGCGTAAGGCAGGCGAGCGTTTCCGCGGAGATGCACGGTTGCGGCGCGGTGCGAAAAAAGCGCAAGGAACTGATCAACGTACCGGTGGTGAGCACCATCACGAACATGCAAAGTCCCATGGTGGCCAGATCGGCGGCGCGCACAACATACTTGTTGTCCGCGCCTGCCGACAGAAGGATGCAGCCAAAAAGAATAAAGCAGAGCGAGAGCGCGCAGTCAACGATTCCGCAGAGAGGAAAGTGATTGGCCGCGGCCTGATTGCCGAGCATGACCAGCGTTGCGGTGTGAAGCGCGATCAGCAACGTTGCGGCTGCAGTTTGAAGTTTGCGCAGGGAAGAAAAGCGCGTGCAATTCGACGCCATCAGGCTCAGCAGGGCAAGCCAGATCGACCATGCCGCAATCGCAGGCATGGGGGACCAGCCGGCCCTGGCCAACCATGTGCCGATTGCAGGCAGTCGACTGGCTAAATCTATGCAGGCGACCAGTGCCGCCAAGCCGGTGCAAACATGCTCAAGCGCCGCCAGCCTTATTCGTAGAACAGGGGCGGGCTCGCTTAAAGAAAGGGACTGTGTGTATTCGCTCATAATCAAAAAACACAAATCCGCCAAAGGTGCGAGCCCGAGAGAAGAGTACCTATGGAGATTTATTTTTTTAGTGTAGCGCGCTAAAACAGCGCGGTTGATTAAGTAGGAGTAAAGACTCAAGTTCGATAGGGGGAGATGTCACAGAAAGAACAGACTATACGAAAAATTCTACACTGAAACGTGCTTTTGGCGATTTTGCCCTGCCGCCCTTTTGTGTTAATGCGGATGTGCGCTGTTACACTCTCGATTGGCGCTCCGCCACTTTTCGCAGCATTTTGATGGATTTGACTTATTCATGACTAAGAACGAAACGTTTTCCACGATTAACGACCTCTTTCTGCGTATCGTTTCGACGGCGAATCCCAGCGCCGTCCTCTGGCAGGATTCCTTCGGACACTGGCAACCACTTTCCAACCATCAGATTTACCAGCGTGTACGCGCGCTGGCCGAGCAGTTTCTGGCCTGGGGCGTTGCCAAGGGCGACCGGATTGCCATTATCTCCGAAAACCGCTGGGAATGGGCGATCACCGACTTCGCTGCGCTGGCGATCGGTGCGGCCGATGTGCCGATTTATCCGACCCTGACCGGCGAGCAAATTGCCGTGCTTCTGGCCGACGCCGGTTGTCGCATCGTCGTGGTTTCTACCCGCGCGCTCTACGACAAGCTGAATGCCGTGCGCGGCAAAACAGCGCTCGAGCGCATTGTTCTGATGGATGCGCCAACGCCGGAGGGAGCCATCAGCTTCGACTACATCATGGAGAAGGCCGATGCCCGTGGTGCTGAACGTGATGCAGCTTTTGACGAGCGTGTGCGTTCGGTGCGCCCCGAGGATCTGGCGACACTGATCTACACCTCGGGCACCACCGGCGAGCCGAAGGGCGTGATGCTGACCCACGGCAATATCGCCGTCAATCAGGCGATCCTGGCCCAGGACTTCAATCTGGGACCGGCCGACGCTTGCATCTCGTTTCTGCCGCTGTCGCACATTACCGCCCGCGCCCTCGATTACGTGATGTACACCAACGGTGTGCAGGTGGCCTATTGCTCTCACTTCGACAAGATTCCCGAGGCGATGAAACAGGTGCGGCCTACGGTTTTTGTCGGTGTGCCGCGCGTTTTTGAAAAGATTCGCCAGGAAGTCGAGCATCGCGCCTCCTCCGGCCTCAAGAAGCCGCTGCTCGGCTGGGCGATTGGCGTCGGCATGCGCTTCGGTCACGTGGTCTTCGATGGTCGCCGTCCGAAGGCTCTTTGCTGGAAGGCGGCCTATCGGCTGGTCTACAGCAAGGTGCGGGAGGCCTTCGGCGGGCGCGTGCGGATCTTTGTTTCGGGCGGCGCGCCACTGGGGATGGAAACCGCGCAGTGGTTTGCCGCAGCCGGTATTGCGCTTTGGGAAGGCTACGGGCTCACCGAAACCTCGCCGGTGATCGCCATCAACACGCCGCTGCGTCACAGAATGGGCTCGGCGGGCTTCCCGCTGGAAAATATCGAGTTGAAGCTGGCCGACGATGGCGAACTGCTGGTGCGCGGCCCATCGGTCTTCAGTGGCTACTGGCACACGCCCAAGGGCGAGGCCGAGGTCTTCGACGCCGAGGGCTGGTTCCACACCGGCGACATCGGCCACATTGATGCGGATGGTTTTCTGTTCATCACCGACCGCAAGAAGGAACTGCTCAAGACCTCGGGCGGCAAACTGGTGGCGCCGCAGCCGATCGAAAACAAGCTCAAGAACAATGTGCTGGTGGGCAACGCAGCGTTGGTCGGCGACAAGCACAAGTTCGTCTCCGTGCTCCTCTCGCCGAACTTCGCTGCGCTTGAGGCTTGGGCGAAGAGCCACGATGTTCATGCCGGCACGCGTGCCGAGTTAGTCGAGCATCCTCAGGTGCTCAGTCTTTATGGCGCGATTGTCCGCGAGGTCAACGGCTCGCTGGCCAACTACGAAAGCCTGAAGCGCTTCCGTGTGGTGGCCGAGGAGTGGACGCAGGAGTCGGGCGAATTGACGCCCTCGCTCAAGCTCAAGCGCCGCGTGCTTACGGCGCGGTACGCCGCGCTTATTGATTCTCTTTATGCCGATGAGGCGACCGCGCACGGCGCGAGGTAAGCCGGCCCAGCCGTCGTTTCACCACGATGCGCTTGGCCCACATGCGTTGCAAAGCCTGGAAGAAGGGCGCCCCACCGGCGCCCACCGCCAGCAGTGCACCGAAGAGAATCACCGCGTCGAGGCTCAGACGGCCCGTCTCGGACCAGTAGGCGTCCGGCTCGAGGTCCAGCCAGAGCGCGAACTCGTCGAGGGTCAGCGCGGCGCCAACGCCGTAGCCGACCGACATCAGGCGGCTGAAGAAGATCGAGGTCGGCGCATGCGACCGGCCCAGATCCATCAGCCAGCCATAGCCGACCAGCAGCAGAATCAGAATGCCCCAGACCAGATGATGAATGTGGTGCCCGCGCACCATCACCCACTGAAAGTGTCCCTGGTGATTGATGATGCGGTGAACCAGCAGACGCACGCAGATAAAGGTGAACAGAAAACTGAGCGAAGCGATGAAGCTGCGACGGCGCGGACGGTCCGGGATGGTGGTGCGGATCAGAAAACCAAGTCGTGTGAGCTGCAACAGAATGAGCAGCACGACGGCAATCAGGCTGACAAAGGCCAGCAGCATAAGCGCGCCGGTTTCAGGCATATATTCTATTGAAACACCTTATAGCCGTCTTACCTATAGGGAATTTGTGGATGCTGACCAGGAAAAAGTGAGAGCGCTCTCGATTTGACTCTTGCACGCGGAGTACACTGTGGGTGGCGTTGAGACAGATCGTTTCATGTCTTAGCCATGACTATGGATAGATTTTGGTCCGCAGCCCACGGGCGGCCGGGCCTTTTCGAGGAGATCTACGATGCGTGTTGCTTTGCTGACTGGCGGCGGCGATTGCCCCGGACTGAATGCCGTGATCTATGCGGCGGTGAAAAAAGGCATCAACCATTACGGCGACGAGTTCCTTGGCTTTCTGAACGGCTGGCGTGGTGTGTTGGACAATGATTTTGTTCCGCTGACATTAAAATCGATCGACGGCATTCAGCTCACGGGCGGCACGATTCTGCATTCCTCGCGCACCAATGTGAAAAAGATCCCCGGCGGCATTGAGAAGGTGCAGGAAGTTCTCAAGCTGAACAAAATCGATGCGCTGATTGCTCTTGGCGGCGACGACACGCAGTCGGTCACGCTCTACCTGAGCGAAAACGGCCTGCCTTCGATCGGCGTGCCGAAGACCATCGACAACGACATCAACGGCACCGACGCGACCTTTGGCTATGACACTGCCGTGATGATCGCCACCGAGGCTGTGGATCGCATTCGCACCACCGCCGATTCGCACAATCGCGTCATCGTTGTCGAGGTGATGGGCCGTGATGCAGGCTGGATCGCCTATGCTTCCGGCGTCGCCGGCGGCGCGGATGTCACTCTGGTTCCCGAGCGTACGATCGACATTGACCATGTGGCGGCGTTGCTCAAGTACAACTACGATCACGGCAAGCACTACGGCATCGTTGTGGTCTCGGAGGGCTGCCATCTGCCCGAGGTTGGCCAGGTCGTCGGCCACGCGCAGGTGGATTCCTTCGGCCACGCGCGCCTCTCCGGCATCGGTGAAGCTCTCGCTGAACTCATCGAGAAGAAAACCGGTTTTGAGACCCGTTCCGTCAATCTGGGTCACACTCAGCGCGGCGGCGTTCCCACGGCCTATGACCGCGTCCTCGGCCAGCGCTACGGCTTGCACGCTATCGATATGGTCCACGACAAAAAGTGGGGCCGCATTGCCGTGCTCAAGGGCACCGACATCACCGACATCACCATCAAGGAAGCCATCGCCACCAACCGGCGGCTCGATCAGCGTTTCTTTGACGTCATCGACGACCTCCAGGCGAAGGTCAAGTAGGCGCGTTTCGCGCTTGCAGCAAAAAGCCATCCCCGCGGGGATGGCTTTTTGCTGCAAGCTGCGCGTAGAGTCAGCCTGTGCGCTATCGCCCCTATGCCGCTGCTGATTTCGCCGCGCTCTATGCGCTGGAGCAGGCCTGTTTCGCGCCGTCCGAGCGTTTTTCACGCCGCCTGATGCGGCAGTTGATCGCTGCTCCCTGCGCGGCCACCTGGGTTGCCGACTGTAGCGTGGAGGACGCGGAAGAAAAGCTTGCGGGTTTTGCCGTCGTCGAGTGGAGCCACGAGATCGTGGCTCGTGCCGCCTACCTGCACACCCTTGAGGTGGGCGCGCGGCATCGCCGCCAGGGCGTGGGCGCTGCGCTTTTGCTGAAGACCATCGCCTCGGCGCAGGCTGCGGGAGCGTCGCTCTTCTGGCTGCACGTGGCCGAGGCCAATGCCGCCGCGCTTGGCCTTTACCGCGCGCAGGGCTTCCTTCCGCAGGGCAGGGAAGAGAACTATTACGGGAGCGGACAGCACGCGTTGCTGTGCTCGCTGGCTCTGCCGGATTTGCAGGCTATGGAAAAACTCGGCGGCAAACAGGTTTTGTAAAAGGGCACGGCTTCAGCCGGGCCGTAAAAGCTGCTAAAGAAGGGGTAGGGCTTTAGCCCCTGTGGAACGAGCCTTCTCGAAAAGATCAGTTCGAACCCTTTTTCGCAGCCGGATCTTGCTGCCATGACGACGCGCGTAGAATAAAAGACTTCATGTCTCTGAGTCATCCGCATCTCCCCAAGTCGATTCTTGCCCTGCGTCACTACTCCTTGCAGATGTTCCTTTGCGACCTGTTGGCTGGCGTCACCGTGGGTCTGGTGGCTCTGCCGCTGGCGATGGCCTTTGGCATTGCCTCGGGCGTCACGCCGCAGGCGGGCCTGTACACGGCCGTGGTCGCGGGCTTCATCATCTCGGCCTTTGGCGGCTCCCGCACGCAGATCGGTGGCCCGACCGGTGCTTTTGTCGTGATTGTCGCCGGCATTCTGGCGCGCTTCGGCATGAGCGGACTGGCGCTGGTCACGCTGATGGCTGGCGTCTTTCTCGTTTTGATGGGCGTCACGGGGCTGGGAACGGCCGTACGCTTCATTCCGCGCATGGTCGTGGTGGGCTTTACCAATGGCATCGCCATCCTGATCGCCTCCACGCAGATCAAGGACTTTTTCGGACTGAAGACGGGAGCCGTTCCTAGCGAGTTCCTGGAACGGATGAAGCTGCTCGTGGCCAAGGCTGACACGGTGAATCCGGCGGCCGTTGGCGTGGGACTGGCGACGCTGGCAATTCTGATCTTTTTGCCGCGGCTGACGCGCCGCGTGCCGCCCTCGATTGTGGCCGTCGTCGCCTGCACTGGGGCTGCTGTCCTCTGGCATCTTCCGGTGGAGACGATCGGCAGCAAATTCGGCGGTATTCCCCAAGGTCTGCCGCCCTTCGCACTGCCCCACTTCCATGCGGAGCAGATTCTGCCGCTGATTCCCTCGGCCTTCACCGTAGCCATGCTGGCTGCGCTCGAAAGCCTGCTTTCGGCGGTGGTGGCCGACGGCATGACCGGTGACCGGCACGATTCCAACGTCGAGTTGGTGGCGCAGGGGCTGGCCAACATCGCCTCGCCGCTGTTCGGCGGCATTCCGGCCACTGGCGCCATTGCGCGCACGGCCACCAACATTCGCGCCGGTGCTCGTTCGCCGATTGCGGGCATCGTTCACGCGTTGACGCTGCTGGCGATTCTGCTGCTGGCCGCGCCCCTGGCCAGCTACATTCCGCTGGCGACTCTCGCCGCGGTTCTCTTCGTCGTCTCTTACAACATGGGCCAGTGGCGCGAGATCGGCGAGATCTTCCACTTCGACTTTACCGCTATCTCGGTCTGGCTGGTCACCTTCGGGCTGACGGTTTTCGCGGACCTGACGGTGGCCGTGGCGGTGGGCATCTCGCTGGCCGCGCTGCTTTACATTCATCGCGTGGCCGACACCACAACGGTTGCGCCGATCACCGACGACTACATTCGCGACGGTCTGCCGCATGTGTTGCAGGGGCACATCATTCCGCCCTACGTTTCGCTGCTGCACATCCACGGGCCATTTCTTTTCGGTACAACGGAAAAGCTGGACGATGTGACGGCCAATCTCGATGCCTTCGAGAAGGTGGTGATCCTGCGCCTGCGCAACATGACGGCCATCGATGCTACCGGCATTCACTCGCTGGCGACACTGGCCCAGCGGCTGAGAAACTCCGGCCGCGTGCTGGTGCTCTGCGGCATTCGCGAGCAGCCCTCGCATTTGTTCAGCGGTACGCGCTTCGTGGACCAGTTGGGGCAGGAAAACCTGCAGCCCAACATTCAGGCCGCGCTCGACCGCGCCCAGAGCATCTACGCGGCGCAGGGCGCGGAAGAGTCGGCGTAGTTCCGCACGGAAGCTCTCTGCATAAAAAAGCAGCGCAAGTCTTTCGACCGGCGCTGCTTTTTGCGATGGGGAACAGCTTGCTGTGCGCGATGTCGCTTACTGATTCGCGCTGAGCTTCGGTCGTTCGGTCGACTGGATGGTCTTCGAGATTCGCTCGACCTCGCCGAAGACGCGCAGCAGATTGCCGCCGAGAATCTTGCGGCAGTCCTCGACCGAGTAGCCACGCTTCATCAGTTCCGCGGTGATCTTCGGCAGATCGGCGGCCGAATCCATTCCAGCGGGCGTCTGCCCGTCGATGCCGTCGAAGTCCGTACCGATGCCCACGTGATCGATGCCGGCCACCTTGGCGACGTGGTCAATCTGGTCGATCAGATCTGACAGCGGCGGTCGCGGAATCCGGTCGAGCATGGCGCGTTCAAGCAGATCGAGTTCGTGCTGCGGCGTCGCGCGGCCCTCGGCCTTGTCCTTCGCAACAAGATCGGCCTTGGCCTTGTCGATCTCCGGTTGCAGGGCCAGTTGCGCGTCGCGGTATTTCTGCGAGATGTAGGCGGAGTAGAAGTAGACCTGCACGAGGCCGCCCTTTGAATACGGGCCGCCGGCGTTGGCGATGGCGCGCAGCATGTCGTCGGTCATGTTGCGCGGCGCATTGCACAGGGCGCGCGCGCCGGAGTGCGAGGCGATTACCGGCGCCTGCGAAAGAATCAGCGTGCGGAAAAAGGTTCGGTCCGATACATGCGAGACGTCAACCATCATCCCCAGCCGGTTCATCTCAAAGACCACGTCCTTGCCGAATTCACTGAGGCCGTTCGGCGTATGCGGAATCGACTTGTCGGTGAAGTCGCCAGAACTGTCGGCCCAGCCGTTGGAGTTGGTCCAGGTCAGCGTCATGTAGCGGACGCCGAGCGCATAGTACTGGCGCAGCAATGGAATCGAGTTCTCGATAGAGTGGCCGCCCTCGATGCCCATCAGCGCGGCCAGCTTGCGGTCGCGATGCGCCTTTTCGATGCCAGCGACCGAGGTGGCCAGTTCCATCTGGTCTGGGTGCCTGGCCACCTGCTGCTTGACGGCGTCGATCAGCTCCAGCGTGCGTCGAGCATCGTGGCCCTTGTACACGTCTGGATCCACCCAGATCGAGAAAAACTCCGCGCCGAGATTGCCGGCCTTCGCACTGGCGGCATTGAGTTCGCCTCCCCGCAGGGGATCGTCCCAGTCAAAGTGTTCGTCGAGAAAGCGTTGGGTGGTGTCGGCGTGGGTGTCGATGACAAGGGCCGAGGCGTGAACGGCGGCGGCACTCGGCTGGCCTGTGGATTTTTTCCCCGTTTGCGCGGAGGCCACGGCGGAGGCAACGAGCGTCGAAAGGACGAGAGAAACCGGTAGAATCAGCGCGTTTCGAGGCATAGGCTTGCTAGAAAGTGTATACCGAAGAGACTGAAAAAGATTGTCTTACCCGCGGTGCTGCACAGTCGCGTTTCCTTTGCTATACTTACTAAGTTGCTTCCGTGCGGGGGTGGCGAAATTGGCAGACGCGCTAGCTTGAGGTGCTAGTGCCCAAAAGGCATAGGGGTTCAAGTCCCCTCCTCCGCACCATAGAATTTGCGCCCGGCAGGCCCGGGCAGACTTGGAAAGCTGCTTCTCCCATGAACATCCTTTTCTACGCAGTGATCGTCCTCCACGTGGTTGTGTGCTTTTTTCTGATCGGTGTCGTGCTGTTGCAGCAGGGCCGCTCGGCTGATCTGGCTGGCGCTTTTGGCGGACAGGGATCGCAGACCGCCTTTGGACCGCGCGCCGCGGCCAACGTTCTGACGCGCCTGACCACTTGGGCAGCCATCGTGTTCATGTGCACTTCGATCGGCTTGGTGGTGTTGTTTGTGCGCGGAACCAATTCGAATTCGGTGCTTGGCGGAGAAAAGCCCGCTCCCATCAGCACGCCGGCCAGCAAGTAACCGGAATTTTTACGGCTCTTTTGTTGCCTCGCCAAATCGGCGGGGCAATGTCGTCTTCGGGTTTTGGCAGACCTGCGGGCGAGAGTATTTTGATTGACACTTCTTCTCTGCCGCGCTCCCCGTTAGAATAGAGAAGAAAAATCTTTGATCGAGGTTACCAGTCCATGCCCCTGTCCGGTGAAGCTATCCGCTTGATGAATTACATTGATGACGTCGCGGTCACGCTGCGTCGCGTTTTCTCGAACGTATCCACGCTTTCCGACGAGGAGCGCGCTCGCGTTGCCGAGCACCTGCGCCAGGCTCATCCCAATGCCGAGGATATCCTCAAGGCTCTCGAAGCCAAGCAGTAAGAATTTATCCGTAAATAGAGATTGCTTGCTTCCAGCAGATGATGGCGCCGGCAAGTGAGAGGAGAGCGATAAAGCTCTCCTCTGTTTTTTTGAAGCTGACCAGCAGTTTACGGAATCGGTTGAACCATGAGTGTGTTCTTTCGACAATCCATCGTCGCGCTTTATGCCCCGGCGTGAGTGCCTGCCGGGGGATATTTAGAGCAACGCCCATAACTGGGAATTACGGAACAGAGACATCGATATATTTCTGCCGTAAGAGGTCGTTATCGAGCCCCGGAGGTAGAGCCTAGAGCATTTTTCCAATTGGAGTAGAGCGAAAGCAGGATGCCGAGTGGCTTTTTCCTTAAGAAAAAGCCACCTTGCACGCCACTCAACACTGCACGTGTATTGGAAAAATGCTCTAATCGAATCATGATGTTATGAATATTTTTTTATTTAAAAAAGAATGGTCGGAAAAATTCAGAAAAAAGCACCAGAAAGTACGGTAAAGACGCTCCGCGCGCATCCCCGGAGAGAACTTCTCTCCGGGGATGCGCGCGGAGCCATGCGCCTTACCACCATTCCATCAGGCGTCCGGAGGAAACCCTGGCGCTGGACTCGGGCTTGGCCGTGCGCAGCAGCAAGAGCGGCACGGGCACCAGCTTGACGAGCTTTTCAGCAATCGAGCCGAAGATCAGCGGGTGCCATCCCGTGGTTCCATGCGTGGAGACAACGACCAGATCGACGTGTTCGCGCTCGATGACATCAAGAATGGCGCCGGCCACGTCGGTATCCTCTTCGATACAGATCGTGGCCTTGATGTCCTTGGCCGCAAGGCTGGCGACCGAGGTTGCCAGGTGTTTTTCGGCGACAGCGCGAGACTCATCTGCGTTAACCGTCTCAGAGATGATATGAAGAAGAATAATTTCCGCATGAAACTGTTGCGCCAGGACTGCGGAGTGCTCAATGGCGGCGTGCGATGACGAGCTGAAATCAATGGGCAGCAGAATCTTCGCAGGAATCGTGTTCCAGGAATTCACTTCAGTCATCCGACTCTCCTTGCCGAACCGCGTACCTGTTCAGCCGCTTAAATTTTTCGCACTCATCATAGCAACAGAATGTCGAGAAAGATAGGTGACAGGCAACACACAGATGCACCCGCCGCATTTTTGAAATCACACTGGCCGCATCGTCCCCTGCTTCTCTCGCATCCAAACACTGCATTCTCTGATGGCCAGAACCACACCTACTTTTTAAGGAGGATCATGAAACGGCTGTTTTCTATCGCAGTGGCGCTGGTGGCAGTCACCGCTGCTGCACGCGCTCAGGGCAATTATGAGATTCAGGTTTATGGCTCGGAGACGGTTGCGCCGCGCATGACCATGGTTGAGTTGCACTCGAACTTCACCGCCGACGGCGACCGACGCCCGAGTGACGGCACCGCGCCAACGCACCACGCCGAGCACGAAACCATCGAAATGACGCAAGGCATCAACGCATGGTCCGAGGTGGGCTTTTACATCTTCACCAGCGAGCAGAACGGCATGGGAGTGCAGTGGGTTGGCGACCACATCCGGCCTCGGGTGCGCGTGCCCGAGCAGTGGCATTGGCCGGTGGGCGTGAGCCTTTCCACCGAGGTTGGCTACCAGCGGGCGCGCTTTGACCGCAACACCTGGACCTGGGAGCTGCGCCCGATTGTCGATCAGCAGAAGGGCCGCTGGTACTGGGCCGTGAATCCGGCCTTGGAACGGACCTGGCACGGACCGGACATCGACAAGGGAATGGACTTTGCTCCGGCGGTCAAGGTTGGATACAGCTTCACGAAAAAGGTGGCGGGCGGCATCGAGTACTACGCCGATTACGGCGACATTCGCGCGATTGCGCCACTGCGCGAGCAACAACAGCAGATCTTCGCCGTCGCCGACCTCGACGTATCGCCGAAGTGGGAGATCAACTTTGGCGCGGGCGTGGGGCCTACGGCCGCCACCGATCACTGGCTGATCAAGGGGATTCTAGGGCGCAGGTTCGACTGGAAGGGCAGGAAGCAGTGAGAGGAAAACTCCCTCAGGGGCTAAAGCCCGCTCACCTTTGTGCGTTTTTGCGGCACGGCTAAAGCCATGCCCTGTTACAAAACGACGCTTGCTTTCTGTTTGTCCACACTCTGTTTCTGCATCTAGAAAATGTTTATGCGGCGGCCACCGGCACGGCTGCACGAATCGATTCCTTGCGCACGGTCAGCCGTTCCATCAGATCAGCGCGCACCTCGTAGCCGCGGCCCGGGGCATCGGAGATGACAATTTCGCCCGCGGGAGAGACGGAAATCTCCGGTTCTACGATGTCTTCGGCCCAGTAGCGCGCCGAAGCGGAAACGTCGCCGGGCAGCGAGAAGTTTTCAAGCGTCGCCAGCGCAATATTGTGCGCGCGGCCGATGCCGGACTCGAGCATGCCGCCGCACCAGACCGGGATGCCGCGCTCGTGCGTGATGTTGTGCACGGCGATGGCCTCGGAAAATCCGCCGACACGGCCCAGTTTGATGTTGATGATGCGGCAGGATTCCATCTCGATGGCGGCCAGCGCGTCGCGACGGTTATGGATAGATTCATCGAGGCAGATGGGCGTCTCCATCCGCTTTTGCAGAATCGAATGGAAGTAGAAATCGTCGTGCCAGAGCGGCTGCTCGACCATGAGCAGATGGAACCGGTCGAAGGAAGCGAGGTGGTCGGCGTCCTTGAGCCGGTAGGCGGAGTTGGCATCGCAACTGAGCAGAATCTTCGGCCAGCGCGCGCGCACCGCGTCGAAGACCTCGACGTCCCAGCCCGGTTTGCACTTGAGCTTGATGCGTTGGTAGCCCGCGGCCAGCTCCTTTTCGATCACATCGAGCAGCGCGGGAATCGAGGGCTGAATACCGATCGAGACGCCGCAGGGAATCGTCTCATGCACGCCGCCGAGAAGCTGTGCCAGCGAAACGCCCTCGCGTTGCGCCTCCAGATCCCAGATGGCGTTTTCGAGCGTGGCTTTGGCCATGCGGTTGCCGCGCACGGGGAAGAACAGGCGCGGGCAGTCGCCGCCGTGCTCGGGTGCGGAGGCGGCCAGCACTGGGCCCAACTCATGCCGCAGCACCTGCCAAGCCGTGTCGGTCGATTCGGAAGAGAAGGCCGGATGTTCGCCAGCCGTACACTCGCCCCAACCGACGAGGCCTTCGGAGTGAACCTCGGCAAGGAGGATTCTCCGGTTGCGGGTCACGCCAAAACTGGTTTCGAAGGGCTGAACCAGCGGCATTTGCAGTTCGCGCAGAATGATCTCGTCGATTTTCATAAGCTTGGCAATCCTGGGAAAAGGTCTAGCAGGCCGTCAGGCGGCCCAGTTCGTAGGTTCCGTTTTTCTCTGCATCGAGGGAGAAGCCGACGACGGCCAGCCCCCCGGCAAAGGCTTGTTGAAAGCGCTTACGATTTTCCTGTTGCACGGCCAGCGCGCGCGGGCGGCTCTCGGGTGAGTTCTTCCACTTATAGATTGCGGCCGGAACCACGATGCGTTCTTCTATGGCGCAGCCCGGCTCAAGCGTCCCCGCGAGAGCCTGCTCGACGCGCGCGGAGTCCATCTCCCACTCGGCCAGCAGCCGGTCGGTCGGCAGACCAGCCTGCAGTCGAGATGAGGATACACCATAAAAGTCGGCGCGATAATGACGAACCACCGCGCCGAGCTTATGAAGATTGAGAAAGGCGTTCTTGATTTCGAGCGGATCAAAAGTCCACTCCATGTGACGCAAACCGCGCGCCAGAGCCTCCTCGCGCTGGAATTGCTTGAGTTGCGCACCAAGTCCCTGATTGCGATAGGCGGGGCGGACAGCGAGCATGTGCGAGTGCAGATAGGGCGTGGGCGCGGCGCCGGACGCGGTTTTCACGCCCGCCAGCGCCATCGCAAAACCTGTCAGGCGGTGTGCATCGTTTTCGGCCGCGAGTTCGGAATCGAAGGCGCCGATCACCTGACCGCCGGTCTGCTGAATCACGTGGAAGGCCTTGCGCGGCTCAACCTCGGAGACGTCGTAGCCCCAGGTTTCGACCTGAAGATCGACGCAGGCCTGCAGTTCGTCGAATCCGGCGCAACTGCGAATCTCGATCATCGGCGGCCCTCGGCGGCAGCAAGTTTTTTCTTGGCCTCGGCCCAGAGCGCTTCGAGTTCGTCGGGCGCAAGTTCCTCAAGCGGCCGCTCGCTGGTCTGCTCCATGGCCTGAAAACGCGCCCGGAAGCGGCGATTGCAGCCACGCAAGGCCATCTCGGCGTCTACATGCAGGTGACGGCCGAGATTGACGACGGTGAAGAGCAGATCGCCCAGCTCAGCCTCGACGGCGGGCTGACGGGCCGGATCGTTGGCCTCGACCTCGACGATCAACTCGTTCTTCTCTTCTTCCACCTTGGGAAGAAGCTCGCGCCACGTCTTCCAGTCGAAGCCGGCCTTCGAGGCTTTTGAACCGAGCTTGGCGGCCTCGGCGAGGGCGGGCATGGCGCGTTGCACCGAGTCGAGCCGCGAGGTCGTTTCTTCGCCGTGGCCCTTCTCGGCGCGCTTGATCTCGTCCCAGTTGCGCAGAACATCGGAGGCGGAATTTACATCGGCATCGACCGAGGCGCGATTACCGGCGGCCTTCGAGGCCTCTTCGCCGAAGACATGCGGGTGACGGCGGATGAGCTTGTGGTTCAGCCCGTCGAGCACCTCACTGATGGTGAAGTGGCCTTCGTTGGCGGCCATTTCGGCATAGAAGAGCACCTGTAGCAGCAGATCGCCCAGTTCCTCGGCCAGGTGCGGAAAGTCGCGCCGGTCGATGGCGTCGAAGACCTCGTAGACCTCTTCGAGGGTGTGCTTGCGGACGGAGTCGAAGGATTGTTCGCGATCCCACGGGCAACCATCGGGGGCGCGGAGCCGGGCCATGATCGAGGCCGATTGGGCAAAGAGTTTCGCGGCGCGCTCGGGGTCGGTCGTCACCGGAGCGCGTTCAGCAGAATGAGTGCTTTCAGCGGACGATTCCATGCGACTTCAGTGTACGACAGCGACGGCGCGCGCGTTTCACGCGCCCGGGCCTGTAAGCGCACACAGCGGCCCGAGCGTCTATACTCATGGGCGCAGATGATACGAATACTGGGGACCATCTTTGCCGGGCTGCTGGGACTGGCCTTTGGCAGTTTTTTGAATGTTTGCCTGAGCCGCTGGCCGGAGGGCGAAAGCGTGGTGCAGCCGCGTTCGCACTGCCGCCAGTGCGGCCGCACGCTGGCGTGGTGGGAGAACGTGCCGCTGGTGAGCTGGCTCGCACTGCGGGGCCGCTGCCGCACCTGCAAAAGCTGGATTAGCTGGCAGTATCCGCTGATCGAAGCGGTCGTCGGCGCACTCTGGGCACTTGCGTTCTTCCGCGCCACGGCGGAGTTCGATCCGCTACTCTCGAATGCTTCGCTCGGGATCTTCTTTGCTGAAACCGCGCTGGAATTGCTGTTTCTGTGGCTGCTGATCGCTCTGGCGGCGCTTGACGCCGAACACCTGTGGCTGCCGGATTGGTTGACGTTGCCGGGTGCGGTGCTTGGGTTGTTGCTCGCGGCGGCGCGGCCCTGGGCACTGTTTTTGGCCGATGCAACGACGGGTCTGCCGCAGAGCGAAGGCTGGACCGAAGCCAAATTCGTATTCTGGATCGCGGGATTGCATCGCCTGCTGGCCATGCTGGCCGCCGCCGGACTGATCCTGACGATCCGCTGGGTCTACTGGCTGGTGCGCCGGCGCGAGGGCGTGGGGCTGGGCGACGCGAAGCTGATGGCACTGCTGGCCGCATGGCTCGGACTGCGCGGCACGCTGGTGGCCTTCGTGCTGGCCGCGGTGCTGGGCCTGCTGGCCGCGCTGGTTCTGCTGCTGCGACCGCGCGCGGCCGATGCCACAACGCGCTGGGGACAGATGAAGCTGCCGCTGGGGACGTTTCTGTGCGTCGGCGGCATCGTCAGCGCGTTGTGGGGCGAACCGATTCTGACGGCGTATCTGCACTGGGCAGGAATCATGTAGAGTCACCGCGTCCCGCCGGGGCAGACAGCTTCCGGCTATTTCGTGGCTTTCACGTTGGCCAGTTCGGGCGACTTGAGCAACTTGGCGGCATCCTTGCCGTGGCGGCTGTCGGGATCGTAGGCGACGACCAGTTGATAGTTGGTGCGCGCGCCGGGCAGGTCGCCCAGGTGGCGCTGGCTCTCGGCCAATCCCCAGTAGACGTCCGGTTCCTCGGGCGCCAACACCAGAGCCGACTGATAGCGCGAGAGCGCCGCCTTCCAGTCTTTTCTCTCCAGATAATACTTGGCGATGCTGAGGTCCTCGGCGGCGGTTTCGACGTGTGGAGGGGGCTCGGGCCGGCCCTTGCGTCGGCCCTTCTTCTCGCTGGACGTACTCTCGTCGCCGGAGAGAATGCTGTCGAGCCCGGAGCGGCTCGAACTGAACCCCTGGTCGAAGGTATGGGTGTCGCCGACAGGCTCGTCGGCATCGCCATCGGGGCTGCGCACTGGGTCGAGATCGGCGGTGGGCAAAAACAGGCTTGCGCTTGCATCGGAGGGTGCCTCCGCAGGCAGGTCAGCCGCATCGCCATTCACGGGCAGAACGGGAATCGTCTTCGTATCGTCGGGAAAGGGATTGGACTCGGCGGGCTTGGGGGGGGGCTGTGGCGGCGCGGTTTGTTGCGGTGCAGACGTCTGCGCCGCCAGAAGCCGTGGCCCGGCCAGCGCGATGGCCAACAGTGCGGTTGCCGCCGCTCGGATTGTTTTGCTCTGCATTTTTTTCTGCTTCATCCCGCCCGAATCCCTTCTGCTGCCCAGTGTCCCTGTCCAATGATAGGATGACCGCATACGGCGTTACCAGTCGCTTCTCGAACCGGCCCCACCAAAGGTGTGTCGGACCCGAGCCGCGCGCCGGAAAATAGGCAAAGGACAGCACGCATACCGCGATGGGACTCATCATCCGCTCTTCTTCGATTCACGCCGCCGGCTGCTACACCACCACGCCCATCGCCCGGGGCCAGCGCGTGGCCGAATACACCGGCCATCCGATGACCAAACGCCAGGCCGACAAGGCCTACGAGGCCTCGGCGCTGACCTATCTGTTTGGACTGGGCGACGGCAAGATCGTCATCGACGGCCACGCAACGGCCATGTTCATCAATCATAGCTGCGCGGCCAACTGCGAAACGCGCGAGGTGCGCGGCCATGTCTGGATCGTGGCCATCCGCGACGTTGCCGCAGGTGAAGAGATCACCTACGACTATTGCCTCTACGATGGCGGCGAGGACGAGGCGATCTGCAATTGCGGCGCGGCCACCTGCCGGGGAACCATGTATTCTCCCGAAGAGTGCGCGCGTCGTGCCAAGGCAGCGAAGAAGAACAGCAAAAAATAAATCGCGCCGTAGAGTTGCCTCCCATCGTTTTTGGCCCGATATGCATCGGGATTTGCTCTTGCGGCAGCGCAATCGGATGCGTCGATGCGGAGGTACGCTTGCTCTTCCATTTACACTGAAGAAGCTATGGCGGAAGAGATAGAACTGCGTTACGAACCGGCGTCGATTGAGCCCAAGTGGCAGCAGCGTTGGGCTGCGGACCCCGGCATGTATGCTGCGGAAGCAGCCGACTGCGGCAAACCCAAGTACTACGTCCTTGAGATGCTGCCCTACCCGAGCGGCAAGCTGCACATGGGGCATGTGCGCAACTATTCGATTGGCGATGCGCTGGCCCGCCACATGTGGATGAAGGGCTACAACGTGTTGCATCCGATGGGCTGGGACTCCTTCGGCCTGCCGGCGGAAAACGCCGCGCTCAAAAACAACATGCCGCCGCGCGAGTGGACGCTGTCCAACATCGCCGCCATGAAAAAGCAGATGGAGCGGCTCGGCCTCGGCTACGACTGGGAGCGCGAAGTCACCACCTGCCTGCCCGAGTACTACCGCTGGAACCAGTGGTTCTTCCTGCGCATGTACGAGAAGGGCCTCGTCTACCGCAAGCAGAGCAAGGTGAACTGGTGCCCACTGTGCGCCACGGTGCTGGCCAACGAGCAGGTGGTCAACGACTGCTGTTGGCGGCATGAGACCACGCCGGTCGAGCAGCGCAACCTGGAGCAGTGGTTCTACCGGATCACCGCCTACGCTGATGAGTTGCTCGACGGACTCGACAAGCTCGAAGGCTGGCCTGAGAAGGTGCGCACCATGCAGCGCAACTGGATCGGTCGCTCGAAAGGCACCGAAGTCGATTTCACTCTCGACGAAGGCACGAACAGCAAGAAAAAAATTAGAGTCTTCACCACGCGCGTCGATACCATCTTCGGCGCGACCAGCGTGCAACTGGCTCCCGAGCACGCGCTGGTGGCGGAGTTCGCCGCGACCGACGCCAAGCTCAAGGTTGCCGTCGAGGCCATGATCGAGCAGCAGAAGAAGGCCAAGGAAGACGGTGACATCGGCTCGATCGAAAAGGAAGGCATTTTTACTGGTCATTACGCGATCAATCCGTATAACCAGACCAAGGTGCCCATCTGGATCGCCAACTATATTCTGGCCGACTACGGCACCGGCGCCATCATGAGCGTTCCGGCGCACGATGAGCGCGACTTCGAGTTTGCCAAGAAGTACGATCTAGAGATTAAGTACGTTATCAAACCATCTAATGTGTCTGTAGCAGATTCAATTGGGTGGAAAGCAGTTGCGGAGGAGCCTTTTTGCTCTAAAAATGGAGAGGTTTTTAACTCCGATCCGCTCGTCGATGGCTTGACCTGCGTCGAAGCGCAGAAGAAGCTCCAGGAGATTGCCAAGGACAAGGGATTTGGCGAAGCCAAGACCACCTTCCGCCTCAAGGATTGGGGCGTGAGCCGCCAGCGGTATTGGGGTACGCCGATTCCGATGATCAACTGTCCGCACTGCGGCCTGGTGCCGGTGCCCGACGATCAGTTGCCGGTGCTGCTGCCTGAGCAGATCGCCATCACGCAGCAGGGTGGCTCGCCGCTGAGCCGCGTGCCGGAGTTCCTGAATACCACCTGCCCCAAGTGCGGCGCGGCGGCCAAGCGCGAGACCGACACGATGGACACCTTCGTCGATTCGAGCTGGTACTTCTATCGCTACACCGATGCGAAGAACTCCACGCAGCCATTCGACCCGAAGGCCGCGCAGTACTGGTTCCCGATCGACCAATACATCGGCGGCGTCGAGCACGCGATTCTGCATCTTATCTATTCGCGTTTCTGGACGCGGGTGATGCGTGATCTGGGCCTGATCGTCAATGACGAACCGGCAACGCGCTTGTTCACGCAGGGCATGGTGCTCAAGGACGGCACGAAGATGTCGAAGTCGAAGGGCAACATTGTTTCGCCCGACGACATGGTGGCCAGCTACGGCGCCGATGCCACGCGCATGTATGCGCTGTTCGCCGCGCCGCCCGACCGCGACCTCGACTGGCAGGAAGACGGCGTGGCGGGCATCAGCCGCTTCCTCGGCCGCGTCTACCGCATTGCGAGCAAGTACGCTCCGGCAGCGGTTTCGGCCAAGGGAAAGAAGCTCGATAAGCCCACCGGCACGGCGCTCAAGCTGCTGCGCAAACTGCATCAGACTACGGCCAAGATCACGCTGGACTTTGAAGGCCGCTGGCACTTCAATACCTGCGTGGCGGCGATCATGGAACTGGTCAACGAGATTCAGTCGGCCGACGCCGAACTGGCCAAGGGTGAGATTCCGCAGGCGGCGGTCTACGAGCTGCTGCACACGCTCACGTTGCTGCTCGCACCCTTCGCGCCCTATCTCGCGGCGGAACTTTGGGAGATGCTTGGCGAAAAGGGCAACGTGCTGCGCGCGCCCTGGCCCACGAGCGATGCCGAGCTGGCCAAGGAGAGCGAGAAGGAGCTGCCGGTGCAGATCAACGGTAAGCTGGTCTCGCTGGTGCGTGTGGCCGCAGACGCCGACTCGAAGACCATCGAAGCGGCTGCGCTGGCAGATGAGAAGGTTAAAAACCGCACGGCTGGCAAAACAGTGGTTAAGGTCATCGTGGTTCCCGGTCGCGCGGTGAATCTGGTCGTCAAGTAAGAGACGGGATTCATCCAGGCAAAAGTAAAGCGCGAAAGCCATTATAGCTTTCGCGCTTTTTACGCTTCAAGAACGCAAAGCGGGCTGCCACACCGCAGGTGCCTAGAACAACTTCATCCGAATCACCAGATACTTCTTCGGGTCCTGGCGGATGCTCTGGATGAGCTGCTGCGACTGGTCCATGGTTTGGTCGGCGTGGTTGTAGAGCGAGGGGTTCTTGACCAGTTGGCCGAGCGTGCCCTGGCCCTGGTCGACGCTGGTCAGAATCGCGTCGAGCCGCGTGACCGTGTCGTCGAGCTTCTGGGCGAAGGCCGGGTCCTTGGCCATCTTGCCGAGCGCTCCCTGGCCGGAGTTGATCGCGGCCACCAGTTGGTTGGTGTTGGCCACCGTCGCGTTCAGATTGTTGTAGAGCGTCTCGTCCTTGAGTAGCTTGCCCGCCGTGCCCTTGCCGTTATCCAGATCGGTAGTGATGCGGCTCAGCCTGTCGACGGCCGCGTTGGCGCGCGTGTAGAGCGTGTCATCGTTGACCAGTTTGCCGAGCGAGCCTTTACCGCCGGCTACGGCTCCGGTGATCGTCTGCAGGTTGGTCGCGATGGTGGTGATTTTTTTCGCCAATGTCGGATCGTTGATAAGCTGGCCGACGGTGCCCTTCTGGCTGTTTAAGGAGTCGATCAGCGTCTGCATCTTGCGGATGAGCACGTTGACCTGATCGATCGAGGAAGAACTGGAGCGGATCACGTCCTGAATGCCGGCGGCGGTGGCGGCGCGCAACTCGGCATTGTTGCCGGGGATGGGGCCTGTGGCCTGGGTCGAATCGATATCGACGAAGCTTTCGCCCAGAACGCCGGCCTGGACGATGGAAGCGGTGGAGTCGATGTGCAGCCCGCGCTCGTACTTCTTGCCGACGCGCATGGTCACCTCGACGGGCGAGGGGTTGCGTTCGGGCACTACGCGGATGCCGATCACGTTGCCGATGGTCACGTCTTGCAGGGTGACCGGCGCGCCGTTTTTGAGGCCGGCGGCGTTGGGGAAGTAGGCGCGCAGCACGATCTTCGGCGAAAACAGCCCGCCCGAGGAGCCGGACATCAGGAAGATGAGCACAATCAGGACGGCCGTGGCTCCCAAGACCAACGCACCAACGCGCAACTGCGACCACTTGATTTCTTTACGGCTGGGCAACGAATCTCCTCTTTTATCGACGCCTATTAGCCTAGCAGAAACTCTCTATGCTCTGTCTTCTAGAACGACGCTGGCTGCGGCAAGCTGGTTGGTGTGGGTCAGCGACAACGCGGCGTGGACCGCGCCCAGATGCCGACTGATTTCGGCGGCGCGACCGTGAAAGCGGATCGTCGGACGGCCGCTGGGTTCGCGCACAACCTCGATTTCGCGCCAGTTGACTCCAAAACCGATGCCGGTGCCGAGGGCTTTGGCTCCGGCCTCCTTGGCGGCGAAGCGGGCGGCGAAGCTTTCGGCGGAATTGCGCTTGCGCAGGCAATAGTCCTGCTCGGCCTGTGTATAAACGCGTTTTAAGAATCGGTCGCCGTAGCGGTCAATGGACCGCTGAATCCGGTCGATCTCGACAAGGTCGATTCCTGAGCCTACGATCATAATTATCAACGTACACCAGAGGACTCGGTGGACGTCCGCAACTTAAATATTTTTCAGCGCTTAGGCCGCAAAATGGACAGCTTTGGGCGATCTGTCCAATTACCACGGAAACTAGCCAAAAATGGCGGTTTGTCGCGAAGTGAGGCGGTAATCGTTTCACTCCCGCACATCTTTTATGGCGTGTCCCGGGATACCGATAGGACGAGGGTGAGGCATTGGATGATGGAGAAGGACGCGGGGCGGACGACGAGTATCCCATGGGCGCTGCAAATGAAGGCGATCTCCATCGAAGAGCCTGGACATTTGATCCAAACTCTGACCGGGGCAATTTTGGGTTGTGGTGGCTGGGTGCTGAGCCGTGGCGCAAACGATAACGGCACAGTCAACATGCTCTTCGAGTTTGAGAGGCAGGCTTGTGTGGATATCTATAGCATTTTGATTGCCTCGGGCCTTGAGTTGAGTCAGAGCGGTCATATTCGTTTTACCGAGCTTTGTCACTGCACGCGCAATCTGCAGCGCGATTGCGGCACCGAAATCGCCAGCATCGATCTGGAAATTCAGACCTTCCCGGTTGCGACGGTTTCGGAAGCGGAAAGGTCGCCAGCGGCTTGATCTCCGCTGGCTTCAACCAGCTTCGACCAAACCATAACGGCGTTGCCAGGCCTCTTTGAGGTGGGCGCGGACGCGTGCGCGTTCGGCCTCGGGATATTCGGTTCTGGCCTCGGCGGTGAATTTGCTGGCCTCCTGCTTGGCCAACTCGATCCATTGCCGGTCGCGCACCAGACTCGCGACGCGGAACTCGGGCAGGCCTGCCTGCCGGGTGCCGAAGAACTCGCCGGGACCGCGCAGTTCGAGGTCCAACTCGGCCAGTTCGAAGCCGTCCTGAGTGCGCACCATGGCGTTAAGCCGCTGCTCGCCGATCTCGGAGATGCGCTTGCCGGTGATCAGCACGCAATAGCTTTTGGCCGCGCCGCGACCCACGCGGCCACGCAACTGGTGCAACTGCGCCAACCCGAAGCGCTCGGCGTGTTCGATGACCATCACCGAGGCATTCGGCACATCGACGCCGACCTCGATGACCGTGGTGGAAACCAGCACGTCGATCTCGCCGCGCTGGAACCTGCTCATGGTCACATCCTTGTCGTCAGCGTTCATGCGGCCGTGCAGTAGTTCCACGCGCAGGCCGGCCAGCGGACCCGTGCGCAGTTTCTCGTGCATCTCGACGGCGGACTTCAGTTCGAGTTTGCCGTCGCTGTCTTCGGACGAGCCGGGGAACAGGTCGCTGGCCTTGCTCTTTTTGCGCCGCGTTTTCTTCTTGGGCGGAGCCGATTCTTTCTCGTCTTGCGAAAAATCCAGTTCCGGCTGGTCGTCGTGCGCGCCTTCGATGACCGGATAGACGATGTAGGCCTGATGTCCTGCTTCCACCTGCTTGCGCACGAAGCCCCAGACCTCGTCGGCTCCATCCTCGCGCACGCGGCGGGTGACGATGGGTGTGCGGCCCGGCGGAAGTTCGTCGAGCACGCTCAGATCCAGGTCGCCGTAGAGCGAGAGCGCGAGGGTGCGCGGAATCGGCGTCGCGGTCATCACCAGCACATCCGGCTCGGCCTCGTTGGGCTTCTTCATCAGCCGGAAGCGCTGCATCACGCCGAAGCGGTGTTGCTCGTCGACGACGATCAGCCCCAGTTGGGCAAACTCGACCTTTTCTTCGATCAGAGCGTGGGTGCCGAGAATGATCTGCGCGGTGCCGCGGCGGATTTCGCCGCGCGTCTCCCGTTTGCGATCCTCGCTGAGTGAGCCGGTCAGCAGCACCACGCGCGGCTTGCGTTCGGCGTTTGCGAAGAGCTTGCGCGCGGCCAGATAGTGCTGCGTAGCCAGAATCTCGGTGGGGGCCATCAGCGCTGCTTGATAGCCGTTTTCGACCGCGATCTGCATGGCCTGGAAGGCAACGATAGTCTTGCCCGAGCCGACGTCGCCCTGCAGCAGTCGCCGCATCGGATAGGGCTCGCGCATGTCGGCTACAATTTCGCCGAGCGCGCGTTTCTGCGCCTCGGTGGGATGGAAGGGCAGCACCTGTTCGAGCGCGTGGCGCACCTGTTCATCGGCGCGAAAGGCAATGCCGGTGTGTGCGCGCATCTTGCGGCGCTTGAGTTCGAGGCCGAGTTCCAGAAAGAAAAGTTCCTCGAAGATCAGACGATGATGGGCAGGGGTTGCCGAGGCTTGTAGCGCGGTCATCGGCGTGCCGTCGGGCGGAAAGTGGGCCTCGCGCAACGCCGTCTCGCGGCTGGGCAGGCCGAGCCGTTCAAGCATGGGTTGCGGCAGGCATTCGGGAATTGAGCCATGTAGCGATTCGAGCAGCCGGAAGACCACCTTGCGCTGCCAGCGCGCGTTGAGCCGGTTGCCGCCGAGCGATTCATAGACGGGCGTGATGCGGCCCACCTCGATCAGCCGCGTTTCGGCGTCGGCGCTGGCGTCGGGCAACTGTTCGAACTGTGGCTGAATCATCTTGAAGTCGCGCGTGGAGCGCGAGGGCTCCACCTTGCCGTAGACGGCGATGGTCTCGCCGGGTTCGAATTTGCCTTCGAGGTAAGACGCGTGAAACCAGAGGCACTTCATGGTGCGCATGCCCTGGCCGACGGTCAGCTCGAACATGGGGCCTTTGCGCGTTGTGAGCAGCGCCGCACCACGCACCTCGCCGATGACGCTGGCCACCTCGCCCGCCACCAACTCGTCAAGCGCGCGCGGATTCTGCCGGTCCTCGTAGCGGAAGGGCAGGTGGTAGAGCAGATCCTCGGCGGTCTGGATGCCCTTGGCGGCGAGCATCTCCGCGACGCGCGGACCGACGCCGCGCACGTACATGATGGGTGTATCCAAGCCTGGCACATACTGGATGCTAAAGCATTGGTGCGGTTCTTCGCTTCTTCTTCGCGCTGAGGGGTGCCCGGTTAAGCACGAAAGCGTGTGCGGACCGGCGAAAGGTTTCATGATGTGGTGCACCAGGGAACGGTGGGCGTGTTGGCCTCGTATTTGTCGTGTATGGAAAACCGGGGTCTGCGCGGCGGGCATTTTTACGCCGTTCAAGTGTTGCGGTCGTTATACTGCGAAAGAATTTATTGCAAGCCAATAAGCGCACGGAGAGTCCATGCCTGTTGTTGAACTTGTCGGAGTCAGAAAAGCGTACGAGGACAAGGTCGCGGTCAGCGATCTGAGTTTCTCGATTGAGGCGGGTCAGATGTTTGGCTTGTTGGGGCCGAATGGCGCGGGCAAAACCAGTTCGATCCGCATGATCATGGGGATCACGCTGCCCGATGCGGGCACGGTGCGCCTGTTCGAAAAGCCCTTTGAGCGCAAGAGTCTGGAGCGTGTCGGCTACCTGCCTGAAGAGCGCGGCCTCTACAAGAAGATGAAGGTCATCGATCAGTTGGTTTTCTTCGGCCAGTTGCACGGGATTGCGCCGGAAGAGGCGCAAAGGCGCGCGAAGGCCTGGGCCGAGCGCATGGAGATTGCCAGCGCCCTCGAAAAGAAGACGGAAGAGCTTTCGAAGGGCATGCAGCAGAAGATTCAGTTCATCGCGACGTTGCTGCATGAGCCGGGATTGATCGTAATGGATGAGCCCTTCAGCGGACTTGATCCGGTCAATGCCGCGCTGGTGGAAAAGACGCTGATCGAGTTGAAGAACGAGGGCCGCGCCATTCTGTTCTCGACCCATCGCATGGATCAGGTGGAAAAGCTCTGTGACTCGATCTGCCTTATCGATCAGGGCAGGAATGTGCTTGCCGGCACGGTGCGCGAGATCAAGAGCCGCTACGAACGCAATCATGTGATCGTGGAGTTCGAGGGAGACGCCACTTTCTTGAGCAGCGAAGAGGTTGCCGAAGCAAAAAACTTCTCCGGTCACGCCGAGATCACGCTGAAGCCGCACGGCGATGCGCAGAAGTTGCTGCGCGAGGCCAGTGCCAGCGCGAAGATCTATCGCTTTGAACTGGTCGAGCCGTCGCTCGAAGAGATTTTTATCGAAACCGTGGGAGGCAAGGCCAATGCATAACATTCTTCTGATTGCGCGCCGCGAATATCTTGAACAGATTCGCGGCAAGGCCTTCCGGCTTTCCACGATTCTGGTGCCGCTGGCGCTGATCGTCTTTATCGGAATCATGATTCTGGTGAATAGGCAGACCGTGGGTGGCAAGCATCTGGTGATTGCCTCGCCCGATGCCGCGTTGGCGGCCGACGTTCATGCGCAGTTGCAGAACAAGAAGGACAACGAGAGCGGGGCGGATCGCGTGGACGTGCTGGCTCCGGCCAGGGCGAACGACCGCGCCGCGCTTGTCGAGAAGGTGCATGACAGGCAGATTGACGGCTTTTTGTGGATTGAGCATGAGCCGGGCAAGGAGCCGCGCGCGGTTTACGATTCGCTCTCCTCCTCCGAGCTGATCCTTGGCGGCAGGCTCGAAAGCGCGCTGAACCGCGCCGTGTTGCGCCAGCGGTTGACGGTGAATGGAATCGATGCGGCGAAGGCCGATGATCTGCTCAAGCACATTGCACTGGACACGCGCCAGATCGGCAAGGACGGCAAGGAAAGCAACAACAACGCCATCAGCTCATTTTTCAAAGGCTATCTGATGGGTGTGCTGTTGCTGATGACCACTCTGATCTATGGCTTGAACGTGGCCCGCTCGATCATCCAGGAGAAGACCTCGCGCATCTTCGAGGTGATGCTCGCCATTGCCAAGCCCTCCGACATGCTGGCCGGAAAGCTGATCGGTACGGGGCTGGTCGGCCTCACGCAGTTGGCGATTTGGATTGTGGTTGGTAGCGCCATTGCCGGATCGGCCTTTGCCGCGCCGGTGCTGGCCGGCAAGCTTTCGCTGCATCTTTCCGTGGTGGAGGCCGTGCTCTTCGTGCTCTACTTCGTCCTCGGCTATCTGTTCAATTCCGCACTTTTTGCTGGACTGGCCGCCAGTTGCGAAACCGAGCAGGAACTGCAGATGTATACGCCACTGGCCGCGATTCCGGCTTGGATCGGCTTCGGCATGATCACGGTAGTGACCAACAATCCGAACTCTGCCTGGTCGGTGGCGGCCTCGCTGTTTCCTGCCACTTCGCCCATCGTGATGATGCTGCGCCTGGGCGGACAGATGCCGCCGCTGTGGCAGATCGGATCCTCTATCCTGCTGTTGGCGCTGAGTGTTTGGGGACTGCTCTGGTTCTCCTCGCGCCTCTACCGCGTGGGCGTTTTGATGTACGGCAAGCGAGCCACGCTACCGGAACTGTTGCGCTGGCTTCGGTACAGTTAGAGCATTTCTCCAATACGCGTGCCGTGTTGAGTTGCGTGCAAGGTGGCTTTTTCTTGAGGAAAAAGCCACTCGACATCCTGCTTTCGCTCTACACCAATTGGAGAAATGCTTTCGTTTTTCAGGCGCGTCGCTCAGCGTGGCGCGTGTATTGGAAAACTGCTTTAAAATTGAAGAAGTGAGTGCTTCTGCCCAACCTCGGTTTACCTTCAGCCAGCGCATCGCGTTGGCCGTCGTGCCCCGCATCGTCTGGGCCATGTTCTCCATCATCGGTCGCACGTGGCGCTTCGAGGTGATTGCCGAAGAGGGTGTCAAGCCGACGCTGTTTGGCGAGCGTTCGCCGAACAGCATTTTTTGTTTCTGGCACCAGTGCGTGTTGCCCTGCACGGTGTACTTTCGCCACTCTCACGCGGTGATCCTGATCAGTCGCAGCTTCGATGGCGAACTGATTACGCGCACGCTGCGTTGCTTCGGTTACGATGCTGTGCGTGGTTCGAGCTCGCGTGGCGGCAGCGAGGGACTGCGCGGTCTGGTGCGTATTCTCGAAAGCGATCGCACGGCGATCTTCACCGCCGACGGACCGCGCGGGCCGATCTATCAAACGAAAATGGGGCCGGTTAGGCTGGCGAATCTGTCCGGCGCGTCTATCGGCGTCTTTCACCTGGAACCCGAGCATGCCTGGACGATGAAGTCCTGGGACCGCTTCCTCGTCCCCAAGCCTTTTACGCGCATCGTCGTCAGTTGGGCAAAGTCTGTTAAAGTGCCCGCCGATCTTGATCCCGAGGCGTATGAGGCCGAACGCCAGAAACTGAACGACGCTCTCGAACGCGCGCGGCTGCGCGCCTTGGCGCACTTTGGAAAGACAGATCAATGACTTCTGCAACTTCTACTGAAACAAACGAAAATCTGTGCGTTTCCGATTTCGATTTTGAACTGCCGGAAGAACTGATTGCGCAACAACCGCCTGCCGTGCGCGGCACGAGCCGCATGTTGCTGGTGGATCGCGCGACGGGCGCACTGCGCGACTCTGTCTTTACCGAGTTTCCCTTGCAGTTGCGCGAGGGCGATCTGCTGGTGCAGAACGATAGTCGCGTGATTCCCGCGCGGCTCTATGCGCAGCGCACCGTCGTGCGCGACCGAGAAAGGCCCACGGGTCGCATTGAGGTGCTGCTGACCGCGCCCGAGGCCGATGGAAGCTGGCGCGCGCTGGTGCGTCCCGGCCGCAAGGTCGCCATTGGCGAACGGCTCGTATTTCCCGACACCAAGGGCAACGCTGTGCTTGAGGCCGAGGTCACAGAACGTGGCGAATTCGGCGAGCGTGTGTTGCGCTTCGCCCCGGTCGCGGACTTCTTTGGCGCGTTAGAAAAGATAGGCCACATTCCTCTGCCGCCCTACATCCATCGCGATGATACGAGCTCGGATCGTGAGCGCTACCAGACCGTCTACTCGAGGGAACGTGGCTCGGTGGCCGCGCCCACGGCTGGCTTGCACTTCACGCCCGAGGTGCTTGATGCCATTGCCCAGCGCGGCGTCGAGATTGCGCGCGTTACGCTGCACGTGGGGCTTGGAACCTTCGCGCCGTTGCGCGTTGACCGCGTAGCCGACATTCATCTGCATCGCGAGCGCTACACGCTTTCTGCAGAGACCGCCGAGGCCATCAATCGCGCTGTGGCTGAAGGCCGTCGCATTGTCGCGGTCGGTACCACATCCGTACGCACGCTGGAGCATTGCGCGCGCGTGGCCGATGGCAAGCCGCTTGAGCCGCATACGGGTACAACGGAGATCTTCATCTCGCCGGGTTACAAATTTCGTCTGGTGCAAGGCCTGCTCACCAACTTCCACCTGCCGCAATCGAGCCTGATCATGCTGGTGAGCGCCTTTGCCGGACGCGAACACGTGCTCGAAGCCAATCGCCATGCGGTCCGCGAGCGTTATCGCTTCTTCAGCTATGGCGACTGCATGTTCCTTTCCTGATAGACTCATTGCCTGTGCCTAACGAATCCAAATCGCCCGTCTTTCTGCTCGACACGATGTCGTTCATCTTCCGTGCCTATCACGCGATGCAACGCTCGCGCCCGATGTCGACGCGCTCCGGTCTGCCGACCGCCGCGATCTACGTCTTCACCAACATGATTCGCAAGCTGCGCCAGGATTTTTCTCCGGAATATTTCGCTGCTGTTTTTGATCTCGGCGGCGAGGTCTTTCGTGACGAAAAGGCCCGTGAAATGGGCTCGCTGCGCAAGTGGAACGGGAAGACGCAAAGTTTTGACGAGGTCGATTACGCGGGCTACAAGGCCAATCGCGCCGAGACGCCCGAGGATCTGAAGAAACAGATTCCTTATATCCGCAAGGTGCTTGAGGCGCTGCGCATTCCGATTCTTGCCGCTGAAGGTTTCGAGGCCGACGACGTGATCGGCACGCTGGCGCGCGAGGCCGAAGAGGCGGGCCACGAAGTCTTCATCGTCTCTGGCGACAAGGACATGATGCAGCTTGTCAACGGGCGCGTGAAGATGCTCAATCCGCAAAAAGACAATCTCGTGCTCGATCCGGCCAAGGTCGAAGAGGTGCTCGGCGTGCCGCCGGAGAAGGTCATCGATGTGATGGCGTTGCGCGGCGATGCGGTGGACAACGTGCCCGGTGCGCCGGGCATTGGCGACAAGGGCAGTGTCGATCTGATTCGCGAGTTTGGTTCCGTCGAAGCCGTGCTTGATCATGCCGAAGAGGTGAAGCGCAAGACCTACCGCGAGTCGCTGCAGCAGAATCGCGATGCCGTGCTGCTCTCGAAGGAACTGGTCACTATCGATACGCATGTTCCGGTCGAATTCGATTTGGCCGCGATGCGTACGCAGGCGCAGGATGTGGACGCCTGCCGCGCGCTGTTTGCCGAACTGGAATTCACCTCGATGCTGCGCGATCTGGAACCGGCTGCGCCGAAGGTGGTCGTCGAAATTCTAGATGAGCCGACGGCGGAACAGACGGCGGAGTTTTATGCTGCCGCGCGCGCGGGCTTTGCCTTTGCAGTGGATGTGACTGCACCCGTGGCAGAGGACGAAGAAGCGCCGCCGCCCATGCAGTCGCTGCTCGACGTGGCCGAAGCCGTAGAAAAGCAGACGCACTTTGTTGTCGGCGTGTCGGCAGATCCTGCGCGGGCACTGCGCTTGCCGTTGACGCCGGAGTTGCGCGCGCTGTTTGAAGACGCTTCGGTGATCAAGCAAACGCATGATGCGAAGTCGGCGCTGCATGCGCTTGATGCGCAAGACGCGCGTGTGTGCGGAACCATCGACGACACGCAGTTGCTCTCTTACGCCATCAATCCGACGCACACTTCGCCGTCACTGGTCGATGTGGCCGCGCGCGCCAATCACGCTGCGCCGACGGGGCTTGCCGCTTCGGCTGCTGCGGTGCGTTCGCTCGTGCCTGCTCTGCGCAAGCAGGTGGATGAGACCGGCCTCACGCGCGTGTATGCGGAGATCGATCTGCCGCTGGTCCCGGTGCTCTTCCGCATGGAAAAGGTCGGTGTGCGCGTGGATCTGCATGTGCTCGACGGGCTCTCAAAGCGCATCGGCGCGGAGATGGAGACGGCAAGCGCGAAGATCTTCGCGGCCGCGGGGCGCGTCTTCAATATCAATTCGCCGAAGCAACTGGGTGAGGTGCTCTACAAGGATCTTGGCTTGCCCGCACCGGCCGCGCGCGGCAAAAGCAAATCGCTTTCGACGGCGCAGGATATTTTGGAGCATCTTGCCGAGCAGCATGATGTTCCGCGCATGGTGCTCGACTATCGCCACCTTTCCAAGCTCAAGTCGAACTACACCGATGCGCTGCCGCAACTGGTGGATGCGCAATCGCGTGTGCATACGACTTTCTTGGAAGCGGGTACGACAACCGGACGGCTCTCTTCGACCAGCCCGAACTTGCAGAACATTCCTGTGCGCACCGAACTGGGACGCGAGATTCGCGCGGCCTTCGTGGGCAGCGAGGGTACGCGGTTGCTTTCGGCCGATTACTCGCAGATCGAACTGCGCCTGTTGGCGCATTTTTCTGGCGATCCGTTGTTGCGCCGCGCCTACTCCGAAGACATCGATATTCACGCGCTGACGGCCAGCGAGGTCTTCGGCGTTTCACTCGATACGATGGACAAGGAGACGCGCCGCCGTGCCAAGGCCGTGAACTTCGGCATTGTCTACGGTATTTCGCCCTTCGGTCTGGCTGCGCAACTTGGCATTGCGATGAGTGAGGCGAAGAGCTATATCGACCGCTACTTCGAGCGTTACCACGGCGTGCGTGAGTACATCGACAAGACGATTGCCGAGGTGCGTAAAGAGGGAAGCGTACGCACGTATTTTGGCCGCGTGCGACCGATTCCAGACATCGAGAGCCGCAACCAGAATCAGCGTGGATTCGCCGAGCGCACGGCCGTCAATTCGCCGTTGCAGGGAACTGCGGCTGACCTCATCAAGCTGGCGATGATCGCGATTGACCGAGAACTCACCGCGCGCCGACTCAAGACATGTATGGTGCTGCAGGTGCATGACGAACTGCTCTTTGAGGTTCCGCTTGAAGAAAGCGATGAGGTCGCGGCGATTGTGCGACAGGAGATGGAGCATGTGGTCGAGCTCGATGTGCCGCTGGTGGCCAGCATGGACTTCGGTGCGAACTGGCGCGACCTGAAGTAAGCGAGGCAAAACAGCACAAGAAAAGCGACAAGACCCGATCCGAAGATCGTGCCTTGTCGCTTTTCTTGTGCCCTGTTAGCATCGCGTAGGAGGAGACCGCAAACCCATGCCATCGCGACAGATCTTCGGCGCTATCGTTTACGTGCTGCGCGTGGGGTGCCAGTGGAAGGCATCGCGTGGCGATGGGGTGTCGAAAGAATACACTCCTGGTTCAACCGATTCCGTAAACTGCTGGTCAGCTTCGAAAAAAACAGAGAAGAGCTTTATCGCCTTTCTCTCACTGGCCGCTGCCATCCTCTGCTGGAGGCAAACAATATCTATTCACGGATAAATTCTAAGGCTTGCTTCCGAGTCGCGCTCGGCGGCGTGCAGCGTTTTTTGCGCTCCAAGCTCATCTGCTGCAATACCCGGCTGATCCGAATTCGCCTGATATCGTCGTTGCTCGTCTGCAAATCCTCACGCAATTCCGCCAGAGTCTTATCGCGTTGCTCGGCCAACCAACCGCGCAACTGATTTTTGGCCGCCTCAGCTACACGGCTCTGACGGCCATGCTGGGACTGAGTCACGCGTTCCTTTTTCTCGTTGTGCCGCCAGTGACGCAATATCTTGTGCACATAGTCAAAGCTGACGCCAAACCGTGTCGCCAGTTTCCGCTGTGCCCGTTCCTTACGTTCATACGCGTCCAGAATCCGGCAGCGCAGATCATCCTACAAAGGCTTTGGCATGGATATTTCTTCGCGGAGATGTCGCCATATTCGGCGTAGAGTTTCTCCGCCTGCTTGGGGATAACTGACTTGGAACTGCTCTAGTCTTAATATTGTTCACTTAAGTATTCTGATGGCTTCACGGATATTGATCTTGGGCAGGGGCTTGAGATGTCGGAGACGGAGCTGGAAATTGTTCATCTTGCGCTTGACTTCGCGGCAATTGCGGCGGATCACACGCACGGCATGGAGGAACGAGAGCTGGTCTGGATCCTCGTCGGCTTTGAGCGCGGCTTCATGCATCAGAGCGCGGATGGCGAAGTGGCCATCATCAGGCCGTAAAATTCCTGGCGCACCAGATCGGGTATTTTGCTGCGCAGCACCATCTGGGCGCCGCGCAGGTGAGTCTTGAGTTCGTCAAACACGGTTTCTATCTCCCATCGCTCGTGATAGAGAGCGGCCAACTCGCCGGCTGGGGCCTTGTCAGGATCGAGGATGGTGGTTGCCAACCGATAGATCGGCTCAGCACCTTCGATTCCTTCAAGGCGGTAGTCGATCACCCGCAGGACGATGCCATTGGTTTTGTCTCTCCAGTCTCGCAGCGAAGGATACACTTGGCTCAAATAGGAACCATCGGGCAGGCGCTCTTTGCAGGCCATGCGCATGTTCTTCTTCATTCTCCAGAGCAGGTTCGCGCCTGTGCTCTGCGCCTGTTGCCACAACTCGAAGCCGAAGAAATTTCGGTCAGCCAGGCAAAGCATGTTGTTTTTCAGGCGTGGAAGCACCGCTTTGGCCAGCGTGATTTCGCCCGTCCGGTAACCATCCATCTGGCTGCCAAACAGCACGTGCGTGCCATTCTCCACCAGGGATACGAAACGAATCTTCGGATAAGCACTCGAACCGCAGCTGGCTCCGGGGCGAGAGAATGCCTCTTCGTTGGCCTTCTCGTCGGCCACGTCGAACGTGCTGCCATCCAGACTCACCAGCCGCCAATGCCGATACTAAGCCCCTCGCGTACTACGTGCCGCCACAGGCTTGACCAGCTCATCGTGCAACTGTCGCAGAGGCTCCCAACCCAGTCGTGTGCGGGCCTGAGAGATGCCCGATTTGCCTGCCACTCGCACGCCAATCGATGGATCGCGTAGCCACTGGACTTCTTCCAGCAGACAACGCAACACCTCGTGGTAGGACGACTGCATGTACAGCGCTAGAGCGATGACGTATAGACAACAACCTGCGCCGGCAGATCGCGCTAGCGAACGCTGGCCGTTCCCGTCTTGGAAAGCACCGAACCAATGCTGGAAACAGGGAATGTCCTGGTGATTACGCCGAGACTGATGTAGTCCGTGATCCGAGTACCCGGAGGAAGTTCCGCTACCGTACGCGCCACTTGTGGCCTCCTGTCCTTGCCTCATACAGAATGCCACAAATTTCATTAAGTGAACAGTATTAGCTCTAACCTGGATAGTTCGTGAAGGCTGATTTAGCGAAAGCCTTTTGTGCTACAAACATGTTGACGAGACAGTGTTTATTGACTACTGCATAAATAATGCGAATAGCACCTCGCAGAGGTGCGGTATCCCCATACCCAAACTGAAGGCAAGTGCCGAGCTTTTGGAAGACCGTCGCCATCGCGCCTTGGCGCTGTTGGATGAAGGCTACTCGCTCAACGAAGTTGGACGGCGGATCGGATGTAACGCGAGTTCAGTGATGTGCTGGCGCGATGCTCGACGGCAGGGTGGAGACGATGCATTGCAGGTCCGTTCCTCTCCTGGACGCCCACTGCAACTGGCCACCACGCAGCGGAAGAAGCTTGTTCGCCTGCTGCTCAAGGGGCCGCTTGTGCAAGGTTTCGCACTAATCTGTGGACCACCGCACGCATTGCCGCGTTGATCAAGAGCGAGTTTGGCGTGAGCTATCGCCCAGATCACATCGGTCGCCTGATGCATGACCTTGGTTGGACTCCGCAGAAGCCCGAACGACGCGCTCTGGAGCACAACGAAGAAGAGATCGAGCGCTGGAAACAAAAAGAGTGGCCGCGTATAAAAAAATGCCACAAGGCTGGGCGCCCACATCGTCTTTGCCGATGAATCGGGCTTCCTGATGATTCCCAACGTGGTGAGAACCTGGGCACCATAGGGAAAAACTCCCATCCACCGCCATCGCCAACAGCGTGACAAGATCTCCGTGATCTCTGGAATTTTCATCAGCCCTGGGCGTCATCGCCTCGGCCTCTACTATCTATTCTTTTACGACAACATTGGGCAGAAGGAGGTCTGTCTATATTTGCGCGAACTATTGCGCCTCCTGCGCGGGCTGGTCATTTTACTGCTGGTCGCATCGAGTTTTCCGCAAGATTGTTGCTCAACTCCAGCACCGGATGTTCGAGGAAGAGAGTGAGCTTGCGCCACAGTGAGAGCGTGTAGCGCACAGCCTCGCCAGCCTTGCTCTTGGGCAGCGTT
>Ga0224528_1000184_pt1 | contig 52325 bp, 43 predicted proteins | sample CBST25metaG_2_FD_179888 | JGI IMG/M metagenome (GOLD analysis project Ga0224528, IMG submission 179888) | Peat soil microbial communities from Stordalen Mire, Sweden - C.B.S.T25 | ecosystem: Environmental > Terrestrial > Soil > Wetlands > Peat | place: Sweden: Norrbotten County, Stordalen Mire...
CGAAATACCCTCTGATAATCCTTGGGTACATGATGAAAACGCCCGGCCGGAAATTTGGTCGTTAGGGCATAGAAATCCACAAGGACTGGCGCTTAATCCGTGGACCGGCGTGGTGTGGGAAAACGAACACGGGCCGCAGGGCGGCGATGAGGTCAATATTATCGCTAAAGGCGCTAATTTTGGCTGGCCGATCGCCACCTATGGCATTAACTATTCGGGGCTGAAGATCCCTGAAGCCCAAGGCGGTATGGTGGCGGGAACAGTCCAGCCAGTCTGGCACTGGCGAAAGTCGCCGGCGGTCAGCGGCATGGCTTTTTATCACGACCAACGGTTCCCCGCATGGCGAAGCTCGCTATTTATCGGCGCGCTAAAACAAAAAACGCTTATTCGATTAACCCTGGATGGCGATAAGGTGATCTCGGAAGAGCGCTTATTAGCCGATCGCGGCGAGCGTATTCGCGATGTACGAGTTGGCCCGGATGGTTATGTTTATGTCCTCACGGATGAACGTAATGGCCAACTGCTCAAACTGGGTTTCGAATAAAACCGGCAGATAAGATCTCATTCTTCCCTGGTTTAGTGATTAGCGTTGACGCAAATTTTACTGGGGAATACCATTAGTCGAATTGCACAATAGCGGCCAAGCCCGCGATAGCGGCGAAGTCAAACGTTAATGAGTAAACTCAACTAGCTGTAATCTGATTCGGGCTTCCTGGAAGCCGCTGTTCAGGTTGCTCAGGTCTATATACTACCGTGAGTAACGCGGTAACCATTTTTCGAATGGATACTCTGGTCACGTCATGAAGAATCTTGTCCCACAAAAATGTCATGCGCTTGTTTTGGGCGCCCTGTTAGTGTTCGATGTCACGGCCGCCCAGGCGGATACCGCGCCGGGCGCGCCGCAAATCAATGCTAAGGCCTTTATTTTAATGGATTACCAAAGCGGCAAGGTCCTGGCGGAATCCAATGCCGATCTGCGCTCCGATCCTGCCAGCCTGACTAAAATCATGGCGAGCTACGTCATCGGCCAGGCCCTTAAAGCCGGAAAAATCACCGAGCAGGATAAAGTCACCATCGGCAAGGACGCCTGGGCCACCGGTAATCCGGAATTGCGCGGATCTTCGCTAATGTTTTTGAAGCCTGGCGAGCAGGTGTCGGTTGCCGATCTTAATAACGGCATAGTCATACAATCCGGCAATGACGCCAGCATTGCCTTGGCTGATTATGTCGCCGGCAGTCAAGATGCCTTTGTCAGCCTGATGAACCAATACGCCGTGCAGCTTGGATTGAAAAATACGCATTTTCTTACCGTACACGGCCTGGATGCCGAAGGGCAATACAGTACCGCGCGTGATATGGCTTTGTTAAGTCAGGCGCTGATTCAGGATGTTCCGGATGAGTATGCGCTGCACAAGCAAAAAGAATTCACCTTTAACCGAATCAAGCAACTTAATCGCAACCGGCTGCTTTGGAACAGCAGTTATGCCGTGGATGGCATTAAAACCGGCTATACCGATGGCGCCGGGCACAGCCTGGTGGCTTCCGCCACCAATAACGGCATGCGCCTGATATCAGTGGTTCTTGGCGCGCCCACCGATAGCGTGCGATTCCGTGAAAGTGAAAAGCTGCTCGATTGGGGATTCCAGTTTTTCGAGACGGCAACGCCGATACCCGCGGGCCGTGCTTTCACGCAAAAAAGAGTCTGGTTTGGCGACCGCAGCGAGGTTGAGTTAGGGGTGGCGAAAGATGCTTCAGTGACCTTGCCTAAAGGACAAATGAAAGATCTCAAGGCGACATATACCTTAACCACGCCGTATCTGGAAGCGCCGTTAGCACGTCATCAAGTGGTCGGCACCATCGACTTTCAGCTCAATGGCAAAGTTGTCGAACAACGGCCATTAGTCGTCCTTGACGAGGTGAAGCGGGGCGGTTTCTTCCGCAATATCTGGGATTGGTTCCTGCAAAAGCTGCACAGCCTGTTTGGCCTGGCGTCGAATTGATTTAATCGCGCCTTATGTTCGCGCACTGCCGACGCATATTACCGTATTTCGGCTGTTCGATAACGTGCGTTGCGATACGGCCTCATTCTGGTGAATGAGGCCGTTTTCATGGTCAGAACATTTTATAGAGGATGGCCGATAAGGCGAAAAATCCGATGATCCAGACAAAAAAGTTACTTACGGCGCCGCGATATTTCGCCATGGCCGGGACTTTATTGATGGAATACATGGGTAATAAAAACAGTAATATGGCGATAATCGGCCCTCCCAACATTTCGATAATGCCCAAAATGTTGGGATTGCTGGTCGCCACCGCCCAGGTGGTGATTAACATAAAAATGCCGGTCAAGCGGGTTATCGACGTTTTTTGCAGCGTTATACCCTGTTGACTCAATGATCTGACAAGCAAGCCGGAAAACCCCTCGCTCGCGCCCAGATAATGGCCAAGAAAAGATTTTGTTATCGCCACCAAGGCTACCAAGGGCGCCATTACGCCAATAAAGGGATTGTGAAAATGGTTGGACAGAAATGACAGGATGGAAATGTTCTGCATTTTGGCCTGGGCAAGATGCGCCGGAGTTAAACTAAGGACGCAGCTAAAAACAAAAAACAGCGCTGTTATCACCATCAAGATATTGCTTAAGAGTAAGATCCTAGAACATTTCGCTTCAGCGTAGTCGCCATACTCCTCCTTTTTCGCCATGGCAAACGCGGAAATGATCGGTGAATGGTTAAAGGAAAATACCAAGACCGGTATCGCCAGCCACAGGGTGTTGATGAACCCTCCCTGGCTGGACGCGTCAATAACAAGAGGTTGCCGGAAGATATCCATGCTCCAGTGTGGAATGAGGAACAGACTCAGGAATAGCAAAACAGCCACGAACGGGAATACCAGCATACCCATGACTTTGACGATAACCTCCTTGCCCAATCGAACAATGGCCATAAGGCCCATCAACAAAATAAGCGCCAGCACTGACCGTGGCGGCGCGTTATGATTAAGTTGGTTAATAATAATATTTTCAACGGTATTAGTGATGGCAACAGCGTAAACCAGCAAAATGGGATAAATGGCGAAGAAATAGAGCAAGGTAATTATATTACCTGCCTTGCGGCCAAAATGTTGTTCCACCACATCGGTGATGTCATGGCATTCCGTTTTTCCCGACAAGGCCAAACGACAAAGACCCCGATGGGCGAAATAGGTCATGGGAAAAACCAGTAGCGACATAATGATCAGTGGCAATATGCCGCCGGCCCCCGCGTTTATCGGTAAAAATAAAACTCCCGCGCCAATCGCTGTGCCATATATTCCCAGCATCCAGACAGAATCCGATTTTCGCCATGACAGACAGGTTTTATGGCGGACCGGCGTGATGCTGGTGGTTTGTAACGTATCCATTATTTCTCCGAAGTAACGCGAAGCGTAATAGGGGGGTGGAAGCCAATTATGAGAATGCCTCAAATAATGCAGGCGAAATTTAGCCCAGTATAATAAAGGTAAATGGGTGAAAATTCATGTACTAATTTACTGATTTTTCAAAAACACCAATAATAACCATTTTTTTTGGAATGTAGTATTTGTATTTTTATCGATTTACATTACGCTAATGTCTAATAACAAAATCCCACTCAGTTTTTATTTGTCTAAGGCTACTAAAATAAATAACTTTTTGCGCAAAACAAATGGATAGAATTCATGTGGTTAATGGATGTAATATTTGTTTATATTACACTATGCCGCAGGGTTATTTTTATTAAATGGCTAATCATGGTGCATGAATATAATAAACTATAACTTGTTATGGCAGGGGGCCAGCGTTCGCTCTGGTTGCCGTTGTCCTATCCTATTTTAATGTGATAGTGCTGATATTATTTTAAGTAATTTATACTAGCTATTTATTCTGTTTTAAATGTTCAACGGTAATGGCGAGCTTTTCAGGTCAATATCGCATTGCGGCAGATTGCACTGCACAGAGTTAATAGCCTTCTGCCTGCTTAACCATTATGTTGGTAATGATTGCTGCCAGCTATCATTTTGTGCGGGGCCGTCGTTCACTAAAAGCGAATCGGACTGCGGCCTCTTCACATAAAATGCGTTGGGAGGCGGGAATGGGTTTATAACAGGCAATAAAAAACCCGAAAGTCTTGAACCTCAGGAGGCGGGACTATCGGGCTCCTCAATTTGGGGACATCAAAGAAAAGCAGTGGCATTAATTCAGACTCTAGGGGTTAGAGAAAGTTCTTTGTTGATGAAGATTTTTTTCTTATCTGTTGTTAATCGTTATCATCGCCTGTTGTGGGCGCTTCCCGCGGGGTTGTGTCGATGGGCCATCCCTGTGGCTACGTAATAGCCGGCATCGTGGGGCGCACAGCAGGCAATCGCATAGCCACAGCCTGTCCTGATCAGGTATCAAGCGGGAAATTGTTGATAATGCCTTATGTAACAGGAGACACCATGCAACTGCCCATTGTGGGAAAAAGCTGAAAGATCACATTTGCCGACATTAATGACAATGGATAAAAATGTCTAGTTTGTTTTCATCAATCCAAAAGGTGTTATCGCTTGTCCACAGGGGAATTGCGGGGCTTGGCTAGCTAAAATATCAATCTAATGACTAGGTTGTAATAATTAATCCGCTTTTTTTATCCTTTTTTACCTATCTCAAATCCAATAAATAATAACAAGATTTCATTGTCGTTTAACATTTTAGATACCTTATTATTCACGACTGATAACCGAATTGTTACTAGCAACTATTTGATAATAATGAACTTATCCGCTATATTCAGGCGTGTATTTTTGGAATCCGTTTCAAGCTTCAACTGCAAAAAAGCGATTCTGAAATACAAAAATAGCATGACAGCATTTGCCTGTGCCAATCCTGCCTCTTCCGCTTGGGAACGGTATTGCGCCTTGATCATGGTTGCCAGGGTTATGCCGAAGTTCATGATAGCCATTTGGGGATACACAACAGACCTTCATGGACTTTCCCAGTGGGAGTTTGAAGCGGAACGAGTGATGGGAGGCAGCAATGACGATAAATCGGTTAAAGACGGGAACCATAAGCAGCGCTGTACTATTCCTCGTGATTTTTGCCAGCCAAGAGAGCGGATTTGTGATATTACACGCAAAAAGTCATGGCGCATCGTTGGGATTATTGCTGTTTTTGCTCCCGGGCATCATTGGCAGTCTGTTATCTCATGGCAACAAAATTTTTTGTCCCTTGAAGGGCGCGGTGCTGATATCGCCTGTTTGCCTGTTGCTGTTCAACCTGGGAAGCACCCTGCAGTACTCGCTTTGGTATCAGGTCACTTATCTGTTAAGCGCCATTTTCTGGTGCGCCTGCGGCGCGCTGGGTTGCTATTTCGTCAGCGAACTTTTCAGACGGCCACTGTTATAACACTACCGAAGAGCCAGTTAAGCGCTTCCCGCCGCGACAAGGGCGAGAATCGGGGCCAGAGAAAACTGGCCCGCGGAGATAATAGGTTCTACTGCTGCTGCTGATATAAGCTGAGATTGGCCTTGGCATAGGCTTCAAAATCGGTACAACCGCCGATATGAACTTCATCAATGAAAATCTGTGGGACTGTTTCAACGGTTTTGCCGACGGTTTTGGATAAGTCGGCTTTGCTGATCCCTTCAGCGTGTATATCAATGTACCGGTAAGTGAAATCATCCCGCTCAGCAGTCAATTTCGCAGCCAACTCTTTAGCGCGCATGCAATAAGGACAACCCGGACGTCCGAAAATGACAGCAAACATATTTACTCCTCAGCCTTTGAAATTAAACTCGAAAAATATTGTGAAGTTCATCACGCTTTTGCTAAGGGATACTATGCATCTGACCGGTGGCAAAAAAAAGGGGTAATTACCTTTCAGTTCGATACCTGTAGCCTATCTTGAGGTCAATGCGGCAATTTCAACCAAGGCGACAAAACAATGCTCGACCGAAAATAGACATAAGATTATTATCAAGCAGATCATGATGATTCAACAGGGTATTGTGTGAAAATTGCTATTTTCTCCCGCGATGGTTCTCTCTTTTCCTGCAAACGCTTGAGGGAGGCAGCCGAGAGCCGTGGTCACAAAGTGGATGTCATCGATCCGCTTTCTTGTTACATGAATATCAATTGCGCGTCGCCGGCCATTCATTATCGCGGCCAGCGTCTGTCCGCCTATGATGCCGTGATTCCTAGAATCGGCACCGCTATTACGTTTTATGGCACCGCTGTATTGCGGCAGTTTGAAGTCCTGGGCAGCTATTCGCTGAATGACTCCGCCGCCATTACCCGTGCGAGAGATAAACTTCATTCTTTGCAATTGCTGGCCAGAGATGGCATTGATTTGCCTGTAACGGGTTTTGCCGATTCTCTCGACGGTACCGGCGATCTGATCGATATGGTTGGCGGAGCGCCGCTGGTGGTGAAATTGATTGAGGGCACCCAAGGTATCGGGGTCGTGCTGGCTGAAACACCCCAGGCGGCCAAATCGGTCATCGATGCCTTTCGCGGTTTAAAAGCCCAGTTTCTGGTGCAGGAGTATGTGCAGGAAGCGCAAGGCCGTGATATTCGCTGCCTGGTGATCGGCGATAAGGTGGCTGCGGCGATCGAACGGCAAGCACAACCGGGCGATTTCCGCTCCAATTTGCATCGGGGCGGCACGGCGCGAAAAGTGACTATTTCCCCCCGCGAGAGGGTGATGGCCATCAAGGCGGCAGCCACCTTGGGTTTGCAGGTGGCCGGCGTGGATATTTTACGCGCAAAACGCGGGCCGCTGGTCATGGAAGTGAATGCCTCCCCCGGTCTTGAAGGCATTGAAACCGCAACCGGTATTGATATCGCCGGCATGATGATTGAATACATCGAGCAACATGCGCCGCGCTAAGGGTGTATGACGTCTCAACACGCAAAGCCGGCATTTTCAGATTTTGCCCTTTTTTTTTCACGTTCTCTTCCGCTAGACAGAAAAAATGCTGGCTATTCATTCAAAATCAAGGTGATGATATTAAATAGATCGAATAGATAATCATTGAAATAGATTACGGTTTTGTATGAAGGACGATATTTGATGTAAATTGCTCTATTTGACCATGGCACCTTTGATTAATATTACGTAAGCTATGCCCCGTTTCGTATTTATCATTTAGGGGTTGGCGTTATGGATTCACTTGTTGTACCGGATTTCGATATCCTTAGACGCTGGTTGGCAAAAATGAATCTTGCATTTTTCGAATGCGATTCATGTCAGGCTTTACATTTGCCGCACATGCAGAATTTCGATGGCATCTTTGATGCAAAGGTTGATTTGATTGATAATGTTATATTATTTTCGGCCATGGCCGAAGTCCGTCCCACGGCATTGATTGCATTGGTGGGAGATTTAAGCCAAATTAACGCTAGCTCGCTGACGGTCAAGGCTTTTGTCGATATCCAGGATGATAACCTGCCTAAATTGGTGGCGTGTCAATCATTGAGCACCGAGGTGGGGATAACCTTCACCCAATTCCGCCATTTTATACATCAGGCGGAGGAGCAGATTTCGATGCTGATTCTTGAAGCGCGAGCTAATGATTTGTTGTTTATGGAAGAAGATGAGTCTGCTGCCGAACCCAAAAATACCGCGCCGGTTATTCATTGAGGCGACAGGTTATGTTTGTAAACGATACTGCCATTATATTTCATCCTATTTCTCCGGTTTATGCTGTGGCGTGCGTTAATACCTGTCATGGAATCCCTCGATTCAGCCCTGATCGGCGAGACAGCTGAATTTGCATTAACCCGCTAAATGGATTAAAAAAAATCCGTATCCTATTCCCGTACCTTGGCTGAAATAAGTTAAAAATGCTAATCTTTGTTCGTGCGCCGCATCTGTGTGGCCTGCATTGCACGGAGACAGAGAATGTCGGAGACAGTGATCACCCGTCGCTCGGACAAAACGCAATTAGCCGGCCACGTCCCGGTTACGGTGCTGATTAGCGGTACGGCAATCATCGCCACCCGTTGTTTGGGCCTGCTGCTGCTGGCGGTTGATTTGGGCCCGGAAGGCATACGGAGTTTTATCGAGACCAGCACGCGTTCCTGGGATATGACCTTGCTGTGTCTGGCGAGTTTAGGGATGCTTTGTCTCGAGCTGCGTTGTGGTTTTGTTTTATTAACCGGCCGCAACTGGGCACGCTGGTGTTTCCTGTTTTGTCAGTTAAGCGGCGGGGGCTACTTGTTTTTCGCCTCTTGGCAGGGTTTTTATCCCGAGATGTTCGCCATGGACGGCGACAGCGCCGCGCAGATATTATGTCAATTGTTGACGCATAAATTACCCGACTTCTTGATGATCGGTTTATTGTTCGCGCCAATAACCAGCCGCCGTTTTTTTCTCGGCATCGGATGATTTTCATTAGCGGACAATGTACAATGCGTGCCCCCTCCAGATTCACTGTCCAGCTATGAATTGCGAATTATTCAGTGCAAAACGTTGCCAATCCTGCCAATGGCTGGAGATGGCTTATTCACGACAATTGGCGGAGAAACAAGAGAACCTGGCCCGCCTCATGTCGCCGCTGCCAGTGGCGCAATGGCTGACGCCGGTCGCGTCGGAACAGTCGGCTTTTCGTTATAAAGCCAAGATGGTCGTCAGCGGCACCGTTGAACGTCCGGTGCTGGGTATGCCGCCCCATGATGGCGTGCCGGTTGATCTCTGCGCCTGTCCGCTCTATCCCGCCAGTTTCGCGCCGGTATTCACCGTGCTTAAAGCCTTTATTGGCCGTGCCGGTCTGACCCCATATCAAGTTTCGCGCAAACGGGGCGAACTGAAATTTCTGTTGCTGACCGCGAGTAGCGATAACGGCGCGATGATGTTGCGTTTCGTCTTGCGTTCGGAAAGCAAATTGGCGCCATTGCGCGAGGCGCTGCCTTGGTTGCAAAAACAGCTACCCGTACTCCAGGTGATTTCGGTAAATATTCAACCGGTGCATATGGCCATAATGGAAGGGGAAACCGAGATAGTGCTGACCGGGCAAACCGTGTTGGCGGAGCGGCTCAACAATGTGCCGTTATTTCTGCGCCCGCGTAGTTTTTTTCAAACCAATCCGGCGGTTGCCGCTCGTTTGTACGATACCGCCAGACAATGGGTTGACGTGTTGAAGATTACCAGCTTATGGGACCTGTTTTGCGGCGTTGGAGGATTTGGTCTGCATTGCGCCACTGCCGAGACGCGGTTGACGGGAATAGAAATCAGCCCTGAAGCCATCGCCAGCGCACAGCAGTCGGCCGATATGCTGGGGTTGCGTCACGTCGATTTTCAGGCGCTGGATTCAACCCGATTTGCCCGGCAAAGGGACGATATTCCCGATTTGGTGCTGGTGAATCCGCCCCGGCGCGGCCTGGGCGCGGAATTATGCGCTTGTCTGGATCGGATGGCTTCGCCCTGGCTACTTTATTCCAGTTGCCAGGCGCAAAGCCTGGTTAACGATTTACTGATGCTGCCGTCCTATCGCATAGTCAAAGTGCAACTGTTCGATATGTTTCCCCATACCGCTCACTATGAGACGCTGGTCCTGCTAAAGCGCGCAGGTTAGGTCCGCCGTTCGAAACGCAGCGCGTTATACTCCACCAAGCGCATCAGCAGGGTCAGGACGCCGTTGACGCACAGGTAGATGATACCGGCGGCGCCGAACACCATGACATCATAGGTTCTGCCGTACATCAATTGACCGTGGCCCATGACTTCCATGAGCGTGATGGTGTAGGCCAGCGAGGTGCTTTTAAAGATCAGCACCACTTCGTTGGAGTAGGACGATAGCGCACGTTTAATGGCGAAGGGCATCAATAAGCGCAAAGACTGGCCGCGGGACATGCCCAAGGCCGAACATGATTGCCACTGGCCGGAAGGAATGGCCCGCATGGCGCCGGTAAATAGCTGCGTTGTGTAGGCCGCGCTGTTCAATGCCAGCGCTGTCATGGCGCACAGCCAGGGTTGCGAAACTATGGACCATAACCAGGGTATGGCCCGCAAACCGGCAAATTGCCCGGGACCGTAATAAATCAGGAAAATTTGCACCAACAGCGGAGTGCCGGTAAATACCGTGATGTAGATTTTTATCAGCGGCATCAACACCGGCGTTTTCAGGCTGATAATGACAGTAAACAATAACGCCAGAAACAAAGCGATGAACAAGGCGCAAAAGGTGAGCGTCAGGCTGGCGGGCAACCCTTTCATCAACTCCGGCAGATAAGCGAGCATTACGAAGCCCTCGTTTCAAACCGGGTCGACCGGCGCTCAATCCCTCGCAGGACAATCTGGCTTAACAGGGTAATCGCCAGGTAGACCGCTGCGGCTATCAGATACCAGGTGAAAGGCTGCTGAGTGAAATTAACGATGCTCTTGGTTTGCAGCATGAGATCATTAACACTTATCAACGAAACCAACGCGGTATCCTTCAACAGCACCAGCCACTGATTTCCCAAACCCGGTAAGGCGTGGCGCCACATTTGCGGCAGTATCAACCGGAAAAATATTGCGCGTTTGGTCAGGCCCAATGCCTGCCCCGATTCCCATTGACCTTGCGCAATGGCTTTGATGGCGCCGCGCAATGTCTGGGAAGCATAAGCGGCATACAACAAAGCCAAGGCGAGAACGCCGCAGAGAAAAGGGCTGATATTGATATCCGCCGGCAAGCTGGCGGAGAACTGATAGTGGCCGAAGTGCAGGGTAAAACCGTCCGATAGCGTTAACAGCAGTTGTGACGCGCCGAAATAGATAAACAGCACGACCAGGATTTCCGGCAAGCCCCGTAGCACCATGACGACGCCGGTGCCTATCAGTCCCAGCCATCGCCAACGTACGGATTCCCAGGCGGCGAAACACATCGCCAACACCAGGCCGACAACCAGGGCGCATAAGGCCAGCCCGAGGGTTGTCCCCGCGGCGCCGGCAATAGGTTGAAGTTCATTCATGCAATGGAATTACTTTTTAAACCATTTTTGATAAATGGACTGATACGTCCCGTCTTGTCTGACTTTATTCAACGCGGTGTTGAATTGATCCAACAAAGCATTGTTGCCTTGACGCACCGCGATGCCCAAGCCTGTGCCGAAATAGGCTTTATCGGTAATCTTGTCGCCGACGGTCGCCAGGTTAGCGTCTTTTTTCAGCCATTCGTTGACGACGGCGCTGTCGCCGAATACGGCATCCAAACGGCCGTTTTTCAGGTCCAGTATGGCATTTTGATAACTGTCATAAGGGACAGCGGTGATTTCGGAATGTTTGTCCATCAGGTATTTCTGGTGGGTTGTCCCGTTTTGCATGCCGACACGCTTGCCTTTCAACGAAGCCAAATCGGTAAACTTGCCTTTTTGCGCAATAAAGATGGCCGAGTTTTCATAATAAGGTTGAGTGAAAGACACTTGCTGCAAGCGTTCCGGCGTGATATCCATACCGGAAATCACCGCATCGAAACGACGAAACCGCAGGCTTGGGATCAAACTGTCGAACGCCTGGTTGGTAAAAGTGCACTGCGCTTTGATTTCTTTACACAATGCCTTGGCCAAATCGATATCGAATCCTTGCATGGTATTGCTGGCGTCGACAAATTCGAACGGAGAGTAAGAGGCTTCGGTGGCGAAACGAATGGTTTCGGCTGCGTTGGCGCAAGCTGAAACGCTGATTCCAGCCAATAATACGGCGATAAGCGATTTATTCATTATTTTTTCCAAAATTCAATGCGATAAGTATTGAGCAAAGGCCGCGGTTTGTGGCGTAGCGAAATGCGAGGCATCGCCTTGTTCCACAATGTGGCCGTTTTCCATGTATACGATGTGACTGGCAGTCTTGCGCGCTACCTCGACTTCATGTGTCACGATCACTTGCGTAATGCCGGTTTGCGCCAACTCACGAATGATACTGACAATTTGTGCGGTGATCTCCGGGTCCAACGCCGCAGTGGGTTCATCAAACAACAATACCTGCGGTTCCATCATCAATGCTCGGGCGATGGCTACCCGTTGTTGCTGACCGCCCGATAGATGCAACGGGAAGCGATCGGCAAAATCTTGCAGACGCAGACGATCCAGAAGCTTATCGGCCCGTTCATTGGCTTGCGCCTTCGACAGGCCAAGCACCCGACAAGGCGCCTCGATTAAATTCTGCCGTACCGTCAGATGCGGCCAGAGATTGTATTGCTGGAAAACCATGCCGACATTGCGGCGCAATTCGCGAATGGCTTTCTCGCCCGGGATATGGCGGAAATCGAAATGGTTTCCGGCAATAGCCAGCTCTCCGGCGCGCGGCATTTCCAGCAGGTTGAGTACCCGCAATAGCGAACTTTTACCCGCGCCGCTGGGACCCAGCAGCACCAGGGTTTCCCCGGCCGGGCATTCAAGGGTGATATCAAACAATGCCTGATAAGCACCATAAAAACAGTTGATTCTATTAAGTTGAATACTCATGCGTTGAAAATGAATAGCCATTGAGGCGGCAGATGTTAACGTCGCGCGACCGACGATGCAATCCACCATGATCAAAATTTACATTTAGGGCGGTAATAATATCATGGACAGCACAAAACGTCACCGGCCGGGGCTTTTTGACGGTTATATGCTTGGTTATCTGGCAAATCCGCTATGGATATCTTGCCGCGATAATCCCCATGACATGGATTTATTCGCTTTGTTATGGCAAGAAAAGGATACGAAGCGAGTCAACGCATTGATTTCGCTGACGAGCCGGGGTCGGCGGCTTATCAGCGATTAGCCGTGCTGAAACAAAAAATTAATGCTCTCCCAGCGCCTGACGCAGCGTACCGGCAGGGGCGGGCGACAACGCGCCGAGGTAGCGTACGTCATCCAACACCCAACAGGTTCCTTCGCGTATCATCGACACTTCATCCTGCCAATGGACGGTTTGACCGTCACGGCCTTGTTGACGCGACATCTCGACCCGTAAAGGAATATGCTTCGCATCGGTATTCAGGATACGGGATGCGCTATGCACTTTGAAGGTGGATGGACCCAGCGAATTGCTGCTGAATATATCTCTGGCCGGCAGTTTGGCCGAGGCGGCGTTATCGCGCAACCGGGCAGACAATAATTGATACAGGCCGTCGCTCAAATAGGGACGATATTGTAGCAACTGTGTGCTGGTGGGGCTGCTCTGTATGTTTTGCAGACGAAGCCGGTAGAATTGTTCAGCCACCGAGTCAGGGCCGCCGGCGACACAGGGACCCTGGCGCACGCCGATATCTTTGAATACCGGATCAACCTGAGTACACGCGCCCAACAGCAATGCGATAGGCAATAATATCAATAATTTTTTTTGCATTTTTAGCCTTATTGATGGATGAAGAAAAGGTCATTCCCATTGAGTATATTGAGTATAGTGATATTTCACCGCCGGTTTTTTATTTGCTGTCGCGTATTGCCAGGCTCTGGTGATATGATCGCCGTATTGTCGCAAAGGGGTTAAACAGCTTGGATCGCGGATTAAGCGGTGGCCTGTCGCACGTAGTGATGACGCGTAAGACCTATCGGATCATCGTATTGTTGTGCGTGTTTTTCACCGGGTGCCAACTGGTCGGTTTCAAGACTGGTGAACCCGCTTATCGGGTAGACACGTCACAGCGCGCCATCGGAGCGGATGAGCGGATTCAATTTCTGGTGCTGCATTACACCGCTGAAGATGATGCCGGTTCGCTGGTAACGCTTACTTCCAGGCAGGTGAGCGCCCATTATCTGATTCCGGCCAATCCCGCCGACGCCAAAGGCGTTCTCACCGCCATGCAACTGGTGGATGAATCACGCCGCGCCTGGCAGGCCGGGGAAAGTTTCTGGCGCGGGCGCGACAATCTCAACGATACGTCCATTGGCATTGAAATCGTCAACGGCGGCTATCAGCGTACCTTGACCGGCTACGAGGCCGCGCCTTATTCGCCTCAACAAATCGCGTTGGTGACCGCATTGAGCCGGGATATCATCAAACGCTACCATCTCTTGCCCTACAATGTGGTGGGACACAGCGATATCGCCTGGCGTCGAAAGCAGGACCCCGGCCCGTTGTTTCCCTGGCGCCGACTGGCGGCCGCCGGCGTGGGCATTTGGCCGGACCAGCAACGCGTCAAATTTTATCTGGGGAAAAGAGATCCGCACGCGCCGGTGGCCATGGCGGCGATTTTGGACCGCATGGCGCGTTACGGCTATGACGTCACGCCAAAGCTCTCGCCGGATTTACAGCAAAAAGCGGTGGCGGCGTTTCAAATGCATTTTCGCGCCAGTGATATCCGCGGCCGTCCGGACGCGGAAACCGAAGCGATTTTGGATGCGCTACTGGAAAAAGTAGCCGCTATTGAGGGGAGCGCCGGCTAATTCAGCATGATGTTGCAAAAATTGACGCCAGGATTGCACCACTTTTTCCAGATCCTGGCGACTGACATTCAAATGGGTAACCAGGCGGGTGACAGGGCCTGCGCTGATGTTGATGCCTTGCCGTTCCATCCATGGGCCCAGTTTAGCGGCCAATTCCGGCGTTTGACGAATAAACAGCATATTGGTCTGTGCGCCGGGGGCCAGCAATTCCACGCCCAGCGCGGCCAGTTGTTGCGCCAGCCAACGGGCATTATCGTGATCCTCGCGCAACCGCTGCACATTATGTTCAAGCGCATAAAGACCGCCCGCTGCCAGTATCCCGGCCTGGCGCATGCCGCCGCCCACCATCTTGCGCCAGCGTTTCGCCTGCTGAATATAACCTTCGTTGCCGCATAACAGTGAACCCACCGGCGCGCCAAGACCTTTGGAAAGACAAATGGTCAGGGTATCGCAGTACTGGGCTATTTCAGTCAGCGGCAGATCTAGCGCCACCACCGCGTTGAATATCCGCGCGCCGTCGATATGCAACGACAGATGATGTTCGCGACTGAATTGCCATGCCTGCTGCAGATAAGACTGCGGGAGGACTTTGCCGTTATGGGTGTTTTCCAGGCAGAGCAATCGGGTGCGGGCGAAATGAAAATCGTCCGGTTTAATGGCCGCCGCCACTTTGTCCAACGGCAGCGTACCGTCGGCGTCGGCTTCCAGCGGCTGGGGCTGGATACTGCCCAGCACCGCGGCTCCGCCCGCTTCAAAACGGTAATTATGCGCCTGTTGTCCGACAATATATTCTTCGCCGCGCTGGCAATGGGTCAACAGCGCCACGAGATTGGCTTGTGTGCCGCTGGGGAAAAACAGCCCCGCTTCTTTGCCGCTAAGCCGCGCGCCTTCCGCCTCCAGCGCCGCCACAGTGGGATCATCTCCATAGACATCGTCGCCGACTTTGGCCTCGGCCATCTGCCTGCGCATGGCTTCACTCGGTAGGGTGACGGTATCACTGCGTAAATCGATCATGCTCGCTCCATTCAGTTTATTGGCGGTTACCGCCGGCCCGTAACGTTAACGCTATCGGGTATGCCCGTCATTTTTCGAGTGGCGTCGCGTTGTCCGCCACTCGAAATCTCAGGGATATGGCGTTAACGTAGCCAGTTGGTTTTGGCCAATTCCACGATTTCATCCCCGCGGCCATTGATAATGGCGCGCAGCATATACAGGCTGAAACCTTTTGCTTGTTCGAATTTGATTTGCGGCGGCATGGCCAGTTCTTCTTTGGCGGTGACCACGTCCACCACCACCGGTCCATCCGTGGCGAAAGCTTCTTCCAGCGCGGCGTCAAGATCGGCGGATTTTTCCACGCGAATGCCCTTGATGCCGGCTGCCTGGGCAATGGCGGCGAAATTCGGATTTACCAGGTCGGTGCCATCGGTCAAATAACCGCCGGCTTTCATTTCCATAGCGACGAATCCCAGCACGCTATTATTGAAAATAACCAGTTTTACCGGCAACTTCAGCTGAATCAATGACAGAAAATCGCCCATCAGCATGGCGAAACCGCCATCGCCGCATAGCGCGACCACTTGCCGATTGGGAAACGCGGCCTGTGCGCCCAGGGCTTGAGGCATGGCATTCGCCATGGAACCATGGTTGAACGAGCCGATCAAACGGCGTTGACCATTCATGGTCAAATAGCGGGCGGCCCAAACCGTCGGCGTACCGACATCACAGGTGAAGATGGCATCTTGAGCGGCCAGCCTGCTGATTTCCTGCGCCACATATTGCGGATGAATCGGTTTGTTGCCGCTTGGCTTGGCCAGCGTATCAAGGTCCTGGCGCGTTTCATGGTAATGCTGTAGCGCCGCATCCAGATGATGGCGATTGGTTTTATCCTTGAGCTGAGGCAGCAGCGCCGCCAAGGTGGATTTTATATCGCCGACCAACGTCATATCCACCGGGCAATGCGCTCCGAAGCTGCCGGGATCGATATCGATCTGAATGATGTTGGCATCGGTGGGGTAAAAAGCGCGATAAGGGAAGCGCGTCCCCAGCAGCACCAACGTATCGGCATTCATCATCGCCTGATAGCCGGAGGAAAAACCGATTAAACCGGTCATGCCGACATCATACGGGTTATCCCACTCCAGAAATTCTTTGCCGCGCAACGCATGTACCACCGGAGCTTTGAGCAAACCGGCCAATTGCACCACTTCATCGTGGGACTGGGCACAGCCGCTCCCGCACAATAGCGTAATATTCTCGGCCTTATTCAGGATGCCGGCCAGCTTTTCCAGTTCACTGGCAGGGGGCGCCAATACCGGGAGCTGCGGGGTATACCAGGTGGGTTTGCTATCTTCGGGCGCCGGCTTCAATGCCACATCGCCAGGCAACACAATGACTGATACGCCGCGGTTTAAAATCGCTTTGTTAATGGCGATAGTCAGAATGCGGGGTAACTGTTCCGGGTTTGAAACCAGTTCGCAATAATGACTGCATTCACGGAATAATTCTTCCGGATGCGTTTCCTGAAAGTAACCGCTGCCGATTTCGCTGGAAGGAATATGGGCGGCAATCGCCAGCACCGGCACCTGATTGCGGTGACAGTCATACAACCCGTTAATCAAATGCAAGTTGCCCGGTCCGCAGGACCCTGCGCACACTGATAATTGGCCGGTGAGTTGGGCTTCGGCGCCTGCGGCGAACGCAGCCACCTCTTCATGGCGGGTTCCCATCCATTGTATGGTTCCCATACGGTTCAGACTGTCACTTAAGCCATTCAGCGAGTCGCCAGTGACGCCCCATATCCGTTTGACGCCGGCTTGCTCGAGCATTTTGGCAACCAATGATGCAACGGTCTGCTTCATAACTTTCCCCTTAGTGAAAAAACAGGACTGATTGAAAACACCTTTCTCGTGCCGATAAATCTTAGACCTTTTATGGATGAATGGGCAGTGCCAGGCTAACCCCGGTTGTTGAAACCAGGGGTGGGCGTATTGAGGCGGTAGACAGCGAATGCTTTGCCGGGTAAGGCTTGAGGGAGATCAGGAGGAAAAAATAGCGATTAAAATCGGGGCCGTCAGACTGAGTAAAAAACCATGGACAATAGCGGCCGGAACGATATCCAGCCCACCGCTGCGTTGCAATACGGGCAGGGTGAAATCCATCGAGGTGGCGCCGCATAAGCCCAACGCCATATTGCGGCTGCGGGACATCAAGCCCGGTATCAAGATGATTGCCAGCAATTCGCGCATGAGATCATTGAAAAAGGCGGCGCTACCCACTACCGGCCCGAAAGCATCGGTCATCAGAATCCCGGACAGTGAATACCAGCCATACGCCGAGGCCATGGCCAGTCCGGTTCGCAGGGGCAAACCCAGTAACATGGCCGCCAGCGCTCCGCCCGCCAGGGCGCTGATGCAAACCACCAGCGCGACCATGGCGCCTCGTCGATTGAGCAGGATTTGCCGGAGCGTCATGCCGCTGTTTCGCAATTGCATACCCACCAGCAACAGCAAAAGCACCAATGCCAGGGTGGCGGCTTTGGACGCGGAATTCAGCCAATGCCATTGCGTCAGGCCGACCAGAAATCCACCGACCACCACCATGCAAAGCTTGAGGGAATCCAGCAGCATACGCAGCCGTGATTTTGGCTGCGAGTCCCGGCGAAGCGCTCCCGGCCACGGGAGCCATTTTTCCAGCCACCATAAAGCGGCGCCGTTAAAGATTAAGATGCACAGGGCGCTGATGCTGCTGTACCAGAAGATCATTAACAGGTTATCCGCCAGATTATTTAAAAAGGCCAGACTTAACCCCATGAAAAAAAGGATAATATAGACCATGGCGCTGAGGAGGCGATTTACGGCGCGCGCCAGGGTATCGGACAATTTCGGCAGCAGGTAGCCCACCACCAAAGGGATCAGGATAATCAGCAAACTGGAATACATATAAGAGGATCACATCCTTTTGAACGGCGGGGGAAAATGCCGCCTCAAATTAACCAAAACGGTTAAGGCTGTAAAGTCGTCTGACGTATGTGTAGAGATTTAATGCGGGTAAGATTATCCGGTATCCCGTTCTGCGTCTGTGAGTCGGTAGTAACACTACTGAAAATGCGCCATGACTTGATCCGCCAAGCGATCCAACAAAGCATAACGTCGACGGTATTCGGCCCGTTTTTTACTTGGCAGTTGTTCCATCGGTTTTCGCGCAAGGCGTGAAGGTAAACGGAAATATCCCTGCTCCTGCAACTGCCCGTTCATCGAAAGCCAGAATTTATCATAGTCCGCATGCAGAAACGATTTGCTCTTATAAAAATAACGCCAGTCCTGATACATGTGAGTTTGATTACCCACGGCCAGGATCTGTTGCACGCCCATCTTGGCGGCCAACTGAGTCAGGGCTTCCAGGGCCAGACGCTTGGGAAACAGGCCATGACACGCTTTGGTGGCCGAATGGATGGCTTCATGCGGACATTGCCGACGCGGGCCTTGCAAGCCGCCGATAAACAGCGTGGCGCCCTGTTCCGGCCGGATGACGAAGGTGATGGCCGCCAGCATGGCATCCTGGTCGTCGGTGAACGATAGCGTGACCTCGCCCTCGCGATTCATTTGATCCAGCGAGCAGAGGCGCAAATGATAATGCTGGTCGTTCCTGGCCTCAATGGATGCCAGTCGCGCGCCGTCTCGGGATAAATGCCCATCAAGCAAGCGGCGGGGCAACTGCGATTGCATAAAAGTATAATGATGCGTCAATGCCGCCAAGCGTTGCTGGTGATTGATGTTGGCCGCCAGATAAGGGCGATGCAGTTTACATGGCAAGCCTGGTTGTGCGTTCAGCATTTGTTCAAGCAAAGGGCACTGGGCCAGATAGTCGAGCCAGGGACCGGAGTGGGCACGGGTGGTAAGATGCCGCAGCAAAAATTTGAGACGATAGTAATTTCTTTGCCATGCCTTGCCGGGCACCAGCCTGCCCCGGAACAATGCCTGCGCGAGCTCTTGGCCGGATAACTTTACATCGGGGTCCTTGGCGTTTTCCAAGTTTGAAACGAGTTGTGACATGGGCAATGTGCTCTGCAAACTGAGAAGCAACCATTGCAGCAGAGCAAAATTAAATGGAGCCGCAACAGTCCAGGGATGGTTGACTGAGCCGCTTAGTCATTTACTTTTGGTTTATTGTTTCAACGAGGATTCGCCGGGGAAAACATCCTGTGGATAAGGATCGCGACCCTGCGGATAACGGTGCGCCGCCGCCGTTGAAAAGCATAAGGCACATACTGATTGCGATGGGCATAATTATGCTTGCGTCTTAAAATAAAAATGTTATACCTTGAGTAAGCGGGGATTGGCGAAAGAAAAAATGCCAGCGATAGACACTGGCATTATAACAAATATCATCATGCAGCATTAATCGCGAGGCGTGTTATCAGGCGACAGTCTCGGTTTCGACAGGCACAATCAGACTCGCGTGGTTCCCCTTGGGGCCCTGATGAACATCGAATCTGACGATCTGCCCGGCTTTGAGTGTTCGATAACCGTCCATCTGGATAGTTGAGTAATGCGCAAAGATATCCTCGCCGCCGCTTTCAGGACATATAAACCCAAAACCTTTGGCGTTATTGAACCATTTAACTTTACCCGTCTCCATGTTTCTACGTCCCTCGCAACCGAATCTTATATGTGATGAGGATTGTTGACGTCGTAAGCCAATTTAGTCAAAACCACGACCGCTTACGCAAGTACACTCTAGAGGATAGGAAAGATAGGTCAAGAGGATGAGGGGGCAGTTGGTCGACGACATTACCAAACTTTGAAGCAGGTAACGCTATTGACACTTTTTAGACAATATCGCAATACAATTGCTGCGATCCAAATCCTATTATAATTATAGGTAATTGCAAACAACAGCAATGAACATCAGATGGTAAACTTGTTCAAAGACGGTGTTGTGGCGAAAACACTACGCCTGCCACAGCGATCAATCTGAATGTAAAGACGTAATAGCGGAAAGACGATGGGCAAGACAAGTGATAGACCGGGTGAGCAGTATATTGCCGAGGACCTGGTGAAAGATGCGGTAAAACCCCCAGCAATGTATAAAGTTATACTTATCAATGACGATTACACACCGATGGAATTTGTTATTGACGTACTGCAAAAGTTCTTTTCTTATGATGTTGAACGCGCAACGCAACTGATGCTTACGGTTCATTACCATGGCAAGGCGATTTGCGGTGTTTACACCGCCGAAGTCGCCGAAACCAAAGTCGCGCATGTCAACCGTTATGCGCGGGAAAACGAGCATCCGTTGCTTTGTACGCTGGAAAAGGCCTGAACAGGCAATCTATTTTGGGAGGTGCCAATGCTCAATCAAGAACTGGAACTCAGTTTAAATATGGCTTTCGCCAGAGCGCGTGAGCACCGGCATGAGTTTATGACCGTGGAACATCTATTGCTGGCGTTACTCAGCAACCCTTCGGCGCGGGAAGCGCTTGAGGCTTGCACGGTCGATCTGGTGGCGCTGCGCCAGGAACTCGAAGCTTTTATCGAACAAACCACGCCAACCTTACCCACCAGTGACGAAGAGCGGGATACTCAGCCGACGCTAAGTTTCCAGCGCGTTTTGCAACGAGCGGTATTTCATGTCCAGTCTTCCGGACGCAGTGAGGTATCGGGCGCCAACGTTCTGGTCGCCATATTCAGTGAACAGGAATCCCAGGCTGCCTATCTGCTGCGCAAGCATGATGTCAGCCGTCTCGATGTGGTTAATTTTATTTCCCACGGTACGCGCAAAGACGAGACGCAGGCACCCGGTCCTGAAAATCCGGTTAATGAAGAGCAGGCTGGCGGGGAGGATCGTATGGAAAATTTCACTACCAATCTTAACCAACTTGCCCGGGTGGGCGGCATAGATCCATTGATTGGCCGTGAAAGCGAACTGGAACGCGCCATTCAGGTCCTCTGCCGTCGCCGTAAAAACAATCCCTTGCTGGTGGGCGAGTCCGGCGTGGGTAAAACCGCCATTGCCGAAGGACTGGCCTGGCGCATAGTGCAAGGAACGGTGCCGGAAGTGATTGCCGACTGCACCATTTATTCGCTGGATATCGGCTCATTGCTGGCGGGAACCAAATACCGCGGCGATTTTGAAAAGCGTTTCAAGGGATTGCTCAAACAACTCGAGTCTGATCAGAACAGCATTCTGTTCATTGATGAAATCCATACCATCATCGGCGCCGGCGCGGCTTCCGGCGGGCAGGTGGATGCGGCCAACCTGATTAAGCCTCTGCTTTCCAGCGGCAAGATCCGGGTAATGGGGTCCACCACTTATCAGGAATTCAGCAATATTTTCGAAAAAGACCGCGCATTGGCGCGTCGCTTCCAGAAAATCGATATCACCGAACCTTCGGTGGAAGAAACCGTGCAGATTCTGACCGGGCTGAAAACCAAATACGAGGCCCATCACGATGTCCGTTATACCGCCAAGGCGATACGCTCGGCGGTGGAACTGGCGGCGAAATATATCAATGACCGGCATTTGCCCGATAAAGCTATCGACGTCATTGATGAAGCGGGCGCGCGCAGCAGATTAATGCCGGTGAGCAAACGCAAGAAAACCGTCAACGTGTCCGATATCGAATCGGTAGTGGCGCGTATCGCCCGTATCCCGGAAAAAACGGTATCGGCCAGTGATCGGGATGTGCTGAGAAATCTGGGCGACCGGTTGAAGATGCTGGTATTTGGTCAGGATAAGGCCATCGACGCCCTGACTGAAGCCATTAAAATGAGTCGGGCAGGCTTGGGCCAGGATCGTAAACCGGTCGGTTCGTTCCTGTTCGCCGGTCCAACCGGGGTAGGCAAAACCGAAGTCACCGTGCAGTTGGCTAAAGCGCTGGATATCGAGCTGCTGCGTTTCGATATGTCGGAATACATGGAACGGCACACGGTCAGCCGACTGATTGGCGCGCCTCCGGGCTACGTTGGTTATGATCAAGGCGGGTTATTGACCGATGCGGTGCTCAAGCATCCTCATGCGGTACTGTTGCTTGATGAAATCGAAAAGGCGCACCCGGATGTCTTCAACCTGTTATTGCAGGTCATGGATAACGGCACGTTGACGGATAATAATGGCCGCAAAGCCGATTTCCGTAATGTCATCCTGGTCATGACCACCAATGCCGGCGTGCAGGAAACCCAGCGCCAGAGCATCGGTATGATTCAGCAGGATAACAGCACCGATGCCATGGGCGAAATCAAGAAAATCTTTACGCCTGAGTTCCGTAATCGCTTGGATAATGTTATTTGGTTCAACCACTTATCTCCTGAAGTCATCCAACTGGTGGTGGACAAATTCATTGTCGAATTGCAGGCGCAACTGGATGCGAAAGGCGTATCGCTTGAAGTCAGCGATGAAGCGCGCGATTGGCTCGCCACCAAGGGTTACGATAAATCCATGGGCGCCCGTCCGATGGCCCGAGTCATGCAGGAAAACCTGAAGAAACCGCTGGCCAACGAGCTATTGTTTGGCACGCTGGTGGATGGCGGCTCTGTGAAAGTGGAACTGGATAAAGATAAGAAGCAGCTTAATTATGATTTCCTCAGTGCGCAAAAACACAAAACCGAGGGCGTGGTTCATTAAGCCGCAGACGGTCGCGCCGATTTGATGGCGCGGTTGTGAATTAAGACGAACGAAAGGCGATACTCAGGTATCGCCTTTTTTAATCAGAGTGCATCGTCTCAGGTTTATCTCGCTGGTTTCGCGAATGACCCTACATTGTGGGTTCCGCGCGATACCGATTCATACCGGGCCGTCAGACGGCGCCGATATGAGGAAGGCGTACAGTGGATAGGGATAATAGCGCTCGGGCGGTAGGATAGCGGCGCTAATAAAATTTATCAGCGGCTACGGAAGACAATGCGGCCTTTGCTCAGGTCGTACGGGGTCAGCTCAACAGTGACTTTGTCGCCCGTCAGGATGCGGATATAATTTTTACGCATTTTACCGGAAATATGCGCAGTGACCACATGCCCGTTTTCCAATTCCACTCGGAACATGGTGTTAGGCAATGTATCCAGTACCGTGCCTTGCATTTCAATATTGTCTTCTTTGGCCATCGAATCCTCTAGGTTTAAATACCATAGTTTTTAACCGGCAAGATAATGCCGAAAAACCCTCATTATGTAAAGAAGTGATGGAGTACACCGCGTCAATCACCGGTATCCGGTTCGCCGTTTAACAAGGCGACAGAGAGGGTTTGTGGTTGCCAGCAGCGAGGCGCCAGCGTTAAAAGTTGTAATTGACCGAGTCGGGCAAGATAGTCGCTGCGAGGAATTTCCCTCGCGCCCAACGAGGCCGTATGTGAGTTCAATACCTGACAGTCTACCAGTTTTCCCCCTTGTTGCCTAAAGAAACGACAAAAAGTCAGTAATGCTAATTTCGAAGCATTCGCTTTGCGGCTGAACATCGATTCGCCGCAAAATAACGCCCCTTGCACAACGCCATACATGCCGCCAATCAAGCTATCGCCGTCCCAGATCTCGATGGAATGCGCTTGACCCAACTCGTGCAGGCGTTGATAGGCAATTTCGACTTCCGGGCCAATCCAGGTGCCTTCCGACCCCCGTTCCGCACAGGCGGCCACCACGGCGGCGAAAGCATGATTCAAGGTAATGCGATAGTCGCAGCGCGCCAGAAAGCGCTGAAAGCTTCGGCTGACATGGAACTCGTCGGGAAACAGCACGGCGCGGGGGTCCGGCGACCACCACAAAATCACATCCCCCGGCGAGTACCAGGGGAAGATGCCCTGCCGGTACGCCGTCAGCAGGCGTTCGGGGGATAAATCGCCACCGAAGGCCAACAACCCGTTGGGTTCATGCAACGCGGATGTCGGCGCGGGGAACTGTAATGAATTAAGCGACAGCCGGTATAATCGCATAGTACTTCCCGTCATAGTCCCACGTCGGTTAAAGAGGGTGATAAACCTGCTGATATCAACAATGCCGCTAGAAACATTATACCTCTTGCGCGTCATGGAAATGAAAGAACCGCCCTTGTTTTTCCATTAATGCCTGATAACCGCCCTGTTCACTAAACCGGCCCTGATTCATCACATAAATACCATCCATGTGTTCCAGTCCCTGAAGCCGATGGGTCACTGTTATCATGGTTTTCCCCGCGCCCAAATCCCGCAATAAGGCCAGAATATTCTGCTCGGTGGCGGCGTCAAGCCCTTCCGTAGGCTCATCGAGCAACATCAGCGGCGCGTCTTGCAGCAAAGCGCGGGCAATGCCCAGCCGGCGTTGTTCACCACCGGAGAGTTGCCGCCCGCCCTCGCCCAACCACGAATCGAGTCCGTTCATCGCCAGAAGTTTCGCCAGGCCCGTTTGCGACAGTACGGCGCGCAACTGGTCATCGTTGGCCGACGGCGCGCCGAGCAGCAGGTTATCCCGCAAGGTGGCGCTGAAAATATGCACTCGCTGCGGAACAATACTCATCATGGCGCGTAACGTCGACTCGTCAAAATGGCTCAATGGCTTACCGTTGAGCAGGATTTGGCCGGCGTCGGGATCCCAGGCGCGGGTCAGCAATTGTAAAAGGGTGGATTTGCCGCTGCCGGTATGGCCGACAATCGCCACATGTTCACCCGGTTCGAGCCGCAGCGAAACGCCGTTGAGCGCCGGCTGTGCCTGGCCCGGATAGGTGAATTGCAGATTTTCCGCCGCCAATGTCGCGTTATTCTCGCGGGATGGGCCGGATGCCGGGAATATCACCGCCGGCTCCCGACTGAGAATATCGGTTATGCGGCTGGCGGAGGCCATGACCTGGCCGAGATGCTGAAAAGCACCGGCAACCGGGCCCAAGGCTTCAAACGACGCCAGAGTGGTGAATACCAGCAGGGCTATCAACGCGCCGGGTTGAGCATTGCCCCCGAAGCCATCGGCGGCCAGCCACAGCAGTATCGTCACCGCCAGACCGGTAATCAGCGTCAGCAAAGCTTGCGACAAAGCGGACAAATTGGCCTGCCGCTGTTGTTGTAGTTGCCAGCGGCGTTCAGTTTCGTCCAATTGGTAGCGATAACGTCGGGCGGCGCCATAGACGGTCAGTTCGGCATTGCCTTGCAGCCATGCGGCCAATTGCTGCCGATAAACAGCGCGCAGTCCGGTCAATTCTTTGCCGATGGGTTTGCCTGCGTGATAAAACAACGGTGGAAACACCACCAGCACCGTCAGCATCATGGCGCCTAACGTCAGCGCCAGCCGTACATCCAGCCAGCATAATCCGATGGTGACCGACAGGATCACCAGTAATGCGCTTAGCAATGGCGATATCACCCGTAGGTAGAGGTGATCAAGCGTATCCACGTCCGCCACCAGGCGATTGAGCAAGTCAGCCTGGCGGAACCCGGCAATGACACCGGGAGAGAGCGGCAGGATTTTATTGAAGGTATCGATGCGCAAATGTTGCAATACGCGAAAAGTGGCGTCATGGCTGACCACGCGTTCCGCCCAGCGCCCCGCGGTACGGGTAATGGCCGCGCCGCGTACGCCGGCTGCCGGCAACATATAGTTGAAACTGTACAGCCCCGCGACGCCGGCCAGAGCCGAACCGGCCAGAAACCAGCCCGACAGGCTCAATAAGCCGATACTGGCCATTAATGTGACGATGGCCAAAAGCACGCCCAGGGCCATACGCCCGCTATGCAGTCGGTAAAGCGACAGGAAAGGTAATAATACGCGCATTTTCAGCATTCTCCGCGACGATGAGCCAGCAGGCGGGCAAACGGACCGGTTTGGGCAGATAACTGCTCAAAGCGTCCCTGCTGAAGGATTTGACCGTTGCCCATGACCCAGATGATATCGAACTCGCGAATTTGCGTCAGTTGATGGGTGACCAGCACGGTGGCTTGATGACGAGAGGCGTCATCAAGCGCGCGTATTACCAGCTCTTCGCTATGGGCATCCAGGCTGGCGGTGGGTTCGTCGAGCAACAATAGCGCCGGCGTCATCAGTAAGGCGCGCGCCAGGGCGACCCGTTGCGCCTGGCCTACGGACAAACAGACGGCATTTTCTCCTACCGCGCTGTCCAGGCCTTTCGGCAGCAAAGGCAGGAATTCACGGACGTAGGCTTGATCAATGGCTTGTTCCAATTCAAACGGGCTGGCATCCGGTTTACCAAGCAAAATATTGTCGCGCAAACTGTCAGCGGGCAAAAAGGGATGCTGACTGATCCAGCTGATCTGCCTGCGCCAGTGCTGCGGCGCCAGATCGCGTAATTCGCGGCCATTGACCAACAAAGAGCCTTCGTAAGGTAAAAATCCCAGCAGGACATTCAATAACGAGCTTTTACCCGCACCGCTTTCGCCGACGATGGCGACCCGCTGTCCGGCTTCCAGAACGAAATCCAACGGGCCGGCCAGCCGGGCGCCGTTGGGCGCCAAAATAAGCAGGTTTTTGGCCGTCAGCGTCATCGGTCCTGATTGCGGATCGCGTTCTTCCGTGCCTTCGCCCTGCAGACGGGCGTCGGCCTCGAGAAAGGTGAGCAGGGTATCCGCCGCGCCCACCGCTTGGGCCTTGGCGTGATAAAATGTCCCCAGATCACGTAGCGGTTGGAAGAACTCCGGCGCCAGAATCAGCGCCAAAAATCCGGCGAATAGCGTGACGCCGGCGCCATAGCTGCCGAAATGCAATTCCCCCAGATAGGAGAACCCAAAATAAACGGCCACGACGGCAATGGAAATCGAAGCGAAAAACTCCAATACGCCTGACGAGAGAAACGCCAGACGCAGGACTTCCATGGTATGCACGCGAAAATCATCACTGGCGCGGCCCAAATGAGCGATTTCCTCATGCGCCCGATCAAAGAGTCTCAGGGTATCCAGACCGCGCAAGCGGTCGAGGAAGTAACCGCTTAATCGCGACAGGGCCAGGAAATTTCGGCGGTTGGCGTCGGCGGCACCCATGCCGACCAAGGCCATAAACAGCGGAATCAGCGGCGCGGTGCAAAACAGGATCAGCGCCGCGACCCAATTAAGCGGCGACAGAATGATGAGTATCAGCAAGGGCACCAGAGTAGCCAATGAAAGCTGCGGCAGATAGCGGGCATAATAGTCATGCATATCTTCAATCTGCTCGAGCAGCAGGCTGCTCCAACTGCCGGCGGGTTTCCCCTGGATCCAGGCCGGCCCCAATAGTTCCAGCCGATCCAGCACCTGCCGGCGAATTTCCCTACGCAGTATCAGACCGGCGATGAAACCAACGCGTTCGCGCAGGACGTTGATGGCTGCCCGCAGAAGAAACAGGGCGGCCAGGGCGACAAAATCGGCCAACAACCCGGCGCGCGGCTGATGTTCCATAATCAGCGCCTGTAATAGATGCGCTAATACCCAAGCCTGGGCGACGATAACCAACGCGCTGAAAAACCCCAGCAGCAGAGAGAGCCGCAGCCAGCGCTTGACCCGCGCGCTTTGCGATTTGAGCCAACGTACGAGTATAGAGTTTCGGTTTTTATCCATTAAAAAATTTCAGCCGCCGCCATGTGTGTCGATTGACTTTACCGGTGCCGGGCAGCTCGCGGTCCGCCCGGTTTTCCGGCAAAAAGCTTTAAGAGCCTGACATCGCGTCAGGCTGAAGAAGATGATTCTATTGGGATAGTGGGTTATCGAGAAAGCGTGAATGGCCTACGGCGAGCCATTAACGTTGAACGGCATCCGCCAGTCCGTCCAGATAACGCTCGGCATCCAAGGCCGCCATGCAGCCGGTGCCGGCGGAAGTAATCGCCTGCCGATAGTGGCTGTCCATAACGTCGCCCGCAGCGAATACCCCGGGAATACTGGTCTGGGTCGCATTGCCGTGAATACCGGATTGCACGCTGATATAACCGTTTTCCAACGCTAATTGATTGCCAAAAATGGCGGTATTCGGGCTATGGCCGATGGCGATAAAGACGCCCGCCACCGTCAATGCCGTAATGTCGCCGCTGAGGGTATGTTTCAGGCGAACGCCGGTGACGCCGCTCTGATCGCCGATCACTTCTTCCAGGGTTTGATCGGTATGCAATACGATATTGCCGCTTTCCACCTTGGCGAGCAGTCTGTCAATCAGGATTTTTTCCGAACGGAAACTGCTGCGGCGATGGATGAGGTGCACTTCGGCAGCTATATTCGAAAGATAAAGCGCTTCTTCCACCGCAGTGTTGCCGCCGCCGACCACCGCCACTTTCTGATTGCGGTAAAAAAAACCATCGCAGGTGGCGCAGGCCGATACGCCTTTGCCTTTGAACGCCTCTTCCGAGGGTAAACCGAGATAACGCGCCGACGCGCCGGTGGCGATGATCAGCGCGTCGCAGGTATAAACACCGCTATCGCCGAACAAATGAAACGGTCGTTCGCGCAGTTCCACCTGGGAAATATGGTCGAACACGATGTCGGTATTGAATTTGGCGGCGTGGGCGGCCATGCGTTCCATAAGAAGGGGGCCGGTAAGCCCTTCCGGGTCGCCGGGCCAGTTTTCAACTTCGGTGGTGGTGGTCAGTTGGCCGCCTTGCTCCATCCCGGTGATCAACACCGGATTAAGGTTGGCGCGCGCAGCGTAAATAGCGGCGGTATAACCCGCGGGACCCGACCCCAGGATGATTAATTTACTGTGTTTCACCGTTGACATGGTTTCCTCTTATAAGCCGCACTGACATTTGATGCTTCGATTGTAGGGAAATTACCAGATTATGGAAAGAGCGCAAAAGGCGGTTAACGATTATTACTATCGTTAAGGCCGATGAAGAAAAATGCTTGCCGCTCCGTCAGGGTATTATCAGGTAAAAAAAACCATTTTACCCCCCGACAGTGACCCGGCGCGGGCTTTTATCGGCATGTTGTTCTGATTTTTGTTGTTTTACTTTGACAATCCGCTGTGCTTTTGCGAAAACATCAGGGTAAGAAGAAATTATTCGACTAATAGCGATCCAGAGGATCAGTTTCAAGCGAGCCGGAAGGGTACGAAAGGGTAACCCGCCGGTTTTCAAGATTAACCGGCCAAACGCCGGTGAAAAAATTCTCCGCTGTCGTCGTCGTGGTTTGGACAAACAGCACGGGCGGCGGCGGAAATAGTCGGCCTTATAAGAAAACAGATAACAGGTCTTAAAGCAAACCCTGAAACATTGAAGTCGGCAGGGGTATGGCAAGTGCAGGGAAGAAATGAAGAGAGACAATAATAATGGTAGACAATAAAAAACGTCCCGGCAAAGATCTCGACCGAATCGATCGTAACATTCTCAATGAGTTGCAGAAGGATGGACGGATTTCGAATGTCGAACTTTCTAAACGGGTAGGATTATCACCAACGCCTTGTCTGGAACGGGTGCGTCGTCTCGAGCGCCAGGGTTTTATCCAAGGTTATACCGCGTTGCTTAATCCGCACTATCTGGACGCGTCTTTACTGGTTTTCGTCGAGATTACCCTTAACAGGGGCGCGCCGGATGTGTTCGAGCAATTCAATACTGCTGTACAGAAGCTGGAAGAAATTCAAGAATGCCATTTGGTTTCGGGCGATTTTGACTACCTGCTGAAAACACGAGTGCCCGATATGTCGGCTTATCGTAAATTATTGGGCGAAACCTTGCTGCGTCTGCCGGGAGTGAACGATACCCGGACTTACGTGGTCATGGAAGAAGTCAAACAGAGCAATAGATTGGTCATCAAAACGCGTTGAGTAATATCACAGGTGCAAAATCCGCGGTTTTGGATTACACTCCTGTGAATTCATACAGTCCCAGCGCCGGGCAGCATGTCGGCGCTGTTGTCATGTTGGTTATATGTTGGTTAAAAGCAACCTGGAGAGCCTTTCTTGAGCCAGGAATACACTGAAGAAAAAGACGTTAGCTTAAAAAGACTCAGCAGCGGCCGTCGAGTACTCGAGGCTGTCATGATTGTCATGGTAATTTTTGCCCTTTACCTGATGATTTCCCTGGTCAGCTTCAACCCCTCCGATCCGAGTTGGTCGCAAACGGCTTGGCATGGACCTATTCATAATCTGGGCGGCGGAGTAGGGGCGTGGTTTGCCGATACCCTGTTTTTCACATTCGGCGTGCTGGCCTACGCGTTGCCGCCTATCATGCTTATCTTCTGCTGGAATTCAATCCGCCAGGGCGGCGAGCAGGATTATGTTGATTATTTCGCCTTCGCTCTGCGTCTGATCGGCACGCTGGCCTTGATATTGACTTCCTGCGGTTTGGCCGCGCTCAATGTCGACGATCTTTACTACTTCGCCTCGGGCGGGGTCATCGGCAGTTTGCTGGATAGCGCTATTTCTCCCTGGCTCAACGGCATTGGCGCCACGCTGACCCTGTTGTGCGTTTGGGCCGCTGGACTGACCTTGTTTACCGGCTGGTCTTGGTTGACCATAGCTGAAAAAATTGGCGGCGTGGTGTTGGGCAGTCTGACAATCATGTCCAATCGTTCCCGGCGCAACGAGCTGGATTACGATGAAGAAGATGAAACCTATGATGACGCGGACACCGCGGGCGAAGACATCATTGTTGAGACCGTAGCGGAAGATAATGACCTGGCCGATCCGTTGTTCTCTACGCCAAGCACCCCGCGCGGTGCCGATGACGCGCCGTCGACTCCAGCGGTTGAAAACGCAGCCGAAAGCAAGGAAATCAAGGATGGCGCTGGCAAGGCCATTAATCTTGGTCCGGCGGTTCCGGCGGCCGGCGCGGTTGTCGCCGTATTAAAAACGCCGTTGTCCGCGGCTCAGCCGGCTGCGGTAAACAGCGCGCCATCACTTGTCCATGGTGTCGGTTCGAGCGCCGGCGCGCCTGTTCCCGTTGTCGGCGCGAGCGCCGGTGCGCCGGTTGACGAGTCGCTGCCGGCGGCGCCAGTGGCTGAAGTATTATCGGAAGCAGTACCGCAATACCATTTTGAACTGCCGGCTGAAGCGCCCGCGTCCACCCCGGGCGTTCTTAAAACGGATGACGACGATGGCCCGCGTTTGGGCGATTGGCGTATTGGCAGTCAGGATGAGGTACCCCATTCGCCGGTTATCGCCGCGCCGTCCGACCATGGGGTTCCAGCGCAGACCTTTACGCCGGCATTCAGCGCCGCCGCCGATGCCAATCCCCAGGTCAAGCAAGGCATCGGACCCGAATTGCCCAGGCCTAAGCCGGTGCGCATCCCCACCCGTCGCGAATTGGCGTCGTACGGGATCAAATTGCCGTCGCAACGCCTGGCCTCGCACCACCACAGCCACCAGGACGTTGAAGTCGCCAAATCCGCGCCCTTGCCGAATGAAGATGAACTGGCTGATCAATTGGCGGATCAACAGGTGGAACTCCATCGTGCGTTCGTCGAACAACAAGCCCAGCGTTATGGCCGGCAGGATGTCGACCCCGATGACGAGGACGATTGGGAACAGCGGCGCCTCGCCGCCGAATTCAAACGCCAGCAGGAACAGCGCTATGCTTCCACGCCTTCGGACAGTCCGGCTGCCATAAAGCCGGCTGCGGACTGGCAGGAGGCGATCTCGTCTTTATCCGCGGGCGCGGCGGGGGATGGCCAAACGGCTTACAGCATTTCCCCCATGAAGGATTTGGTGGATGATGCTCCTATCGAGCCTTTATTCACGCCGCTGGCGCCAGAAATCAATGAACATGGATCTGGATCTCTGGCCGATCATGACGATGGCACGGCTGTTGATTTCCTACCGGCCAGTGAAAGCGCTCAGTTGGCATCGCCGTCGAAACCCATCGCTGGGTCGACGGTTTACGACAACGACCCGGCAACATCCTCCTCATCACTGCCGCCTGTTGCCTCTGCTACTCCGGTTTCCGCTGTGCCGGCCTTCTCAAGTCCGATACCTGCGCCTTCGATAATGGATAATCTGATCCATCCTTTCTTGATGCGCGACGAACGGCCCTTGCAAAAACCCAGTACGCCTTTGCCGACGCTGGATTTATTGACCAAGCCGCCGGCTGAGGATGAACCAGTGGATATGTTTACGCTGGAACAAACGGCGCGGCTGGTGGAAGCGCGATTGGCCGATTATCGGGTCAAAGCCGATGTGGTGGGTATTTCCCCCGGTCCGGTCATTACCCGATTTGAACTGGATTTGGCGCCCGGAGTGAAAGCGGCGAGAATATCCAATTTGTCGAGGGATTTGGCCCGTTCGCTGTCGGCGGTGGCGGTACGGGTTGTGGAGGTGATTCCCGGTAAGCCTTATGTCGGTCTTGAACTGCCGAATAAACGCCGTCAGACCGTCTATCTGCGCGATGTGCTGGATTGCGATAAATTCCGCGACACGGTTTCGCCGCTGGCTATTGTGCTGGGGAAAGACATCGCCGGCCAACCGGTGGTGGCGGATTTGGCGAAAATGCCGCATCTGCTGGTGGCAGGTACCACCGGGTCGGGTAAATCAGTCGGGATCAATGCCATGATCCTCAGCATGTTGTATAAAGCGACGCCGGACGAAGTGCGCTTTATCATGATCGACCCGAAAATGCTGGAATTGTCGGTATATGAGGGCATTCCGCATTTATTGACTGAAGTGGTCACCGATATGAAGGACGCCGCCAACGCTCTGCGCTGGTGCGTCGGCGAGATGGAACGCCGTTATAAATTAATGTCCGCGCTGGGCGTGCGTAATCTTGCGGGATACAACGAGCGCATCGAGCAAGCGATATCCATGGGTCGGCCGGTGCCCGATCCTTTCTGGAAACCTGGCGATGGGATGGCGGTAACTCCGCCAATGCTGGAAAAATTGCCTTACATTGTCGTGTTGGTGGATGAATTCGCCGATCTGATGATGGCGGTCGGTAAAAAAGTAGAAGAGCTGATTGCCCGTCTCGCGCAAAAAGCGCGGGCCGCGGGTATCCACTTGGTCCTGGCGACGCAGCGCCCCTCGGTGGATGTGATTACCGGACTGATCAAGGCCAATATCCCGACCCGCATTGCTTTCACTGTTTCCAGTAAAATCGATTCGCGCACCATTCTCGACCAGTCTGGGGCGGAATCCTTGTTGGGTATGGGCGACATGTTATATATGGCGCCGAATTCGTCGATTCCGATCCGGGTGCACGGGGCGTTTGTTCGCGATCAGGAAGTGCATGCGGTGGTCAGCGACTGGAAAGCGCGCGGTCGGCCGCAATACATCGACAGCATCACCAGCGCCGGCGAGGAGGGTGATAACAGCGCCGGCGGGTTGGATGGCGAGGACTTGGACCCGTTATTTGATCAGGCGGTGCAATTTGTGGTGGATAAACGGCGAGCCTCGATTTCCGGCGTGCAGCGGCAGTTCCGTATTGGTTATAATCGCGCCGCTCGTATTATTGAGCAAATGGAATTGCAAGGCATTGTCAGTACCCCAGGCCATAATGGCAATCGCGAAGTGCTGGCTCCGCCTTCTCAGGAGTGATCGCAACTATTGCACTATCCGGCGAGCCGCAATACGCGGCCTTTATGCAAAGATGCGTAAATCGGGCTATTTTCAGAGAATTAACCTATGCCTGACGACATCCTCTCCGCTAGAGTGACTCGTTCAGCGTATTGGCGCTTGGCCAATGATGTTCGCCCAATGCTTTTAATATTTTAGGGATATGTATAAATGAAAAAATGGTTGGTTGCCGCTTGTCTTATTAGCGCCATCGTATCTTTACCGGCACTGGCCGATGATGCCCGTGTACTGCAAAGCCGTTTGAATCAGGTCAACAGCTTTCATGCCAGTTTCACTCAAACTGTCACCAGCGCGGAAGGCGGCGCGGTGCAGCAGGGCGAAGGCGAACTTTGGGTTAAACGGCCTAATCTTTTCAACTGGCACATGGTATCGCCTGACGAAAGCGTATTGGTTTCCGATGGTCAAACCTTATGGTTTTACAACCCGTTTGTTGAGCAAGTCACGGCGACCTGGCTGAAAAATGCCACCGGCAATACGCCGTTTATGCTGATTACGCGCAACAGTCCGGACGACTGGCAGCAGTACAACGTCAAACAACAGGGCGATCAGTTCATGTTGACGCCAAGAACTGCCAAGGGGAACTTGAAACAGTTCACCATTAATGTCAGCCCCAGCGGCACCATTAACGGCTTTACCGCCATTGAGCAGGATGGGCAGCGCAGCGCTTATCAACTGAAAAGCCAGATCAACGGGCAGATTGATCCGGCGAAATTCCGATTTGCGCCGCCCCAGGGCGTAACCGTGGATGATCAACGCCATTAAGGTGACATGATCAATAGGCCTCTCGCTTCTTTGCGTTTCAGCCGTTGGCCGCAGGGATGCGAATCGCCGGCCTGGAAGGCGTTGTCAGCCGGCAACATTCGCCGGCTTTGCACAAAACGTTGCCGAGGGGTATCCGTGATGGGCTGTTGCATTCCAGAATATGGGCTGACCCAATAGGTATTCAATTGAAAACCTCGATGCCGTTTTCCGAGCTATCCCACTCTGTATCGGGAGGAAACCATGTCTGACCTGTTCGCGCAAGAGCCCATCGCCCCCTTGGCTGAAGCGCTTCGCCCCAAAGTGCTTGATGAAGTCATTGGGCAGTCCGATCTCCTGGGCGAGGGAAAGCCTCTCAAATTGGCTTTTCAGTCGGGCAAGCCTCATTCAATGATTTTGTGGGGACCGCCCGGTGTGGGTAAAACTACGCTGGCACGATTAACGGCGCAGGCATTTCATTGCGAATTCATTGCCCTTTCCGCCGTGTTTTCCGGCGTGAAAGATATCAGATCAGCGATGGATCAGGCGCAACAGAACTTGGTCCAGGGCAAGCATACAATCCTGTTCGTTGACGAAATCCACCGTTTTAATAAATCCCAGCAAGATGCTCTTTTGCCCTATGTCGAAAGCGGACTGGTGACATTTATTGGCGCGACGACGGAAAATCCCTCTTTTGAAGTGAACTCCGCACTTCTGTCGCGGGCCCAGGTTTATGTTCTAAAATCGCTGACGGAAGAAGAGCTCAAGCTGCTGTTGAAGCGCGCGCAAGAAAAAGCCTTGGGTCATCTGCAGTTTGACGACCTGGCCATCGACACCATCATCGGTTATGCCGATGGCGATGCGCGCAGGCTGCTTAATTTGCTGGAACAGTGCAACACCGCCGCAGGCGCCTCCGGCGTCACCCTGATTGACGCCAAATTCATCCAGAATGCGCTTACGCTGAATTCCAGAAGATTTGATAAGGGCGGCGACAACTTCTACGACCAGATTTCAGCCTTGCATAAATCCGTTCGCGGTTCCAACCCCGACGCCGCGCTTTATTGGTTATGCAGAATGTTGGATGGCGGCGCCGACCCCCGTTATTTGGCCAGAAGGATTGTCAGGATGTCCTGGGAAGATATCGGTTTGGCCGATCCCAGAGCTATCCAACTGGCTAATGATGCCGCATTGACTTATGAACGGCTGGGCAGTCCGGAAGGTGAATTGGCGTTAGGGCAGGCGGTAATCTATTTGGCGATGGCGGCGAAAAGCAATGCGGGTTACATGGCTTACAACCAGGCACGCGCGTTTGTGAAACGGGATAAAAGCCGTGAAGTCCCGGTACATTTACGTAATGCGCCCACAAAGTTGATGGAAGAGTTGGGTTATGGTCACGACTATCGTTATGCTCATGATGAACCCAATGCCTATGCTGCCGGTGAAACGTATTTTCCCGACGGCATCGACGAACCCGGTTGGTATCGACCGACCCCACGGGGTCTGGAAATCAAAATAAGTGAAAAGCTGGCCCAATTGAGAAAATGGGATGCCGAAGCCGGGAAAAAGAAAAAGTAAGACACTGCCATGGAGGGCATTGCAGATAATGTGCTTAAAAATTCAATAACATCTTTTCATTAGCATATACCCGTCCTTGCCAGAGTGAAGTTGGACAAAATCGGGGTCCTTTGCCCATACATATTTATGTTCTTTTTTATCGTAAAAACCTAGCCACCTAAAATAACCTTTTTCATTCGAAATGTTCATTTCTGCTATACTTTTTGATGGGTCAAAATTATGCCAGCTTAAGTTCATGCCGCCACGCCCAAGATCTAATGTTTGTGTATAAAAAATTTCGATTACACCGCTAGCGCGCTGTACGGATTTAACAGATATGGCAATTTGATTATCATTTACGATCAGATCAGTGTGATTATGAGAAAGATCAACAAAAAATCCATCATCGTCGCAAGACGTTGCCCAAACACCAAAATTAGCACACACATAGTGTGGAAATAAAAGAGAGAAAATAAACAAAATTTTTTTCATTTCAATCTTCACTTAAAAAGCCAGAAAGATAACCGATGGCTAAATGGAGATCTGTCTTTCCCTTAAGCTCTTCATCTAAAAATTTTTCATATAACTCGATACATTCTTTTTTGTTTTTTGATGGCTGTCCATAGCGGCCAGGTGGGAGACTTGCCCATTCATAACTGAGAATATCCATTGCTCCATCAATATCCCCTGAAATAATTTTTTTTAAAGAGCCCTTTCGCTTAATTTTTAATAGAACGAGACAAAATTTATCCTGAGAAACAGGGGTGAAGTCCTTTATTTCGTATTTATCCTTGGCCAAAATCATTTTCTTGTCATTCCAGGTATAAGCCATAACTTGGTATGCCCCTGCCGCAGAAGAAGTCAGTCCACCACTACGTATAGATATGTGTGGATGGTTACTAAAATTTTTATGGTAGTCTTGAATAAATGATTGTCCGCCAAAAAGGGTTTCATAACCTATTTCACCCATTGTACCTTCTCCGACTCTAATCATTCTCATAAACGCCCTTACCCTAGCTTCTTCTAACGTGATGAATTCAGTAGTATCTATGGCTTTTAAAAACTCTGTCGGATGACAATGCCACACCGGCTTGCCTTCGCTAAACGCCGGTACTTGACTCATCCATTCCTGATCATCCAGCCATTGTTTTCGATATGGCCATAGATGGCGGTCATCATCAGAAAAAAACGACCGCCAGCGTTGGTGAGAACTCCCGCCAAACCATTCACTGTCATGCTTTACCACCAGGCGTCGCAGCATTTGCGGCACATCCTGTCCAGGATAATGCAGCCCGCGGAATAGCTGCTCATTAAGCTGCTCCGAATCGTATCCCGAAATTCCGCCATCCTCATTAAGGTCTGCCAGCATAAGCAGTGATTGGTAGAAATTGCTTGCCATCGCACACTTCGAGCTACGAGCACGTCCAACGCCCTGTTCAAAGCGCAGCAGCGCCTGTTTGACCCAGCTCTCATTGAGTGAGCGGGAAAAATCATCGGACGGCGCTTCCTGCAGCGCCACAAAACCCAATTTTCCCAGGTCGTGCTGGCTGAGTTCAGTCACGTCCTCCTGCCTCATCCAGGTATACGGTCTTATCTTAAACCAGGTCACGTCCTGGGCATCACGATGAGGATGCGTGTCCTCGCGGCGCAGTATTTTCCCCCCCATCAATTTGCGTCGCCACCCCTTCCATAGCAGTGAAGGCGGCATTTTTTCCGTCGCTGTTCTTCAAATACAGGGGACGCTCGCCTTGAAGTTTTACGTACTGCTGCCCGGTACGCAGATGTTTCGGGTTACCCAGAAAAGTCAGCAGGTTTTCATCCGTACTGATAACCTCAATATGCGCGACCCAGTCCGTATCCCTGATCGGCGCCGTCTTATTATTCGAGGTTTCATTGCTTGACAGAAATCCCACCGCATCGCCGGCCTGTATGGCGACAGGGACGGTCGGATTTACCACCTGATCATAAACGCCGTGCGCGATAGCCTTTTTCATCCAGCCGGGCATGAGAATATGCGCCTCGCCGTCCTCTGTCAGGAACTCAGCACGAAGCGAAATCCAGAATTTATCGCCGCCATCTGCGCGTTGCGCCAGTCCAAAGGGTTTCGGTTTACCGTTAATCAGAAAGGTTTCTTGTCGCACAACCACGACGCGTTGACCGGCCTACAGGGGGGTAGGGCCGAGCTTACCGGCGCTGACTGGCCAGTCGTTTCGTTGCCGCTGTAGCGCCTGCATGGTATTCCGTTGCCTTGCTTGGTCACCTGGTAACATCGGGCGATCGGATAATCGGACACGGGCGCCAGGTGCATATAAAGCGAGTGAAAGGCCAGCCAGGTACTTTCATCCGCCGGGTCCGGTCGGTGAGTGGAGCGAACCAGCACAAAGGTACTGGAATAACACAGCGGATTGCCAAGCGTATATTCCGCCGTCCGGTAATGACGGTTAATCCGCCAGGCGACTATCTGGCCCCCTGCCATGCATTGCAGTGGCACCGCCCGGTCTGGCGTTGTCGCATTGAGCACTGAAGCCGGCGCTACCTCGCCATTCACATGTATGCCGCTGTGCCACATCCGATTGGCGCCAATGAGCCACCGTCCCCCCGCCATTTTGCCGAGCGCGGTCATCAGTTCATCTTGGTTGGCATATTCCTGTCCGTCTGCTTTGCGTATTGGGTACCTGGTTTCCATTTTTAGTCCTTCAGCTCAGTCCCTGCCAAGTGCTGACTCTCGCAGGGACAGACGCGGAAAGGGAACCGCCAAAAGCTGATTTCATGGCAGCCAATGGCTCGCAGTCACAGTGAATTGCGACATTATCTTAGTGGGTAATATCGGCAGGGACTTTGCAGACAAACAAGACGTTATGGCTGCGTGACCAGGTTTGGCAGGATCTGTATCATGTCAGTCACTATATCGCCCAATCCTGTTTGGTCCTCGTGCTTGAACTCGCGTCAATGCCGATGTTAACGCAGCCTGCTGATTATCATCATGCGATGCGCAGACGTGATAAAAATCGCTGAAAAGCTTGCCTGGCTTGACGTGCGGGATGAAAATAGCTCAACAAAACGCTACCGATAAACAGCCTGTTTTGGTAAGGTGAGCGAAAGTAAATTCGTTGCCGCGAGCGCATTGAATGCCTTCGCGAAGTCATAAACATCAATCTGATAACTATAAGCACAGGACTAGCATGCTTGATCCTAATCTACTGCGTAATGAGCTGGACGCGGTTGCCGAGAAACTGGCTCGCAGAAGTTTTAAGCTGGATGTTGATACTCTGCGTAAATATGAAGAACGCCGCAAAGTATTGCAGGTGGAAACTGAAACGCTGCAAGCTGAGCGCAATTCCCGATCCAAATCGATTGGCGCGGCTAAAGCCCGTGGAGAAGATATCGAGCCATTGCGGCAGGAAGTCAATCGACTGGGCGAACGCCTTGATGCGGCTAAGACTGAATTGGACGGCCTGCAAAACCAGATTCGCGATATATCGCTGTCGATTCCGAACATTCCCGATGCGGTAGTGCCTTTCGGCAAGGACGAAAACGACAACCTGGAGATTAGCCGTTGGGGTGAACCGCGCCACTATGACTTTCCGGTGCGCGATCATGTTGCGCTAGGCGAAATGTCCGGCGGTTTGGACTTTGCCTCGGCGGTGAAACTGACGGGTACGCGATTTGTGGTCATGAAAGGCCAGATAGCCCATTTGCATCGCGCATTGTCGCAATTTATGCTCGATTTACATACCGAACAGCATGGCTACCTGGAAACCTATGTCCCGTATCTGGTTAATCATGCCTCTTTATACGGTACCAGCCAATTACCTAAGTTCGCCGAAGATCTTTTTCATACTAAGCCGTTGAGTGAAGAGGCGGATAGCAGTGCCTACGCGTTGATCCCCACAGCGGAAGTTCCGCTAACTAATCTGGTCCGGGATGAGATACTGGATGAAGACGCGTTGCCGTTGAAAATGACTGCGCACACGCCTTGCTTCCGTTCTGAAGCGGGTTCATATGGCCGGGATACCCGTGGTTTGATCCGTATGCATCAATTCGACAAGGTTGAACTGGTGCAGGTGGTGAAGCCGGAAAATTCCATGCTGGCCTTGGAAGAACTCACTTCTCATGCTGAGAAAGTTCTGCAATTGCTAGGATTGCCTTACCGTAAAATTCTGCTTTGCACCGGCGACATGGGCTTTGCTTCTTGCAAAACTTACGATCTGGAAGTCTGGCTGCCAGCGCAAAATACCTACCGTGAAATTTCGTCCTGCTCCAATATCGGCGATTTCCAGGCCCGTCGCATGCAAGCCCGCTATCGCAGCAAAGAAGACAAAAAACCGCGCCTGGTTCATACCCTCAATGGCTCCGGTCTCGCGGTGGGCCGTACCTTGGTCGCCGTTATGGAAAACTACCAGTTGGCGGATGGGCGCATTGCCGTACCGGAAGTTCTGATACCGTATATGAAGGGCTTGACCCACATCGGGTAAAACCGATAAGGCGCTGCCAGCGAGCGGGATTAACGAAAGCGATTATCGGGGGCGCAGGCCAAGTGGGGTCTAATCGGCAAAAGCCGATTGCCCTACGGTATGAGCTCCCAAGGTATGAACGCCCCAAGGTATAGTCACCCCAAGGTATAGTCACCCCAAGGTATGAACGCCCCAAGGTATAGTCACCCCAAGGTATAGTCACCCCAAGGTATAGTCGCCCCGATACGCACCGAATCAGTTCCAAGCGGGGTCAGCGACCCTGTCGGCAGCAAAAAATGCTGGCGATTATTTGGTCAGATTGACATTTGCCACCGCAATCGCCATGATGCGCGCAAACTTTCATTTTCGATTCCGGTTTGCACTCTATGTCCGTCTATTCCCGCCCGGTGGTGATGTTACTGACCGGGCTGCTGTCATTAACCATTTCCATCGCTGTGCTTAATACGCTGGTCCCTTTGTGGCTGGCGCATCTGTCGCTCTCCACCTGGCAAATCGGATTAATCGGCTCGTCCTATTTCACCGGCAATCTGGCCGGAACCCTACTGGCCGGCGCGCTGATCAAACGAGTCGGCTTCAACCAAAGCTATTATTACGCCTGCGTCTTGTTTGCCCTCTCCACGCTTGGTCTGGGTTTATCCGCCGAGTTTGATAGCTGGCTGTTTTTCCGGTTCCTGGCCGGCATCGCTTGCGCGCTGATTTGGGTAGTGGTGGAAAGCGCGCTTATGCGCAGGGGCACGTTGCATACGCGCGGACAACTGCTGGCCGCTTATATGATGGTGTATTATCTGGGCACCGTGATTGGCCAGCTTTTGCTTAGCGGCGTATCGACCATGTTAATGTCAGTGCTGCCGTGGGCCATTACGCTGATAATCGTTTCCGCGTTGCCGTTACTGTTTAACCGCATTGACAGTCAGGTTAAGCATACCCCACGCGTCGCCGTCTGGCCGATGCTGCTGCGCCGCAATGCCCGCCTGGGTATCAATGGCTGTGTTATCTCCGGGGTAGTGCTGGGGTCGCTCTACGGCTTGATGCCTTTATATCTTGCGCATCTCGGTTTAAGCGATGGCAACGTTGGCTTTTGGATGGCGTTGTTGGTGAGCGCGGGTATTATCGGCCAATGGCCTGTCGGCTGGCTGGCGGATCGATACGGCCGTTTGTTTGTCTTGCGCGGCCAGGTCTTTCTGGTGATCGCCGGCAGTCTGCTGATGCTAAACGACGCAGTAATGGTCCCCGCGTTGTTTTTGTTAGGGTGCTCGGGCTTCACCCTTTATCCGGTCGCCATGTCCTGGGCCTGCGAGAAAGTCGCCGCCGATGAATTGGTGGCGATGAATCAGGCATTACTGCTCAGTTATACTATCGGCTGCCTGGCGGGCCCAAGTATGACCGCCATCCTCATGCAGCGTTATTCGGACCAATGGCTGTTCTTAATGATTGCCGCAGTGGCGGTTTTCTATCTGGCCATGTTGCTGCGCAAACCGCACCATCACCAGACTCCTGTTACCACCGCCCGTAATCCCTAAGTCCCGTCGTGGTCGTTTAACCGCACGGGCAGCAGAGGCTACGTTATTCAGCCTTGGATCATTGTACTCATGATATGTTCGCCATATAAGCCGGCTCCCCGGGGAGTTCAGTGCGGCTTAGCACTGCGCAATCCCCTTCATTGCGCTGTTCAAACCGCCAACAACGGTTATGGTATCGGGCAACGCTATTGCGATGGGCGACGCTGAGCAATGTGATATCGGGTAATGTTTCAATGAGCAGCTGATACATCAATTGTTCATTCTCATCATCCAGCGCGCTGGTCGCTTCATCGAGAAACAAAATGTCCGGTCTAATCAGCAACGCGCGGGCAAAAGCCAGCCGTTGCTGCTCACCTGCGGAGAGCCAATGACTCCAGTTGGCTTCTTCATTCAGCATTGGTTTCAAATTCGCCAAATGACATTTGTCCAGGATGGACAACATCTGTTCCTGGCTGTAGTGATCCGGTGCTTCCGGGTAACAAAGCGCGCCCTGCAGACTGCCGATGGGAATATAACTGCGCTGCGGAAGAAAGAGGATTTTTTTGCCGGTCTGCAAACCTATATCGCCGGTGCCATAAGGCCATATGCCGGCAATGGCGCGAAGCAGCGTCGATTTGCCGCAACCAGACGGACCGACCACCAAGACTTTTTCACCTGGGGCGATGGATTGAGTGATGTTCTCGAACAGCGCCTTGCCGTTGGGAATGGTCAAGGTGAGATCATTTAAGGTCAATGCGTTTGTCAACGTCGGCTGGCGCAAAATAGCGGTATTCTGGCTGCTGTGGCGATCCACCGCGGCGTTAAAACCCGCTAGTCGGTTGATACAGGCTTTCCAGCTGGCCAGCTGATTAAACGCATCGATAAACCAGGATAACGCTCCCTGGATTTCGCCGAAAGCCGAAGAAATCTGCATCAGCGTGCCCAGTTGGATCGCGCCGGAGAAGTAGCGGGGCGCAGCCACCAGGATCGGGAAGATTATGGCGAACTGGCCGTAAAAATTGCTGGCGACATTCAAACGTCGACTCACACGCATGATCGACCACCAATTGGCGCGGATGGATTCGAATCTGCCGTCCAGTTGTTTCGCTTCGCGCTGTTCCCCCTGGTAAAGCGCAATGGCGTCGCTGTTTTCGCGAATACGGATCAGGCCGAAACGAAAATTCGCCTCATAGCGCTCTTGCTCGAAACCCAGCCGTACCAGCGGTTTGCCTACCCGCCAAATCAATAACGAACCTAGCCCGGCATACAATATGGCAAACCACACCATATAACCCGGGATAGTGAAATGATGTCCGCTCAGGATGAAAGACAAGGGACCGCTTACCGACCAAAGAATGGTAATGAAAGAGACAAACGAAACGACGCTTGAAAGCAGTCCTAACGATAACGATAACGTGCCGCTGGTCAAGGCGTTGAGGTCTTCGGCGATCCGCTGATCCGGGTTGTCGACGGTTTGTTGTTGTTCGGTGTGGTAATAGACGTGATGATGTAGCCATTTATCCATGTATTGCCGGGTCATCCAACGCCGCCAATACATTTGCAGGCCTTGGGTCAGGTAAATTTTATAAATGGATATCAGGATGAAGATCAACGCCAGCCAGGTGAAATGAAACAGTTGCTCTTTGAAAACCGGGAAATTTTTATTCTGCAAGGCATCATAAAATACCCGATTCCACTGATTAAACAGTACGCTGATATAAACCGTGGTTAATGAGAGTAAAACAATCACGGCCAACATTCCCCAGGCCCGCCATTTTTCCTCGGAACGCCAGAAGGGCTTTATTAACTGCCACACTTCCCGCCAATGTGCAGCTTTGATTTCTCTTGCTTTCATAGGTAAACGATCATATCAATTGCCAAAGCAGTTATAATACGTGATCGCTACAAAGTTCTCCGAAAAAAATAAGCCAGTTTGGTAAGGAAACATGTAAACGGCGGGAAAGTTTTTGACAAAACCGGTGACATTAAGTCATCGTTCTCTTCTGGTTCGGCGGGAATCGCGCTTTGCCCGCAAATGTCCAGCCATTAAGCCGGTCAGGACACTTGCGGAAATTAACTTATTCAACGAAAGTGAAGTGATAAGATTAATACATCACTTTATGACCATAACTGGCCAATATAGATTTAACCCGCTCCATGGTTTCAGTGGTAGGGGGCTTTACGCCATCGAGCTTGTATTCTTCACCCATGGCGATCCATTTATGTTTACCTAACTCATGATAAGGCAGCAATTCGATTTTTTCGATATTGGCCATATCTTTGGTAAATTCGCCTAACATATGCACGGATTTATCGTCATCCGACCAACCCGGCACCACCACGTAACGGAGCCAGGTGCGTTTATTGATTTTTTGCAGATAACGGGCGAAATCCAGCACCCGATGATTGGAAACCCCCACCAGATTCTGATGGATGTCATCATTCATTTCTTTGATATCCAGCATCACCAGATCGGTGACATCCAGCAATTCATCGATAACCTGATCGTAATGGCGCACATAACCGTTGGTATCCAGACAGGTGGTAATACCTTCGGCATGGCATGCCCGGAACCAGTCGCGCACGAACTCGGCCTGTAAAATGGCTTCACCGCCCGAAGCGGTCACACCGCCGCCGGAGGCATTCATGAAATGCCGATAGGTGACCACTTCCTTCATGATCTCCTCAACGGAGATTTCCCGGCCGGCATGTAAATCCCACGTATCGCGGTTATGGCAATAAAGGCAACGCAACAGACAGCCCTGGAAGAAAATAATAAAACGAATGCCCGGACCATCGACGGTACCGCAGGATTCAAATGAATGGATGCGACCTAATACTGACATTGCGGGGTTTTCTCCATTATAACGAACAATGTGCTTTGGCTAGCCAACTCAAAATAGCGCTTCTAGCCAAAACATACTGACCGGAATGTGCTGCTCAAAAAGGACACAGGTGATAAAAAGGCCCCACTTGCGTGGAGCCTTCATTTTACGCCTTTTCAGACGACGATGGAAATTACATCGACGCCGTGAAAGTACGGGTGATAACGTCGTTTTGCTGTTCTTTGGTCAATGAATTGAAGCGAACCGCATAACCGGACACACGGATGGTCAGGTTAGGGTAATCTTCAGGATGTTCCATGGCTGCAAGCAGCATTTCACGGTTCATCACATTGACGTTCAGATGCTGACCGCCTTCAACGCCGGCTTCATGATGGAAATAACCGTCCATCAAACCAGCCAGGTTGGCTTTACGTACATCTTCGTCTTTGCCCAATGCTTTAGGGACGATGGAGAAGGTGTAAGAAATACCGTCTTTAGCATAGGCGAACGGCAGTTTGGCAACGGAAGTCAGTGAGGCAACGGCGCCTTTCTGATCACGGCCATGCATCGGGTTGGCACCAGGTCCGAACGGCGCGCCAGAACGACGTCCGTCAGGCGTGTTACCAGTCTTCTTGCCATACACAACGTTAGAAGTGATGGTCAGGATGGACTGAGTCGGCACCGCGTTACGATAGGTCGGCAGTTTCTGAATTTTCTTCATGAAACGTTCAACCAGGTCGCAAGCAATGTCATCCACGCGGGAATCATTGTTGCCGAACTGCGGGTATTCGCCTTCGATATTGAAGTCGACAGCCATGCCGTCAGCGTCACGTACCGGTTTAACCTTGGCGTACTTGATGGCGGACAGTGAGTCGGCGGCGACGGACAAGCCGGCGATGCCACAAGCCATGGTACGATAAACGTCACGATCGTGCAGCGCCATCAATGAAGCTTCGTAGCTGTACTTGTCATGCATGTAATGGATGATGTTCAGTGCGGTGACGTACTGTTTGGCCAGCCAATCCATGAAGTGGTCCATGCTTGCCAGCACGGTATCGTAATCCAATACGGCATCCGTAATCGGCGCGGTTTTCGGACCGACCTGGATTTTGGCTTTTTCGTCCATGCCGCCGTTGATTGCGTACAGAACCATTTTAGCCAGGTTGGCGCGGGCGCCGAAGAACTGCATTTGTTTGCCGACAACCATCGGGCTTACGCAGCAGGCAATGGCGTAATCGTCATTGTTGAAATCGGGACGCATCAGGTCGTCGTTTTCATACTGTACGGAAGACGTATCGATGGAAACCTTAGCGGTAAATTTCTTCCAGCTGATCGGCAATTTTTCCGACCACAGGATGGTCATGTTCGGTTCCGGCGCCGGTCCCATGGTGTACAGGGTATTCAGGAAACGGAAGCTGTTCTTGGTCACCAGGGTACGGCCGTCAACGCCCATGCCGCCCAGTGATTCAGTTGCCCAAATCGGGTCGCCGGAGAACAGTTCATCATATTCCGGAGTACGCAGGAAACGTACCATACGCAATTTCATGACCAGATGGTCAATCAATTCCTGAGCTTGTTCTTCGTTGATTTTGCCTGCTTTCAGGTCACGTTCAATGAAGATGTCCAGGAAAGAAGAGGTACGACCGAAAGACATGGCCGCGCCGTTCTGGGATTTAACCGCGGCCAGATAGCCGAAGTAAGTCCATTGAACAGCTTCTTGCGCGGTTTTTGCCGGAGCGGAGATATCGCAGCCGTATTTGGCGGCCATTTCCTTGATTTGACCCAAGGCGCGATGTTGGTCGGAAATTTCTTCACGCAGACGAATGGTCGCTTCAAGATCTTCGCCGTTTTCCAGTCTGCTTTGCAAAGAGGTGAACTGGGCGAATTTATCTTTCATCAGATAGTCGATGCCGTACAGGGCGATACGACGATAATCGCCGATGATGCGTCCACGACCATAAGCATCAGGCAGACCGGTCAATGCACCGGTCTTACGACAGCGCAGAATGTCAGGGGTATAAACATCGAATACGCCCTGGTTATGCGTTTTACGGTATTCGGTGAAGATTTTCTTCAGTTCCGGGTCCAGCTCACGGTTGTAAGCCTTAAAGGAACTTTCAACCATCTTGATACCGCCGAAGGCGATAATGGCGCGTTTCAACGGTGCGTCAGTTTGTAAACCAACGATTTTTTCCTGGCTTTTATTGATATAGCCGGCATCGTGAGAAGTAATGGTAGCAGCGATATCGGTATCGAAATCAACCGGCGCATGCGTGCTGTTTTCGATTTTGATGCCTTCCATGACCTTGGCCCACAGCGCTGTGGTAGCGGCGGTAGCACCAGCCAGGAAGGATTCGTCGCCTTCATAAGGAGTATAGTTTTTTTGAATGAAGTCGCGAACATTGACTTCTTTCTGCCAGTCGCCTGCTTTAAAACCTTCCCAAGCAGTGGCTAGTTTTTCATTCAGATCGGTCATTTTATACCTACCTTCTAATAATGTGGATTTCTGTAAAACCCGGCTTTACGGCGAGCCAATTAATGGTTATTCCCGCCGCGCAGATAAATTACCCAATATGTTAATCCTACCAGCAAACCCCCGCCGATGATGTTGCCGATCGTCACCGGGATCAGATTATCGTAAATAAAGCTGCTTACAGTAAGATGTGGAAATTGATCAGGCGCCATGGCAATGGCATGCCAGAAGTCTGGTCCGGCAAAATCTTTGATGACAATACCCAATGGAATCATGAACATATTGGCGATACTATGTTCAAAGCCGCTGGATACGAACATCGCTACAGGGAAAATCATGGCAAACATTTTGTCAGTCAGGCTACGGCCGGAATAACTCATCCAGACCGCCAGGCAAACCAGCATATTCGCCAAAATCCCAAGGCAAACCGCCTCGATGAAAGTATGGTGCACTTTATGGTCGGCGGTTTGTAAAACATTCAAACCCCAACCGCCATTGGCCACCATATGTTCCCCTGAGAACCAAATCAGGGCGACGAAAAACAATGCCCCCACCAGATTACCGAGATAAACGTTGATCCAGTTACGCGCCAATTGACCCCAAGTGATACGTCCGCTGGCCTTGGCGACCATAATCAGTACCGTGGAGGTGAAAAGGTCGGCGCCGCAAACCACGACCAACATCAATCCCAGGGAGAAACACACGCCGCCTATCAGTTTGGATATGCCATAAGGCAAAGCGGCGGTGCCGGTGGTGGCGGTAATATAAAAAGCAAATGCGATGGAAATGAAAACGCCCGCAGTAATCGCCAGAAAAAATGTTTTAGCTGGATGTTTTGTTGCTTTGTAAACACCAGTTTCTTCGGCAACCTTTGCCATGGCGGCAGGTAACAATAAATCAAAGGGGTTGTCGGCTTTCACACTAACTCTCTCGACATAAAAGCATAAATAAACGTTGTAATTCTAACAAAGCAGTATAGAGCAAAAATTGATATGGATCATAATCGCCCAAATTCATCAGTCTAAAAAACCGGCAAAATAGGGTAAAAATCGCTCAAGCTAATGAAAAATATACGAAAAATAAATTTTAATATTTATACTAAATTTTGAAGGGCGGTTTTTACGCTTCTTTATTTCAGTTAATGATGAACGTGATATGTGGCGTTTGTGTTTCAATAGCTTTGGTCAGTTAAGTTTTATTTTACTTTAATGCAACAATAACCCGTAATATGGAACCTTAGCGAGCACTATATTTCCCGTAGGGCGATTTTTTAATATCGCGCAAGCGTATTCAGGTTTAAGTACGCTGATTTATAACAATTAAATTGCACGGCGGTTTATTTTTTTCGCTTAATTTTGTTTTGCACCGGTTGTCTGGCCATCATCACGAAGCGGCAAACACTATCCGCTGCCGAACGTGATGAACGAGGCCGTGAAATCCTATTGCCAGTGGCGGCGTTTCGCCGATTGCAATTTTTCATAGGCCGCCAGCAAGGCCCGATGAGCCGGCAATGCCAGCAAATCACCGTCAATTGTAAACAAACCGGCAAAACAATGTTTGCCCAGTAATGCGGCGGCGGCGTTTTTAAGTGCCTCTGCGCCGTACATCCGTACGAACGCGGCATGATACTGCGCCGGTTCCCGTTCGGTATCCTGCGCGAGTAATAACAACCCATGCAGGCAGCGGTAGTAATTTTCCCTTTGCGGGGAAAATACCGAAAGATTGAAATCGCGGGTCCATTCCGTCCAGAGCAATGCTTGCGCGAGATCGCCGCCCGCCAGCGCCAGCATGGCTTTCAATTCACCCACACGCAAAGTATGCCAGCCATTGTCTTTGCCGGTGGCCAGCCCCAGCAATTCCCTTACCCGGGTAAAATCATCAAGGCCTTCGTCGTCAAGCCGCTCGATCAGCGCCAGATAGTGCTCCGGCGGCCATTGGCTGTCCGGCAGGCTTAGCAGCGTTTCGCGCAGATGGGCGGCCATGGTGTTATTGGCAAGTAATAAATCCTCGGCCGGATAAATATCCGACATGCCCGGCACCAGAATGCGGCAGGCATAAACGCCGAGATGTTCATAATCGGCGATATAAACCTCCGCTTGCAGGCGCTGGAAAATGGCCATCATGGCGATGAATTCGGACGAGGTGGTATCGCTGAAATTCCAATCGACAAAGGGATAATCGGCATGTTCTTTGAATAAATCCCAGGAGATCAAACCGCTGGAATCGATAAAATGGGTCTCCAGATTGGTTTGTTCCGCCACTTCCTCATTGTCGAACGTGGGCGGCAGAAAAACATCCAGCTCTTTAAGGCTACGGCCCTGCAGTAATTCGGTCACAGTGCGTTCCAGCGCCACGCCGAAATCCGGATGGGCGCCAAAGGAGGCGAAACAGCTGCCGTTGGCGGGATTGAATAACACCACGCAAATGACCGGGTATTCGCCTCCGAGCGAGGCATCGTAAGCCAAAATGGGAAAGCCTTCCGCTTCAAGTTTATCCAGCGCCGCCACCACTCCTGGATAGCGTTGCAATACGGGCGGGGGAATGGGCGGCAGGCTGATGGCTTCCGCGATGATGCGGTTCTTGATATGACGTTCAAACACTTCCGACAAGGCTTGCACCCGGGCTTCGCTAGCGGTATTGCCGGCCGACATGCCATTGGAAACATAGAGATTGCCGATGATGTTCATCGGAATATAGATTGTCTCTTGATCAGATTGGCGTTTGAAAGGCAACGCGCAAATACCGCGCCGGGCATTGCCGGACTGTAAATCAACCAGCGCGCTGGCGGTTAACTCATGTTCGGGATCGTAGAACGCCCGCAAATGATCATCGAGGATGCCGTCGGGCAAGCCGTCGTCATCGGGCAGGGGAAACCACCGCTCATCGGGATAATGCACAAAGTCACCTTGGGCGATGCTGTTTCCAAGGTAATAATCGGCGAAAAAATAATTGGTGGAAAGCCGTTCAAAATACTCGCCCAGCGCCGATGCCAGCGCGGCTTTCTTGCTGGCGCCTTTGCCGTTGGTGAAACACAGGGGGCAGTCGCGATCGCGGATATGCACCGACCAGACATGAGGGACCGGATTGAGCCAGGAAGCTTCTTCGATATTGAAGCCCAACGTGGTCAATTGTTGATAAAAACGGGCGATGGAATCCTCAAGGGCGGCGTCTTTTCCGGGAATAAATGTTTTAGTCATGGCGTTCACTTTATTTTGACGGTTAAAGCGGCATATTACGGTGTTTTTCCCCTCGTCTCCATGTCATTATGGTAAACAATTCACACTCGCGGAATGACCTCGCTGTCGGATAACAGGCCTCTTTCCGGGCACCCGTCACGACGGTAAAATGCGATAGATAGTCAATATCCGTTGCGACGCCCGGATGTGAGTGATAAAAACGATAGCAGAATACCCACAAGATGACGGGTATGGTTTGCAACGTTATCGGCCAATGTAGTGAGGGGAAATGAACCAGGTATTTAATTTTAGCGCCGGCCCAGCAATGATTCCGGTGGAAGTCCTGCAACAAGCGCAACGGGAACTATGCAATTGGCAAGGACTGGGTACGTCGGTTATGGAAATCAGCCACCGCGGCAAGGCGTTTATCGAGGTTGCGCAAGAGTCCGAACGGGATTTGCGCTCCCTGCTGAAAGTCCCCGATAATTATAAAGTGCTGTTCTGCCATGGCGGCGCGCGCGCGCAATTCGCCGCCGTGCCGTTGAATTTGCTGGGCGCTCGGGCCAGCGCCGATTATATCGATGGCGGTTATTGGGCGCATAGCGCCATTGCGGAAGCGAAAAAATATTGCGACCCGAAAATAATTGACATTAAAACCCGCATTGACGGTCTGCGCGCCACCAAACCGATGAAAGAATGGGTTTTGTCCGCCGACAGCGCGTATGTGCATTACTGCCCTAACGAAACCATCGACGGTCTGGCTATCGACGAATTGCCCGATTTCGGCGATAAGGTTGTGGTAGCCGACTATTCGTCCACCATTCTTTCTCGTCCCATCGATGTGAGCCGGTTCGGCGTGATTTACGCCGGCGCGCAGAAAAATATCGGACCGGCCGGCTTGACGCTGGTTATCGTACGCGAGGACTTGCTGGGCAAGGCCCGGACCGAACTGCCATCAATCCTGGACTACAAGGTCTTGGCGGATAACGATTCCATGTTCAATACCCCGCCGACCTTTGCCTGGTATCTCTCCGGCCTGGTGTTCAAATGGCTCAAGGCGCAGGGCGGTTTGGCGGCAATGGATAAGCGCAATCAGGCCAAAGCCGATTTGCTGTATCAGTTTATCGACGGCAGCGATTTTTATCGCAACGATGTTTCGCCGGCGAACCGTTCACGCATGAACGTGCCGTTCTTGTTGGCCGACGCCGGATTGGACAAGGTTTTCCTGGACGAGTCGGTGGCCGCTGGTCTGCATGCCCTGAAGGGGCATCGCGCGGTAGGCGGGATGCGCGCTTCACTTTATAATGCCATGCCTTTGGCGGGCGTCGAAGCGTTGGTGGCGTTTATGGCTGATTTCGTCCGGCGACACGGCTGATTTCCGCTGTTTTGCGGCGCAACCATGATTCGCAGACCAATAACCCCGGGCTAATTGCCGGGGTTATTGATTTTACTATTGCTGGAGAGCGTGTTTCACATGCAGGATTCCCTGACCTTACAACCGGTAGCGCATATTGATGGCACCATTCATCTTCCCGGCTCCAAAAGTGTTTCAAACCGGGCCTTGCTGCTGGCGGCCCTTGCTCGGGGCACCACCCGCCTGACCAATCTGCTTGATAGCGACGACGTGCGCCATATGCTGTCGGCCCTCGCCGCGCTTGGTGTAACGTATCGCCTGAGCAAGGATCGGCGGCAATGCGAGATTGACGGGCAGGGACAGGCGCTGTCCGCCCCCGCCCCCCTCGAACTGTTTCTCGGGAATGCCGGTACCGCTATGCGGCCACTGGCGGCCATCTTATGCCTGGGAC
>Ga0224528_1000185_pt1 | contig 52314 bp, 45 predicted proteins | sample CBST25metaG_2_FD_179888 | JGI IMG/M metagenome (GOLD analysis project Ga0224528, IMG submission 179888) | Peat soil microbial communities from Stordalen Mire, Sweden - C.B.S.T25 | ecosystem: Environmental > Terrestrial > Soil > Wetlands > Peat | place: Sweden: Norrbotten County, Stordalen Mire...
CTGAAACATGGGCTGGAACGGACGGATGGGAGTACGTATAGCCAGTGGAATTATGGATGTAGCCGTTTGACGAGAATCCGGGAACTGTCGGGTTAGCGGGACGAATATAGGCTGGCCGGGTGAATCCCGAGGCCGAATTGTAGCTAATGGAGGGACGGCTCGCGCCGGCAACAAAGGAACTGCCGTAGGCGGGGCGGGTGGGCAATGGCCTTAGCGCCTGGACTGTGCCGCCTGCGATGGTGACCGGAGTGTTGCTACGACGCGACGGTAACGCATTGACTCCGAAGGGCACGTGGCGATTGACGGCGATCAGGCGCGATCCTCCGGTGTTGGGCAGCATCGGCCGCAGACCGTGGGGATGTTGGGGAGGAAGCGGACGGAGATATCCTGGCGGAGCGACGCCAATATTGCTACGCCATCTGCCGCCACCACCCCACCAAGTGCGACAGCCGCCGGAAGCCCAGCCCCAACCGAAGCTGTTGTAGTAGTTCCAAGTACCGCAGTTATAAGGCATGTATCCCCAAGGTTCACCGGAGATCCAGGCGGTACCGTACCCATCGCCTGACATCCAGTAGCCCGATCCGTATGGATCCCAACTGCCGGAGGAGGCTTCATAGGGCGACCAGACATAGCCCTGATCGGGGACGTCGTACCAACTGCCATTCTGGTCGAGATCGCCCCAGGCGGGATTTTTGTTGTCGGTCATGCCCATGGCGGCAGCGGAACGGCCGGAACCGGAAGCCGACAGGGCCTGGTCACGGTCGGAGTTCCAGGCGTCCCAGGAATCGGGCTCGATGGTTTCCGCGAGGTTGTAGTGGCTGGGTTCGGAAGCGTCCCAGGCCAGGCTCTCGCCACCGTGGACGTCGACGACGGTACCGCCGGCGCGTTCCAGATGAGCATTACCTGTGAAGACTGCCAATTCACCGGGAGGAGTGTCGAGGTTGATGCGCAAGACGGTGAAACCATTGGCGGTTACGACACTGTCGCCGAAGCGAACGCGGAAGTGGCCGGATTGGCTGTCGCCCTGCAGTTCAAAGTAGGCGAGACCGCCATTGACCACGATTTCTGTGTCGCCGCGCAGGGCGGCAAGGGTGAAAGAACCGGCGGGCGAGAGGCGGGCGAGGCTGCCGTCGTCAAACTGGATTTCGGCCTTGCCATCTTCGCCGGTGGTGATCTGGGTTCCCTCGAAGAGCGGCGTGTTGGCGACGGCCAGATTAACCAGAGGCTGATTGTTTTGGGAGAGAGAAACTTGGCCGTCTACGCTGGAAAGCCGAACCGCGCGCGGACCCTGCGCGTTGTCGTCGGCATGCAGGCCGGGAACCAGCAACAAAGCAGCGCACGCGACAAGAATTGCCGGAGCAGTTTGTTGAAACCGAAATCCCCGTGAGCGATTCATGATGGTCCCTCTTTCCCGTCGCGACCCCTACGACTCCGACTCTATAAAGACACGGAAGACACTCGAAAAGTCGCGATGAAACCGGTCATGGCAAAGGAATAAATCAGTATCCGGCTTTTGCCAATAGGGCGCGGGCACGTTTTCTTACCCTTTCCATCACGGTTTCATCCTGGGCGACACGATCGAGAATGTCGCGGATGGTCCCGATCTCGACCATTCGACCTTCGCTGACTTCGCCGTCCACATCTTCCATTTCCTTGTCGAGACCGAGTTTGTCATGCTGCAGAATCTTCTCAAGCCTGGCACCCTCAACGAGGGTCGAGGCCACCGCGATCATTGAATCGCCGAGCGCCTGGATCTCATTGTCGCGTGAGTAGTTAAATTGGCAAGACCCTTGCCCATCAGGGCCGGAATAGCTGAGCTTCTTGTTCCCCTGATAGGCGACCTTGAGATGACTCTCGCACTCGATTTGAAACAGTTTATGACGTCGAGCCACAAGAAAGACGTGTTGAGCGAAGGTTTCGCTCAATTGAATGTCACGGTCGATGTCGGGAGGAACGATGGTGCGGCGGACGTCGGGGGAGTTGGCGCCGTGCCGGGAGCGGAAATGTCCGCGACCGTCGGGGTGAATCTCGAGGGTCCAGGCGGCGGGGGTTAGCGCCGGATTGGAGAAATCGACTTGAACGGTGGGAGAGGATTGGGAAAAAGCCGGTAAGACAAAGGCGAAGGCGACGAGTGCGACGGCGAAACCCCTCATCGACCGGCTCCTTGCAAGGCGAGAGTCTGGGCGGTATGGATGTGGCAAATAGCGACGGCGAGGGCATCGGCGGCGTCGGCGGGTTGGGGAATTTCAGAGAGATTGAGGAGGCGGGCGACCATGAACTGGACCTGCTCTTTGGCGGCCAATCCATAGCCAACCACGCTGGACTTGATGCGAAGGGGTGCGTATTCGGCGACAGGCAGGCCTTGACGGGCGGCGGCAAGCAAGGCTACACCGCGCACCTGGCCCAATTTAAGGGCGGATTTTGCGTTCACGGAGTAGAAAACCTCTTCAATGGCGACGGCGTCGGGTTGCCAGCGCTCGATCTCGGTGGTGAGTTCGCGGAAGACTTTTTCGAGGCGCATGGGGGTGGATAGGGTCTTAGCCATGCGGATGCCGCCCATGGCGTTGCAGACGAGGCGAGGCTCGCGGGCGGAGTCGGAAGTCTCGACTACACCGAAGCCCGTCACCTCAGTCCCGCAATCGATTCCGAAAACCCGCATCTGGCCAAGTTTAACGCAGTGTTGTGAGGTCTGGCGCGGGGAGGGTGGAATGGGAAGCAGACCGGTGGTTTAGAAAGGGCCTGCGGTGCGTAAAATTGCGGATGATTTTGGGGTGAAGTTGATAAGAAACAATCGTAGAAGAAGGAGAAACGGACTATCGATGGTAGGTCATTGTTCTCCCACCCAGTTTCATCCAACTGCGGGTCGTAAACGACGGCGTGAGACTGACAAGTCACAAGTCAATCGTTGGGCATATTCTTCCGCGGTCCCAAAAGCGGGACCGGGAGCACCCATTTCATCTTCCGCGGGTCGGCAGTTTGAGACGAGAGCGAGTCTACTCTTCCAGTTCGGTTTCCTCCGGGGCGTCGGTTGGGCTTGAGAATTCGATGCGGTAGCCGTCGGGATCGATGAGTGGGACGACCCAAAGGCCGTTTCCCACCGAAGGGCGGCTGCGCGGGGCGACTCCTCGTGATTTGAATTCGCGATAGAGTGCCAGCGAGTCAGCGCACGTAAAAACCACCGACGATCCGGTGCCAACGGTCTCCTTTGGCTGGCGCCCGGGCATGAACTCCTGAAGCATGATGGCGGCGTCGCCGAGTTCAAGCCAGCACCAACGAATCTTTCCATCCGGGGCGTACTCGCCAGGTTCATCAGGGATCCAGCAGCGGGTCATTTTGAAACCAAGGCCGTCAACATAGAACCGCAGCGAGGCTTCCATACTGGAAACGCCGAAAAAAGGCACTGCCTGCTTGACGTTAACGCTCGAACTGACCGAAGCGGTCATCGTTTCCCCCTATCCAAGGATCACGGCCCATCGCGCAATGCTGGGGCCTGGGAAGGACTCCCGATCTTATGAAATCACAGGCTTGCTCAGACGTCTGCTGGAATATTGGAATGTTGTCTGAACGAAATGCGAAAAGTTGGATTGATAAGTTGGAGAAGATTGGATAGTATCTGTCCGAATCTTCTAAATAATCTCGAAGGCGTTCAATCGTATACCGAAAAAGTTGCGCAGCGAATAGATGAGATCCCCTGGGCCACGCATTTGCAACTTAGAGAAGGAAGCCCATGCAGGAGAGATTGCAGCAGCGCATTTTAGTGGTCGACGATCAGCGATTGATTGCCGATACGCTGGCGTTGATTCTGAAGCAGAGCGGATATGAAGCTCAAGCGGTTTATAGCGGCGAGTCCGCTGTGGAATCGGCCTGGGCGCACGAACCCGATGTGATGATTACCGATGTGGTGATGGGTAACATGAACGGGATTGAGGCGGCGATACGGGTGTCGGAACATCTGCCGAAGTGCCGGATTATTTTGTTTTCAGGACAGGCGGCGGCGGCAGAGCTTGTGTACAACGCGGAGATGTCAGGACATACTTTCGAATTGCTGATGAAGCCGATTCATCCTACGGTGCTGCTGGAGCATTTGCACGCGTGAGGGCTTGGGTGGTTGGATTAAAAAGGCAACAGCGGCCTGGGATGAACCGAGGCCGCTGCCGGTGAACTGTTGGGATTGGACTAAGGCCATCGCGCTACCGCGAGTGCCAGTGGCCCGGCGGTTGATTGGTTCCGCTGGGGCTTAGCTGGGGTCTGGGGCGCGATGCCCTAGGCCTCAGTCACCTCACGTAGGAAACAACTGGAACATTCACTTTGCATCAGCTGGATCAACCTCCTTTCCCGTGTAAGGCCAAGCTATCGCGGGAACGGGTTGCGCGTCAAGCGTCGAAATAATCTTAAAGTGTGAACAAGATAGGAATGGGAACGGGAGTCGTGATACGATTCCCGCAATTGGCTTCCCGTTGAGCCGATTTTGGAGGTCGGGATGAGCAACTACTCAAGACGCGATTTTCTGAAAACGGGAATTGCCGCGGGAACGCTGGTCAGCGTGGGTACGCTGCCTTTGCACGCGGCGCGCGCGACGGCCACGGACACGGTAACTCTGGGCAAATCGGGAATCAACGTGACACGGCTCGCATTTGGGACTGGTAGCAATAATGGACATGTGCAGGCGAGCCTGGGACAGGAAGGGTTCACCAAACTGGTGCGCTATGCGTACGATTGCGGGATACGTTTTTTTGAGACGGCCGAGGCGTATGTGACTCCGGCGATGCTGGGCGAGGCGCTGAAGGGGATTCCGCGGGAAAACTATCAACTGATGACGAAGGTGACGACGGACGAGGGCGTCGATCCTAAAGAGCGGTTTGATGAGATGCGGAAGATTTCGCAGACGGAATATTTCGATATTATGCTGTTACATTGGCAGCATACGGATAAGTGGGTTTCAGAGACGGCGCGGTGGCAGGATGGGATTTTGGAAGCGCAGTCGAAGAAGACGATTTTGTCGCGCGGGGCCTCGGTGCATGGGCTGCCGGCGCTACGGCAGATGCCGGGGAACAAGTGGCTGGAAGTGGCGATGATCCGCATGAATCACAACGGGACGCGTATGGATGGGCCGAGTTATGAGGACAATAACAATCCCGATCATGTGAATGAAGTTGTAAGTCATGTGAAGCAGGTGAAGACGGACGGCATGGGCGTGATCAGCATGAAGCTATGCGGGAACGGCACGTTTACACGGCACGAAGACAGGCAGGCGGCGATGAAGTTCGCGTTCAAGAATGCCGGCGTGGATGCGGTGACGGTGGGGTTCAAGAGCCCGTCCGAGGTCGATGAGGCGATCGACAATTTGAATTTGGCGTTGGCGTAGATTTGATGGTGGGCTGAGTTGAGGTTCGCGGGATAGTTGCAGAGAACAACTGCAGATCCTTCGCGTTGCTCAGGATGACACGTCATTTTGGGAGCGAACTTTACACTCGGGGCGATAGGTTGAGTTACGAATGGCTGCAGGGCTGGAGTTACCAGCTATGCAGCCATTGTTCGTCGCGGCCAATGCGCACGGGGGCGCCGAATAGCTCGCTGAGTCGAGATTCGGTGAGGAGCTCGGCGCGAGGACCATCGGCGAGGATGCGGCCGTTACGCATGAGAATAATGCGATTGATTTCAGGCAGGATGTCACCGAGGTGATGGGTGACGAGGACCAGGCCGGTGCCTTCGGAGGTGAGGCGGCGCATGGTCTCGCGGAGTTCGCGTTGGGCGGCGAGGTCGAGGGCGTTGGAAGGCTCGTCGAGGAGTAACTGGCGCGGGCGATGAACCAGGGCGCGGGCGATGAGGATGCGGCGCTTTTCACCGGCGGACATTTCCCCTACAAATTGTTGGGCTAGATGAATGGCCTCGATGCGCTCGAGGGCTTCGACGGCACGGGCGCGCATTTCATCGGTGACGTGGAGATTGGGCCAGAGGGTGGAGGCGGAGAAGAAGCCTGCGATGACCGCATCGAGGCCAGTGGTGACGGCGGTGCGTTGGCCGGGAAGGTCGGTGCCGACGACGCCGAAATGCTTGCGGAGTTGCGTCAGGTCCCAACGCTCGCGGCCAAAGATGCGGACGCGCATGGACGGCGTGACGATGGGATAAATCTGGCAGGTGATGGTGAGAATCAGGGTGGATTTGCCGCAGCCGTTGGGGCCGAGGATGGCAACGTGTTCACCGGTGCGGATCGAGAGATTGACGTCATGGAGAACGATGCGATCGCCGCGGGCGACGCTGACATTTTCAAGTTGGAGAAATTGTTCTTCGGTGTCGCTTGTGCCGGTTGCGGTCTGCGCCATGCTTGCCTCGCCTGCTGGGCCTCACCTGCTAGATTAAATGGGTTGACCCCATGAGCGATATTTCCCAGTTTTTGATACCGAAGGGCTTCCGTTTTGGCGCGACCAAGGCGGGATTGAAAGCCAGTGGCCGTACGGATTTCGCATTGATTGTGGCTGATGAAGCGGCGAGTGCTGCGGCTGCATTTACTGCGAATCGAGTAACGGCTGCGCCGTTGATTATCGACAAAGAGCATTTGCGTGCGACGGGCGGTAAAGTGCGCGTGGTGGCCATTAACGCGGGCAATGCGAATTGTGCGGCGGGGCAGGCAGGATTGGACGCGGCACGGGCGACATGCGCGGCGGCCGCGGAGACGTTTGGCTGTGCGGCGGAGGAAGTGTTTCCCTCGTCGACAGGAATTATCGGCGTGCCGCTGCCGGCGGAGAAGCTGATTGCGGTGATGCCTGGATTGGCGGAGCAGTTGGGCGCGGAGTCGGACCATTTTCAGCAAGTGGCGCGGGCGATTCTAACGACGGATACGGTCGAGAAGACGGCGTTTGCGCGGCTTGACGTGGGCGGCGTGGAAGTACGCATTGCGGCGACTTGCAAGGGATCGGGAATGATTCACCCGCAACTGGTGCCGCACGCGACGATGCTGGTGTATGTGCTGACGGACGCCGAGGTAACGCCGGCGGTGCTGGACGGCTTCTTGAGGCAGTCGATTGAGGTGAGCTTCAACCGGATTTCGGTCGATGGCGATACTTCAACGAACGACACGGTGGTGGTGCTGGCATCGGGTGCGAGTGGGGCGCAGGTGGAGGCTGACAATGCTGAGTTTGGCGCGGCGTTGACGCAGGTTTGTACGTCGCTGGCGCGGCAGATTGTGGCCGATGGCGAGGGCATTTCGCACGTGGTGGAGTTGCACATTGAAGGAGCGGCAACGGACGCCGATGCGCTCAAAGTGGCGAAGGCGATTGCGCACTCGCCGCTGGTAAAGACGGCGTGGGCGGGATGCGATCCGAACTGGGGACGGCTGGTGGCGGCGATCGGATATTCGGGCGCGGAGGTTGACCCGGACCGGATCGATATTTGGTTTGGCGAGTTGCGGATTTGCAGGGATGGGGGACGCGCGGCGGAATTCGAAGAGGAGACTGCGCACGCCTATTTGCAGCAAGAGGAGTTCACGATCGCGATTCAATTAAACCAGGGGTCGGGTCAGTGTATTTTCTGGACGACGGATTTGACGGCCGAATATGTGCACATTAATGCGGACTACTCGACTTAGGGCGAGCTGATAGCTTTCAGCCGTCAGCTATCAGCTTTCAGTTTTCAGCCCTCAGCTTTCAGCCCTCAGCTTTTCCCTTGGCCAGATCGAGCCTTTCCAAGTTTTTGGTGTGGAGCAGGGGTTTGGATAGCCTCGTATAGTCCGTTGATAAAGCGACCTATAACACTTGTTAAGTGCGCGCAGTTGCGCGAGTGCATTTACAATCGCAGAAATCGATGAGGACCACCAGTACGATGACGAACAACGGCAAGCGGCAAGCAGAAACTGTGCCGCCGGCGGAGAAGAATGGCTTTTCGTTGATTTCGAACGAAAAGTTGATGGAACTTTATACCAACTTATTGAAGTGCCACATGGTGCATCGACGGGCGGCGGGAGCGCTGAAACAAAGCATGCGGATAGAACGACGCGGATTTGGCGAAGGTTGCGACGCCGCGCGCGTGGGAGTTGCAGCGGATCTGCGGCCGGAGGATTCGGTGGTTTGTCTGGAAGACGATCTGCTGGCGGGAATGCTGACGGGAGTACCACTGGCGACAGTGTTGAGTTCGCTTGAATCGGGTGATTGTGTCGCGGTGTCGCAAGGACGAGCGGTCTCTGCGAATGAGATTGGGACTGACGCCGGGATCGAATCGCAGCTTCATTACCTGCTCGGGGTGGCGATTGCGAACAAGACCAGGAAGAACGGTCGCGTGGGCGTGGTGTTTTCAAACGAAGGATCGGGCGAAGCGTGGCGGGATGCGCTGCGCGCGGCGGATGAGCATAAGTTGCCGATCATTTTTGTATTGCGCGAGGGAGTGAAGTCGCGGAGTGCAAAAGGTGCGGACGATGCATGCAACGTGCCACGTATAGGCGTGGATGGAAACGATGCGGTGGCGGTGTATCGGGTGGCGCACGAGTCCGTTGAACGAGCGCGGTGCGGGCGCGGACCGACGCTGATCGATTGCAAGGTATTCAGACTGGGCAATGGGCACGAGAGCGATAACTCGGTTGAAAATATGGAGCAGTATTTACGCGGCAAGGGTTGGGACACGGGCAAGTTGAAGCGGGATGCGGTGAAGGCGGTTGCAGGCGAGTTGGATGGTGCGCGAGTGCGGAGTTGATGTAGCCCGCGACTAATAGCTCCATTCCCACCCATCGCAAAGTGCGCGATGGATGGGGCACCTGCGCTGTAGTAAGAGTGGAAATGCTGTAAAGCCGAATCATTCTGTGGCCTTTAAGTATGCGCTGAAGCCTGTAACCTTCAAAACTACAACCTATTTTGCGCGGGGGTGAGTGCGGTCGTATACCTCAGTGAGCTGTGAGGTGGTGAGCTGGGTGTAACGCTGCGTGGTTGAGAGGCGTTCGTGGCCAAGCAACTCCTGAATAGAACGCAGGTCGGCTCCTTCTTCAAGCAAATGAGTGCCGAAGGCGTGGCGCAAGGTGTGGGGATGGACGTCAGATGAAAGCCCGCGCAGGAGCGCGATGCGCTTGACGATGCGACCGACACTGCGCGTGGTGAGACGAGCCTGGCCGCCATCTTTGCCGACACCGCGCAGTTGCAAATTGACAAAGAGCGCAGGAGTAATGCGGGATGGGGCGTGTTTGATATCCGCAATGCGTGCGGACCGCTCATTGAGATAGGCGCGCAGGGCTTTAGCCGCAGAAGAGCCGAGCGGAACATAACGTTCCTTATTTCCCTTGCCGCGAACGAGAATTGCTTCATTGGGCCAGGAAATGTCCTGAAGATTCAAACCAGTAAGCTCGGCGTTGCGGATGCCGCAGCCATAGAGAAGTTCGAGAATGGCTTTGTCGCGGGTGGGCCAACTGGCGGCGTCCTCGCTCACCGAGTCGACGACGCGATTCATTTGTTCGATGGAGGGAACGCGCGGAAGGTGTTTGGGGAGACGCGGCGTGGAGACGAGAGAAGCGACATTCTGATCGACGTAACCGGCACGAGCGAGCCATTTGAACCAGCTTCGAATCGATGCGAGAGCGCGAGCCGCAGAGGCCTTCGATAATCCGCGATCGTAGAGGGTGCCGAGGTAGGCGCGGATATGTGTGTGTTCGACGCGATCGGGAGTTTGATCCGCTCCATAGTGCAACGAGATATAGGCTGCGAAATCGGTGAGTTCGCGCACATAAGCACGAAGGGTATGTGCAGAGGCGCCGCGTTCGTTAGTGAGGACGCGGAGATAGTCGCCAACCAACGAAGAGAGCGGAACGTTGGGCTGCGGTGCAATGAGGATGGCGCTGGTCATGCGATCTCCTTTGCGCGACGCGGAACGAGCCTGGGACCGAGGGGCAGATTGTCATTGCGATCGGGCGTGGAATCAGGGGTTGCGACGGGAAGCGGCGTTGAATCTCGCTCCAATTGCGGCCGCGATTCGCGGGGATGATGCAAGTGATGTACAGCCTTGAGACGGCCGAGCGCGAGGTGCGTGTAGATCTGGGTGGTGGAGATGTCGGCGTGACCGAGCATGGTCTGCACACTGCGTAGATCGGCGCCGTGTTCAACCATGTGAGTGGCGCAACTGTGGCGCAGGGAATGGGGACTGGCCTTGCCGTTCGATAATTTGACCAAGTGCCAAATCCACTGACGGGTGAGAGGCATTCCGCGCAGGGATAGGAACATGCGTGAAGCATCTTCGCGTGCTGCATTGCCTTTGCGGCCGGAACCGATGCGGGCGAGATGAGGCCGGCCTTCGCTCAAGTAGACTTCGAGGGCGTGGAGCGCGGCATGACCGAGGGGAACGATGCGCTCCTTGTCCCCCTTGCCGCGGACTAGAACGCGACCGGCGTCGAAAGCGACGTCACTGGTAGAAAGCGACGTAACCTCGGAGACGCGCAAGCCTCCGGCATAGAGTAATTCGAGAATGGCTTGATCGCGCAGAGCGGTGGCGCGGGCCTGGGGATGAGCAGCGGCGAGCGATGCGCGCTCGAGCATCTCGTTGACCTCGGCTTCGGCGAGCGATTTTGGCAACACCTTCCAAGCCTTGGGCGATTCGATGTTGATGGTTGGATCGTGATCGATGCGGCGGTCGAGGAGCAGCCACTTATAAAAGCCGCGCAGGCAGCTTAGTTTGCGCGCAATGGATCGGGATTCAATGTTGTGGGTCCGCAGGTGCTCTAGGAATGCCGAGACGTCCTGCTGCTTGGCCGAGAGCAAGACGCCGTGATGCTGCTCGAGGAATTCGGCGTAGGTTCTTAGATCGCCCAGGTATGCTTCACAGGTTAGCGGGCGCAGACCTTTCTCGACACGTAGATACGTCTGGTAGTCCTTGAGCAGCGTCGGATTGGCGGTCGCGTCCACAGAACTGATTATGGGCGTAGGGCGCTGGGAATGATCGCCGAGGGCAGGGCGCCGAACCACGTTCATCAAGGAATCAAGGTCATTACTAACGGTTCTGTCATAGGGCTGAGTCTTTTTTGACCTGGGCGAGATTAGGGGCGGCGGAGGGCTTTGGTGACATCGAGCTCCATCGAATGAAGGTTGATGTTGCCTTTGAAGCGGGCGCGCACGATGCCGTTGCGATCGATGAGATAGGCGATGGGCAGGCCGAGGATGCCGCCGTAGAGAGTGCCGAGATCTTCATCGCCCATGAGGACGGGAAAGTTGAAAGGGAGCTTGCGATCGAGGGCGAGAACGGGCGCGGGGTCGTCGTCCATCGAGATGGCGATGACTTGGAATCCGCGGGGACCGTATTGGTTTTGCCAGGCGATGAAGCGAGGCATTTCGACGCGGCAGGGGGCGCACCACGTGGCCCAGAAGGTGAGCAGGATGACATGGCCACGATAGGAAGTGAGATCGATGGGATGGCCGGCGATATCGTTGCGGATGAAGGTGGGAGCGGGCTTGCGGAGGAGCGGATCGGGGAGGGGCGCGGCTGTGAGTGATGCAGAGACAAGTAACGCGGCGAGCACGGAGAGTAAGACGAATTTGCGCTGTAGGTGGTGAGAAAAACCGCGAGGGTGGGAGGATTGCATGCTGAACCTTATTTTATTGATCAGGTAGGGACGGATGACATTGCTTCCCACCCATTTCCACAAAAAGCGCGGAAATGGATGGGGCACCCCGACAGTTTTTAGTTCTGGATCGATAGTGCAATGTTAGTTTGGTCGGTTATTTGCCGGGGACGGCGGGATAGCCTTTCTTGACCCAATCATCGCCGAAGTTGTTAGCGAGGTAGAGGACTTTTACCTTGGTGAAACCGAGCTCGGTGAGGCGCTTGTAGGCGGGGGCGACGTTGGGGCAACGGTTCCAGGGGCAGCAGCCGCAGTAGAGGACGATGTACTTGTCTTTGGGCAGGCCGGAGACGAGGCTTTCGAGCGAGGCGATGCCAGCGGGCTGCGATGTGGGGCCGGCATACTGAGCGCCGGGGATGTGGGATTCGCGAAAGAATACGCGGGAACCGACCTGGACGATCAGGGGTGCGTCTTTGATCGTCGGCTTGAGGAGGCGGTTCAGAGCTTCGGGCTGGATGAGGCGCGACTCGGGAATGGAGGATGCGCTCGATGCTGCGGCGGCGCCTGAGAATTGAGCCGAACCTTGCGGGGCTGTAGCGAGCAAGAACGCAAGGGCAACGAGTGAAAACATTCGAGCGATACGTTTCGATCGCATTCGAGAACCTCCCTGAATCGATAAGAAATCTTCAGCACGTATAGCAGGGTTATCAGGCTTGGCGCAAATAGCGAGCCCATGAGTCTTAGAGGCATTTGGGGGGGCGGCGAACTGTGTTTGCGAAAGGTTAACGTGCCAAAACATGGGCGGATAGAAGAGAATAGAGTTGGGCTAATTTTCCAACAAGGACAAAAGACGTGTCAGCAACTCAAATTGAAATTCCCAAGTGGTCTGCCGAAGAGTTTGAACGGAAAGTGCTGGACCTGAAGCCTAAGGTTGCCGTGTTTGATTGTGATGGAACGTTGTGGAGCGGTGATTCAGGCTATGGCTTCATGGTCTGGTCGCTGGAGCAGGGCCTGGTATCGCGCTCGACCAGCGATTGGATCGATACGCGTCATCGAGCGTATCGGACGGGCAACGTAAGCGAGTTGCAGATTTGCGGCGAGATGGTGCAGATCTACGCGGGCCTGCGGGAGCAGGAACTGCGCACGGCAGCCGCGACATATGTGCGGGAGTTTGTGCATCAGCGCGTGTTTGCGGAGATGGCTGCGCTGTTGGCGGCGCTGAGCGAGGCCGGCACGGAGATCTGGGCGGTGAGTTCGACCAATAAATGGGTGGTGGCCGAGGGCGTGCGCGCGTTTGGGATTGCCGAGGAGCGCGTATTAGCGGCTGAAGTCAGAGTGACGGACGGATTGATCGGCAGCGAAATTCTCGATGTGCCGACGGACGGGGGCAAGGCTGCGGCGCTGGCGCGGGTGGGATTGGCGCGGCCGGATGCGGTATTTGGAAATTCTGTTCACGATTTGGCGATGCTGGAAATTGCGGCGAATGCATTCCCGGTGAATCCGTCGCCTGCGTTACTCGAAGCATCGGCGAGGAATGGCTGGGGATATTTTCGTCCAATCGCGGCTGAGGGAGTGGTTGCGGCGGTTGATGGCGAACTCTCGAAATGAGTTACCCGCGCTAAGCTGAAGGGCGCGGCGTTGATCGTGGCAGGTATTCATCTTGCCAAGACCAAGGGGGGAACGCGGATTCTGAGCACCTTTGCGGGCGGGTACACTAGAACCAGTGGAAGAACCCCCGCAGAATTCGAATCCGCGAATAACCGGCCCCGCACTGCGCTTTGTGGCTGCGGCATTGATCGTTCGCGGCGGCGAGGTGCTGATTTGCCAACGTCGACCGGATCAGCCGATGGCATTGCAATGGGAGTTTCCGGGCGGCAAGATTGAGGCTGGTGAGACACCGGAGCAGGCTCTGGCGCGCGAGTTGGATGAAGAACTCGGCATCGATGCAACGATCGGCCCCAAGGTGACGCATATTCGCCATAACTATCGCCATGGTGGGGCGGTGGATCTGCAGTTTTTCGTGGTGCGGGAGTTTACGGGCGAGCTGGAGAATCGGATCTTTGCGCAGTTTCGTTGGACCAAGCTAGAAGAGTTACCGGAGTACGATTTTCTGGCGGCGGATCGCGGGTTGATTCGGGATCTGGCTTCGGGGAAACTGCTTTAAACGGACTTCGATATAACAGGGACTTACAATACCCTGTCTCAAAATCGAGACAGGGGGCACCCGGCGCCCGATCAAGACCCGATAATCGACGGTGAGCCTTTGTGGTTTCCCACCCATCGAGCGAAGAACGCTCGATGGATGGGGCACCCGGCTTCCATCTAAACTGCGTCCGGAAGCGCCTTAGTGACCGGGCATCAGGCCCCAGAGCATCACCAGCGTCATGCCGATGACGATGATGCTGGTGCACCATGCAATCAAATTCCACAAGCGGGAGTTTTTGTGATCGCCCATGAGATCGCGGCGGTTGATGAGCATGAGCATGAGGATGATGACGACGGGCAACAGGACGCCGTTGAGCACCTGGGAGAGAATTGCGAAGCTGATCAATTGCGCGTCGGGGAGCACCAATACCGTTACGGCGCCACCAACGATGAGCGCGGTGTAGAGCCAGTAGAAAAACGGCGCTTCTTTGAAGGACTTGTCGACGCCGGATTCGAGGCCCAGGCCTTCGCAGACGGTGTAGGAGGTCGAGAGCGGCAGGATCGACGCGGCGAAGAGAGACGCATTGAAGAGTCCGAAGGCAAAGAGGATGAAGGCGTAGTCGCCGGCGAGCGGACGCATGGCTTCAGCGGCGTCGGAAGCGACTTGGATCGCACCCATTCCATGCACGTAGAGGGTCGCGGCGCAGGCTACGATGATGAACCAGGCGACGATGTCGGTGAAGAGGCTGCCGACGATGACGTCGAGGCGCGAGGCGGCGTAATCCTTGACGCGAATTCCCTTCTCTACGATTGACGATTGCAGATAGAACTGCATCCACGGAGCAATGGTTGTGCCGACGATGCCGATGGCCATGTAGATGTAGGCCTTGTCGCGCCAGACGGTTTTTGACGGCAGCCGGACGGTGGCGAGCAGGGCGTCGTGCCAACTGGGCTGTGAGAGCACACCGGCAAAAATATAAGCGATGTACACGACCGAGGCGATGAGGAAGATTTTCTCGGTGCTCTTGTACGTGCCGCGGACCACCATGTACCAGACCAGGAAGGCACAGAGGGGCACGGAGATGAATTTTGTGACGTGGAAGAGATGGAGCGAGCCGGCGATGCCAATGAACTCGGTGACCACGTTGGTGTAGTTGACGATCACCAGGAGGAGCATGAGGACGAAGGTGAGGCGGAGACCGAATTCTTCGCGGATGAGATCGCTGAGGCCCTTGCCGGTGACGACGCCCATGCGGGCACACATTTCCTGAACAACGATCAGGGCGATGGTGATGGGAATGATGGTCCAAAGGAGGCCATAGCCATATTTGGCACCGGCCTGGGAGTAAGTGAGGATGCCGCCGGAGTCATTATCGACGTTGGCGGTAATGAATCCAGGGCCGAGGACGGCCAGAAACAGGAGTATCCGGATTCGCCAACGCTTGCCCATACCGGTGACCTAAGGAGGATTCATCAAAGTTTCCTCACTGACCATAACAGGCGAGGCCGGGGTGTGGGAGGCCGAGAGGCGGGAGTTTAGTGAGAATTTAGACACGCGGTTGCGAGAGCCCCGTTATTTTGGTACATTGGTACACATGTCACAGGAAAAGCAGGATCGCGAATTGGTGGAAGTGGAGCGGATCCAGACCGGTGTGCGACTCGAAAAACGCATGTTGAAAGTGTTGAAGGCGATTGCAGAGCAAAAGGATATGACGCTGGGGAACTTGCTGGAGGGTATCGTTCTGCATGCGTTTGAGGGCAAGGCTCCGTTTTCGACGCAGACATTGAAGGAGATTGAGCAGTTCAAGAGCTTGTATGGAATGACGCTCAAATCGAGCGACAGTCACAACATGAAGGAGCGGAAGCGATGAGAACCGTGATGTTGTTTGCAGCCGTTGCGTGCTTAGGTGCGTCATTGCCGGCGCAGACCGCTCAAGCCAGTCCGGAGGTCATGATGCATGTCGAGACGAGTTTTGAAGTTGTGGTTCACGCATCCTATGCGGAGACGGCGCCTCTGTTTGGGCCGCAAGGGGAGCGCGCCTGGGCGGGCGAGGATTGGGATCCGAAGTTCATTCATCCGCAACCGGCTCAGGATCGGGAGGGTATGGTGTTTAAGGTAAAGCATGGGCCGTTCAGCGCCGTATGGGTTAACACACTCTTCGACGTGAATGAGCACCATTTCCAGTATGTTTACTTTCTCCCGGATATTATGGTGACCACCATCGATGTACGATTCAAACCCGTTGATGCAGGCACGACGCGGGTAGATGTAACTTACGCGCGGACTGCGGTAACTGTTGCCGGCAATGAGCACGTTGCGACTCTAAGCGAAAACGATCGGCGCGCGGGCAAGGAATGGCAACAGGCGATCGACAAGTACCTGGCCAAGCGCAAAGAAGCGGCCGAGCCATGAAGGGTTGCTGCCGCATCGTTTGAGCTCCAACTCTAATGCAAGAATGCGGACAGGACGAGAGTGCCGACGAGGCCTGCTATCGAGAGGACTGTCTCGAGCATCGACCATGTGGCGAGCGTTTCTTTCACTTCAAGTTTGAAGAAGGATTGGATCATCCAGAAGCCGGGGTCGTTGACGTGGGAGAGGATGAGCGAACCGGTTCCGGTGGCGAGGACCAGTAATTCGGGACGGACGCCTGCGTGACCGGCGAGGGGTGCGAGCACGCCCGAAGCGACGGCCATGGCAACGGTGGCCGACCCCATGGAGACGCGCACGACAGCAGCCAGGAGCCAGGCGAAAAGGAGCGGGGGCATGTGAGCGCCGAGGGCGAGACCGACGGTGGCCTGGGCTGCTCCCGAGTCACGAAGGACACCGCTGAGACCGCCGGCTGCGGCAAGGATCACCATGACGCTGGCGATGGGCTCGAAGGCTTCGTTGGTGAGTTTGCGCAGGAGTTCGCGCCCGTGTTGGTGGCCGGTTTGAATGCGCGGGCCGAGGGTGACGAGGGCTACGAGAACGGCGATGAGGAGCGCAATGTCGGGGCTGCCGATGAAATGAAATACCTGATTGGCGAGGCTCCCTACCGTGGTGAACGAGTCGGCCCAACTGGCGGAAAAAATCAGGGCGATCGGAACAAGAACCGCGGAAGCGGCGCGAATGGGGCCGGCGGGCGGGGGAATAGAATCGGCGGACGAATTTACGATGGTTTCTGGAGTGTCGGTAGCAGAGTTGAAGAGCGTGGCAATTTCCACGGAACCGGCGGGATGCTTGCGGGACCAGCGACGGGTAAGGAACCAGCCGAGAACGGGGCCGGCGAGGGCGGCGGCGGGAAGGCCGACGATGAGGCCCCAGAGAATGGTGCGGCCCAGGTCGGCGTGATACTGGGTAGCGGCGAGCATGGCGGCAGGATGGGGAGGAAGAGTTCCGTGAACGATCGACAGGCCGGCTAACAAGGGCATTCCGACGAGGATGGGGGGGCGGCCGCTGCGACGGGCGGCGGCGGCGATGATGGGCATGAGAAGGACCAGGCCCACCTCGAAGAAAACGGGCATGCCGACTACCATCCCCAGGGCGAGAAGGGCCCATGGTAAACCTTTAGGCCCGCAGCGTTCGACGAGGGTACCGCCAAGCGCGGTTGCGCCGCCGGAGCGGGCGAGCAGGCAGCCGAGAATTGCCCCGAGGCCGAGCACGATGGCGATGTGACCCATGAGGTTGCCGACGCCCGCCGTGAAGGACAGAGGCACCTGGCGGAGGGGCATTCCGGACACGAGGCCCAGGCCGATGCCGGCGATGGCGAGGGCGAGGGCCGGATGGAGCCGAACGCGGGTGATCAATATAAGGAGAGTCAGCACGGTTCCGGCGGCGCAGGCTAGCAGGAACCAGTTGTGAGCATTTACGTCCGCAGGGGTCACGGGTGGATTATTCCACACGAGACGAGGTCGAAGTGTGGAGGCGTTGCGGTGTGTCGTTGCGCACACATTTCGCTTGCGCGTCGGTGCTACCATAAGGACGATTGCAGTTCCTGCCGCTGGGGCGATTCCTGCACGATTGAGGGCCCGAGCGAATAGGCGGCCGGAGCCAACTTAGAAGGAGAAACTTTTATGCCCCTAGTCTCCATGCGACAGCTCCTCGACGAGGCCGCCAAAGGCGGTTATGGCGTCGGCGCATTCAACGTCAATGACATGGAACAGATTCAGGCCATCATGGCAGCGGCGAAGGACACCAACTCGCCGGTGATCATCCAGGCCAGCCGCGGCGCGCGCCAGTTTGCGCAGGACCGCTATCTTTTCCACCTGATTCTGGCCGCGGCGGAGTTGAACCCCGAGATTCCGATTGCCATGCACCAGGATCACGGCAACAGCTTTGAGACCTGTAAAAGCGCCATCGAACTGGGTTATACCAGCGTAATGATGGACGGATCGTTGAAGGAAGACGGCAAGACGCCTTCGACGTTTGAAGAGAACGTGGAAGTAACGCGCAAGGTTGTTGAGTTTGCCCATGCGCGCGGCGTAACGGTAGAAGGCGAGATCGGCGTACTGGGCGGCGTGGAAGACGGTCACGGCGCGGGCGGTTCGGGCCTCGAGCACATCACCGATCCCGACCAGGCGGTCGAGTTCGCTGAGCGCACCGGCGTGGATGCGTTGGCAATTGCCATCGGCACCAGCCACGGCGCGTACAAGTTCACCAAGAAGCCGGATGGCTCGGTGCTGAAGATGGACGTACTGCTGGCCATTCACAAGCGCCTGCCGCACACCCACCTGGTGATGCACGGCAGCTCGTCGGTTCCCAAGGACCTGCAGGACATCGTGAACCAGTACGGCGGCAAGCTCAAGGAAACGTGGGGCGTGCCGGTCGAGGAAATTCAGCTCGGCATTCGCAACGGCGTGCGCAAGGTCAACGTCGACACCGATAACCGCTTGGCGATTACGGGTGCGATCCGCAAGGTACTGTGGACGACTCCTGAGAAGTTCGATCCGCGCGATTATATGAAGCCGGCACGTGAGGCCATGCAGAAGGTTGTGGCGCAGCGCATGACGCAGTTTGGTCAGGCTGGCCACGCAGGCGATTATGCTCCGAAGACGATTGAAGAGATCGCCAAGGGTTATGCGGACGGCTCGCTGGATACGCGGCCTTCGCTGACTGCTTCGCGGTAACCCTAAACGCTGTCGAAGAAGGCCGTTCCGCTTGCGCGGAGCGGCCTTTTCGTTCGATGTTGGAAAGCTCGATTTTTTGCACGGCGAGTATTGCGGACGCTGTGCGATCAGGGTTGGGCGTAATAGCCGGTGCGGGAGCGAGCTTTGAGGCCGGGCTTGTCGACCTGGACTTGCAGGGCGTGATACTCGTTGGGCTGCGTGGCTACCGGTGCGATGAACGTCACTTCATAGAAGGGTTGCACATCGGCAATGCATTGATCGATCAATTTGGAGACATCATTGTTGCCAAAGAGAACTTTGCCGCCGGTTTGGGTCGCCATGACCTGGAGCAGCAGGTCGGCGTTATCGGTGTGCTTTGGCGAATCTACCCCTTTGATGAAATCCATGTAGTGGAAATTGCGAGCAGATGTGAGGCTTTCGTTGGCTCCGACGGGATCGATGCTGTAGAGGGTGATGTTGGCCTGATGTAGGAGATTCGACATGCCCACGATGAAAGTGAATAGTTCTTCCCTCTCTTTGGGCGATTTTTGCGAGCTTTCTGCTTCGAATGATGCCCAGCCGGTGGTGATCCAGACAACCAGTTTTCTTCCCGGCCTCTTGCTTAGGTCGACGGCCAGGACGTCGAGGGCCGTGAGCGAGCGTTGACGAAGGTCAGCGAGGCTCTGATAGCCGCCCGCTTGCTGGACGGCGCGGGGAAGGGTCGGATTGCTCTCGAGATTGGCAAGCAAAACGTTGGAATCACGCGTGGGCTTGCCTTGCATCTTGAGTCCCTGATCGGTGAGGAAAAACAAGGACGTGGGCAGTTGTAAATGGCCGCCACTTTTCTGTAGGTAATCGGCAAGGTTGCGGCGGACCGTGGAGATGGTCTCGAAGCGAAGATTGATGTTGTCGAAGAGCAGGATGACTTCAACGGGTGGATCGGCGGTGGTGCTGCTTCCGTTTACTTCGCGAACGAGGGAAGGACTTAGAGGTTTTTTGTTGTCGAGTACCGTGAAAGCCTTGGGATCGAGCCCGGCTACGGGAGCGCCGGCCTTATCGGTGACGACGACATCGAGTGTGACGGCGCGGTCTGCATCAGGGCTGGGTGTGCTGTCTTTGATAGCGGCTTGAGCGAAAGCAACAGAGGCAGTAAATGGAACGGTCGCTACAAAAATCAGTCCGGGAATGAGCCCGAGGATCGCTGGAAGAAATGCTTTTCTGGTTTTCATTTTCATCCCTTCGTTCTTGCGATCGATGCGCATTCGAAAAGAGCCCTGTCGCATGAGGCTGTGATTGATTGAAGGTAATGATATCCCAGTCAAGGCTTGTCGGAAGCAAGATACACGGCAATGGCGCTCAAGAGGACGAGCAGGCCGATGGAGGGGAGAAGAATTTCGAGATTCCAGACGCGGCCAAGGAGGACGGAAGAAAGAAGTGCACCGGGATGAAATGCCGGAGACTGCTCGAGACCAGTGAACCAAGCTATCCAGTGCACTCCGCGAGCTTGAGAGACCAGCAGGCTCACGGCAAGAATGAGATTGACGGCAAGAGCAAACACCTGGGCGCGGGTGATGGGACGGCCGATGCGCTCGACAGCGGCATAGCGGCGACGGAGTTGGGCGCGCCACCACAGAAGACTGGGAGCAACGAGGCGCGCCTGGCCCACGAGAGTTGCGCGATCGCGCTGAAGTGTCTGCGAAACGAGCAGGAGATCCTGGCAGCGCGCGCACTTAGCGACATGGTCGCGGAGAGTGTCTTCGCAGGCGTGTGGCCAGCGACCGGAATTGATCAGGGCTGCCACTTCTTTTTCGCGCGTGCAGAGGGGCAGGTTCATGGGGTTGTCCTTTTGCCTTGCCGGCTGGAATCTTGTTGGCGCAGGAGTGCAGCGATTTTGCGGCGAGCACGGAAGAGGAGCAGACGAATGCTGGCGGATTGCAGGCCGGTAATTTCGGCGATTTCGCGATGAGTGTAGCCCTCTGCGTGGGCAAGCCAGAGCAGTTGCCGATCGCGAGGGCGCAATTGAGCGAGTGCGGGACCGAGCATGGCTTGCGCCGATGATTGCGATATATCAGTGACGGAGCCGAGAAGAGATTCAGGAACATCGTCAATCGAACCGGGCCGGGGACGACGCCAATGATCGCGGAGAAGATTGGTTGCGATGCGAAAGAGATAGCGTCTGCAGGCTACTTCGCCGTCCGCGGGATACGAGGCAGAGAGAAAGCGGAGATAGGTCTCCTGCATCAGGTCGTCGGCGAGCGCGGGATCGCCGGAGATGCGCACCAGATAGGCCCAGAGCGATCGCGCCGACCGCTCATAGAACGCCGCGAAGGCGTCACTATCCATGAGCGGTGCGACGGGCCGGGCAGCCTCATCGGCAGTCAAGATCGGAAGCGCAACTTGCCAAAGCATCATTCGAGGCTCCACGGGACTTACTGCCGTTCTCTCGGATCAGACTGCTGGGTGACGGAGGTCGAGCCGTTGCGGCGATCGGGCATGAGACCGAGACGTTCGGCCAGGACCCAGGTGATGCCTGCAGAAAGGATAAATCCAATGCCGGGCATGAGGGCGATGGTTCCGAAGACAAGCAGCGGTGTGACGTAATCGGGCAAGCTGGAGCGGAGGAAAAGCAGTCCGGATCCCAACAGTACGGAGACAACTCCGATTTGCAAAGGAGTGAGAACGCGGGCGACGGCATTGGGGACGCGCTGGTCCTGATCGAAGTTGACGGGGATGGGCGCGGCTTCGAGGAAGCGCTTCCCTGCCTCGGTTTCCATGTAATTGAGGAGTTCCTGATTGCTGGCGAACTTATCGATGAGCTTGCCGTGCACATCGGTTTGGAGTTTGAAGATGCGGCCCCAGCGGCGATTTTCAAGAAAGACATGAATGAGCCAAAGCAATGAACCGAGAATGCCGAGAAACACCATAAAGGGGATCGCGTTGTCGGCAATTCGCTCGGGGATCGTTGGATTTTGATACTGATTCTGGAGTTCGGGCCAGACTTTGCGTTCGAGAGCGTCTTCGGTGCGTCCCTGGCCGGGAGGGAGCTTAGTGAAGAGATAGAAGCCGGGGTTGCGAGCGACCTCAGGATGGGACTGGAGAAACTGCGCGAGCTCAGGATTGTTGCGGACGACATAATCCTGATTGGAGAGTAAGGATGGATCGCGAGCCACGACTTCGGTCAATGTGGGACTGAGTCGCAGCAGCTTTAAGAGCTGTTCCTGGATGGAAGGAAAGTCGGCGGGGTTGGCTACTGGAGTGACGACGGCTTTGGAAGCAGGAGCAGCTGTTTGAGCATGGATTGCCAAGCATCCGGGCGAAAGCATGAGAAGAACGGCGGCCGTGCGAACCAAGCCGGGCAGGGTTCGAGTCTGTGCGCGCATAGGAAGTTCCCTTCGTTTCAGGAGTCGTGAAGAATCTCTACTTCCTACAACGAACGGGCAGACGGATGGTTAACAGATTTTTTGAAGTTGCGCCGATGGTCTGCAGTATTACCCGAGCGCGTGCTAGCACCGTGACCATGAGGATTTGTGGTTTCCCAGGTCCCAAAAGCGGGACCTGGGCACCCAGTGTGCATTCGCTTGATTACGAAATCACGCGGTCACAGCACTAGTGGTGGCTGCTGCCTGCGCTGGAACTGGCGGCAGAACTGCCGGAACTGGAACTGGAGGAAGCCGGACTGGTTCCACCGCTGTGCGAGCCACCGCCGCTCGAGGAGCCTCCGCCGCCGCTGTGAGAACCACCTGCAGAGCCGCCATGCGAGCCGCCTCCGCCACTATAGCTGCCGCCGTGTGACTGGAGATTGCCTCCGTGGTTATTGATGGGCACAGAGCTTGAAACGCTGTGACCGTGTTCGATGGAATGAGAGGCCATCATGAAAGTCTGCGTCTTGTGATCGAAGGTGAGAGGGATTCCGGCGCTTCGGGCAACGGCGCCTTTGTTAATTCCGACGGCTCTTATGTTGTGTGCCTCGATGTGAGGAGCCTCGACATGAGTCAGTGCGGGAGCAGGTGCGCTGCGAAATTCTCTAGGTGGCGACTTGAGAGTTTCGATGCGAGCAACGCGGTCGAGTTGGGTTGGTTGGATCGACAAAAGTTTGTTGTCGTGAGTAGGCATGAAGGCGTGAGGCCGGTTGATGGGGGGCTGGCCCTTCACGTCGTGGGGATGGATGGGAACGTAGGCGACCTTGTGCTCCGCCTTGACCCAGGTGACGGGACAGTGATGATGCCGTTTGTGACCGACGACCCAGGCGTAGCCACGGTCGTTATGAATCCAACTGCCCGCGTGGCAGACGGTCCATTCATAAGGGAACGCAACAGGACCGACCCCATAATTTGCAAACGCACGATTGTGCAAGGCATCGGGCATGCAGGGAAACATGTAGAGATCCGACGGAAGACCAGGATCGACCGACTTTTTAGGAGCGGCTGAAGCGGCGAATACATTAGGCTCGGACTCTTGGGGCTCATCGCTTTTCGCAGGCTGCCAACAGTTTCCATAGGGTGCGCAATCAAAGAAGGTTCCCTTCCCTTTCATCTCCGCTAGACCAGGGATGGGCTCGGTGAGGCCAGCTTCTTTCATCACGTCGGCAGTGGCCTGGACGCGCGCGTCGTGACGATCCTTGACCCATTTATCCCATGCGGAGAAATCCGTAGAATCGATGAGCGTTGACTCCTCGATACGCTGACCGTTGTGAACGAGGAAGCTCTGTCCTTCGGAGGATGACTCGAGAAGCGTGTCATTAAGACGCAGAGATCCCGCCCGAAGCGCAGTGATGTCGGTCGCGTCCATGTAACTGGTAACCCTCAAATCGCTTTTAGCCGGGTACCGCGTCAAGATGTTGTCAGTGGGCGTGCGCAACAGCGCCCACTCGCCGGGCATGAGTGAATCGAGGAATTGGGTGAGGGTTCCGGAAAGCAGAGCAATCTCGGTATGAGGAACTCCGCTGGTGGTATGCAGGTCGTTGAATGTGAGAACCGAATTTTCGCCGAGGTAGAGAGTCGATGCATCCTCCAACTCAATTTCGACGCGACCATTACCGGTAACGAGATTAAAGCCGGTTTCGAGAGGAAGGCCGGTGACGGCTTTCTCCCAGACTGCATCTTTGGCTTCGCCGCGCTCGACGCGCACATCGCCTTCGAGATAGCTGATGCGAACGATCTGCGGATAGTTCGCATTGGTACCGTTTTCTCCAAGGATGAAAAGAGCAGATTCTTTGAGAATTTCGGAAGAATCGCTATCGAGGATCTCTTGAATCTGCGCGCGGGCCTTGGATTCATTTTGCTGCATGAGGGAATTCAATGCCAGCAATCTTACTTCGTCACTGTCCTTGGCTTTGGGCTGGACGGGCTTGCCACTCTTGGCATGAATTTCAATTTCGAGGGCGCCACAGTCGTCGATCCAAGTGCTGCCGGAGTAGGACAGTCGCAAAGCGGCGCAGGTTTCGAGAGCATGGTCAGATTGGGAAAGTTTGTTCTCGGCGTAGGCCTTCCAATAGAGGGCTCCTGCGGCATGATCGCCATGGTCGGCGGCAAGCTTCGAGAAGATCGAGAGTGCGTCGGACCAGCGGCCTTGATTGATGGCCTTGGTGCCGTCGGCATAGAGTGCGCCTTCTGGAGTGTTGAAGCCAGCGCCGTCTATGCCAAAGGTAAGGCCGGGTTCAAGCAGGCTTTGTGCGAACGTGGCAGGGGGCCGGGAGATCAAGGACACCAAGACGACCCCCGCACCGATGGCGGCAAGGACTGCGTGTTTCGATTTCATATTGTCCCTCCCTGGGAACGGGGATGTGCTGAGGGAATCCTGGAGCGCAACACGCGGACCTCAAACAGCAGGCCGTTCACATTCATTTCCTTTTGCAATCGGGCGATGGAGGCGGCGTTGACTCCGCCGGGCTGCCTGGCAAGTTGATGGAGTACGCGATCGAGGTGATTGAGGGCTTTTTCAAGGTCAGGGTTACCGGCCTTCTCTGCGTTTTCACGACAGATCTGGTTAGCGGCGAGGAGGCTGCGCGCCTCATCGCGAAGTGGAGCTACTAACTCGTCGCTGTTGGAGTCGGCATGCTTGAGCTCGACCAATAAGCGCTCGGAACGGTCAAGATGGTCGCCGAGCACGACGACAACGACACGCTGCTTAATGACGGGAGGCGGCGTGGGTTTTGCGGTTGCAGTGATCACTGGCTGATGGCGTTGCTCCCACATGCGACCGGAGAAGAAGGCGCCGCAAATAAGTAGAGCGCAGGCGGCGGCATATCCGAGACTGCGCCATGGATTAAAGCGATGACCCAACGATGGGATTGGTGAGGGCTTGGAGGAATAGGGCACAAGGGACGCGGACAAGCGATGCCATACCTGTTCGCCATAGTTTTCGTCGCGTGCGGGCGATGCTGAAATCTGGAGATCGGAGAGGTCGTTCTGGAGTTCAGCAAGCGCAACGGAACACTCGTGGCACTCATCAAGATGGAGGGCCGTCGCGGCCGTGTCCTCATCTTCAGAGTAGAAGTGTTCGATAAGTTCTTCCTGACTCAAATGCTTCATGCTTTCACCTTCAAAATTGATAGACGTTGGCGCAGTTTTTGGACGGCGCGAAATACAGTTTGCTTGGCTGCGTTGGGTGCTATTCCCAAGGCTACGGCGATTTCATCGGTGGTCTGGCCCTCGATGTGGCGAAGGACAAAAGCGGTGCGTTCGATGGGCGTGAGCGCGTGCATGGCTACGACGCACATGGCTCCCAGTTCGCCACTGAGCAAGAGACGGTCGGGGCCGGGCGTGTTGTCGGCTACCTGGACAGTTTCTGATTCGGGATCCGATTCTTCTGATACCCGACGATCGTTACGGACGCGTCGGCTGGCGACCCGGTCGAGAGCGCAACGCACGGCGATCCGATAGATCCAGGTACCGAAATTGGAGCGGGACTCAAAGGTTTCAAGTTTTTGATACCCGCGTAGGAGAGCCTCCTGCACAACATCCTCCGCATCCTCTTCGTTGCCGCAAATGCGCCAGGCTACCCGAAATAGGCTGCGGCTGTGACGAATGACGAGTGCCCCATAGGCATCTTTGTCTCCGGCGAGTGTCGCCTGGATCGTCGCGTGGTCGTCTTGGCCCATGCAGTGCATTTGACCGGATCTTCAGGCTCCGGTTAGGAGAGATTCTGGAGAGCGAGTCCAATGGTATGCCGCGGGCGCGCGAACTGTCGAACGATTAGACGTGTTTCGAGGGACGGGCGAGGGGTGGAGGGAGTATGTATAACAGGATACGAAGCGGATTTGCGCCTGATCGGCGTGAATGGAGGGTCCAGGTGAAAGGTCTATTTGGCAGGGCGTGCATGGCCGGGGTGTTGATGAGCGGAACGATGGGAACGTGCCAAGGAACAGTTGCACCTCAACATGTAGCGCGGCCGACTCCTGCTGCTCGCGATCCGCACACGGCGGGATATGTGGCGGCGCGGGAGTTGGCGGATGGGGCAAACGCGCCGGTCGATGCGGACGGGAATTTTATCCTTGGGCCGACGCACGAGGCTGCGCCGGAGTCGCGGGTGCGTGAAGGTGTGCCGCAAGGAACGGTGATCGAGTTCACGATGAATTCGGCGGATAGCAAGATATTTCCGGGGATTGCGCGGGAGGCAAATACGTTTGGCATGGTCGACCCGAAAGACCCGGCGAAGTTGGTGGTGACGACCAGCCACACGGCTGCTTACACGCGCCGAGTTACGGTGTATGTGCCGAAGCAGTATGTGCCGCGTTCGATGGCGCCGTTCATTGTGGGAGCCGATGGGCCTGATCTGGCTTTGTTCACGATGTTGGATAATTTGATCGCCGAGCATGAGGTGCCGGCGATGGTGGCGATTTCGATCAGCAACGGCAGCGGAGACGCACAGGGCAGCGAACGTGGGCTTGAATATGACACGATGTCAGGACGCTATGCAGAGTTTGTGGAGAGCGAAGTGTTGCCGCTGGTCGAAGAGAAAGCGCACGTGAAACTGACTAAAGATCCAGATGGACGAGCGACGATGGGCGGAAGCTCGGGAGGGTCATGCGCATTGATCATGGCCTGGTATCATCCGGAGCTCTATCATCGCGTGCTGACTTACTCTGGAACTTATGTGAATCAGCAATGGCCGTATAACTCGGAGACACCGCATGGGGCGTGGGAGTTTCACGAACATATCATTCCGAACAGTGAAGTAAAGCCGATTCGTATCTGGATGGAGGTTGGAGATAAAGACCTCCTCAATCCAAATGTAATGCATGACGACATGCACGATTGGGTGTTGGCTAATGAGAATATGGCGCGGGTGCTGGCGAGCAAGGGATATCACTATCAATTCGTTTTTGCGCGCAATGCCGGGCATGTAGACCATGCGACGAAGTTACAGACTCTGCCGGAGGCGCTCGAGTATGTGTGGCGCGGTTACTCGGGCGGTAAGTAGCGCGAGACCGCGATTGATGAGGAACAATGCTGCAACGGTTCGGCAAACGTGCTATCCCATGTCTGAAAATCCTGACATAGGGCACCCGGCAAACTGGAAAGAAACAGGCACTGGACGAAGCAAAAACCCGAGGGTCGAGGGTAAGCCTTTGTGGTCTCCCACTCATCGCGATAAAGCCGCGATGAATGGGGCACAGAGTTACATGCGCAGGGATCGGAAATACGGTGGGTGACTAACAAGAAATAAGAATGGAAGGAACAAAGACCCGATGGTCGGTGGTTAGCCTTTGCGGTCTCCCACCCATCGAGCAAAAAACGCTCGATGGATGGGGCACAGAGTTTTATTCCCTGTGGTGCAAAGTAGTTTGCGCGTTAGCCGTCGGGATGAAGGATTTTGCGGGCGTTTACCGTTTCTCCGTCGCCACGCTTGAGGCTGGCGAAGACCGCTGTGGATAGGACGGTCATGGCGCCGAGGCACCAAAAAGCCTTGTGAATGCCGGCGATCATGGCGTGCGGATTGGAGTCGGCACCCGAAGGAATGAAGAAGGCCGTGGTGAGTCCCGCGGCGGCAACGCCAAAACTGATCGACATCTGCTGCATGGTGGCGGCGATGGAGCTGGCGTTGGAGGTGTCGGGCTCGGCAACGTCGGCGTAGACCAGGGTGTTCATGGTGGTGTATTGGAGCGAGGTCAGGGCGCCGTAGAAGAACGCGATGAGGACGATGAGCCAAACGGGGGTGTTGAGTCCGATGGTCGAGAACAAGAGCAGAAGAATCCCGATGAGAATGGTGTTGGAGATGAGGACGCCGCGGTAGCCGATGAGGGCGAGAAGGCGGCGCATGACGATCTTCATGCTCATGGCGGCGACGGCCTGGGGCATGATGAGCAAGCCGGATTGGATGGGGGTGAAGCCGAGTCCAGTCTGGTAGAGAAGAGGGAGAAGGAACGGAACTCCGCCGATGCCGAGACGGGTGAAGAAGCCTCCGTTCGTCGCAGCGCGAAAGGTTCGAATGCTGAGCAGCTTTAGGTCGAGCAGGGGATAAGGCAGGGCTTTGGCGTGAACCCAATAGCCAAGGAGCAATGCCACGGAGAGCGCGAGGAGACCGGTGATTTCGCGGGTGCTCAGTTCGTGCTCACCGAAGACTTCCAAGACATAAGACAACAGAGCGATGCCGGAACCGAATAAGATGAGGCCCACGATATCGAGGGAGTGGGTTGGTTCGCGGTAGTCGGGAAGATGGAGATAGACCATCACCAAGCCCAGCAGGCCGATGGGAATATTCAGAAAAAAGATGACGCGCCAATGGGCGAAACCAACGATGAGTCCGCCGGCAACGGGCCCGAGCATAGGCGCTACCAGAGCCGGGATAGCAACGAAGCTCATGATGCGGAGCAGGTCCGACTTAGCGAAGGAACGCACCAGCGTGAGGCGGCCGACGGGAACCATCATGGCTCCGCCCATGCCTTGGAGGACGCGACAGGCGACGAGAAGATGGATGTTGCCGGAGATGCCGCAGAGAAACGAGCCGAGGGTGAAGAGGCCGATGGCGGAGGCGAAGACGCGGCGGGTGCCGAAGCGATCGGCCATCCAGCCGCTGATGGGGATGAAAACGGCGAGGCTCAAGGTGTAGCTCGCCAGCACCGCTTTCATGCTGAGGGTGGCAACGTGCAGCGCCTCGGAGATGGCAGGGACGGCGGTGTTCAGAATGGTCGTGTCGAGCGACTCCATGAAGAAGGCGACGGCGACCAGCCACGGCAACAACTTCTTGCTGGTCTCAGAAGGCAAGTGCGATTCCGCGGCGACGTTGGTGATTTCGGGTGAGCTCATGGGGAATTTTGATTGAGACTAAAGCAGACTCAGATTGGATGCGCGACGATTGGGGAGCGCTGCCAACGACGAGGGTGCGGTTAGACGGCGATTGAAGGACGCGCGGATGGAGCGGACAAGTGGACGCTGTTCTCCTGATCTTTGTATTGGAGCTGGTAGAGCTTCCAGTAGAGTCCGCGCTGGGTGAGTAGTTGTTGGTGCGTGCCCATTTCGCGTAACTGGCCTTTGTGCATGACGAGAATAGTGTCGGCGCGCTGGACGGTGGAGAGGCGATGCGCGATTAAGACGCTGGTGCGGCCTTCGACCATGCGATCGAGGGCCCCGCGAATGCGCAACTCAGTGTCGGTGTCGACGCTGGAGGTGGCTTCATCGAGGATGAGGATGCGGGGATTGTAGGCTAGTGCGCGAGCGAAGTTGATGAGCTGCTTTTGGCCGGTGGAGAGGGAGTTGCCGCGCTCCTGTACCGGCTCATCGAAACGCAGAGGCAGGCTCTCGATAAAGTCGAGGACATTGACATCGCGCGCTGCTTGAAGGAGGCCGGCTTCGGTGATGTCTTCGTTGCCTAGCCGAATATTTTCGGCGATGGTGCCGGTGAAGAGGAACGGGTCCTGGAGGACGACGGCAAACTGGCGGCGAAGCGCGTTGAGATCGTGAGAGCGAAGATCAACGCCATCGAGCAGAATCTGACCGGCGGTTACGTCGTAAAAGCGCATCATCAAGCTGATGAGGGTCGTTTTGCCGGCACCGGTGTGACCGACGATGGCGATGGTATGGCCAGGCTCGATAGTGAAGGAGACGTCTTTCAGGATCCATTCGATATTGGTGAGGGCGGCCAGGGCTGCGGAAGTCGAAGCGCTGTCGACGATCGCTTGCTGTTCGGGCGTGAGCTTCTGATAGGTGAACCAGACGTGACGAAACTCGATGCGGTTGGTTCCATCGCCATGAAGGGGGTTGGCGGGACTGACGATTTCAGGCTGGGTGTCGAGCAATTTGAAGATGCGCTCGCAGGCGGCCATGGCAGCTTGGAGGATGTTGTATTTGTCGCTGAGATCCTGGATGGGACGCCAGAAACGCTGCGAATACATGTTGAACATGGCGAGGACGCCGATGGTAACCGTGCCAGAGAGGACACCGAAGCCGCCCCACCAGATGACCAGAGCCACGGCGATAACGGAGAGCAGGTCGACGGCCGGGTAGTAAAGGGCGTAGGCAAAGATGGTGTCTTTGAAGGCAATCATGTGGAGGCGATTGACGGCCTCAAAATCGTTGTAGGCACGTTGTTCGCGGTTGAAAAGCTGGACCACGCTCATGCCGCTGATGTGTTCCTGGGTGAAGCTGTTGATGCGCGCGATGGCGGCGCGGACACGGCGGTAGCTTTCGCGAACGGAATTGCGGAAGAGGCGGGTGACGATGAGGATGAGCGGCAGGACCGAGAAGGCCAGGAGGGCGAGCCACCAGTTGATGCTGAGCATGACGATGCCCATGATAGTGAGCGTGAAAAAGTCGTCGACGATGGCCAGGATGCCGCCGGTGAACATTTCATTGATGGCATCGACGTCGGAGGTCAGGCGGGTGACGAGGCGGCCGACGGCGTGGTTATCAAAGAAGCCGACGTGCAACTGCTGCATGTGGCGGAAGATGTCACGGCGGAGGTCGAACATGATTTTCTGGCCGACCCACTGCATCATGTAAGTCTGAATAAATTCAAAAAGATAGGCGGAAACCAGGGCAACAATGTAGATCTCAGCCAACTGCGTAATGCCCTGCCAGGGATCGGGCGAAAGATGACGGGTAATCCAGTTTGTGGGGGTGGCCGGCTTGCCGGTGAGATAGCGGTCGATGCCTATCTTGACGAGATAGGGTCCGGCGACATCGCTCAGGGACTTAAGAGTGACGGAGAGGGACGAAACGAGAGCCTGCCACCAGTAGGGACGCAGATAGTGGCCGAGGCGACGGATGAGGTGCGAGTCGTAGACCTTGCCAATGGGGTCTTCGTCGGGCTTGGCGACGAGTGGTTTGGCCGTGGTGGCCTCTGCGGGTCGAGTTTTGTCGCCGGGTTGGCCGGGCTTGTCGGGCTGGGTCTGCGTTTGGTCCGGCATGGGGTCGAATGCGCTTCCTACTCCTATTGTACGGGGCCTGGAATATGGCGGGAGCAGGCGAGCGGGGGCAAAACGGATTGGCGGGAAGATGCAACGCCGTCCCGGGACTCAAATGCAAGGCCTGGGACGGCCTATGTTGCAGGAAAGAAGCTACTTGCCGTTGATGGAGAAGGCGTAGAAGGATTTGTTTCCGCCCGTGTATCCGGAACCCCGTGCATAGCCGGTGCCCCAGTAGACGACGCCATTGACGATGGTGGCGCCACCGATGGTGGTGGCCCCGGATGCATAGCTCCAAAGGGTTTTGCCAGTCGCGGCGTTAAGAGCGAGCATGTTCTTTGACGTTGATGTACCGGCTGTCGAAGTCACGTAGACCACGCCGTTGGCCACCGCGACTGGTCCGGTTCCCATGGCACCGTTAGGATCGGGAACTTGCCAGAGGATGGCGCCATTGGCGGGATTGAGAGCCGCCCACGATCCGGCTGTACCGGCCGCGTAGGAGATTTTATTGACGTTGGCGATGGCGACGTAGATGCGTTGTCCGTCTGTCGCCGAGCCCCACATGATTCCGCCAGAATGGCCGCCAGGGCCGACTTGCGTCTGCCAGAGGAGGGCCCCGGTGTCGGGATTGAAGGCGTAGTAGAGTCCGCTCTTTTGACCGGCACCGAGAATGGTCACCGAACCGCTTCCAGTGGAATAGGTGATCTCCTGGGGAGCCGAGCCGAAGTCAAAATCTGGACCCTGGGGAGTGGGGCAGCCGGCGGCGCCACTGCGGCACGACAGGTTGAAAAAGTCGCTTCCGCTGTCGCTGGGGAACTCCGGCCAGGTTTCCATGCGATGCGCCCACTTGACCGTGCCATTGTTCATGTTGAGAGCAACGATGGCGTCGGCGTAATTTTCCGGTGACTGGCAGGATGCGGGGGTACCGCTGGCGGAGATGCAACTGGCATAGGCCGGATCGGTGGGATCGGTGTAGTTATCGCCGGTGCTGACGAAGACGGTGCCGCGGGTGGAATCGACGACCGGGCCGCTGCCCCAGACGGTGCCGCCGGTATATCCGCCGGGAACCATGTAAGTCTTCCAAAGCAGCTTTCCGGATGATGTTTCGAGGGCGACGACACTTCCACGGGCGGTTCCGGGACCACCGCCGGCGAGACCTTCCTGGTCAGAGGTCACGCCGACGTAGACGGTGTTGTCATTCACACTGGCAGCCGCGGTAACGCCGGCGTAGGTATCGACGGTTTCGACGCGGGTCTTCCAGACGAGTTTGCCATTAGATGCCTTGATGGCGAGAAAGTAGCCGGCGGCGTTGTGCAGGCCGATGTAGATCACGCCGTTGCGCACGGCCGGAGTAGCACGAGCCCAAACGAGAGAAGTAAAGGGTTTGCCGGTGGCGGGATTGGTGACGTAACTCCCGAGTTTTTTACCCCAGATGGCTTTGCCGGTCTTGCCATTGACGGCCCATAGATAGCCGCCCCAGTCAGGGAAATAGGCGATGTTATCGACGACGGCGGGGCGAGCGGAAACATCGCCTTCGGTAGTGAATTTCCATTTTTTCTTGAGGTTAACAACGGTGGTCGGAGAGATGGCGGTCTCTTGATGGTTGCCGGCGGTATTGGAGTTGTTCTGTCCAAATTGCGGCCAGTCGACCTGCGCGGAGGCAGTAACTTCGAGTGACAAGGCGATAGCTACGATGGCAATTAGCGAAGCGGAAAACCTTATCGCGAAATGCGCACATGGGCTGATGGATTTAGGGGGAAACGCGGGTAGTTGGGGAAACATGATGCAGGCCCTTCTGCCATAGCGACAGTTTGGAATAAGGGTCGATTGCATCGCGATGCCGGAGCGATTTGCTCCAGGATCGTGAGAAAGGCCTGTCCAAGCCGGTCGAGCATGGCTACAAATTTAAGTTGTTTGAGGGGAAAACGAGCGGTGACCGACCCCAGTAATGAACGGTCAACCCAGAAAGATACTGCTCTCTATAAGTGAGAATTTGCAAGCGAAAGTTTCATGATTTGTGAAGTAATTTGCTGTGGGGAAGGAGAACCGGACAACCAACACGATTATTTTGCGGGCGAGAAAGATGAGGATTGCTGCGGCCGGAATTGGTATCGGATGTGATATCCCAAGCTTCGAACCGGGAGAGAGTACAACATATCTCTTGGGTGTCCGAAACTTGGGAAAGGCTCGATCGATGAGTTACTCGACTAATGCGTCGGCGATCGAAAGATGTTGGTCGAGGGAAGCTATGCCCAGGTCTAACTCTTCTTTAGTGACGATGAGGGGCGGGGCGATGACGAAGTGGCTGACCCAGGCTTGCTGTGCCACTCCGTCGGCCATCATTTTGGCGGCGATTTGATCGACCACTAATGGCTTGCCTTCGACCTTGTCGCGCATGGTGTTGAAGGGCTGCTTGGTGTTGCGGTTTTTCACGATTTCGACGCCAAAGAAGAGGCCGAGACCGCGGACATCGCCTACGGAGGGATGCTTTTCCTTGAGGACTTCGAGCTTCTGGCGGAGATAGGGCTCAAGTTGGGCGGCGCGATTGACGAGGTCGAGGCGCTGCATTTCCTCAATGGTGGCGACTGCGGGGCCCAGGGTAATGGGATGGGCTTCGTAGGTGTGGCCGTGGGAGAAGTAGTGGTCCTCGAAATAGTCGGCGATCTTTTTAGTGGTGGCGCAGAGACCGAGGGGGACGTAGGCCGAGGTTATGCCTTTGGCTGTCACGAGGATGTCGGGCTTGACTCCCCAGTTGTCGACGGCGAACCACTTGCCGGTGCGGCCCCAGCCGGTCATGACTTCATCGGCGATAAGGAGCACGCCGTGGCGATCGCAGATTTCGCGGATGCGGGGGAAGTATTCGGGTGGCGGAACGAGGACGCCATTGGTGCCGACGATGGGCTCAAGGATGATGGCGGCGACGTCGCTCTCGTTGCGGATCATGTGTTCGACGTAATCGGCGCAGGCGATGTTGCAGGCGGGATAAGTGTGTTTGATGGGACAGTTATAGCAGTTGGTCTCAGGCGCGAAGACGAAGCCGTTGGCTTTGCCGCCCGGCTCCATGGCCCAGCGGCGAGGGTCGCCGGTGGCCGCGATGGAACCGTTGGTGGAACCGTGATAGGAGCGGTAGCGGGAGATGATCTTGGTCTTGCCGGTGTACATGCGGGCGATTTTGAAGGCGGCTTCGTTGGCCTCGGTACCGCTGGTCGCGAAGAAGAATTTTTCGAGGCCGGCGGGGAGGACTTCAAGAAGCTTGGTGCTGAGACGGGCCCGGGCGGAGGTGGCGTAACCGGGCGCGATGTAGGCCAGTTCCCTTGCCTGCTCGGCGATGGCTTCAATGACGCGGGCGTTCTTGTGGCCGAGGTTGACACACATGAGCTGCGAGCTGAAATCGAGATAGCGCTTGCCGGAGCCGTCGGTGAACCAGCAGCCTTCGGCATCGGCGATGTGGAGGGGTTTCCAGGTTTTCTGAAAGCGCCAGGTGCCGTAGTTGGTTTCGCGGGTGATCTGGGAGATTTGTTCGCTTGTAAGCTCAGGGGTGGTCAGGACTTCGCTCATGCCAGGTACCTCGGAGTGGGAATGCTTGGATTATGCTACGGCATTTTGGTGATGGGCTGCGACTGGATTTGAATAGCGCGATTTGGCTGCGACTGAAATGGAGAGGGCGAATGAAAATGCCTCCGATGATCTGGAGGCATTTCTGCGTTCGAGCTATGGAGGATTGGGTGCTTTTGCTTAGGGCTCGGTAACGGGCACCACCGGAAGGCTGATGAAACTGGCGTGATCGGGAGCGTGCCAGATGTGCTGCGTAGCCTTCTGGTAGTCGTCGGACTGCGCTTTGAAGATGTTGGGAACAAAGCGCTGCGGGTTGCGGTCATAGAGCGGAAAGAGAGTGGACTGGATCTGGACCATGATGCGATGGCCGGGGAAAAAGGTGTGGTTCACCATGGGCAGTCCGAAGACATAAGGCAGAGGCTCGTTGGACTTGATGGCCTCGGGATGTTCGAAGCTGGTGCGGTAGCGGCCACGGAAAATGTCGGTCGCGATGGGCAGTTCGTATCCACTCATCTCGATGGGTGGGGCTACGCGGTCGGGCTGCACATCGATGAGTTTGACGACCCAGTCAGAGTCGGTACCGCTCGTGGATGCAACGAGATGCACGACGGGCTCGCCGGAAAGCTTCATCGGCTCCTTGAGTGGTTCCGAGATATAGGTGAGAACGTCGGGGCGGCCGTCGACGAACCGCTGATCGGTGACCAGCCAGGTGCGCCAGCCGGTGCCGTCGGCCGGGTCTACGGGACGAGGGCGATAGGGCACAGGTTTGGAGGGGTCGGAGATGTACTCGTCAAACTTGTCGCTGGACGCGGTTGGGGACTCGAACGAAAGCTTGCCGCCGGCGGTGAGATAGAGGGGCTTTGAGGGCACCGGGCAGCCCTTTTCGCAGCTACGCGGGAACTCCGCTGGATGATCCCAGCGATCGGCGCCTGTGTCGTAAATCAACGCCTTGGGGGTGTCGGCGGCGGGCGAACCGGGCTTCAGGTATTGATTAAAGAAAGGCAACAGCACCTCACGCCGCCATTGCGCCGTGGTATCGGTAGCCCAGGTCAACGGCCCAATAGAGCGACCCTCGCGGTTGGCCTGGCTATGGAACCAGGGGCCCATGACGAGGTGATTCAGGCTGTCGGATGCACCTTTGGCCTTGAGAGCGCGGTAGCTGTGGATGGCGCCCCACATATCTTCTTGATCCCAAAGGCCTTGTTCCCACATGGTGGGGACGGTGAGGGGATGCTGGGCGATGGCCTTGTCGAGAGCCTGGCTCTGCCAGAATCCATCGTACGCGGGGTGGTCCGACATTACGTGCCAATAGGGGAGCTGGTCGACGCCTTCGGAGCGAGCAAACCCATCGGCTGACACGGCGGCGAGATAGTTGCTGTAATCGTCGCGGCCGGGATGGGGTACGCGAACGCCCTCTCCGCGATTGGAGGTTTGACCGAGCACGTAGTCGATGTTGGGCTGGCGAAAGGCGCCGTAGTGGAACCAGTCGTCGCCCATCCATCCGTCAACCATGGGACTCTCGGGCGCTGCGACTTTGAGGGCAGGGTGAGGGTTGAGCAGGGCCATGACGACGGTGAAGCCCTCGTAGCTTGAACCGATCATGCCGACGCGCCCGTTCGACTCGGGAACGTTCTTTACCAGCCAGTCGATGGTGTCGTATGCATCGGTGCTGTCATCGGCTCCGGTGGGGTTGTAGCCGGAAGCGACTGGTGGAGGGGTCATGTTGTAGGGACCTTCGGAACCGTACTTGCCGCGCACATCCTGGTAGACACGAATGTAGCCGGATTCAACGAAGACTTCATCGCTCAGCGGCAGGGCCTCGATCATCCGCGGGCTTTTGGAGCGCACAGCCCGGCCCGCGGCGTTGTAGCACGTGCGGGTGAGCAGGATGGGAGCACCTTTGGCGCCCTTGGGCACAACGATGACGGTGTAGAGCTTGACGCCGTCGCGCATGGGCACCATGGCAACACGCTTGTCGAAGTCGGTTTCCTGAACAGGCGCTTTGAAGTTGGGCGTCAGATCGTCGGCAGGGAGGTCTTTCTGCTGGGCGAACGCAGAAGAAGTGAGTAGCGCGGTGGCAGCAACAAGGCAGGATAGTCTTCTCATTTCTCTCTCTCAGGCCGGAATGGGAAAAAGGGCCGGCCATGGCAGGATGGCTCCAGCGTAAATCATTGGTGTCTACGAGACTCGCGAAGTGGGGTGAGTGAGCCGTAAGATGGGCCGGATACCGGGTCTTTTTAGATGTAATGCCATGAGAGACTGGCGCGATTGCGGCCCCGAGCGACAGGAGCGAGATGCGGAAGGCACGCGTCCGTCACCCGCCGGCTTCCTTTTTCAAAGTGGCCTCCACAGCCTGATCTACCAGCGTCTGAAGAGTTGAGTCTAAGTCCAATTTGTTCTCGCCAAAGCCGACGATCAACTTGCGAAACAAAAACTCGAAGCCAAAGACGCCGGCTACAGCCGACGTGAGGGAGATCAGCGAGGGAGAAACAAATGTCACGTTCGGAAGACCATCGGGTTTAACGAGAAGGACTAATGCGATATCCGTTGTGACGGACATGAGCGCCCCGAGCAGGAGCAAGTATGCAAACATCCAGAGATGAAAGAAGGACTTCCAGTTTTTGACAGAGGTCTTGGTCTCTTTTGCGACTCGTCCAACGCCGAACACCAACATGAGGACGAGCATAAACACAAACGCGCAGGGATGGCTGGCGGCAGCGTCCACGGTTTGCATAATTGAAGGTTAGCAGCGACCTGGTTAAGCGAGGGGAAGATTTTCTAAATCTCTAGCGACCTTGAGGCCCTTAGCGGTGACGTAGTACTTTTCGCCGCTGGAACCCACGCCGATGAGGTCTGCGTCTTGAAGCGCATTAAGATCGCGCTCGGCGGCCGGATCAACTGCCTGAAGCGCGGCCTTAGCCACGATACGTCGATCTGCAACCATTTTGAAGAGGGTCTTGGCAAGCGTGGAGCCTGATGACAAGAACGAATAGGTAACCGCATCAATCGTCATCGAGCACACTCCTTGGGCACGATCTTAGCATAAAACCAAGCCCTCGGCGGGTTGGCCGAGGGCTTGGTGGGATTCGAGACGGTTTAGGCGCTGAAGAGGAGAACGCCGGCGGCTTTCTCTTCGGTGCCGGTGTCGTCGGCGCTGACCGGTCGATAGAAGAGCTGGTTGGCGTCGAGATAGACTTCGAGGAAGGCTGGACGGTCTGTGATCTGACCGGCGATCAGGGCTTCCGAGAGCGGATCTTCAACATAGCGCTGGAGGGCGCGGCGCAAGGGACGAGCCCCATAGCTGCGATCGACCAGAGTCTTGTCGAGAATCCACTTCTTGGCGTCCTCGGTGACGGAGATGGTGATGGACTTCTGGGCCAGGTTGGCGTTCAAGCTCTGAACCAGCAGCTCGACGATCTGGATGAGGTCGGCATCGCTCAGCGACTGGAAGAGGATGACCTCGTCGAGACGGTTGAGGAACTCAGGGTTGAAGGTCTTTTTGACTTCCTGCTTGACCAATTCTTCGATCTTCTCGGTGACCAGGTCGTCGCGGTCACTCTGGAAGCCGAGACCCTGCTTCTTCATCAGGTGGCGCGCACCGATGTTGGAAGTCATGATGATGATGACGTTTTTGAAATCGACGGTATTGCCGAGGCCGTCGGTCAATTGGCCATCTTCAAAGACCTGCAACAGGAGGTTGAAGACGTCGGGATGAGCCTTCTCGACTTCATCGAGCAGGACTACCGAGTAGGGCGAGCGCTTGACGCGTTCGGTTAGCTGACCGCCTTCCTCGTAGCCGACGTATCCGGGCGGCGAACCGATGAGCTTCGAGACAGAGTGCTTCTCCATAAACTCCGACATATCGAAGCGGATGAGCGCCTTGTCTGAGCCAAAGAGGAACTGGGCCAGGGTGCGCGCCATTTCCGTTTTGCCAACGCCGGTAGGTCCGAGGAACAGGAAACTGCCGATGGGGCGAGCAGGCGATTTGAGACCGGCACGCGACCGGCGGATGGCCCGGGCGAGAGCGCTGATGGCTTTTTCCTGCGAGATGACACGTTTGTGAAGTTCTTCTTCCACGCGCAGGAGCTTCTGGGTTTCTTCTTCCTTGATGCTGGTGACGGGAACACCGGTCCAGCGGCTGACGACATCCTCGATATCTTCGCGGCCCACGATGCCGGCTGCGGAATCGTCGAGGTGATATTTGTCGCGCAGGGCACGAAGGCTTTCGCGCTCTTTGCGCTCTTCGTCAGAGTAGAAACGCGCCTTTTCGAACTCGTGGTTGGCGATGGCTGAATCCATGCGGTGCACGATGAACTTGATGCGCTTCTGAACTTCAGTGATTTCCTCAGGGAGCGAGGTCTGGCGGAGCTTGACGCGGGCGCCGGCTTCGTCGATGAGGTCGATCGCCTTATCGGGCAGGAAGCGATCGGGAATGTAGCGGTTGGAGTGCGAGACGGCGAACTCGATGGCCGCATCGGTGTAGCTGACCGCATGGAATTTTTCATAGCGGTCTTTGATGCCCATGATGATCTTGATGGCGTCGGTCTCGTTAGGCGGCGGTACTTTGACGGCCTGGAAGCGACGTTCGAGAGAGCGATCTTTCTCGATGGACTTGCGGTATTCGGCCGGGGTGGTGGCGCCGATGCACTGGATTTCTCCGCGGGAAAGAGCGGGCTTGAGGATGTTGGCCGCGTCGAGCGAGCCCTCGGCGGAGCCCGCGCCCACAAGGGTGTGGAGTTCATCGATGAAGATGATGGAGTTCTGATTTTCCATCAGTTCCTTCATGATGGTCTTGAGACGCTCTTCAAACTGGCCGCGGTACTTGGTGCCGGCGACGATGAGCGAAAGATCGAGGCCGAGGACGCGCTTATCGGCGAGGAAGGTGGGAACTTCGCCGTCGGCGATGCGCTGGGCGAGGCCTTCGACGATGGCGGTCTTGCCGACGCCGGGTTCGCCAATCAGGACCGGATTGTTCTTGGTACGGCGGCAGAGGATCTGGATGACACGCTCCAGTTCGCCGTCGCGGCCGACGAGCGGGTCGAGTTGACCATCCATCGCCGCTTGGGTGAGGTCGCGGCTGAACTCAGCCAACAGGCTGGACTCGCGCTGACGCTGTTGGGCGGGCGCTTTTTCTTGCGTGACGCGGGCCAACTCGTCGCGAATCTGGGCGAGCTTGAGGCCACGCTCCTGGAGAATTTCCGAAGCAAAGCATTTCTCTTCGCGCAGGAGGCCGAGCAACAAATGTTCCGTGCCGATGTGCTTGTGGCCCAGCCGTTCGGCTTCTTCAGCCGCGTAGGCGAGGACGCGCTTACACTCGTTCGAAAGCGGCAGGTCTACGGATGTCGAGACCTTTTCGCGGATGGTGGTGTGCGCCTCGATTTGCTTGCGGATCGACTCCACCGAGGCGTGCGAGCGCAGGAAGCGGTTGGTTAGTGCCTTGTCCTCGCGCAACAGACCCAGCAGCAGGTGCTCGGTCTCGATATAGGGCGAGCCGAACTGGCTGGCCTCATACCGCGCGAAGAAGATCACGCGCCGTGCCTTCTCCGTATAGCGTTCGAACATTGTGTTCTCCCTTTTACCGGGCTATCGGCTGAAATGGCCGTCCGATTCGTTATCGGCTTCGATCCATTGCATCCGTGCCCTTTTTCTAACTTCGCCGCCGGAGGCCCTGTTAAAAATGCCGGTCCTGCCTCAGAACAGCTCTTTGGGATGGATTGGGAGGTATTTTTCCCGATAGCCGAGGGATAAATGGCTCTGCCCCTTAGGCTTCCATCCGACCGTGTATCAGCTTGGATGCTGCCAAGCTGGTTTCGCTTTATACTATCTGACTCATTCTGCACCCGGAGCGCTGCTTTTTCCGGGATCGTTGCCTGGGGAATCGTTCCGTTTCAGGACAGTTATGGAATCCGCCAATTTTCCGCCCTCGAGCCGCAACGTCCTGGAGCAGCGTGCTGCCAAATCCATGTTGTGGGTTACGAGAATGGAGGTAAGGCCGTGGTTTGCGTGTAGACGTTCGATGAGGTCAAAGACCTGGGAGGCAGTTGATTCATCCAGGTCGCCGGTAGGTTCGTCGGCCAGCAGCAGCCGGGGGTTGTTGACCAAGGCTCGCGCCAGCGCGACGCGCTGCTGCTCGCCACCAGAAAGTTCGCCGGGCCTGTGATCGCGGCGGTCTTCGAGGCCAACCTCAGAGAGCCAGTTTGCTGCCACTTGCATAGCTTCGCGGCGGGTTTGGCCACGAGCCAGCAGCGGCATCGCTACGTTTTCTTGCGCCGTAAACTCGGGCAGAAGGTAATGAAACTGCCAGACGTAACCGATTTCGCGATTGCGGAAGGCGGCGGCCTGACGTGGGGAAAGCTCAGCCACGTTGGTTGACGCGCAGTATACAGTTCCCGCGGAGGGTGCATCAAGGGCGCCCAGAATGTGCAAAAGAGTGCTTTTACCTGCGCCGGACTGACCGACGACCGCAACCAACTCGCCGGGCTCGACAACAAGGTCGAGATTCTTGAAAAGGGTGAGCGAGCCGCGGGCGGTGCGGTAGGTCTTTTCGAGACCTTGAACTTGAATAATGGGAGGGGAGACGGCAGCCCGCAATTCAGGTTCCCGCGGGAAGCGGGTGGCCTCGGTGGCGGCCGCTGAATGGGGTTGAGTCATGCTGTCCATATCATTTTATCGCGTCGAATCGGGGGTGGAGTTGCGCAAAGGTGGTATCCAGAGTCACACGCTCGGTACATGTTGGGGCCAAGTACAAGCATAAGTGACAGTTATTCCGCTAAAGGCTTTAAATGCCTGATACAAAGTAGCGTGTCGAACGTCACGTTTGGTTGTGCAGGCGAGCCACTTAAATGATCGCAAATCATGAAACAAAGTTGCTTTGCTTCAACAGCGGCGTTGACCGCCTTTCTGCTTGTCTGCACGGTTGTAGCAGGCGGACAGCAATCGTTTTACGAACGGATCAGAGGGCAGAATACGGCGATGATCGAGGTGCAGCCGACGTGGATGGGTCCGTTGATCCAATCGGACGCACGGTTGTCACAGGTGGCGAAGTTCTCTGTGGCCCACTTCTTCTCGCCAGGAATGCAGACGATCAGTTACGGCAATAACCACGGGTTCAGCTTATTGGGTGGCCGGCGGTTTCAATTCGATTTCGATCCGCCTTCATTTTTCCGCAATCACTCGGCGATTTTGAAAGATGGATGGGGCAATGCCGCCGCCCAAGTGAAATATCGTATGGCTTCGGGAAATGCGGATCACGGGAATTTTGCCTTGACGGCGATCTTGGCCGAGGGTTTTGCGAGCGGCGCCACGCAGAATGGCATGCTGACGAACTACTACTGCCCTAAACTGGCGGCGGGAAAGGCATGGGGATGGCTTGATTTTCAGACCACACTTGGCGGAGTTTTGCCGACGGGCAAAATTGCGGCGCAGGGCCGAACCATCGAATGGAATGGAACGGCGCAGTTGCATCCTAACGCGCATGCGTGGCTGGACGTCGAGAACAATGCGGCGTTGTTTTTGGGCGGGCCGGATGATGGGAAATCGCAAAACTTTCTGACTCCAGCGGCCTTCTATTCATTCAGGCGCAGGGAGTGGGCGGCGACGCACGCCGTCGTGGTGCTGGACGCGGGTATGCAGATTGCAACGAGCCGGTATCACCAGTACAACCACAATTTAATTTCGGAGATGCGGATTCTGTTTTGAATTCAGAAATACGAATCTCAAACTGCTGGCGATGTCGGAGTTAGTTTTTGGGTACTGTTTGAACGGCCTTTGATCGCCGATCTACCTCCGCCTGTATCTTCGCCATATCATGGTGGAGTAACTTTCCCCGCTCCACCTCTAACTCGCCCCCCACATAGACGCGGTCGATATCGCGTTCGGCAGTTACAAGCACTAAGTTGGCATAAGGATCGAAGATAGTCCCCAGCCGGGTCGGATCAATGGCCACGAAGTCCGCGAACTTACCCGCTTCCAGGCTCCCCAGCTTATCTTTGACTCCCATAACATCAGCCGAGCCCATGGTGTGAAGATACAGAACTTGATAAGGGCTCATGATCGTCGCATCTTCATACTTATCGCGAATCGCATAGAGGCCTGTCCGCATGTTCTCGAACGGATCGGCTAAGTCCGCGCTCGCTTCACCATCGACGCCCATGCCGACGCGAATTCCCTTCTTCAGATACTTCGGAATATCAGCGGTTCCGGATGCCAATCTGCCGTTCGACAATGGATTCCAGCTCATCCCTCCATGGGCCGCAGCCACCTGGTCGAGAATAAAGTCGTTCGTATGGATGAAGTGACCGAAATACAGCGTGGGTCCTAATAGGCCGCTATCCATAAACCAGCGAAACTTCGATTGATCTGCGTCGGAGGTCTCCCGCGGTTCAAGATAGTGGCTCTGGTTGCCCAAATGGAACTCGTCCATCTCCTGCTTTTCTGAGACGGCTTGTTGATATGTAGTGTTGAACGACGTCCAGCCATTGAGCATCACGCTGAGCATGCGCGAGTTTTTCGGTTGTGCCGCGGTCCAGTCCAGAAAATCCTTCAGCCGGGCCCGTGCCATCTCCGGCGTGGTATCAGGGCCAATCATGTCCGCATCGTAACCATGTACAAACCGAATGCCAGAATCGGTCTCGCCCTTGAAACATTCCTCATCGCACCGGTTGCCTTTGCATGACCCCCATTTGGTTCCCCCGTAGGCAAAGTCGTATGCGCCCGTAATTCCATGCTCGAGATGATCAAGAGCCCCATGCAACGTGAACCAGTAGAAGTCCTCCGGCTTGGCATAGCGCGCGCGCTGGCCATAGAGTCCGTCGATCCATCCTGGCAGCGTCTGATCGGCTGCAATCCCGCGAAATGCGCTCTGCCACAGGTGGCTATGCGCGGAGAGAAAGCCCGGAATAATCCAATCACCATGTGCGTCCCATGTCGGCTGCCCTGTCAGCGCAACCGGCGGTGCACCCTTGCCGACCTCGACAATCTTCCCATCTTCATCGACTACCAGGTAGCCGGTAAACGGCTCCTTCTGCCCTTGTGCCATGGTGATGAGGTAGGCATTCTGCACGACCAGCTTGACCGGTCCCGCTGCACCTGCCCAAGGCGGCGTGATCAGGCACAGGAGCATTACGCATGAAAGCCAACAGCATTTTATGAGTGACATGACTTTTCATACCGCGAATCAGGCGGAAACGCAACGACTTATTTTCCGGCGGCCGGATTGCCTCTCTGTTCATGCAAACGCAACTACCGAATAAAGCCATTGCTCAACCCGCCCGCATCAGTTAACGTCAAATACTCACACACTCTTTGAATGGAGTTTCATCTTCATGCCTCGCATCGTTCGATGTTCCGTCATCCAGGCGTCCAATGCCGTTCCAGCGACCGAACCTCTGCCCGTGCAAAAGCAGGCCATGATTGAAAAACATCTGGGCCTCATTCGCCAGGCTGCTGCCGACGGCGCTCAAATTGTCTGCCTTCAGGAAATCTTCAACGGCCCTTACTTCTGCGCCGAACAATCGGTCAAGTGGTACGAAACCACTGAGGCCGTTCCCAGCGGCCCTACCGTGACCCTCATGCAGTCGCTGGCCAAAGAGCTTGGCATTGCCATGATCGTTCCGGTCTACGAAATCGAGCAGGAAGGCGTCTTCTATAACACCTGCGCCGTCATTCAGAATGACGGCTCCTATGTCGGCAAATACCGCAAAACCCATATACCCCATGTCGCGCCCGGCTTCTGGGAGAAGTTCTACTTTCGTCCCGGCAACCTGGGCTATCCGGTCTTCGACCTGGGCTTTGCCAAGATCGGTGTATATATCTGTTACGATCGCCACTTTCCCGAGGGCGCGCGCTGTCTCGGACTTAATGGTGCGGAGATTGTCTTCAATCCGTCTGCGACCGTCGCCGGCCTCAGTGAATATCTATGGAAGCTGGAGCAACCGGCCCACGCTGCTGCCAACGGATACTTTATCGCCGCCATCAATCGCGTTGGCACAGAGGCGCCATGGAATATCGGAGAGTTTTATGGGTCCAGCTACTTCGCGAACCCACGCGGGCAGATTATCGCCCAGGCTTCTCGCGATCAGGACGAAGTGCTCACCGTCGACCTCAACATGGATGAGATCGCTGATACACGTCGTACATGGCAGTTCTACCGCGACCGTCGGCCCGATCTCTATGGTGCATTGGTCGATTTGTAACCGTGTCGGTGCCCCAGGTTTCGGTTCTGAGACATGAGGCGCCGCAAAGCCGAATCAGTGTTGTTGTTCTGAGCGCAGGGAAACGAGAGACAAGCTCTCTGGAACTTCGAGCAGGACAGTTTTCAGGGCCCCACTCTTTCACTGACTCGTTGGGGAAGCGTGGGACCTCACCAATATCAACGTATCTGAGGTCTCCATGAGCACCGCAACCCTACCTGACGACCCACTACTGCGTGCCCGCTTCGCTGAACTCCATCCGCCGCTCACTGCACAGGCCGCGGTTATTGAAGCCAATCGTTGCCTTTACTGTTTTGACGCTCCCTGCACTGCCGCCTGTCCTACCCACATCGACGTGCCGGGCTTTATCAAGCGCATCTCTACCGGCAATCTCCGCGGCTCCGCTTTGCGCATCCTCGACGCCAATATCCTAGGCGGAAGTTGTTCCCGTGCCTGCCCGGTTGAAGTCCTCTGCGAAGGCGCGTGCGTGATGCACCGCTACAATCGCGATCCGATCCAAATAGCCCTGTTGCAGCGTCACGCGATCGACACGTTCCATGCTTCGGGAGAAGAACTGCCTACTTCGCCTATTACGCGGAATCTGCGCGTCGCCTGCATCGGTGCGGGCCCCGCATCGCTGGCATGCGCTGCGGAATTGCGTCGTCAAGGCGCCTCCGTCACCATCCTCGAACGTCGGCCCCTGCCCGGCGGTCTCAACACTTATGGAGTAGCGGAATACAAACTTCGCGCAGCCGACAGTCTGCATGAAGTTGAGCTGATTCGCCGCATGGGCGTTGAGTTCCGCTTTGCTAACAGCATTGATTCCGCGTCCGATCTCGACAACCTCGAATCGGAATTTGATTTTGTTTTTCTCGGTGTCGGGCTTGGCGCGATGCAGCGTCTGGGTATTCCCGGCGAAGAGGTTCCAGGGGTCATGAATGCGCTCGAATTGATTGCTGCATATAAGACCGGGCGTATTCGTCAAATCCTCGGCACGGTCATCGTCGTAGGAGCCGGGAACACCGCCATCGATGCTGCCAATGCCGCTCGCCGGCTCGGTGCGGAAACTGTCTACCTGCTCTATCGCCGCAGTCAAAGCGAGATGTCTGCATTCGATTTTGAGTACGAACACGCCAAGCAGGAAGGTGTGCAGTTCCTCTGGCGTCGACAGCCTGTCGCCATCCGGACTGACGATCACGGGCGTTTGCTTCTCGACACGGTTCAGATGCAGCAGGTGGGCGAGGCCTTGCTTCCAATCCCAGACTCGGACTTCACTATCTCGTGCAACATGGTTGTCCCTGCGATCGGACAGTCGCCGTTGACTGAACTCTTGCAGCAGTTCCGCCACGTCGAGACGCGCGACGGTCGCATCGTGGCCGACCCGGCTACAGGTCAGACCGACAATCCCCGCTATTTTGCCGGTGGCGACTGCGTTAACGGAGGCCGCGAAGTCGTTGATGCGGTAGCAGACGGCAAACGTTGCGCACTCTCAATGCTCAAGGCCGCGGAGGCCGTTTATGCCTGACATCAGTGTTACCAACTTTGCGGGCGGCATTAGTTCGCCCAACCCGTTCTGGCTTGCCTCTGCGCCACCCACAAATTGCGGTGAGCAAATTATGCGCGCCTTTGATGCCGGCTGGGGTGGAGCGGTGTGGAAGACCATCGGCGAGCCGGTCACCAATGTGAGTTCTCGCTACTCCGCCACGGACTGGAACGGCCAACGCATCATGGGCTTCAATAATATCGAGCTCATCAGCGACCGCAGCGTCGAAACGAATCTTCGCGAAATGGCCGAGGTGAAGAAGCGCTATCCCCGTCACGCAATCATCGCGTCACTCATGGTGGCTTCAACGCGCGAGGCATGGCACGAGATTGTCGCGCGTACTGAAGATGCGGGCGCCGACGGACTTGAACTTAACTTCGGCTGTCCTCACGGCATGAGCGAACGCGGCATGGGCTCGGCAGTGGGCCAAGTGCCCGAGTATGCCGAATTGATTACCGCTTGGGTCAAAGAGAAAGCGCGCACTCCGGTGCTCGTGAAGCTCACGCCCAACATCACAGACATTCGCACCGTGGCGCGCGCGGCCAAGCGTGGCGGCGCAGATGGTTTGTCTGCTATCAACACTATCAATTCCATCACCGGCATCGATCTCGATACATTTATTCCGCGCCCCAATGTCGATGGCAAAAGCTCTCACGGTGGTTATTGCGGCCCGGCCGTCAAGCCTATCGCGCTCAATATGGTTCAGCAAGTCATGGCTGACGCCACATCGGCGCTTCCTCTGTCTGGCATTGGAGGCATCGGGACCTGGCGTGACGCGGCTGAATTCATTCTCCTTGGCTGCGGGACGGTCCAAGTTTGCACCGCCGCTATGCACTATGGCTACCGCGTTGTTGAAGACATGATCGAAGGGCTTGAAAACTGGATGCGCTCCAAAGGCTTCTCAAACATCGAAGACTTCCGCGGCCTGTCTCTTGATCGCGTCACGGAGTGGAAACATCTTAACCTTAACTACAAAGTCGTCGCGCACGTTGATGAGCAGAAATGCATAGGGTGCGATCTTTGCCACATCGCCTGCTGGGATGGCGCGCATCAATGCATCCATCTCGATCGCGTCTCGGGACCCGTCGATGGCCACGTTGAAGAGCATCTTATTCCCGCGGCGCTCGAGGCGCGCAGTCGTTCCGCCGTCGCTTACACACCCGTCACACGCAAAGAGCGCACCGTCGATATTGCTACGCATGGCCCATTTCCCACGCCGCTCGCGCGCATTCCGCGTGTCGATGAAACTGAATGCGTCGGCTGCAATCTCTGTTCGCTGGTCTGCCCTGTCGATGAATGCATCACGATGGTTCGCGTCGACGCTGGTCTTGCACCCGAAACGTGGGAAGAGCGCGCCCGCGGCATTACCTGCGTGGTCGATCCCAACCAATCCTAAACTCTGTGAATCATTCTTTCGCGGCCAGATCACGGAAGGATGGGAATCCAAGAACTTACTTCGCCAAGGTTGGACCAAGGTCATCGATCATGTCTCTGCTCATCCAAAACGGAACCATCGTCAATGCCGACTCGACGCAGCGCGCTGACTTGCTCATCGACGGCGCGATCATCAAGGAAATTCGTGCGGGCATACCCGCCAGTGCAGCCGAGATAGTAGTCGACGCTACCGGCCTTTTGCTTCTCCCGGGCGGCATCGATGCTCACACCCATCTCGATATGCCCTTCGGCGGTACTAACTCCGCCGATGACTTTCTCACGGGCACGAGGGCCGCGGCCATCGGCGGGACGACGACGATCGTCGACTTCGCTATTCAGGCTCGTGGCACCAAGATGCGCACGGCCCTTGACACCTGGTGGAAGAAGGCCGAAGGCAAAGCGTGCATCGACTATGGCTTGCACATGATCGTCACCGACCTGCCCGACGCCGGTCTCGAAGACATGGATGACCTCGTCCGCGAAGGTGTCGCCAGCTTCAAATTGTTCATGGCATATCCTAACGTCCTCATGGTTGATGACGCCACCATCTTCAAGGCGCTACGGCAGACAGCCAAGAATGGTGCCCTTATCTGCATGCATGCTGAGAATGGCTCCGTCATCGACGTCATCGTGCAACAGGCACTCGCCGAAGGCAAGACCGCACCCATCTACCATTCGCTTACCAGGCCGACACTCGCCGAGTCTGAGGCCGTGCATCGCGCCATCGCCATGGCAGAAATGGCTGGAGTCCCCGTCTACATTGTTCATCTCTCGAGCGAAGACGCTCTTAATCAGGTCCGTGAAGCGAGGGACCGCGGCCTGCCTGCGTTTGCGGAAACTTGCCCTCAGTATCTTCTGCTCTCGCTTGAAGACGTCGCCGACAAAGGCTGGGAGGGGGCTAAGTATGTCTTCACGCCTCCGCTGCGTGAACGCCGTAACCAACCGAGTCTCTGGGAAGGACTTCGCAAAGACAATCTGCAAGTGGTCTCAACCGACCATTGCCCGTTTTGTTTTGAAGATCAAAAGGCTCTCGGCAAAGACGACTTCACGAAGATTCCCAATGGCGGGCCGGGGATTGAAAACCGTTTGCAGCTTCTCCATCATCATGGCGTCGGCCTCGGCAATCTCACCCTCAATCGCTTCGTCGAGTTGGTTTCGACTGCGCCAGCGCGCATCTTTGGCATGTATCCAAGGAAGGGTGTCCTGGCACCGGGCAGCGACGCCGATATCGTTCTGTGGGACCCGGCGGCGGAGTACACCATCTCCGCCGCGACCCACCACATGCGCGTCGACTACTCGATGTTTGAAGGCTTTCACGTTCGCGGGAATGCGCGCGACGTCTACTCACGGGGTGAACTGATTGTGTCTAACGGTAACTTCGTCGGCAAGCCTGGCCGCGGCAACTACCTTCGTCGCGAAGCCCGCGGCGGCGCCTGGAAGTAGTCAATGCCGTCATCCCAAGCAAGTAATGCAAGCCGAAAGACCTGCTGTTATTCTTGATTTTCACGGGAGGCGCCGCTGAGCACCGTCGATCCATCTTTATCCAATCGCGACCTCGCTCCCACCACGCCCGCGCAACGCACCTGGACCATGTACAACTACATCGCCCTCTGGTTTTCGATGGCGATGGAGATCACGACGTACCAACTCGCCTCATCGCTTATCGCCAAGGGAATGGATTGGAAACAGGCTGTCGGCACGGTGCTGCTCGGAAACCTCATCGTGCTCGTTCCCATGTTGCTCAACGCGCACGCGGGCGCGAAATATGGCATTCCGTTTCCCGTCTTCATTCGCGCTCCTTTCGGCGTGCGCGGCGCCAATATCCCCGCGATCTTGAGAGCCATCGTGGCGTGCGGATGGTTCGGCATTCAATCATGGATCGGTGGACAGGCCATCTATTCCATGCTTCTCGTCATCTGGCCTTCTGTCGCCGCCAGTCCCTCATCTCTCTGGGTCTGCTTCCTCAGTTTCTGGTTGCTTAACATGGTTGTTGTGTGGCGTGGCGTCGAATCCATCCGCCATCTCCAGGCATTTGGCGCGCCCTTTATGTTCATCATGGCCGCGGCCCTGCTTATATGGGTACGGATCAAGGCCGGAAGCTTCGGCACCATGCTCTCTACGCCGAGCCAGTTTCATTCAACCCGTGAATTCCTTGTTGTCTTTTTCCCTTCGCTGACAGCGATGGTCGGCTACTGGGCCACTCTTGCGCTAAACATTCCCGACTTCACTCGCTACTCGAAGTCGCAAACATCGCAAGCATGGGGACAAGCATTCGGACTGCCCGTGGCGATGAGCCTTTATACCTTCGTCGGCATCTCCGTCACCTCGGCTTCGGCGGTACTGTTTGGCCATCCAATCTGGAATCCGATTTTGCTGATCGGTGCGTTCCATCAGCCTTTCGTAGCCTTCATCGCCCTCATTGCCATTCTTATCGCTACGCTCAACGTGAACATCGGGGCTAATGTTGTCTCGCCTTCGAACGACTTTTCAAATCTCTATCCACGTCTTATCAGCTTCCGCACCGGTGGCTTGATCACCGGTTTTCTCGGCGTGGCCATGTGTCCGTGGAAGCTGCTCGCCACGCCTGACGCGTACATCTTTGGCTGGCTGGTGGGTTATTCCGGCTTACTCGGACCGGTCGCCGGGATTATGGTTTGCGACTACTTCCTGATCCGCAAGACTGAGCTTGATGTAAACTCGCTCTATCATCGCGAAGGCGTCTACTACTACAGCAAAGGCATCAATCCGCGCGCCATCGTTGCGCTGGTTTTGGGCATCGCCATCGCCCTGATTGGCCTGGCAGTCAGGCCACTGCATTTTCTGTATGACTACGCGTGGTTTGTCGGATTCTTTGTGGCAGGGATTTTGTACGTGGCGCTCATGAAGCTAAGCGCGCCGGCTTCGGGCCTTTCGCTCGAGTTCGAGAAGGCCGACGGCGATGTCGTGTAGGCGGAATTAGTACTTCGCGCGAACGCTTCAGTAATCGACTTTGTTGGGAGAAGCATTCCACGCGGCGAAGCTGGCCCAAGCCTCATCGCCGAGTAACTGTTTAGATGGCAGTGAACGGGCAGGTTGGTCCTTGCGGAACTCCGCGTAGAGAAAGGCATCGTCGAAGCCGGCGCGAGCTGCATCGGTGGCGCAACAGCCGTAATAGATGGCATCGAGGCGGGCCCAATAGCAAGCTGCCAGACACATGGGACAAGGCTCGCAACTGGTGTAGAGCTCGCATCCAGAGAGTGAAAATGTGCCGAGCGATCGGCAGGCAGCGCGAATGGCATTTACTTCACCGTGAGCGGTCGGGTCATGGGTCGCAGTCACGCTGTTGGCAGCTTCTGCAACAATTTTTCCGTCGCGCACAACGACAGCGGCGAAGGGGCCACCGCGGGCGGCGAGCACATTCTCGGTGGCCAGGGCGATGGCACGGCGCAAAAAGTCAGGATTCGGTTCGGCTGGCATGATTAACTTGCTCTTCCCCTCCCTGAGCGGCGAAAGTAATCACAGTATGGCACAGGCATTTCGTTCAACTCGAGTCGTGACACCTGATGGCATAACGCCGGCAACCGTGCTGGTCGAGGGCGAGCGCATAGTTGGCGTCTATGGATGGGACAGCGTGCCAGCCGAGACCGAGTTGCATGACTTCGGCGATTTGGTCCTGCTCCCGGGACTGGTGGACTCGCATGTGCACATTAATGAACCAGGACGAACCGAATGGGAGGGATTCAGAACGGCAACGCAGGCTGCAGCAGCGGGTGGAGTAACCACCCTCGTGGATATGCCGCTCAACTGCTCTCCGGAGATTATCAACGTGGAAGCCCTGCAGGCGAAACGCGATGCAGCGCTCGGTCAGACCTGGGTGGATTGGGCGGCTTGGGGCGGAGTCGTGCGCGGCAACGCCGATGCGTTGATGCCATTGGTTGCGGCCGGAGTTGCTGGATTCAAATGTTTCCTGGTGCACTCGGGAATCGACGGCTTCGCATGGGTAGACGAACAGGATTTGCGCGCGGCTCTGGAACAGCTGCGGGGCACTGGACTGCCGCTGTTGGCTCATGCGGAAGTGAGTGGACCGGTGAGTGAGGCAACCAGAGCGCTGAACGATGCGAGGGCGGACTGGCGCAAGTATTCGACCTATCTCGCGTCAAGGCCCGATGCGGCCGAAGTGGATGCGATCGCGTTACTAATTCGGCTCGCGGAAGAGTATAAGACCCCGGTACACATTGTGCATTTATCGAGTGCGCAGGCGTTGCCGTTGTTGGCTGTTGCGCGGGTGCGAGGAGTACCGATCACGGTTGAAACGTGCACACAGTATTTATGGTTTGCGGGGGAAGAGATTCGCGATGGGGCAACGGAGTTTAAGTGCGCACCACCGATTCGCGACGCTGCCAACCGGGAAGCGCTTTGGAATGCATTGATCGATGGAACGATCGACATGGTCACGACCGACCACTCCCCTTGCCCGCCGGAAATGAAATCCCGCGACAGTGGACGCTGGGATTTA
>Ga0224528_1000187_pt1 | contig 52194 bp, 34 predicted proteins | sample CBST25metaG_2_FD_179888 | JGI IMG/M metagenome (GOLD analysis project Ga0224528, IMG submission 179888) | Peat soil microbial communities from Stordalen Mire, Sweden - C.B.S.T25 | ecosystem: Environmental > Terrestrial > Soil > Wetlands > Peat | place: Sweden: Norrbotten County, Stordalen Mire...
CTCCCCCCCCTATACCCCCGGGGGTATAGGGGGGGGAGGGGTACCCGTTTCGGGGTATAAACCGGGAGGATTGTTGACAGAACAGACCGGTCACATCCCTGACATTTTGACCCGGGCATATACCTGACACGGGTCGGGGTAAGGACCAGTGAACGCCCGCATCAAGGTCTTTGTTCATGCATCCATTGTGCGCCGGTGGAGGGTAATTCTCCGCAAACTGAGTGCGAATTCCGCAGGGAAATGAGGTGGATACCCATTCCCAGGTGCCTAAATGCGAGGCACCTGGGACACCCGTGTTTAGTGGTTGTGCTCACTCCCCAGCACCCGGGTCTCTCGCCAAAAACAAAGACATGGCGAGGGTGGGGCAACCAAATATTGTTGGTTTTTAATTGCCTAATCAATAGAAGCTGCGATGGGCAAAGAGAACGCGGCGGCCGAAGCCGCCGCGTCTCGTGGGTTAAGCCGCCTTAGAAGTTGAAACGAGCGGCGATTTCAATATCGCGGGGCGTGTACAAGAATCCGCTGTTGTTTGAGCTGGTGGGTATCTTGAAGGTGTTGTTGGAGGGGTTCGAGGTTCCTTGTCCCTGATAGGTGGCGGAGTTGGTGGTGACACCCGCTATTGTTGTTGATGACAGCTTGTAGGCGGTGGTGCCCAGACCGTCGATGTTCTGATGGTTGGCAACGTTGAATATGTTGCACATGAGTTGCAGATTACGGCTCTTGCCCAAGGGGATCTGTTTCTGCAAACGAGCGTCGTCCACCATGTGGCGAGGATAGCGCGCCGTGTTTGGTCCGATTGCGGGAATAAGAGTCGATCCCGAAGCGCCGTTCCAGTCACTCAGAATCCCAGCGCTGAAAAACCCGCTGACTGCGACCGTGTAGGGCAGACCGGATTGCATCTGGAAGCTATCGTCCACATTCCAGTCGTTAGTCAGGTACTTGACGAAGCTGTTGGTGTGGAGGTTGGGCAGGTCGTAGAGCGCATAGGCGACGAAGCGGTCGGGCGTGTTCCAGCTCGAGTCGCCATAGTTGGCGCGCGGGTTGTTGTAAGGATCGTACCAACTGTTGCCGTTGACGCTGGTTGTATTCGCGTTCTGGGCAAAATCGAGAGAGTGCGACCATGTGTAGTTGACGTCGAACTGCAGGCTCTTGAGGGAGCGGTTGAGAACCTCGACAACCATCGCGTTGTAGTTCGAGTTAACGTTGCTGATCATCTCAGTGATGTCCTGAAAGTTAGTGGCCACGGAGCCGAAGAGGGCTGTGTTGCCATAGCTGCCGTACTGCCCAACATTCTGGATGATGGCTCCATTCGCACCGAGAGGCCCGCTGTTGCTGCTATCGGCAATCGTGACATTGATGAACGTCTGGGTCGGATTGAGGTTGAGGTCAAGGAAGTTGGGCAGCTCACGGCCCAAGCCGCCGAGGTAGCTCACCGCTAAGAAGGTGCCCTTGCCGAGGTCATGCTGAACCATCAAGTCAAACTCCTGCACCTGGGGATTGCGCAGATTGGGCGCCAGGAAGTTGGAGGTTGGTGTAGCGGTCGCTGCGCCGGCGCCGGCTACGATGTTGGGGAGAGTCGGGGCGCCGACAGCATTCACCTTCCACACGGTGTTGTATTGGCTGTTCGGGCTGCCGGTATTGAATCGGACGTTGAGCAATTCGCCGTTGTTGAGTCGGCCGTAATAGATGCCATAGCCGCCGCGCACGACGGTGTTGCCCTTGCCGGTGACATCGTAAGAAAATCCGACGCGAGGTCCGAAGTTCTTTTTGTCGCTTGGATTGTTGGTCAAGCCTGGATAGGGTGTGAAGGTGCCGGTGGCCGTTGTCAGATTGGGATCGGCAGGCGGAAGAGCCTCGTAATCCCAGCGCATGCCGAGTTCCATAGTCAGGCGCGAAGAGATCTTCCAGTTGTCCTGAGCAAACACGCCAGTGTCCATGGTGGCGACGCCATAGGCATGGGGGCCGAAGGTTTGCGTGAAGCTCCCATAGCAAGCGTAAGTGCCAACCGTGTTACGAGCAGCGCTGCTGCCGCAGCCGCCAGTTTTATTCTCCAGGAAATTCATTTGATCGTTGATGTAGTTGCCTATGTAGTTGTAGCTGTAATAGCCGTTGCCATCGCCGCCGTAGGTGTTATTGAAGTCGTAATTATGCAGTTCATCAACGCCGAATTTGAAGCTGTGATTGCCTTTGCTCCAGTAAAGCGTGTCGGCGACCTGCCACTTCTTCTCCTCGGGGTTGGCGAGACGGTAGGAGTAGTACGGGGAGCCGAGATTGAAGCCGACTGACGTGTCCATGGCAACTTCAGGAATCGAGTTGTTAACGGAGGGTCCGTTGCCGATAAGGTTGGCATTGGTGTAAGCACTGTTGGGCTGCCGAGTCTCGGGGAGCAGCTCGCGGCCATACTGATAGAGAACTTCATTACTCAAGCTGTTTGTGATGAGGCTAGTTAGCTTGGTGACGCCGTAGTCCAGCTTGACAAAGTCGTTGCCGAAGGTATCTTGCGCGTAGTCGACGGCGGCCGCGGTCTGAACGCCGCCTGGGGAATCCCAGCGCAGTCGATGGAAGAGGACGCTCAAGTGATTCTTGGAGTTGATCTGCCAGTCGAGCTTGGGGGTATTGATCTCCTGGAAGCCAAAGCGCGAAACCTTACCTAGGTCGGAGTTCAGGTTGGCGATCCAGAGGTCGTATGCTGCGACGCCCTGGGCGTATGCCGTCGATGTGCCGTTAGTGGTATAACCCTGGCGGGCTGCCAACGTGCAGGCGTCAACGTCGAGTGCGTTGGTGTCGCCGGTCAAAGCGCCTGTGCTCAGGTTGCATGTGCCGGTAGTCGTAGGATTGGGCAGCGTGTAAAAAGAGGTCGCGTTGCTTGGAACGCCAATACCGGGAAAGACGTGGGTGTGCTGATCGTACGTATAGATCCAGAACAGCTTGTCCTTAATCAGCGCGCCGCCCGCAGTAAAGCCGTAGATCTTGCGCAGATCTTCAGGCTTGACATGCGTGGGGACATACGCGGTTCCGGCGGAGTTCAGGAAGGACTCGGTTGTGTAATCGTTGAAGGCGTTCCAGTTGCTTTCACGATCCCAGAAGTAGGCCTGTCCGTGAATCTGGTTGGTTCCGCTCCTGGTGACGGAGGTAATGACGCCGCCGGCGGCGCGGCCGTATTCAGCCGAGTAGACGCCGGTGTTGACGGCAAATTCGCGCACTGCGGCTCCCGCGGTCGAATAAGCCTCGCGGGTGCGGCCGCGCTCCTCAGAGTAGTAGGCGTTGTTATCATCGGCGCCGTCGATCTCAACATTGTTCAGCACCGTGCTGATGCCACGGACGCTGATCAGGCCGAAGCCGCTGGTGTCGGCTACGATGCCAGGGGTGGTCATGGCCAGAGCCGACCAGCGGCGGTTATTGATGGGGAGCTCTTGCATCGCTTTTATATTCAGCGTCGCGCTGAAGTCTGGCGATTCGAGGTTCACCACCGACGCCTGCTCGGTTACCTCGATGGAGGAAGAGGACGCGCCGACCACGAGATGCGGCAGAAGGCTGGTGACCTGGCCGACCTGAACAATCACGTTTTCGGCGCGATAGGTGGAAAAGCCGGGCGCGGAAAACGTCACCCTATATGTGCCGGGCTCGAGCAGTGGGGCTTTGAAAAAGCCGCTTGTATCGCTCGTCAGCTTGATTTCGGCGTTGGTGCCCATGTTGTGGATGGTGACGGCCGCGCCGCTGACGACGGCTCCGGTGGGGTCAGTCACTGTTCCGGCGATGGAACCTTCGGTGGAGGTCTGCGCGTGCAGGGCAACCGTGCCCAGGCATGCGAAGAGGGTGAGGATCATCAGGCAAAAAATGCTCTGACGTATTCGTCTGATCGTCATTATGGCTCTCCAAGATACATCTGGTGTTGAGAAGGCGCTGGGTTAGTAGTCGGCAGCACCCCTTTGTGAGTGACTTGCGCAGCGCGTAACACGCTGGGCTTACCGGATTTCTTGCACCTTTGGTCCTCGCATCTCTCGCCGGTGCCTGCTGCTTGCGGAGTCGCCGCAAATTCAAGCGTCCCCATGGAAAAAACATACTAAAACGAAATGAATACCATGTAAACAGGCTTAAATTGACGTTTGGCGGAACAATCGATCAGGGGATAGCCTCCGTCCACAGAATTCCCTCGTGGGCTTTTCGGGCGCCATCCGAGCCAAGCGACCGATTTCAGCCCTTTTCTCTTATGCCGTCTCACGGGTTTGGCGGGAGACAAAAGACTCTGGCGTTAATAACAGTTTACATCCGGCTCTTTGCCGTCGCAAAGAACTGCGCACCAGTCAGCCTGACGCGAGCCTATTTCTGCGAGCCGGTGCACAACAATCTGTTCTTCCTCGGCGTGCAGCCATGCTGCACGCCGCCCTCGCTCTCAACTTCGTCGGACTCTCTGCCCCTCAAACACGGACAAATGTGGACTAACTAGCGCAACGACACCCTTTTACCAAGGGAAGAGTAGTGTACCGCGAGCCATTCCTTCATGCCACCCAAAAATCTAGCCAATGTGGATAACGCGTCCGTAATTCGGTTCCCTGCTCACCCCGCAAATACCGCATGACGAAAGTAATGACGATCAGTCACTGGCCAGCCGTCTTTGTCCACTGAATGCGCAGGCCGGCGCGGAAGGTGAAAGGCAAGCTGGGATAGCCGATGGGAGCGATGTGCCGGTTGTTCGTAAGGTTTTCTCCTTGGCCGAAGATGGCGAGCCATGGGAGGAGCTTGTAACTAGCACCCATGTCCAGCTTGGCGTAGCCCCAGTCGAGGTTGCGGTTCGGCAGGAGCAGGCTGTTGCCGCCGATATCCCCGTAGGCGTCAACAACAGTCGCATCGGCGTTCGCCAGGTAGGTTGAATCGTCGCTGCGGCTGGCAAAGGCCGATGTGAAGCTGGCCGTGAGCCGCTTTTGCGCGAAGCCGGCGGTGAAGAAGCCCGTATGCGGCGCGCGGCGGAAGGGTCGCGCGCCCACCAGTGGCGAGTATGACCCGATGGGGATACAGTTTGCCGCGCCAAAGGAACAACCGTAGGGGTAGGTGGGCGCATAGCCGCCCGTCAGCGCCTCGTTGTCGCTATCGAAGGAGCGCTGCACCACGGCATCAAGATAGGTGTAGCCGCCGCGGAAGAAGAGGTATTTGCCGATGCCGCTCTCGACGGTCGTCTCTATGCCCTGTGCGCGGAAGGCTCCGGTGTTGACATAGAGACCGGAGTCGTACTGAAAGTAGGAGCCTAGGTCCGTAATTAGTTCCTGCTTCTCCGCAGGCGTCAGATTAGGAATTAGATTGGGCAGCAGAGTCGCGCCAACCGATTCAATCTCTTTGCCGTACTGATTGTGAAAGTAGCTGGAGCGGAATATGATTCGCTCTCGCCAGAAGGATTGCTCCACGCCGCCCTCGTAGGTTCTTGTCGCGGGAGCAGCTAACGGGCCAATATGTAATTGCTGGGCATTGGATTGAAAACCGCTGGCTGTCAGGAATTGGTAGAGCGAACCAAATTGTTCGAGAAGTTTTGGCTCTCGCACGCCATCGCCATAGTTGAACAGGATGCGGGTTCCGCTGAAAATGCCTTTGCGCGGACGGAATGCATAGTACGAAACCCCAGCACGCGGCGAAGTCTGGGTTCCGAAAAGCGAGTAGCGCTCCAGGCTTCCACCCAGCGTGTAATAAAAGCGGTTCTTGAAGTCACCATGCACGCTTGCCAGATAGTCGTAGTTGGTGCGTTCGGTGAATTTGTCCGTGGAATAGGCGGGATAGACATACGACCCACGCTCATCCTCATAATGGAAGCCGATCAGCGCCGTCAAATGAGGCGTGAACTTATAATCGCCCTGGTAGACGAGTTGGTCGCGATTGGAGTCAAGCTGATCGCCGCTCGGATAAGCGCCGGCACAATCCAGCGCGGCTTGCCCGGTGGCGGAGTAGCCATTCGCGCCAGTGATGGTAACCGTATTGCCAAAGTTAGCCGGACCGTAGCAGTAATAGCTGAAAGCCAAGTTGGAAGTTCCCGAGGCCTGCCACAGCGTGTATTGCTCGCGCTTACGGATCAGGCCATAGCGAACCGAGTTATGGAAGTCCGGGGTGGTCTGGTTGTCGATGGAGGCGCTGAGAACGAGATCCTGATCTTTCTGCGTGGCGTTGTCGGCGACGTGATAAAAGTCCCATGCATTGGGAACGCCGGTGGCGTCGACGCCATAGTGCGCTGCGGCGCGAATCTGCGTGGACGCGTTGGGCTGCCAGCCGAGGTTGGCAGCCGATGTGGCTACATGGTACTCGTCATTGGGCAGATCGTTGGCGGTCTGAAGCCAACTGAAGGCGCCCAGGTAATCCAGCTTGTTGTGCGCCCCGGCCACTTCCAGTTCCTCGTGAGAGGTGGAGAGGTTGCCTGCATCGCCCTGAAAGAGTATCGACGGAAAGCTGGTGGTGCCGCGCGGGGTGGTCAGGCTGACCACTCCATTGCCTGCGCCAGCGCCGTAAAGGCTCGAATCGGGACCGCGGTAGACTTCGACGCTCTCGACTGCGGTGGTGGAGAGTGGTCCGAAATCGAATTGACTGCCCAGATCGCCGGCATCGACGCCATCGAAGAGAATCTTGTTGGCGTCCGAATTGCCGCCGCGGATGAAGAGCGAGGCCTCTGCGCCCATCTGGCCGAGTTGCACCACCATCGTGCTCGGCATCAGTCGCAACGCGCTGACCAAATCGGTGCGCAGCGCCAGATCGAGCGGGCTCAGCACGCTGGTGGCCTCGCTGGTCTGCGGCTGAGGCGTGGGAGTTCCGGTGGCCGTGACCACAATGGATTGCCGCACCCACTCCGGTTCGAGCACCAAGTTGCGCTCGATCGAGTCCAACCGCCCGGCGTAAAAGCTGGGCGTCTCCAACTGGCGAAAGCTCTTGGCGGAGACCAGCAGGAAGAAGCGGCCTTGCACCCCGGTAAGAATCTGAAAGCTGCCGTCAGCGGTGGAGATAGCGGCATCCACGGCCTTCCCGCCGCTAATCAGAACCACATTGGCGCCGCTGACCTTGGCGCCGGAGGCATCTGTGACTACTCCGCGAATGGAGGCGGCCTGGCAGAGGACGGCAGCGGCAAAAAGCGCAAGAATCGCGATGGCGCGGAGGAAGGCACGCGTCCGTTGAGCGTGGAAATTGCGAGAGAATGATTGCGCAGAAACAAGCATGGAAGCTCCTTCGTTCCCCTCGGAACGCAAGCGGGTTAGGGGCGCGAGGACCGGTCTCCTGACTTGCGCCTTCCCCAGCCACCTTCCCACAGGCGGGCACAAAGACTCGCCATGCAGTGGTTAACCAAGGGCTTCCGCCTGCGGCGAAAATTCCCTGGCTGGTTCCCTGCCCTGACCATAGAACGGTCCAGTGGGCAGGTGCGCTCACAGTTGCGGGGCAGTGGCGGAATTGCACCGCCTTCCCGAGCATCCTGACGATTGCCGTGATGGGTTTTGCTGTCCTTTGCGAAGACGGCCGTTATGACATGGAACTAAATTCCATGTCATGAACATTTATAAATGGGGCGGGACGCGCTGTCAAAGCGTGGAAATCTCGATCGCGGGAGTTGCGCTTCGCAAGAATTGTTTCAGCAGGCTTAGCCCTCAACAGATTGGCATAGTGCACAATTCGTGAGAAAGGATGGTGACCCCGGGAAGACTCGAACTTCCGACACGCAGTTTAGGAAACTGCTGCTCTATCCACCTGAGCTACGGGGCCATGTTTAGAATCAATAACTTGCATAGATCTTCAAAATGTACAGGTCACTTGGGGGGCACAGTTGTGTTCATGTGGCACTATTCCTCACAGAACAGGGAGGAAGAGCACGGGATGAAACCGGCCAACGCACGATACCAACAGGGTAGCATTTCCAAGCTGCCGCGGGCGAGCGGCGGCTACGTCTGGAAGGTGCGCTTCAGTGAGCACAAACAGGGCAATCGTCACCAGAAGACGCTCATCATCGACAGTGTCAAATATCCGACCGAGCGTGATGTGCGAGCAGCGCTTGAGCCTACAGTGTCCCGCGTCAATGCCGGCACTGACCGATCACGGGTCGAGTCGCTCGTCGGGACCATCATAGAGATCTATCGAGAGAAGCCTGCCGAGCCTGGAACATTCCACCAGGCAGACCAGCGCCCACCTCCAAGACTCCTATATTGAGCCAAAGTGGTGCAAGACAGGCATCCTGGAAGTGAAACCTTTGGCAGTGATGGAGTGGTTGCAGAAACTGAGCCTGGCGGCGTCGACAAAGGCCAACATCCGGTCCGTCATGATCCAGTGTTTCGAGCTGGCAGCGCTACACGAATAAATCCCAACAATGCAGCGCAACCCGATGAGCCTAGTGAAGGTCAAAGGGAGCAGCAAGCGGCAAAAGAAGGTAACGTCTCTGACTATCGAGCAGTTCCGCAAGCTCCTCGAGTCCTTGCCGGAGCCTCTCAACATCATGACCCTGGTTGCTGGTGATCACGGGTTCCCTTTCGCTTCAATTGTGCTCACCTTCCACGCGCCGTTGACGACCTGGTCCTGACTGATGCGCTGCAGGCCGTAGCTGTAGACCCGCTCGACCGCTCCACCCACCTCCTCCTCCATGACTTGCGGCAAGCTGGTGGGATTAACGTCGTCGTCGACCTGATAGCGCGAGGTAACGCCGTTCACTGTCTTGCCGACGCGGGTGCCAAAGGCATCGTCCACCCCGGGGACGAAGACCTGTCGCCCGGGGGCCCCGGTCGTAGAACACGGTGACCGTGGCGCCGTTGGCGGTCATCGAGGTCAGGTGGTTTTCGGAGTCGAAGGTGAAGTTCTTGCCGCCGGTGAAGGTGCTGTTGCCGTTGGCGTCGTACGTCTCCGACGAGACCTCGTCGTCGGCGTTGTAATTAAAGCTGCCGGAGTTGACCGCGCTCAGTGTGGAATTTGCCGAGAGCCTGTTGCCAACCGGGTCCAGGCCGTGGCTGACGCTGCCATCGTTCTATTCGGGGTCGCTGGCGATCTGTTCGTTGGTCAGCCGGTAGATGCCGTCGTAGCTCCAGTTGAGCGTGCGGCTGTTCTGCTCCGTGGCCTGGGTGCGGCTTCCCGTGGCCCCGAGCTAATAGGAGTAACCGGCGGTCCCCGCATTCAGCGCGGTGAGACGGTTTAACGTGTCGTAGTTGAAGGTGGACTGCAGCCCGTTGGGATGGGTGGCAGTGGCATGTTGCTGGCACTGTCTTAGGTTAAGTGGTGGTGTTCTGACCGGGCAAATTGTTATCCGTGACCGTGTCGAGACGGTTGAGGTCGTCGTAGGTGTAGGCGACGTTTGCGCCGCTCGCATTGGAAGACTGAACCGAAGCCACGTGACCCGCCAAAGCCCAGGTTTCAAAACGCCTAGAAAGGGGACCTTGGACACGCCGTTTACTCACTCCCGAACCTGCGCCACCCGCCCCACCCGTCGGCGTTCTTGCCTGATCGCAAAATAGAAATACCCAAAACAATCAAGACTCCATCCAGTAACCACTTGAACAAAGAGAACGCGCTAATACCAAAGATCGAGCGCCGGATAAGGTCGTGGGTGTACCCGTACCAACTCAGCCCAGCAGTGAAAAGGCAAAGGACTGCCAGTCCTGAGCAAAACAGCACAGCGTCCAACACTACGCGATCTGATACTTCTTGCAGGAGCCTGTCTGGAATACCTGGATGGCTTTCTGGGTGAATGCGCCGCTTTTTGGAAATTCAAAAGGCACCAATGAGCCTTTTTCTTCAACGCCTGTGCAGCGAGTTCCCGCGCCTTTTGGGATGGGCGCCCGGCGGATGGAGCAAGAACAGGAGAACGGTCACGAGTGAAATCGAATCCAGATAAGCCCGAGCCGAGGCCATCGCCCAGTGAAGATAAGTCTGCGTCGAAGCCAGTTGTTAAGGACGATCTGAAGTCCCTTCCCATGCCTGAGCTCCTGAAGAAGCTCGCGTCATCGGCAAATGGGCTCACTCAGGCCGAGGCCGAGAAGCGCCTGGCGCAATACGGTCCGAATGAGATTACGGAAAAGAAGACCAATGAATTCCTCAAGTTCCTCACGTATTTCTGGGGTCCCATTCCGTGGATGATCGAAATCGCTGTGATCCTTTCGGGCGTTGTCCGGCACTGGATGGATTTCTTTATCATCCTCCTTTTGCTTTGCTCCAACGCCGTGGTTGGATTTTGGGAAGAACATCAGGCCGGTAACGCCATCGCAGCTCTGAAAGCCAAGTTGGCGATAAATGCGAAAGTCAAGCGAGATGGCAAGTGGCAGAACCCCAAAGCGAGTGACCTGGTACCGGGAGACGTGGTTCGTCTGCGGCTCGGCGACATCGTTCCGGCAGATGCGCGCCTGCTCGATGGCGATTCGATCGAGGTGGACCAGTCCGCATTGACCGGCGAGTCACTACCCGTGACCGCCAAGGCCGGTAGCGCAGTGTTTTCGGGATCGATCATCCGCCAAGGAGAAATCGACGCGATGGTGTACGCCACCGGGACGAACACCTACTTCGGCAAGACCGCGCAAATGGTGCAGGAGGCGAATACTGTTAGCCACTTCCAGCGCGCCGTGCTGAAGATTGGCGACTACCTGATCATCCTCGCCGTAGCTCTGGTCGTGCTAATCCTGATTGTCGCGCTCTTCCGCGGTGACAAGGTCCTCACGACGCTGGAATTCTGCCTGGTGCTTCTGGTTGCCGCGATTCCTGTCGCGATGCCCACTGTGCTATCGGTGACGATGGCCGTCGGCGCGCGTCTCCTGGCGAAGAAGGAAGCAATTGTGACCCGCCTGTCGGCGATTGAGGAACTGGCTGGCGTGGATGTGCTGTGCTCGGACAAGACCGGCACTCTCACTCAGAACAAACTCACGCTGGGTGATCCTTTCAGCGTCGGCGGTATCGCTTCCGATCAAATCATTCTGTGGGCCGCACTCGCCTCGCGCGCGGAAGACAAGGACACCATCGACCTTGCCGTGATCGGCGACGTGAAAGATGACAAGGAACTGAAGAGCTTTCAAGTGCTGCATTTTCAGCCCTTCGATCCGGTGCATAAGCGCACGGAAGCCACTGTCAAAGGAGCGGACGGGAAGCAGTTCTTTGTGGCCAAGGGTGCGCCGCAGGTGATCCTGGAGATGTCGACAAATGCCACTGAGGTCAAGCCGGCGGTCGAGAAGGCCGTCAATGAATTTGCGGGACGTGGCTTTCGTTCCCTTGGCGTGGCGCGGGCCGATGAGCAAGGCAAGTGGAAGTTTGTCGGTATGTTGCCGCTGTTCGATCCGCCCCGCGAGCAAGCCAAGGCGACAATTGCGAGCGCCCGGCAGATGGGCGTGGACGTCAAGATGGTGACGGGCGATCAGATCGCAATCGCAAGAGAGACCTCAAGACAGCTCGGGTTAGGCACAAACATCCTGGACGCCAGCGCTCTGGGCGATACGAAGAAGCAAGAATCATCGCAGACTCAGGAAGCGATCGAAAAGGCTGACGGCTTTGCCCAGGTATTTCCCGAACACAAGTACCACATTATCGATATTCTTCAACAGCGCGGCCACATAGTCGGCATGACTGGCGATGGTGTCAACGACGCGCCCGCGCTCAAGAAGGCCGACTGCGGAATCGCCGTCTCCGGCGCGACAGATGCGGCACGGGCAGCAGCATCCATTGTGCTGCTCACCTCCGGCCTGTCGGTGATCATTGACGCTATCAAGGAAAGCCGCCGCATCTTCCAGCGGATGAACAGCTACGCCATCTACCGCATCGCGGAGACGCTGCGTGTGCTGTTCTTCATGACGCTCGCAATTCTGGTGTTCAACTTCTATCCCCTCACCGCCGTGATGATCGTCATGCTGGCGCTGCTCAACGATGGAGCTATTCTGTCCATCGCTTATGACAATGTTCAATACAAAGACAAGCCAGAAGCCTGGAATATGCGGCTTGTGCTGGCAATCTCCACTGTGCTGGGCGTCATCGGTGTTGTCTCTGCGTTTGGTCTGTTCTATCTGGGCGAGCGCGTCTTTCACTTCGACCGCTTGCATATCCAAACGCTGATGTACCTGAAGCTTTCTGTGGCCGGACACCTAACAATCTTCCTCACGCGTACTCGCGGCCCGTTCTGGTCCATACGCCCTGCGCGGATTCTATGGATAGCGGTGCTTGGCACACAGACCATAGCAACATTGATCGCAGTCTATGGGCTATTTATGGCGCCGCTCGGCTGGAAGTGGGCGGGGCTCGTTTGGGCTTACGCTCTGGTCTGGGCTCTCATCAACGACCGCGTGAAGCTGCTCGCCTATCGGATCTTCGATCCAACAAAACCCTCCTTGCTTGAGAAGAAACCTGTTGATCGCACCTCCGAGATCGCCGCGCGAGCCTATGAACTCTATCAACAGAGAGTCCGCGGAGAGAGCCAGGCAGATCAGGACTGGCTTGAAGCGGAGCGAGAGACACGCGGCAATCAGGCAGCCGAGAAGAAGATTGCATAGATGCCCGCGCACTACCGAAGGGATACGATGACCATCAATTCGAAAGACTACCGTGTACCGCCAGACAAAAAGGTCGACCTCAGTAAATGGCCGACGGCTGTCACTCCCTATTGCAAGTCGAATAAGCAGTACAAGGAACTTCTGCACCAACATATGGAGAAGCTGAGCGCGCTGCAGCAGCTTCACTATGCGTCCAACCAATACGCGCTGTTGCTGATTTTCCAGGGTATGGACAGTGCCGGCAAAGACGGCGCCATCCGGCACGTCATGTCCGGCGTCAATCCGGAGGGCTGCGAGGTTTTCAGCTTCAAACAGCCGAGCGCCGAGGAGCTTGAACATGATTTCCTCTGGCGCACTACGTGCCGCCTTCCCGAGCGCGGACGCATCGGCATCTTCAATCGTTCCTATTACGAGGAAGTGCTGGTCGTTCGAGTGCATCCGGAGATTCTCCGCAGCCAGGGGCTTCCCGAGGAGTTGCGCGACGAGAAGGACATCTGGAAGCAGCGGTATGGCTCAATTGTCGACCTGGAGAAGCACCTTCATAGAAACGGCACGCAGATTGTGAAGATATTTCTCCACCTCTCTTACGAAGAGCAACGAAAGCGATTCCTTGAGCGCATTAATGAGCCAGATAAGAACTGGAAGTTCAGCACATCCGACATTCACGAGAGGAAATACTGGAAGCAATACATGAAGGCCTATGAAGACTGCTTTCATACGACAAGCACGCATCATGCGCCGTGGTACATTGTCCCCGCCGACGACAAGGAGAACGCACGGCTGATGGTCTCCCAAATCGTCCTTGATACGCTGGAGGGACTCAAAATGGCAAACCCCAAGATAACTGCAAAGCGACGTCTAGAACTGCAAGCGATTAAAAAGCTTCTGGCGAAATGATGCCAGGGACTCTTCGCTTGAAGATCCGAACCAATCAATTTCTCAAAGTTCACGCCGCGCTATTACCAGTTGCGGAAAAATAGAGAGGAACCTTCAAGATGAGCACCAAGGAACTCCCAATCAACTCCGCTCAGGATGGCATCCCGCAATCGCTGAGCAAAAACTTCGATCAGACTGGTAACTCTTCCGGATTTATCTTCGATGTGTCTTTGTCAACCGCGATCGCGGCAAATGGCAAAGTTGAAGCACAAGCTCCGGTACCCAAAGGACCGCTTTCGCCGGAGATGCTCGACAAGACGAACCGCTACTGGCGAGCTGCGAACTATTTGTGTATAGGCCAAATCTATCTCTTTGAGAATCCTCTGTTGCGCGAGCCGCTTAAGGCAGAGCAGATCAAGCCACGGTTGCTTGGTCACTGGGGAACATCGCCGGGGCAGAACCTCATTTATATCCATCTGAATCGTCTCATCAAAGAACATGATGCGGACATCATTTACATTTCCGGGCCGGGACACGGGGGGCCTTCGCTAAACGCCTGTTCTTATCTGGAAGGTTCGTACACCGAGGTTCATCCGGAAATCACACACGATGAAGACGGTTTGCGGCTCATGTTCCGCAAGTTCTCGACGCCGGGCGGCGTGCCCAGCCACTGCGGCCCGCATGTTCCGAACTCGATGCACGAGGGAGGAGAACTTGGCTACTCGCTTGTGCATGCCTTTGGCGCGGCCTTCGACAATCCGGACCTGATCGTAGCCTGTGTCGTCGGGGACGGCGAATCCGAGACCTGCCCGCTTGAAGGCAGTTGGAAATCCGTCAACTTCCTCAACCCGGTGCGAGACGGAGCGGTTCTTCCGATTCTGCACCTCAACGGCTACAAGATTTCCGGGCCAACCGCTCAAGGGCGCACCAGCGACGTGGACCTGAAGGCTCTTTATGCAGGACGCGGCTACAAGCCCCATTTTGTCGAGGGCGATGATCCGGAAGTGGTACATCAACTTCTGGCTGGAACGCTGGACGATTGCTATGCAGAGATTCGATCAATTCAACAGGAAGCCCGCAAGAACGGATTCAAGAAGCAGCCTGTCTGGCCTATGATCATTCTGCGCACACCCAAGGGATGGACCTGTCCCAAAGAAGTGGATGGAATACCGGTCGAAGGCACCTTTCGCGCGCACCAGGTCCCTCTCGCTACTGTTCGTGAAAATCCCGAGCATCTCAAGATACTTGAAGCCTGGATGCGCAGCTACAAACCAGAGGAACTCTTCGACAAGAACGGCAAGTTCGTAGAAGAATTGGCGGCTCTCTCGCCAATCGGCAACCGGCGCATGGGGGGCAACCCTCATGTCAATGGCGGAAGGTCCCTGATCACACTAGCGCTGCCCGACTTCACGGATTATGCCCTTGAAATTCCTGGCCCCGGTCAGGTACTCGCCGAGGCGCCACGCAAGCTTGGAGATTTCTTCCGCGACATCTTCAAAATGAATCCGAAGAACTTTCGCATGTTCTGCCCCGATGAATCGAATTCCAATCGACTGAACTCCATCTTCGAGGCCACCAAGCGTTGCTCGATGGCCGAGATTGTCTCGATCGACGACGAACTCGGTCCGGATGGCCGCGTAATGGAGGTACTGAGCGAGCATCTCTGCCAGGGATGGCTTGAAGGGTACTTGCTTACAGGCCGCCATGGCATGTGGTCCTCCTACGAGGCCTTCGCGCAGGTGGTTGATTCCATGACGACGCAACATGCCAAATGGCTGGAGCAATGCGAAGCTTTCCCTTGGCGCAGGCCGCTCGCTTCTCTCAATGTTCTGCTCACGAGTCATGCATGGCGCAATGACCACAACGGTTTCAGTCACCAGGCAACCGGGTACGTAGACAATGCTCTGGCGCGCAAGAGCGAAGTAATCCGCGTGTATTATCCACCGGACTCCAACTGCCTGCTGAGCGTCTTCGACCATTGCCTGCGCAGCCGCAATTACGTGAATGTCGTTACCTGCGGCAAACAACCGCAGCTTCAGTGGCTGAACATGGACGAGGCTTTGGAGCACTGCTCGCGCGGCGCGTCTACATGGAAGTTTGCAACCAACGACGGAGAGGGCGAGCCAGATGTTGTACTGGCCTGCGCCGGCGACGTGCCGACCATCGAGACCTGCGCAGCCTCTTGGCTGCTGCAGAAACACGTCCCGGGCATCAAAGTGCGCGTTGTCAACGTTGTCGACCTGATGACTTTGATGTTTCCTGACAAGCATTCGCACGGGATGGACGAAATGTCCTTCAACGCTCTCTTCACCGAAAGTGCGCCGGTGATCTTCGCCTTCCACAACAATCGTTGGCTCATTCATACGCTCGTGCATGGGCGCTCCAATGAAGGCCGCTTCCATGTGCACGGCTACATGGACCGTGGAACCACCACCACGCCATTCGATATGGTGGTTCTAAACGAAATGAGCCGCTTCCACCTTGCATTGGATGCGCTGAAGCACATACCCCGTCTTCGTCAACAAGCGGAGAATGCGATCAACTTCTTCAACCTGGAATTGCAGCGCCACCACGACTATATCTGTGAGCATCTGGAGGATATGCCGGAGATCAGGAACTGGCAATGGACGAAGGACTTCAGTGATGCCACCGCCCCAGCTCCGCTTGCCAAGGGACATCCAGAGAAGGCAATGTTCACAGACAGTTAAGCGACAACCAAACATGGCCGCACCTCTTGTAACAGTGGGAGTCCCGATAGGCTCGGTCAGCCGAAATGGAATATGGAGATGACTCAAATGAAATCGCAAATACTCGGGGATACAGCAAAAGCGCTAGTCGCCGGCGACAAGGGCTTGCTGGCAATGGATGAAAGCCTTCCCACCTGTAACAAGCGCTTTGCCAGTTTGGGGATTCCACAGACCGTCGAAGCTCGGCGCGCCTATCGCGAATTGATTGTCACAACCCCAAGGCTCGGTGAGTGCATCGGTGGCGCGATCCTCTTCGACGAGACAATCCGCCAGCAGAAGAGGGACGGCACTCCATTTGTTAAGGTTCTCATCGAGGCGGGAATCATTCCCGGAATCAAAGTGGATGCGGGCGCCAAGGAGTTGGCAGGACATCCCGGTGAAAAGGTGACCGAAGGCCTGGATGGATTGCGCGACCGCCTTGCTGAATACGTTCGCATGGGCGCGCGGTTTGCCAAATGGCGTGCAGTCATTGCGATTGGTGACGGCATACCTAGCCAAGGCTGCATTGAGGCCAACGCGCAGGCATTGGCTCGTTACGCGGCGCTGTGCCAGGAGGCAGATCTCGTCCCTGTTGTTGAACCTGAAGTGCTCATGGATGGCGATCACACGCTGGAGCGGTGCTTCGAGGTCACAGAGAAGGTTCTACGAGAGGTTTTCTGCCAGCTTTACACACAACGGGTGATGCTGGAAGGAATGATTCTAAAGCCCAATATGGTTCTTCCAGGATCAACCTGCCCCAAACAAAAAGCTTTGGATGAAGTAGCCGACGCGACGGTCAATTGTCTCTTGCGAGCCGTCCCCGCAGCAGTTCCTGCGATTGCGTTCTTGTCGGGCGGCCAATCCGCGGAACTGGCCTCGGCCCGTTTGAATGCGATGAACGTGAGATTCAAGTCGCGGTTGCCTTGGGCGTTGGCATTCTCGTTTGCCCGCGCCATTCAGCAGCCGGCCTTGGAGCTCTGGAAAGGCCAGGAGGGCAATGTCTCGGCGGCGCAGCAGGCTCTCTATCACCGCGCACGCTGCAATCAAGCTGCGCGCCGCGGCGAATACTCCCAGGCGATGGAACAGGGTTGATCAGAGGCATCCAAACACCGGCCTGCAACTGAGCGTTGGAAGATAAAGCATGAGTCAAATGCCTCTATATCCTTTGCGCTTCGAGCCGATCTATCAGTATCGGTTGTGGGGTGGCAGGCGCTTGTCCGGCCTGCTCTGCGCGCCACTGCCGGGTGACGGGCCTATTGGCGAAGCGTGGCTACTCAGCGACCGCGACGATTATCAAAGCCTGGTTGCCAACGGGCCGCTGAAAGGGCAAACCATCGGTGAATTGATGGAAGAATTCCGCGGGCAACTGATGGGTAAGCTGGCTCCGCGCTTCCGCCGCTTTCCGCTGCTCCTCAAGTTTCTTGATGCACACGAATTGCTCTCCGTGCAGGTACATCCCAGCGATGCGCACCCAGAACTGCTTCCGCCGGGCGAGACCAGCAAGACCGAGGCGTGGGTTGTGATTGAGGCAGATAAAGGAAGCCGCATCTATGCGGGCTTGAAACCAGGCACAACGGCCGACGATCTGCGCCATGCGCTGACCGACGGGACAATCGTGGACCGCCTCGTGAACATCGTCCCGAAGCCAGGCGAAGGCGTATTCATTCCTGCTGGAACGGTTCATGCCTTGGGCGGCGGTGTTGTTGTCTTTGAAATCCAGCAGAACAGCGATGTAACATTTCGCCTTTACGATTGGAATCACGTCGACGCAAAGACGGGGAAGTCTCGGCCACTCCAGGTAGATCAGGCGCTTGCTAGCATTGATTTTGCAAACAGCAACGCCGGCCTTGTAACTCCCTTTGTAGTGACCGCTACTCCTGTAGAGCGCGAAAGGCTTTTTGATTGTGAACACTTTCTGCTATGGCGCCTGCGCGGAGAATCACCGGTTGACGTTGGCGCTGCGGAAGTGCCGCGCGTGCTCGTTTGCATTGGAGGCTCGGGGTGGTTCGAAAGCGGTGGCACCGCATATGACGTCGATAAGGGCGAAGTATGGCTCTTGCCTGCGGTGGCCGGCGCATGTGTATTTCACCCAAACAGCGCAGCGACTTTGTTGGAGATCGCGCTGCCCGAATCGTCTTAAGCCGGTCAATGACGTGAGAGCCAGCGTGACCGAAATCTCCAATTGAGACTGCGAGAGGGCTGCAAAAAGTATGAGGTGGATGAGTAGTGAAAAGACTAATTGTCTTTGATCTCGACGGAACGCTCGCCGCAAGCGAGAGGTGGCAAATGCAACTCTCTGAGGAGTGCAGATGAGCGAATTCAAGCTGCGCCGCCTGGGGATGGTGATGGAGCCGGAACCTGGCAATCCCTTGGAAGTGGAAGGCGTTCTGAATCCGGCATCCGCTCGCGGCCCTGATGGGGAACTCTATCTCTTTCCGCGGCTGGTCGCGAAAGGAAATTACTCGCGTATTGGTGTTGCACGAGTGCGCTTCAATGAATCCGGCGATCCCGTAGGCGTCGAAAGGCTTGGAATTGCACTGGAGCCGGAAGCCGACTATGAACGGCGGCCCGATGGCAGCGGCGGCTGTGAGGATCCCCGCGTTACGTTTGTGGAACCGCTCCACCGCTACATTATGTCCTACACAGCATTTTCGCCTCAAGGGCCAAGGATCGCCCTGGCTCTATCGGAGGACCTCTTCCACTGGGAGCGTCTCGGGCTCACAACCTACGCTCATTGGCATGGCATCGAATTGGGCAACGTGGATGACAAAGATGCGAGCCTATTCCCTGTCGCAATCCCCAACTCCTCCGGACACTTGGAACTAGGTATGCTCCACCGTCCGCTTTTTCCAGGCACTCGTCCTGAGGAGACCGCTTGCCACCCTGCGTCCCGTAAGGTGGATCTCGATCGGGAGAGCATCTGGATTTCCTATTGCCCGCCGGTCTTGAAAAGCCGTGATCCAGATCGCCTGGGCCGGTTTACCTCTCATCACAGACTGGCGACTCCAGTCTCGCCCTGGGAAAGACTCAAGATCGGCGCTGGAACTCCGCCCATTTTGACCAAGCACGGCTGGATGATTGTTTACCACGGTGTCAGCGATGCGGGAGGCACGCGCAACGACAGACGTCACCTGTGCTACTCAGCCGGTGTGATGGTGCTCTCCAAGCAACATCCACGTGTGGTCCGTTATCGTTCGGTTGAGCCGGTGTTGGCGCCGGTGCTCCCGCAAGAGCGCGACGGGACAGTCACCAATGTTGTGTTTCCCACTGGCATCGACCGACGCGACGACCTTGGCAGGCCCGATCGTTTCGACATCTATTATGGGATGGCTGACAACCGGATTGGTGTGGCTCGTCTTGACTTGCCGGATCGCCTGCCGGCTGGGGCAGATGCCGACTCACCCGCAGCAAAGGTGTAAATCCGAGGAGACTGCGGAGTCGATTACTTGAACGTCAATTTGGATTGGTTCTGGGGCCGCCCACGGGTTCTTGACTTTTTCGGACGCAATCTTTCTCTGGTTTCTCTGGGGTCAGCGGTCTCTTAGTCCACACCTTATGAAACAGCCGGATTGGCGAGATCCGGCCATTGATTTTATTGGGTTTAGGAGGGACGTTTTTCGAGGCCTTTTGAAACAGCAACGACGTGCTTGTGGATGTCGTGGATTACGCCACGTAGCTGGCTGAGTTTCTTGGAGGACGGCGCTTCCCAGGGATGGGCTTTCTGGAGTTGATCGCGGAGATCCTCATTGGCCTGCTCGATATACTTCCGAAGACGAGCCTGGCCGCCAGAAACTTCGCCGATCATGAAGCCGAAGGTGGCCGATAACATCATCCATATGTATAACGCCTCTCTCTATACCGTCAACGGCGCGGCGGCGCAAAACACCGAATACACCATCGACGGCCAGCCGGACAACTCGGTTCCCTGGTAGTCCAGCGGTCCGTCCGCTATTCCTTCAGTAGATGCCATCCAGGAATTCAAGGTCATCACCAACCCCTACGATGCTCTACTAGGGCGCAATTCCGGCGGCGTTGTCAGCATGGAGCTGAAGTCCGGCACCAACAGCCTACATGGATCAGCCAATGAGTTCGCCAAGCGCGGATACATGGACGCCAATCACTGGGTCAATGGAGTATGGGGACCAAATCAGCCGACCGGCAAGCGGAATCGCTCCCAACGTGGAGTTTCCCAAGACGGTAGGGGAAACTGGCCGCTAAGATAGCCTCACAGGCAGCGGCAGTTCAATGAGACGATTGATGAGCAACAGAAAGCCGGCTTGAGGATATCCAAGCCGGCTTTCTGTTGAAGCGTCAGTAACTGAAGCCAATCAAACAGGCCGGTCGGCCTCAGAAAATTAGCGCGGCAGAGCTTCCAGTGTGAGCACCTGGAAAGGCTCCAGATGGAAAGTGTGAGGCGTGCCGGCATTCAGCGTAATTGCGGGCTGTGCGGCTGAGTCCGCCCACGGAGAGCGCGCAATATAATGGCGCGGTGCGCCGCTTGGCAACTCAAAGGCCTGATCGATGTCGAGCGCTATCTCCTGGGCATGATCGCTCGGATTGCGCAAGGTGAGAATCGCCTTCCTGGGAGACCATGCGGCCCATCCATATACCTGAAGCCAGCGCGGATCTCCCCCGATCCAGTGCGTATCCACCAGCGTGGAGGCATTGCGGCGGGACCACTTGGCTGCTTCCGCAAGCACATCCCAATTAGCAGGCGTCAGAAGCGTGGGCGTGATGTACATTTCCTGTAACTGAGTTCCCTCTCCGAAGTAAGAGCGAACCTCGTTGGCGAAGTCATTGCCGGGATCGGTAGAAAGACCAGCTTCAGTCTCCTGCCGCGCGTATACGATGCCGTGAAGCATAAGGGAATTGAGAGGATAGAGGCGGCCTTGTTTAACGACCTCGTCATACGTGTCGGCATCGCGATAAGTGATCCAGCGTTCGCGCTTTGTTCCCACGCCCTCTCCCTGCGTGTCCCAACCACCGCGCCAGATCGAGTCCGCATAAACGAGCCAGAACGGAGAAGGATAGGTCCCCGTAGTGAGATTGATAAAGATATCCGGCTTCAATTGGCGTAGATCGCTGATCAAATGAATGGCCGCATCGAAGTCGCTGCTGAAGGCGCTGCCCTCTACCACGTGATCAGCGTTTCCGGTGCCGTCGAATTTGAACTGATTGACGCCGTACCGGGTTACCATCTCAGTCGTGGCATCGTGGAAGAGCTTGTAATACTTGGGGCCGGAGAGTGCCAGAAGGCCGTCTGCCAACTCATAACCGCCCTTCTTCGCGGCAGCCACACGCTCATCCTTGGGATGGCCATAGCCGCCCCATGGCGACAGCCAGACGCCAGGCGCCGTGCCGTACTCGGCAGCGGCTTTTTGCAAGGGTGTGAATCCATCCTTGAAATCAGCGCGTATTTTCCATAAATCGTTGTGATCGTCCCAGCCGTCGTCAAACAGGAACGAGTCCAGGGTTACGCCGCGCTTCTTGTTCAACTCCTCGCCAATGGCGTGAATGCGGTTCAGCGCATCCTCCTGGCTGTAAGGGGTAAAGTAGCCAATGTCGAACCAACTGTTGTAATGCAGAAAAGTGCGATAAGGGTGCGCTCGCTCGCGTTCGATATAGGTGAGGAAGCTGCGGCGCATTTGACCCGCCGGCGCAACGCCCACAACCGCGGAATACTCGGCGGAAAGTCCGGCGCCGATCGGCACGCCGCTCTGCAGTTCGCTGACGGCGCGATCTCCGACGACGCTGCTGGTCGAGAGTGGCGACTCGAAGCCGAGATAGAAATTGCCAGCGGTCAGCGGAGAGCCCTTTACCGTGCCGGCAATGGCAATATTCGGCGAGCTCACGTCGATCATGACGACGCCGCTCACCGGCGCAGGTTTACCGCCTGCAGTTATGGTTAACACCTGGCGAATGTAGCTGGAACCCTGGCGAAGGACAAGGACCCAGTCGGCCTTGAACTGCCCGCCGGGATCTTCAAGCTGATAGTGGACGGCGACGCCGGAGAGGCGCTCCGCGTATCGTGAGGCAGCCGGGTTCGCCGTCAGATGCTCCACCCTGGCCAAACCGTCTATCTTGAGGCCTGATGCCCGCAGTACCCCGCTCTCCTTGAGATCGATGGAGAATGGTTCGCCAAGCCGCAAGGAGGAGTCCGGGGCCGATTCTTCAACGCTCTTGTTACGAATCACCAACCCGGCAAGGTGTCCATCCTGGACCTTCCACTGGGCCGCAATCTGGCGATTCTGAAGTGTGCCTCCGGTTTGCTCATTGACAGACACCACTGGATCATCCCCGGCAGCCCCTACAGCAGTCTGGGAAAAGGCAGCGAGCGAAGCTGCGGAAGCTATGCCAATCAACAGCGCCAGGATTTTTGGCGAAAGGCGATCAAGCAGCGATAAGCGGAGTCGAAACTCCATGGGGATCTCCTCGTAGAACTTACAAAACGCACATAGCGTTACGGAGCTGGAACGCATCCATAACGCAATCAAACGTAAGTATAACAAATAAATTGCACCAGATCGCCGAAGAACTAACTGCGAAAATGGTAGAAAAATCAGGCATCGCCACGGAATCGGGCCTATACCACGCGTTTGTCCTGTTTCTTCTTATTTCCAAAATTGGATCGCCTGTCTGGCCCCGTCTGGCAACACTGTGCCAAGCATTTTGCGGGAAAGATAGCCTGGAACGTCATTGGGCATAATAGATTGGCCTCAGTAAAACGTATTGGTATTGCACTCCAGATCCCGCCGCGCAGCGACACCCTCACAACTGGCGTAGCGATTTCCATGCTGCAGTTTTAATAAAGTATTTCGCAATGTTGCGTATACTTACGTGCTGCTGCAACATTCCGCAATCTGCCTTGATGGGCGCCGGAGGAGTTGTCTGTTCGGCCTTGTGCCGCAAATTGATGGGAATCAGAGCCGGTTTCGCAGCCTGAGAAGCAATGGCTGGCAGACAGCGCAGACAAGGTTAAGACCTGTTGCCTTCCGTGCGATTCGCCGGGGTTGAACCCACATGCGCTGCGGAGGAGGGGCCGCTTGAGCCATACTCCATCAGCCTTCTCTCCGCAATCGCAATAACTTCCTGCCTGTTTACCACCTGACCTTCACTTCGCAGCGGTGGCGAGGTTCTGCTTCGCCTATGACAGCTATGCTGACATAGGCTTTAACTGCCGCATTCCGCTTTCGCCTCTACAAACTTGGCGACGGCGAATTCGAGTTCTTCCCTCGTATGCGCCGCTGAAATCTGCGTCCGAATGCGCGCTTTGCCATCGGGGACGACGGGATACGAAAATGCGACAACATAAATTCCCTTCCCCAGCAGCAGCTCAGCCATGCGGGCCGCAAGCACTGCATCGCCAAACATGATCGGCACGATGGGATGATTTCCTGGCAGAACCTGAAAGCCCGCCTTGGTCATCTCCTGCCGGAAATAGAGTGTATTCTCGCGCAACTGCTGCCGCAGGGCCGAGGATTCCGTGAGCAGATCCAAGGCTTTCAAAGAGGCGGCCACAACCGGCGGAGCAACGGAATTCGAAAAGAGATACGGCCGTGACCGTTGCCGCAGCAACTCGATGATCTCCTTTCGCGCGCTGGTATATCCGCCATTCGCTCCGCCAAGCGCCTTGCCCAGCGTTCCGGTGATAATGTCGATTCTGCCCTCGACGCCGCAGAGTTCCTGCGTTCCGCGTCCGTGCTCTCCAACAAAACCAACCGCATGCGAATCATCCACCATCACCATCGCGTCATACTTCTCCGCGAGGTCGCAGATCTGACCGAGTTTGGCTATATAGCCGTCCATCGAGAAAACGCCATCGGTCGCAATCAGGCGGAATCGCGCCTTCTGCGCCTCCTTCAGCTTTTCTTCAAGGTCGTTCATATCTCCGTTGCGATAACGGAATCTCGCTGCCTTTGCGAGCCGAACCCCGTCGATAATGCTGGCATGATTCAGTTCGTCCGAGATAATGGCGTCTTCCGCATCCAGCAGGGTTTCAAACAGCCCGCCGTTGGCATCAAAGCATGATCCATAGAGGATGGTGTCCTGCATCCCCAGAAATGCGCTGAGCCGTTCTTCGAGCTGTTTGTGGATCAACTGCGTGCCGCAGATGAAGCGGACGCTCGCCAGCCCATACCCCCACTTTTTCAAAGCCTCCTGTGCCGCTTCGATCAATGCCGGATGGTTGGCAAGTCCCAGATAATTGTTCGCGCACAGGTTCAGAACAGAGGTTCCGTGGTCTACCTGGACTTTGGACTGCTGCGGTCCTTCAATCAGGCGTTCCTGTTTGTACAGGCCCGCGCCTCGGATTTCGTCAATTCTGCTCTGCAAATGATTCTTGATCGTGCCGTACATGATGGTTCCTTTCCGCCATGAATCTGTTGGGGATCATGCCCTGACAAGATGGCCTTTATGCGAGGCTCGTCCAGTCCAGGACAACCTTCGCCGCCTGCCCGAAGATCATTGCATCGAATCCCTGCTGGAAGTCGCTAAAGGCAAAACGATGAGTGATCAAGGGTTTGATATCGACACCTGATTCGAGGAGCATGGTCATCTTGTACCAGGTCTCATACATCTTTCGCCCGTAAATGCCACGGAGGGTCAGCAGTCTGTTGATCACCTCTCGCATATCCAACTGCATCTCCTTCGACGGAATGCCAAGTATGGCGATCTTCCCGCCATGGCTCATATTGGCAATCATTTCGCGCAGTGCCAGAGGGCTGCCTGACATTTCCAGGCCGACGTCGAAACCTTCATGCATCTTCAGTTGTTTTTGCACCTCAGCAAGGGAGATTTCAGACGTATTCACAGCCAGCGTCGCGCCCATTTTCCGCGCAAGCTCCAACCGGAAGGGATTGACGTCCGTCACCACCACATGCCGTGCGCCCGCATGGCGAACGACGGGAATCGCCATCATACCGATGGGGCCGGCCCCGGTAATCAGCACGTCCTCGCCGAGCACCGGGAAAGTGAGAGCAGTGTGAACCGCGTTCCCGAAAGGGTCGAAGATGGCCGCGACTTCCTGATCTATTCCGGGATCGTGACGCCAGATATTCGCCATGGGAAGCGAAATGAACTCCGCGAATGCGCCTGCGCGGTTCACGCCAACACCCTGCACCGACGCACAAAGATGCCTTCTCCCCGCCAGGCAGTTCCGGCAGCGGCCGCAGACGACATGTCCCTCTCCGCTCACAATGTCGCCGGGATGGAAGTCGCACACATTCGATCCGACTGCCGCGATCTCACCCACGAATTCGTGCCCGATGACCGTGGGCACGGAAATTGTCTTCTGTGCCCACTCGTCCCAGGCGTAGATATGAACGTCGGTCCCGCAGATGCCCGTCTTGTGCACTCGAATCAGCACATCGTTAATTCCGATAGACGGCTCGGGCACATCTTCCAGCCAAAGTCCTCGTTCTGCACGGCTCTTGACTAATGCTTTCACTGTTCATCCTCCGATTTCTCAAACTTTTTTACGGCGCAACTAAACCGCCGCAGCGCCGCGGCTTTCAAACCAGGCAGCCTGCTCAGTGTTTCCCGGGCGCGCTCGCCGCCGCAACCAGCTTCTCCAATGGCGCGAGGATAACGAAGTCCGCTAGCTCTCGTGGTTCGGCGGCTTCGTGCAGCAGTGCTGTTTGCTTCGCTTGCCATCCAGACGGCGTCGCATTTCCCGAACGTAAATACGATAGCGCTTCGAGGCCCATTGAACCTAATCCGAGCCATTCGCTTCTGCGCCGAGTTACCTCCTGCAGCAGAGGTGAATGGCTGGCAAGCCGATCCAGTTCCGGGGCAGCGTCCACCCAGGAGTGGAAGATCGACTCCAGGCGTTGCATGTCGCCCACATCACCTTGCAGCGCCCCTTCGACCAGAAGTTCAAGATCGTGCCGGAGCGGAGGATCGGGCCAGAGCGAGTCAACCAGCCGGTCGAGAGACGCACCGCGCCCTGGTTCACGCGTAAACCGGAGTTGCCGTGCAATGCATAGGAGAACGAGGCTTCAATGCGCAGATTACCCGGCTTGCTGACCACAGACACTGGCAAGGGCATGAGCGTGTTCACGACCCCTTGCCGGTGGCTGCGGAAGCCGGCTGCGCACAGACAGGCACGGCCAGGACGAGCGGAAAAGCCAGCGCGGCTTTACTGCAAAGATGCAAGGGGCAAGCGATTCGGCGGCGCCAGGAGCGGTTCGAGCAGTCGGTTATCTTCAACTCCAGTGTGTCACCGAAATTCAGCGCGCTCCGGTATTCAGCAGCTTCAGCGCATTCTCGCGGTATACCTTGCGCAACACATCCTCGGGCAGAAACAGTCCGTAGACATTCCAGCGGCCCTGCCGCGACGCGTGCGACGGGTAATCAAAGTATTCGTCGGCGGTCTCCAAAACGCGATAGTAGAGGCGATACATCTCCACTTCCGGCAGCAGGTCGGTGCCGAAGACGATCCGGTCGGCATACTTCAGCATGAATTTGCGCGCTGTATATGGCTGGCGGCCGAGTTCCGGGGTGCGCGCGCTGATATCGACATAGAGATTAGGGTTGCTGTCGAGCAGCTTGGACACATACGCCAGGTTCTCGCCGCTTTCGGCCAGATGCGCGCAGACGAAGGTAGTCTTGGGGTGGCGCGCAATCACGCGGTCGCGCTGCGCCAGCAGCTCGAGCTTGGGAACCTGCGCGCCGTAGAAGCTCCAGTCGGGATGAGCCGCGAGTTCCTCGTAGCGTTCATTGAATTGGTCGATCGGAGTAAAGAATGCATCGGGGTCGGCGGTGTGAAACATGACGGGAATGCCGAGTTCGGTGGCTTTGTCGAAAATCGGCGCCCAGCGCTCATCGTCTATGCGCAGCAGTTCACCGCCGGCATCGCGAAGGGTGAGGCCCAGATCCTTCCAGAACTTGATGCCCACAGCGCCGTGCTCGACCAGACGCTCCAGATGGTCCTTGCTGACCTGGACAAAGTCGCCGCGATCAACGCCGGTCCAATCCATCCACCCGTACGCGGCAAAGCGATCCGGCGAGGCGCTGCGAAAGCGGTCGAGGGAGTCAAGCGCGGCCTGGCCCACCTGCATGGTGATGTTCACGATCTTCTCGACGCCACTCGCATCCATGATGCGCAGCACCTCTTCGGGCGATTGCGAATCCAGATGGTTGTGGTAGTCGATGACGGGGAATCGCGGCTGTTCGACCACATGAGTCGCAACCTTCAACTCAGAGCGTGGCGTAAAGTCGCTGAGGCGAAGATCAACTTCGGCTTTGGCGCTGACCATTGCGACAAATTTGTCATCCTTGTTTGTTTCCTCGATGCTCATCTTTGTCCCTTTCCCCCTGTACAGATATACGAACGATTCGATAGTTGAGTTTAGCTTAGGGATGTTATTTTTTCAATCCTTTTATCGTTTTATCTTTCTTATAAGGTACACTTGAGCCATCAGGGCAGCATGGAGGAATTCAATGTCAAATCTTCTTGAGCAGTTAGCCGTTGCGCGTCAAAAGGGGAACCCGAGGGGAATCTACTCCGTCTGTTCCGCGCATCCCTGGGTCTTGGAGGCAGCGATTGATCAGGCGCTCGAGGATGGGTCGGATCTGCTGATCGAAGCCACATCCAACCAGGTGAATCACGCGGGCGGCTATACAGGGATGTTGCCCGAAGACTTCCGGCGGCTGGTTACCGGCATTGCCGCCGCCAAAGGATTCAGCGAGTCGCGTCTGATTCTCGGCGGAGATCATCTGGGAGCGAATCCATGGCAGAAGCAACCGGCTGCGGCGGCCATGCGTGAAGCGGAACTGATGGTTGAGGCTTACGTGCGTGCAGGGTTTCAAAAAATCCATCTGGATGCCAGCATGGCTTGCGCGGACGATTCCGCGCCGCTTTCCGACGAAACGATCGCCCGGCGCGCCGCAACTCTATGCGCTGTCTCTGAACGAGTCTGCGGCAGCGAAAAGCCGGTCTACGTGATCGGCACTGAGGTGCCGGTTCCAGGAGGCGCAACGAAAAGCCTGACGAGCCTTGAGGTGACCAGCCGCGCGGCGGCAGCCGAGACACTGGCCATACACAAGCGGGTCTTTGCCGAGGCAGGACTGGCTCAGGTTTGGCCGCGAGTGATCGCCCTGGTGGTGCAGCCGGGAGTTGAATTCAACCACGACAGTGTGGTCGATTATGATCCGGCGCAAGCCACGCATCTGACCGAGCTGCTCAAGGACGAGACGGGCCTCGTCTATGAGGCGCATTCCACCGATTACCAGCGGCCTGAGTCCTATCGCAACCTGGTGCGGGACGGGTTCGCCATCCTCAAGGTTGGCCCGGCGCTCACCTTTGCCATGCGCGAGGCCCTCGAATCGCTGTCGTTGATTGAGACAGAGTTGATGGGCCCGGCGCAATCTTCGCACTTGATGGACGTTCTGGAACGCGTGATGAATGCGGATCGGCGATATTGGGAGCCCTATTACACCGGAGATGAACAGGCGATGCGCCTGCTGCGTCGCTACAGCTATAGCGACCGGGTGCGCTATTACTGGACCAATCCGCAAGTAAAGGAGGCAGTGGAGACGCTCTTGTCGAACCTGCGGAAGAAGCCGATTCCCGAAACCATGCTGAGCGCCTTTCTGCCCGAGGAGTATCTGGCGGTCCGTGCCGGAACTCTGCGTCCCGATGCGCATTCCATCATTCTGCATCGCATTCGCACGGCACTGCGGCCTTATGCAAGCGCCTGCCGCCCTTAAGTTGCCCGAGCAATCCATGAGATAGGCTTCCGGCCGGCGTTCCACCCGAGAGTCGGTTGTGGAATCTGTCACTTTCAGCGGAATTCCGCTCGATTGCAAGGATTCCGCAGAACTCAAATCTGAAGACGGTCTAGCATCTTCGGCACTGTTTTGTTGCGACCTGTTTTCGTTTTTATATGCTATTATTTCTTTTGCGAACACAGGTAAGGAAAAGACTCGAGAAAATGCATACGATTACAGAGACCGAGAAAGGGATACCCAATCCCCCCAGTAATCACCACGAGTGGAATGGGGCCAGGATGGAACCCGGTGCAACAACACTACGCGAAATCTCCGGCCAGCCAGAGGTATGGAGCCGCTGCCTGGAGGCATTAGACAGGCTCGATTTGAGTTCGCTGGTGGGTGACAGAGACCCACGCTCCTATGAATGGCTCTTTGTGGGTTGTGGCACCAGCTATTATCTCGCTCAGGCTGCTGCGGCCACGTTCACGATCCTGACTGGTGTGCCTGCGCGCGCTGTGCCTGCTTCAGAATATCTTTTGTTTCGCAGCCTGGTTGTTCCCTCGGCAGATGCCGCTGTCTTCCCGGTTCTGATCTCGCGGTCAGGGCACACCAGCGAGGTCCTGCAGGTCGCGGAACTCCTCCGGAAACGCGGCATCGAATTTCTGGGACTCACCTGCGACGGGAACGAATTGTCGGAGCTGGCCAGCCGCACGCTGAGACTCCCGGTGATCGAAGAGAGCACCGTAATGACTTCTTCGTTTACCTCGATGCTTTTGGCGCTGCAGTATATAGCGGCTCGGTTCGCGAAGCAGGAGGGGTTCGTGGAAGCGCTGCATTCGCTCCCTGTAGCTTTGGCGGGACTACTGCCTATCTACCGTCCACAGATCGAGCAATTTGCGCAGCAGCCGTTCGACGACGTGACTTTTCTCGCACAAGGAGCGCTCTACCCGATAGCCTCCGAAACCGCGCTGAAGGTCATGGAATCTTCGTCGAGTTATGCGCAGTTCTTTCACACTCTGGAATTCCGGCACGGCCCCAAGTCCATTGTTACGGAGAAGGTTCTCGTGGGTGGTTTGATCTCTGAGACGGGTTATCGGGAAGAGAGCGCGGTGTTGATGGAGATGAAGCAGCTCGGCGCGCGCACCCTGGCCATCGCCAACCATTTCACGCCCGAAGTGCGGAACTCCGTCGATCTCGCGATTGAGCTTGACCTGCCGATTCCCGAGCTTGCCCGGCTTGTCGTCTATATTGTATGGGGGCAATTGCTCGGCAGTTATACCGGGCTGCGGAAGCAACTCAACCCCGATTCCCCCAGGAATCTAAGCCGCGTTGTCACTCTCGCGAGATAGGGCGATATGAAGAAGCGATTCGATGTTACGATAGCCGGCGAGATCAATCTGGACCTGATTCTCTATGGGCTCCCTGAGGTGATGCCGCTGGAGCGGGAATTGCTGGCGAGCGGTTTCAGAGTGACGCTGGGCAGTTCCTCGGCAATTCTCGCTCACAACCTCGCGGCGCTGGGTGTTTCGGTCGGCTTCACTACCCTGCTCGGGGACGACGCGCTCGGCAGCATCGCCCTGCAGCGTCTCGCGGAAAAAGGAGTTGACCTCTCCAGCGTCAAGCGTGTCTCCGGCGGTACATCCACTGGCGTTACGATCCTTCTGATCCATGACGGCAAGCGGCATATCCTTACTTATCCCGGAACCATGTCTGAAATGGCCGCCTCTGATCTGGATATGAATTACCTCGCCTCTGCCCGGCACTTCCACGTTTCCTCGCTCTTTCTTCAAAAGGCGCTTCAGCCCGATCTGCCCAGAATATGCAGGCAACTGAAGGCCGAAGGTCTCACTCTCTCGCTCGATACCAATGATGATCCTGACGATCGCTGGGGCGGAGCGCTCGATGAACTGCTTGGCATCGTCGACATCTTCCTGCCCAATGACGATGAAGCCTGCCGCATCACCGGAAAGAAGGATACCGAGAGCGCCATCGAAACTTTGGCAAAGCGCGTTCCGATCGTGGCCGTCAAATGTGGCAAGCGGGGATCCCTGGTGCAGGTTGGAAGCCAGCGCTGGGCCCTTGCTGCCCAGCCCGTAACTCCTGTGGATACCATCGGAGCGGGGGATAGTTTCAATTCGGGTTTTCTGGCCGCCTTTCTTCGGGGCGAGACGCCGGATGCTTGCGCAGCCTTCGGCAATCGCACCGCTGCACTTTCAACCCTGCGCTCCGGCGGCACTGAGTCTTTCCGCGATCCCATTCTGATGCGAGATTTTCTCTCCCAGGCGGGCTGAAAAGGCGGCGCGTCCTTAGGTCCGCGAACAGCTATCGGCTGTCAGTTTCGCTTTGAATAACGAATAACTCCATGCACTTGATCCTGATTCGACTCGATAAAATCGCGCCAGCAGAATGTAGCCATTGCGGGTTGGGAGTTGAAAGACAAGTATTTGGTCTTGTTTTCCCCGGTGTAAGTCGAATCGGGATGGATTAATCATGAATACGGAAAAGGAGACCGCCCCATACGGGCATCGATATTCAGTGAAAACAGCAATCAAGCTTATCCCCGGCATTCTGATGATGTGTCTGCTCAGTGTTCCGGCAAGTACACTGCTGGCTGCGGAATCCCACGCACCACACACCTTTGGAGTGGAAAACGGAAAGTTTGCTCTCGACGGCAAGCCCTTTCAGATCATCTCCGGCGAAATGCACTCCCCGCGCATTCCCCGCGAATACTGGCGCGCGCGGCTGCGCATGGCCAAGGCCATGGGGTTGAATACCGTCACCACATATGTCTTCTGGAATGAGTACGAAACGCAACCTGGAGTTTTCAATTTTTCCGGCCAGCGCGATTTGGCGGAGTTCATTCGCGAGGCGCAGAGCGAGGGCCTCTATGTCATTTTGCGTCCGGGGCCGTACGCCTGCGCGGAGTGGGAGTGGGGAGGCTTTCCGGCGTGGCTGCTCAAGCAACACGATATTGTGGTGCGCAGTACCGATCCGAAGTTCATGGAGCCGGCGCGGCGCTTGTTGATGCGCCTCGGCCAGGAACTTGCTCCTTTGCAGATCGGCAATGGCGGCCCCATCATCGCAGTGCAGGTGGAGAACGAGTACGGCTCCTTTGGCAACGACCACGCCTACATGGAACAGATTCACCAGGCGCTGGTCGATGCCGGCTTCAATAAGGCGTTGCTGTACACGGCGGACGGCCCCGAAGAAGTACCCGACGGGTCCCTGCCGGAGTTGCCCGCGGTCATCAACTTCGGACCGGGCGAGGCAAAAGACGGTTTTGCGCTGCTGCATCGCCTTCGTCCCAACGGCCCCTTCATGTCAGGTGAATATTGGGCCGGATGGTTTGACCACTGGGGCGAGAAGCACCATAAATCCGCAGCCCGCGCACAAAGCGCTGAAGCCGATGAACTGGGCTGGATGCTCGGGCAGGGGTATTCCGTCAGCCTTTATATGTTTCACGGCGGCACCAGTTTCGGGTGGATGAACGGCGCCAACATCGAAGGAAAGAAATATCAGCCCGACGTCACCAGTTACGACTACGACGCGCCGCTCGATGAGAGCGGGCGAACCACGCCGAAGTTCGCTTTGTTCCGCGATGTAATCGCGAAGGCGACAGGAATCGCTCCGCCAGCAATACCTGCAGTGGCGCCTCCAATTTCCGTGCCCGCGTTTGGTCTGGCCGCGTCCGTCTCTCTCTGGCAAGCATTGCCGCGCCCGGTCGGTTCACCGCAGTTGCTCACAATGGAAGACCTCGATCAGGCCTACGGTTACATTCTCTATCGAACCCAGATTGCTGAGCCCGTGCAAGGAGAACTTGTACTCGACCAGTTGCACGACTATGCGCAGGTCTATGCGAATGGAACCCTGATTGGAACGCTTGACCGGCGTCTCCAGCAGGACCGCCTCACCGTCGACTTCAAACAGCCCGACACGCGGCTCGATATTCTGGTTGAAAATGGCGGACGCATCAACTTCACCACCGCCATCCGCGACGAGCGCAAGGGGATTACCAGGCAGATCACACTGGCAGGCAAGCCCTTGACTGGCTGGCAAATCTACTCTTTGCCAATGAATGAGCCCGGCAGGCTTGGCTTTGCGAAGGCCGCCTGTTCCGGCCCTTGTTTCTACCGCGGGTCCTTTGACGTCAAGGAGACAGGGGATACTTTCCTTTACACCGGAAACTTCACCAAGGGTTTCGTTTGGGTGAACGGTCGTCCACTGGGGCGCATCTGGAAGATCGGGCCGCAAAAATCGCTCTACCTTCCAGGCGTTTGGCTAAGAAAGGGAAAAAACGACGTCATAATCTTTGACTTGGATGGCGCTCCGGGCAGAAAGCTCGAGGGGAGAGCCTTGCCGATACTGGACGGAAATATACGGCACGACAAATGATGGACCTTCCCATCGAGTATGATAGGTGGCGAAGAAAAGTGATAAGAAATATGGAAACAAAACGAAAAACCGGGAGCGATATGCTCATCGGCGAGCGCCGCATCCACATGCTCAAACTAATCCAGCGAGATGGCCGCGCCTTGGTTTCCGAGTTGTCCGATGCGCTCAACATCTCCCTTATCACGATCCGCAAGGATCTCGATTATCTGGAGTCCAGGGGGCTGGTGCAGCGTACCCACGGAGGGGCGCTTTCCGCCCAGGGCAACACACTGCGCGACCCTTCACTGGGGGAAAAAGAGCAGAAGCAACTCAAGGAAAAACAGCGCATCGCCGTTGCTGCCGCATCGCTTGTGAAAGAAGGCCTGTGCATCATTCTGGACTCCGGGACCACAACCACGGCCATTTCCCGCGAACTGCGAAAATTTTCACACCTTACAGTCATCACCAATGCCCTGAACATCGCCACCGAGTTGGCTGGGACGGGTTTTGAAGTCATCGTAACCGGCGGAACGCTGCGCAAGAACTCCTTTTCTCTGGTGGGGCCTCTGGCCGAGGAAACGCTGAGTGAGATGCATGCGGACATTCTCTTTCTTGGCGTTGATGGATTCGATGTCAGGGTTGGACTCAGCACGCCCAACATCCTTGAGGCGCGCGTGAATCGCGCCATGGTGAACGCTGCCTCGCGGGTAGTGGCCGTCTGCGACTCTACCAAGTTCAGATGGCGCAGCCTGGCGCTGATCGTGCCGCCCGTCGCAATTCAAACTGTAATTACCGACGATCAATTCAGTGATGAGGATATGGAAACGCTAACTTCGGCCGGAATCGAAGTCATTCGCGTTTAGCGGTGTCCTCTGCCCCGGTCAAACCCCGGTTTGAGCCACCTTTGGCGAATGGGGTCGCGCACCTTGCGTGGTCACCCCGCGCTCCGCAATGCACCCGGATGTCGCGATGCTGTCGAAATGCCTTTGGTAGGCACGCCACGGCCAGACGAAGCTCGGAAGAGGGTTATTAAGTCACCTATAACTATTCGCAGCTGAACGAAGCGCCCGCCTCAATCGGAAGCGGCTCAAACGGTCTTCCCCATAACCCAGATGCGAACGGTCGCCCGGTACTCCTGAGCAAATCAATACAGCGTCCGCATTTTTGTGAACTGATACTTCTTGCAGGAGTTGCTCTGGAATATCATGATGGCTTGCGGGCGACTTCGCCCGCGTTTTTGAATCCAAAATGCTCCAATCAATCTTCTTCTATCCCTGTGCTGCGAGTTCCCGCGACATTCCGGGAACTGTTTTCATCTCGCACTGGTTTGCCGAACCATATGCCACCGCGCGAAATGAACATCCCGACCACAGTCGCGAGCATCTGAAGAATATGCCCGAGATCGGGAACCGGGAATGTGCGGAAGACTTGAGCGAGGCGGCGTCCCCGGCTCCGAAGGCTTGAGAGCATCCCGGAGGAGCAATGTTCACTGGTAGTTAAGTGGCAACCAAATGAAATACAAGCCAAAGCGGAGTTTTTCGTCGGCAAGGTATCAGCCACAGTCTCTGTTTTTCTGTATACCGCCGCTCAGGAGGACATATTGAATGATCCGAAGGCACCATCAGATTGGTTCAAGGTTGATGGAGTTGATGCGCTGGTCGAGTTAGCGCTCAATCTGCATTGGTCCTGGAACCACGCTGCGGACGAGTTGTGGGAAGCGCTCGACAAGGAACTCTGGGCAACCACGCAAAACCCATGGGTCATCCTGCGGACTGTTTCCCGCGAGAAGATCAAGGACGCATTGGGCGATGTGGAGTTCCGTCGCCGTCTCGACAGTTTGCTCCAGAAGAATCGAGAATCCTATCGGGCCGACGCGTGGTTTCAACACAAGCATCCAGACGCAGCGATCACGACGATCGCATACTTCAGCATGGAGTTCATGCTGAGTGAAGCCTTGCCCATCTACTCGGGTGGGCTAGGCAACGTGGCAGGCGACCAGATGAAGGCGGCCAGCGACCTGGGCGTTCCGGTTGTCGGAGTCGGCTTGCTCTACGGTCAAGGATATTTCCGCCAGGACTTCGATTTGGAAGGCCGGCAGCAGGCCCTTTATCCGGTCAACGATCCGGGCCAGTTGCCCATCCGGCCGCTGCGTCAGCCGAATGGCGAATGGCTGCGTTTGCAGATTCAACTTCCCGGTTCAAGGATATGGCTCCGGTGCTGGGAAGTCTCGGTTGGAAGAGCAAAGCTCTTCCTGTTGGATACTAACGATTTTGCCAACACTGCTGCTCACCGCGGCATAACTAGTGAACTCTATGGCGGCGACGCGGAGATGCGCCTGAAGCAGGAGATCGTTCTCGGCATCGGCGGATGGCGCTTGTTGCGAGCATTGGGTCTGACACCTGAGGTCTGTCATCTCAACGAAGGACACGCGGCGTTCGCCACGCTTGAACGAGCCCGCTTTTATATGGAGGATCACAAGAAGCCGTTCGATCTTGCCATGAACATCACACGGGCCGGGAATCTCTTTACTACGCATACCGCTGTCAGTGCCGGATTCGACCGCTTTGATCCCGCGCTCATTCGCACGTATCTGAACCACTATGCAGTCGATGAACTCGCTATCTCGGTGGACGATCTGCTCGCCTTGGGAAGACAGCATCCGGAAGACGATTCGGAATCCTTCAATATGGCTTACCTTGCGGTCCGTACCAGCCGTCAGGTAAATGGCGTGAGTAAGCTGCACGGGCAAGTGAGCCGGCAGATTTTCCAGCCGCTCTTCCCGCACTGGCCACAGGCAGAGGTTCCGATTGGTTCAGTGACCAATGGAATTCATGTGCCCACCTGGGACTCGGCAGCGGCAGATACTCTCTGGACCACAGCCTGTGGCCAGAAGCGTTGGCATGGGAATCGGCCGGCAGAAGATGACATTCGCCAACTCGCTAATCCGCAGTTGTGGCAAATGCGCACAGCAGGGCGCAAGGAGTTGATCGGCAAGATGCGCACGCGGTATGCAAGTCAGTTTGTGGCAGAAGGCGGAACCCCGTCGCATGTATTGAATATCTTCGATGACAACGTGCTGACAGTGGGATTTGCGCGGCGCTTCGCTACTTATAAACGCCCCAACCTTCTCTTGCACGATCCTGAAAGATTGATTCGGCTCCTTTCCAATCCGCAGCGCCCAGTTCAACTGCTTCTTGCTGGAAAGGCGCATCCTCAGGACTTTCCTGGGCAGGCACTGATCAAGCAGTGGAAGGACTTTATCAAGCGTCCGGAAGTACAGGGCCGCGTTGTCTTCCTCAGCGATTACGATATGCTGCTAGCCCAGGAACTGGTTCAGGGCATCGATCTGTGGATCAACACGCCGCGGCGTCCGTGGGAAGCTTGCGGAACGAGTGGGATGAAAGTTCTGGTCAACGGCGGCCTGAATCTTTCTGAGTTAGACGGCTGGTGGGCGGAAGCGTATTCCTCTGAAGTCGGCTGGGCAATCGGTGACGGCCATGAACACGGAGAAGATCCGGCATGGGATAACGCAGAGGCGGAAGCGATGTACGGCTTGCTTGAGCATGAGGTAATCCCGGAGTTCTACGAGCGAGATCAGAGCGGTATGCCATCGAAATGGCTGGCGCGCATCCGCGAGAGCATGGCGCGGCTCACGCCAGAATTCTCTGCCACCCGTGCCATCCGCGAATATACCGGGAATCATTATCTGCCAGCCGCTTCCGGTTACCGCGAGCGAGCAGACGGGGATGGCGCGCTTGGCGTGGGTCTGCTCCAATGGCGGCAGGATATCGATCGCCATTGGAACACGATACGCTTTGGCTCTGTGAGAACCGAGACGCACGACAGCCAGCATTTCTTTCACGTCGAAGTTCTTCCCGGCAGCCTCAAGCCAGATCAGCTGCAAGTCGAACTTTACGCGGACTCAGCTCAGGGCGGCCAGCCTGTTATCGAAGTGATGACGGCGACCAAGTCCAGCGCCGATTCGCCGGGCACCATGACCTATTCGGCCCAGACATCCGCAACCCGTCCTGCGAGCGACTACACCGCGCGCATTATCCCTCACCATCCCAACTCATCTGTGCCGCTCGAAGCCGTGCAGATCCTTTGGCAGCGTTGATCGCACTTCCCGATTGGTCCAAGGAGCCTCTGAATAAGTCGATATTTTGAAAGGGCACGGCTTTAGCCGTGCCGCAAAGGCTGCAAAATCAATGCGGGCTTTAGCCCCTGAGGGATTGTCTGTATGACAGAAGGTGCTTAATCAGGCTCTCCCAAGAAGTGAGAGGTAGATGAATGGTGAAGAAGCTAATTGTCTTTGATCTCGACGGAACGCTCGCCGCAAGTAAGTCGTCGCTCGATCCCGAGATGGCGTCGCTCCTTCATGACCTGCTCGGTGTCGTCAAAGTTGCGATCATCTCCGGAGGCGCGTGGTTACAGTTTGAAAAGCAGGTTCTCTCCCATCTTCCAAAGGATGAACGCCTGGCAAAGCTTTCTATTCTCCCTACTTGCGGAACACAATTCTTTCAATACTCGGGCGAATGGAAGAGACTCTATGCGGAGGATTTCACCGCGGAAGAAAAGCAGAAGATTATCAGCTCTCTGAACAAAGCTGTTGCCGTCGCGGGCTTCCCGGTCGAACAAACATGGGGAGAGACAATTGAAGACCGGGGAAGCCAGATAACCTATTCCGCGCTCGGTCAGCAAGCGCCGTTGGAAGAGAAAGAGAAATGGGATGCCGTTTTCGCTAAGCGCAAGAAAATCAAAGCCATCCTTGACACTCTCATTCCCGAGTTTTCTGTGCGGCTCGGCGGCGCCACATCCATTGATGTCACCAAGCCGGGAATTGACAAGGCTTATGGGATCAAAAAGCTGCAAGAAACACTTGGCATTTCCGTGAAAGAAATGATTTACGTTGGAGATGCCTTGTTTGTGGGCGGGAACGACTACCCGGCTGAGCAGGCAGGCGTCATCTCCATTCCAGTTCGAGGCCCAGATGAAACCAAGCGGGTGATCGAAGCGATCATCGCTTGCTTGGACAACGGCGAACAGGCGCGAATCTTTCAGGTGGCAAGCGCGGCCGTTTGACGAATGCAGATGAGCGAATTCAAGCGGCCTCGAAAGACCTCTTCCACTGGAAGCGTCTCGGCCTCGCAACCTATACTCATTGGCACGGCGGAGGCAAAACTTGAAAAGTCATACTGAGTATCTGGTCTTTGAGACAAAAAAGCTACGCGAGATGGTGCACATCACAGACGAAGTGGAGCGCGTGGTGGAGCGGAGCGGCGTGCGGGACGGTTTGTGTTTCGTTTCGCCCATGCACATTACGGCAGCGGTGTACGTGAACGACCTGGAGGGCGGCCTGATTGAGGATATCGGCGTCTGGTTGGAGATGCTGGCTCCGGCGCGGCCCGATTACAAACATCATCGGACCGGCGAGACCAACGGCGACGCGCATCTGAAGTCGCTGCTATTGCATCACGAGACTACGCTTCCAGTGACCAACGGCAAACTGGACCTGGGAACCTGGCAACGAGTCTTCTATGCCGAGTTCGACGGGCAAAGACGGAAGCGAGTGATTGTGAAGGTGCTGGGAGTCGAGTAACGGTTTGGTTTCGCGCCGGCCCTACGGGACGACGGGGCAAAACTTGGGAAGTTGACCCAGGGTTTCACCCTGGGCTATTTTCGCGTTCTCCCTTCCGGGAGAAGGTAAAGGCCCGGTGGCCGGATTGGGGTTCGTGGTTTCCCGCCCGTCCCAGAGTGCACACAGGACTACACATCCGGTAGCCGGTACCCCCACCCATATTTTGTAAACAAATTCCTTATTTTCTTGGGGTTACGAGTAGGGTTGCGCTGTAAAATCGTCAAAACAAAGGAGTTCCCTGCAAAATATTCCAGGATAAGGAGTTACGGGACGTTTTGGCCTCTGCCGGCAGCTTTCGGCTGAAATGCGGCGCGAAGAGGATGCGCCGGAACGATGATTGGAAGGAGGACTTCTGAGAATCATTGTGCGACGAAGTGGGGAAATAATCTGCAAGGACTGGCCGTCCAGGCAGCCGCTCGCTTTCGCTCGCATAGGGTTAGGGGTGCCCCACCCTTCGCAAAGTACGCGAAGGATGGGGCACCCGGCCGCCGCCCGACCCTACAGCCCCATTTCTTTGAGGTAGGCCTCAATGTCAGCCTTCGCTCGCAAATTCTCTGCCGCGTTTTGGTCGAAGGCTGCCTCTTCTAGGATAGTTATCAAGCGCTCCCTCTTGGTTTCGCCGCGGAGTGCTAGAACAAAAAAGCCAACGACTGCACGCCTAATCAAGCTCGACCAACGCTCGATCTCGTCCAGCTTTACGAAGGTCCCGTTGGAGTATTCTTCGACAGGATAATCTCCGTGCACGAGTTTATTCCTGCGGCGGTAGAAGTCTTGAACTTCATCGAACGTCGACTTCTTGGTCCCAGCGCTGTCGCCTAAAAACTGTGCTGCACAATGTGCGATGCGGAATTTCAGTTGCTCCTGGTTCGTCGGTGAGAATAATGCCTCTAAAGCAATGGCGAGGTATACAAGCCTCTCTGGCAATTCCGGCGTCTCGTGGCTCTTTTCGTAATACTCGCCTGCGCGCAGGATTGCTTGTCTTAACTTGCTGCTTGTATCGTCCGCTATCTGAGCGATCGCTGGGGTTGTGATTGCGAGCCAATACCTTTTCAACAGTTCATGCTCGGCTGGCTCTATCTTATAGAGGGCTTGTCCTCTCGCGTGTGCCTCGCGCCTTGGGTCTCCGATGAAATAGAGCCCTTCGTGTCTGATTTGGTGCGCCCATTCTGGGTAGTATTGAGGAACTGTGTATCCAATATGGACCACTCCGTCCTTAAAGTACTGAAGCAACATTATGAATTTGGCTGCCTCTTGTCGTTTTTCCTGAAGCCATCGGTCGTCATTCTTTTCGCTGGCTCCTTCGTTGGCGTAGATGAAGCAGTCTCCCACACCCGGAGGATGCAGGAACGGATGGATGTAAGGGCCTATGCCTGGCTCTCGAAGCAGTTCCCCTTTGAAATCCGGGTTTAGGCGCACGACGTTAATCTTTTCAATCAGCAGCTGCCTTCCCTCTATATCTAGATTGAAGACATGCGTAAACGCCGCCCGTCTGAATCTGCCCTGTTCGTAAGTCATCTTGACAAAAGCCGCATACTGAAGATCGAGGTCCTTCAACTCGATGCCCGCCTCGCGCAATGTCGAAGCTTCGTTGATGAAGTTGAAGGAGAGATGGCGGGCTAGATGAAGAAGCGTGGGGCAGCATTCGGCTAGGTGTTTGTCCGTCTCCCGGATATCCTTTAGATCTCTCGCGACCCTGCCCCCATCGTATCCAGCTATGGAAATTGCCGTTTTTCGCGCGTCAATCATCTTTCGAAGGTCGGGGTTCGGGTTCTGAACCTCAAGTTCGAGTATCCACGGAAGCGTGAGTGCCCAGAACGTATCCACCGGGCGTGCGGCTAGCAGATCTGGCTTGTGCTTGTTGGCCTCAACAACGTCGTCTAGGAAGCGGAAAAGGAACTCGCGAAGACCTGGGAATCGTTCCGTTTCCGGGATCACCGAATTGCTCAATGCGCACCTCCGTATACTGTCCGGGCTCCCTACCGCATCTCAGAAACCAGTATTTCACGCATGTTCCCAGCGAATTGTCGCATTTTCCTCAAGAGTGCGGGATTTCAACCGCGTTATCGACGGGGTGCCGGATGTGTTTCGCGGCTAAAATTGTATATAGCCATGACCGAATTTACGCATTTGCATTTGCATACGGAGTACTCGCTGCTGGATGGGGCTTGCGACGTCAAAAAGCTGGTTGACCAGGTGGCGTCGCTGGGGCAGACATCTGTCGCCATGACCGATCACGGGAACATCTACGGGGCTGTGCACTTTTTTGACGCGGCCAAACAGAAGGGGATCAAGCCGATTCTGGGCTGCGAGCTTTATATCTGCAAGAACGAAGACCACCGCGCTCCGGGCGATGGAGACGAGAACAATCACCTGCTGGTGCTGGCGCAGAACGAAGAGGGCTACCGGAATCTGGTGCGGATTACCTCGGAGGCCTCGCTCCACGGCTTCTATCGCAAGCCGCGCGTGAGCAAGCAATATCTCGCCGAAAATTCAAAAGGCCTGATCGGATTTTCCGGCTGCCTGAGCGGAGAGCTGTGTGAAGAGTTGGTGGCCGGCAACTACGAAAAGGCGCGCAGCGTGGCCACGCAATATGAAGATATTTTTGGCAAAGGCAATTTCTATCTCGAAATTCAGGACCAGGGGCTGGAGCAGGAGAAGAAGATTCATGAAGCCCTCTTCCGGCTTGAAAAAGATCTGAATATCCCCATGGTTCTTACTAATGACTCGCATTACCTGTGCGGGGATGATTCGCACGCGCACGATGTGATGCTGTGCGTTCAGACTGGCTCGAAGATTCACGACAAGGAACGCTTCCGGTTCGATTCGGATCAGTTTTTTGTGAAGAGCGCTGACGAGATGGGGCGGCTCTTCACGAATTCGCCGGACTTGCTGCAGCGGACGATGGAGATTGCCGAGCGATGCGAGTTGAAGCTGCACCCAGTGGACGATCCGTTTCCTGTGTTTGATGTTCCCGAGGGGCACACTATCGACAGTTACTTTGAGAAGGTGTGCCGGGAGGGTTATAAGAAGCGGCTGGATACGGCGGTGCGAAGCCTGGAGGCGCGCGGGCTGCGGCGCGCGGCGATTCATGAGTACGACGCGCGACTCGAATACGAGATTGGAATCATCGAGCAGATGAAGTACTCGGGGTACTTTCTGATTGTGTGGGACTTCATCAAGTATGCACGGGACAATGGGATTCCGGTAGGTCCGGGGCGCGGATCGGGAGCCGGTTCGCTGGTGGCGTACTCGATGGGAATCACCAATATCGATCCGTTGCAGAATGCTTTGTTGTTTGAGCGGTTTCTGAATCCGGAGCGAAAACAGATGCCGGATATCGACGTGGACTTCTGCCAGATCCGGCGCGGCGAGGTGATCGACTATGTGACGCGCAAGTACGGGCGCGAGCAGGTGGCGCAGATCATCACCTTCAACACCATGGCGGCCAAGGCGGCAATCAAGGATTGCGGGCGCGCGATGGATATGCCGTACGGGGACGTGGACCGGATTGCAAAGTTGATTCCGGCAACGATCGGCATGACGATCGACACGGCGCTCGAAGAGGTTGCGGAGCTGCAAAAGGCGTATAAAACCGACGGGCAGATCAAGGAACTTATCGACACTGCGAAGAAGCTGGAGGGCTTGGTGCGCGGGTCGGGGGTTCATGCGTCGGCGGTGGTGATTGCGCCGCGGCCGCTGACAGAGCTGGTGCCGCTGGCCAAGACGAAGAACGACGAAATTGTAACTGCCTACGATATGAAGGCCGTCGAGAAGATGGGCCTGCTGAAGATGGACTTTCTGGGCCTGACTACGCTGACGGTGATTGACGATTGCCTCAAGCTCATCGAAAAGAACCGCGGCGAAAAGGTAGATATAGAGGCGATTCCGCTGGACGATGCGGAAACCTATAAGAAGGTATTTCACTCGGCGCTGACTTCGGGAGTGTTTCAGTTTGAATCAAGCGGAATGCGCGACGTGCTGCGGCGCTACAGGCCGGATTCGGTGGAAGATCTAACGGCGCTGAATGCGCTCTATAGGCCGGGGCCGATTCAGGGCGGAATGATTGACGACTTCATCGAGCGCAAGTTAGGGCGGCGCAAGGTGGAGTACGCGCTGCCGGAGTTAGAAGGAATTTTGAAAGAAACCCTGGGAGTTATCGTCTACCAGGAACAGGTAATGCAGATTTCAAACAAGCTGGCGAGTTACTCGCTGGGCGAGGCCGACTTACTGCGGCGTTCAATGGGGAAAAAGAACGCCGAGGCCATGGCCGAGCAGCGCACACGCTTTATGGAAGGCGCCGCGGCTGCGGGTCATCCGAAAGCGACAGCGGGCGAAATCTTCGACATGATGGAGAAGTTTGCCGGGTATGGATTCAATAAGTCGCACTCGGCGGCTTATGCGCTGCTGGCTTACCAGACGGCTTACTTGAAAACGCATTACCCGGTGGAGTTCATGGCTGCTCTGCTGACCTCGGAGACATCCAAGCCGGAGAACGTGGTGAAGTATATCGGCGAGTGCCGCGAGATGGGTATCCGCGTTGAGCCGCCGGACGTGCAGGTTTCCGGCAGCCAGTTTACGCCGTATGTTGCCGAGAATAGCCAGGCGATACGATTCGGCCTGGCAGCGGTAAAGAATGTGGGTGGCAATGCGATCGAGTCGATTCTGAAGGCGCGCGAGGAAGTTGGCGGACGCTTCAAGAGTATCTGGGGATTTTGCGAGAAGGTTGATCTTCGCGTGATGAACAAGCGCGTGCTCGAGTCGCTGATCAAGGCCGGAGCGCTGGACTCGATGGGCAAACGCGGGCCGCTGATGGCAGCCGTTGATAAGGCGATGGAGCGCGCGCAGAAGGCACAGAGGGACGAGGCGCAGGGGCAGAGCGGGCTTTTTGGTCTCTTCGATGAGGGGCCCCGGGCGGGCCGGGACAGCAGCGAAGATTTGCCCAACGTGGCCGATTGGGAAGAGGGCGAGCGGCTGGCCAATGAGAAAGATGTGCTGGGATTTTTTGTCTCAGGGCATCCGCTGGATAAGTACGCGGAGAAACTGCGCAATCTGGCGGGCGTGATTTCCGCAGCCGATGCGCTGGAGCGCAAGCCGCCGGAGAGACGCTGGGGCACGCAGGCGGACCCGGCAGACGAGATTCAAGTGGCGGGAATGATTCTCGGGTTGCGCGTGCAAAAGAGCAAGCGGGATCAGAAACTGTATGCGCAGGCTGCGCTGGAAGATGCTACGGGCAAGATCGACCTGATCTGTTTTTCACGGGATTATGAAAGGCTCTCAGGGCAGTTGAAGATGGAAGCTCCGGTGCTGGTGCGCGGCGTGCTGATGGGCGATGAGGATGCTGCGCCGAAGATTTCTGTCAGCTCGATTGTGGCGCTCGAAGAGGTGCAGGTGAAGCTGCCGTCAGGGGTGCGGATTCGTATCAATTTGGATCGCGCGACGGAGGAGATGCTGACCGAATTGAAAAGCGCGGCGGATGCGGCGCCGGGGCCGGGCAAGGTGATGCTGCACCTGGAAAAGAAGGGTGAGTATGCAGCGATTCTGGAGCCGGAAAATATGGGTGTGGCGGCGGATAAGGGATGGGTCGAACGCGTGGAGGAGTTAGTCGGCAAAGGAACAGTGCAAATGGTGGGATGAGCTAGGCCGCTAGAGAATGCAGCAGCGCGCGGAAACGCTCGCCAAAGCTCGGCACTTCGGGGCACTCGAAATAGACCTGCCTGTTGAGCGCCATGAGTACCTGCACAGCCTCCAACTGCTCACTCTGCGACGAGAACGCGAGGCCTTCGCGCTCGAATTCATCTGTAAGATATTCGATGGCGTGGCCCAGGCGCTCGAGCGCGCGCCCTGCCTGCGGGGTGATGCGCCGGCGTCGGTTGGAGCGCACACCGGCGGTGGAGGTAGATGCGGGAATTGAGAAACCGGTGGTCATGCTGGCTGCCATGGCTTTTATCCTTTCTCTCTTCTTCGGCATTGCGTAGAAATCTTTCAGATTACGAAAGTACCGTTTTCCCGCTAGAGAACAGTAGGTGACTGCGTTCCAATTGCGGAAGCGCAACGATATTGGATTGGAGATTGAGTGTTGGGCAAACCACGCGAAGCCGTCTCGCGAAGAAGATCCCCTTCGCGGTCGAAGAAGGCTTTGGCAAAGCTCGACGAAGCGTTAACGCGCGGTTGGCAAATTCACTGGGCGCGAAGATAACCGGAGGGCTCGACTTCGCGATCCGGGCACAGCTGGTATCGCGACCGCGTAATCTGGTAATTTCACCAGACAAGTGCGGGTGTACACGCCCGCACGACAGCCGGTCTGGAGACCAGCGCTACACTCCAGTCGCCACCTGCTCCTACTTGCCGGCCCCGCCGCCATTCACTCCCAGTACCTTGAGCCTCGCGTGCGCCAGCGTGTAGCTTGATGTAGGAACGGCCAGAATCTCCTTGGGCTTTTCCAGCTTGCGATAGTCGGCAATGGCGATCTCGCGCTCGCCGTACTGCTCGGCGATGCGCCCCAAAGCGTACCAGTAATCGTCGTTGGGTTCGTCCAGGTTTAGGTCGTCCATGCTGCGCAGCAGTAGGTCGTGCGCCTCTTTGGTCTTGCCGGATTCGGCATACAGGCAGGCCAGCGTGTGCAGAATATGCGGATTGTCCTTGGACATCTGAGTGGATTTGATGGCCATAGCGATATCGCTCGCCGCGACTTTTTGTGTAAAGAGCGCGAACCAAGCGCTGCTGTTCAAAATTTCCGCATTCTCCTTGCCCTGGTCCACCAGCTTTTGCGCCCATCCCCGAGCAGCCGCAAAGTTGCCGCGATTTGCTTCAATCTGCATCTTCATCAGCAGCGCATCCTGGTCGCCATCCAGCAGTTTCAACCGCTCATCGGCCAGAGCGATGGCCTCGCCATTCCTGCCCAGCCCCATGAGCGCTTCCACATTCAACAGGAAGGCCCGCCTGGATTCCGGCTCTTGCTTGAGCAGTGCCGAAGAGACCTCCTCGAGCTTCGTGAAATTATCCTGCGCTGCGTAGCCTTCCGCAAGAGCAAGCAGAATGTTGGTTCGTTCGCGCTCCCCGGCAGCGTCTTTGCGCGCTTCTTCCAGCAGCCCCACGCCCTCAGCGGCGGTGGGCTTGGTGCTCACAAGAATCGATGCGGCGGCCAGCTTCATCTTGCGCGCATCGGCGGCCTGCCCCTTGATCCAGAAGCGAGGAAAGATCGGCCCTCCCAGGGGATCGTCGCCGCCCTCCAGATGCAGGTCCTCGCGCAGCCAATCGAGCAGTGTTTTTGCGCCCGCAAGGTCGCCGGCACGGATGCGGTCCAGCATCTCCAGCGCAATCGAATTGGGCTTGTCATCTGTGTCCAGCAGCTTGTATTGCCCGTCTTCCTTGACGACAAAAAACGTGAGATTCATGCCTCCGGGAATCTGCACCTTCACGCGGTAGCCGGTGGCATCGTTGCCTTCGATTTTGGGATCGACCTGCTGCAACCTGATGTCGATTTCCACGTCTTGCGATTCGTCCTCACGAGCCAACCAGCTATTCATCTTTTTGCCGGACGCAAGCGCCTGTTTCATTTCCTCGGCGTCTTCATTCTTCATCACCGCGCGCGCGTTCCGGCTGGAGACAGCCTCCATTTCGGCCTGAGTCAGGTCACGAGACATGGTGAGCAGATAGGCGCGCTTCACCAGGTCGGCAGGCGTATTGGCGAAGTGCATATCCTCGTGGTGTTGCGCTCCGCGCAACATGGACGCCAGTCCCATTGTCTGAGCCGCGTTGTCTCCGGCTGCGCCCGCTTCCAGGAAATCGGCAGCCAATGGATATTGGCGCATTCTCATCAGCATTTCGCCAGCGGTGCGCGCAGTGCCTTTGAAGGACGCGTCGTCTGTGGAGCGTTTGTTGGCCTCGGCCAGCCCGGCTTTGCTTCCGTGCAGAATGGCCTCGCTGGCCGCTATCAACGCGATGGGTTGAGGATTCAACGCCTGCGCGGCCTTGATGGCTCCGTCCGGTTCGCCTCCGTAAAAAAGAGCAAAGGCCAGGTTGTTGGTCAGGCCCAGCTGGACCAGCTTGTCCTGGCCCAATTTCTGGTACTCGGCAACGGCCTCCTTCATCTTCGCCTGGCCGCTGTAGCGTCGTCCCACCGGGTCGTGCTCCAGCATGATCGCTAGGTTGGCCTGCGCGGTATGGTCATCTGTGTCCAGCCGCACCGCGGCGCGATAGGCCTCGGCCGCGCCCGTCCAATCGCTGCCAGCGCGCATATCCCGGCCCACCAGATCGTGCTTCAGGATATCCGCCAGCGTTCTCTCGGCCAGCGCGGAATTGGGGTCCAGCTTTACCGCCTGACGAGCTTCGGCGCGCGCTGCCTCGCCCATCCCCGCTTCCAACAGCACTTTGGCCACCTGCAAGTGGTGAACAGCATCGTTGGGGTACTGCGTGACCAGGCTGCGATAAGCGGCCAGCGCCTCACCAACCTTGCCTTCATGCAGAAGCACGGCGCCCCGAGGCTCAAAGTTGACAAAAATCGCTGTCCCCGCGATGAACTCCGCCACCTTGTTGCGCAGCTCCGTTGCCTCCGCCACGGTGTAGCGCCGCTTGACGGAATCAAACGTGAAATGCGCGGCCACCACGCCGTCTTTCTCCGTGGAAAACTTCTCGGTCAGCAGCGCGGGACCAGCCTGAATCGTCGCGTCCGGGGGCAGTTCTTTGGGCACAAACCCAGCCGGCGGCACAATCCTGTAGCTCCACTCGGCGCTGAAAGGCTCATTCAATTCCCAGTCCGCCGTGCGCGGCTTCTTGGGCTTGTCCCTGTCGTCTTTCTTTTTGTCCTCAGCGTCGTCCTTGCGCTTCAGATCTTCAGGCAGGCGCTGGAATAGCCCGTCCAGGCGAATTGCCGCTACCGCGCTATCCAGGTCTGTATAGCCACGCTTGGCCTTTTCGCCCACCAGCTTCAGTTCAAATTGCCGTGAGAGATCGGCCGGATCGGTGCGCTCCACGCTGCCCACTTTTTCGGCAATATATTGCCCCTTCACATATCCGGTGAGGCCGTCCCTGGTCTCCTTGTCGGGCTTGTCCGCATAGAAGAAGCGGTATTGCGACTCGAAGACGCCCGTGGGCTGCGTTCGTTCCGTCACCGTCGCCGGACCGTTCTCGCCGAGCGCCAACTCGCGAAACTCCAGCAGAACGTTATCCCGCGAGGCAGATTCCGGAGTCTTCACCAGTGAGGTCGTCTCCGGGCGGGCAATCAGCGCCAGCCTGCCCTGATCGCCGGCGGGCAACTGACCCAGCCGCGCATAGCGGTCCGTGGCGTCGATCCATAGTGCCGGGCTGTCGGGTACATACACAATAGCGTGATCGAAGAGGCCCATCCCCGGAAGTTCAGCGGGCACATCCATCCGCGAACCGGCGTTGAGCAGCGCCACATACGCCGGAACGCCGGCAGCCCGCAGCATTGTCACCAGCAGCGTGGCTTTGTCCTTGCAGTCGCCATACTTCTTGTTAAGCGTGTCGGCGGGGTCGTGGGGCATAATCGCCGCTTCGCCGAATTCGATGCCCGTATAGCGAACCTCGCGGTCCAGGTAGTCCAGAATCGCGCTTTCCCTTTCCGCGCGCCCTTTCTTGCCGGCAATCAACTGGTCCACGATGGATTGCACGGGAGCCGCATTGGCACGGCTATCGACGATCTTCGAGTACTCGGCAGCCATCCCTTGCCACGATGGTCCAGTGGAAAAAGCGATCTCCGGATAAGTGGCCACATCCGGCGGAAGATTCGGCTCCTGAGGGTCAATCCCTTCCAAACGCCCCAGTTCGTAGGTGAACGTAACCCGCCCGTTTGCCTCGGCGCGCGCGGGTTTCAAGTCCTGTAGCAGCAAAGTGCCGGTGCGCAACGCCAGCGAAGCCGGCGCATCGAAAACCGCTCGGCTGTGCTCCACCGGAACCCGCTCCTGACCAAAGACGATTCGCCCCACATGCCCCGGAGCAAAGAGCGGCTCTGTCTCGCGCTGGGTATACTCTGCCTCGACGACCACTCCGGGAGCAATCGCCGGAAAAGGCGCGCGCAGCCTCTTGCCGTCGCTGTACGACTTATAATCGCCTCCACGTGCCGGCGCCTCGGTGATGGTATACGGGTCCAGCTCATGTACAGAAAAGTCCGGCATAATCACTCTTGCCCGAATCGACGGCCGCGCCTCATGCCATGGCTCCCAGCCCACCGAGAGAAAATCCCACCCCTCTGCGCCTTTTTGTGTGAGCACTTTGTAGATAACGTGCGAAACGTGCTGGATGCGTCCCGATTCGTCGAAAGAATAGCTCTCTTCATCGACGAGTATGGTCACATTCGCGCCTTCCGGCGCGTTCACCGCCGACGCCGCTTCATACAGGGCCTGTGGCGCAACGGAAAAATGAGGCGATCTCCACGCCTCAGCGGCTTGCTGGGCAAAGCAAAACTGCGCGAAAGTCAGTGAACATACGGCGCAAAACAGCATCACAAGGCTGGAACGGGAACGTAAAGACACAAGATCACCTGCATGTGCGAGATGGAGTCCAAGTTAAATGAAGCGGCCCGGATAAGCAAGGCGCCGAAAAACCAGACGGCGGATGAGCGCCAGTGAAGGGCAATTCACCGTTTTCGCCAAAGACCCATGATGGAATATTGGATTTTGCGCGACTATACTTAACGAGTGTAAAGCAATATACAAAGGAGGCATGGATTGTCCGATTCGGCCAAGGAAAAACTGCTGGATGCGGTGGGCTGGAAGATGCTCATCGAACTCCAAAAGGACGCCCGCATCTCTTTTGCCGAGCTGGGCCGCCGAGTAGGGCTCTCCACGCCTGCCGCCGCGCAGCGCGTCCGCCGCATGGAAGAAGAGGGCATTATCCGCGCCTATCGCGCAGACATCAGTCCGCTGCAGGTGGGTTTGCCCATCACGGCCTTCATTCGCATGAGCATTGTGGGCGACGTGCTGCCCAGGCTGACCGCCCAGATCCGCTCCATGACTGAGGTCGTCGAATGCCACCGCGGGACCGGAGCCGACTCGTTCATCATGAAGGTAAATGTCATCTCGGTCGAACATTTGAACCACGTCATCGACTCCCTGACGCCCTTCGGAACCACATCTACATCGCTGGTGCTGGGATCAATTGTCGAGAGAAATCTTCTGGGGCCGGAGAATCTCATTTGGCCGGGCGCAAATAAAACCGAATCCTAGTTGCGAATCCCGGCCAACAGCCCTTCAATCTCCGCCTTTTCTGCGGAAGTGGACAGCAGCAGCGGAGCGCGGGCGCGGCCTCCGTAGTAGCCATTGAAATCGCAGGCGTACTTGACCCCCGCAATGCCCAACTCGCCTACGACGCGCTGATTGGGGCCGCTGATGCGCTTCTGCTTCTCTTCGGCCAGTTTGCGGTCGTGGTCCTTCCACGCGAGATAAACTTCCTGGCAGGCCTGCGGAGCGAACGCGGCCATGCCCAGTATGCCTCCAGACGCGCCCGCTTCGAGCGACTCAAGCAGATTTGAAGCTGCGCCGGTGAGCACCTGAAATCCCACTTCTTTGGTTCGCGTCTTGATTTGTGCAGCCGCAGCGACAGCCACGCCGCCGCCCTGGCCGCCGATGGAGACAAGCGCCTCTCCGGTGCCGGCTTTAGGCGTCAACATGCGTCCGGTCACAGCCTCAAAAATAGGCGTCACCGTCGCTGTTCGCCGGGGCGCACCAACGGTTGCCGCGACCAGAGCGCGAATCCGCTCCAGATTGCCCGAGGAATCCTTGATGCCGATGATGTTGGGGTGCTGCGCCAGTTCGGCTGCCACTTCGATGGGAATGTTGTACGGAACGAAGCGGGGAATGTTGTAGAGCACCACGGGCAGTGGCGAGCGGTCAGCCACGCTGCGGAAGTAGTTCAGGACGGCTGCCGGCGACATCTGGCTCGCAAAGTAGGTGGACGTGCGCACCAGAACGGCATCGTAGCGGAATTCGGCCGCGGCCTCCGCCAGCGCAACTGTGGCCTTTACGCTCTCGCGTCCCACGCCGGCGATGAGTACCTTGTCCGGCGCCGCGGCCTCGGCGGCTACGCGCAGCACCTCGCGGGTCTCGGCGTCGTCAAGGTACGGAGCTTCGCCCGTGGAGCCCAAAAGCAGCATTCCGGAAAGCAAACTGCGGGAGTAGCGGGCCATGTTGGCTTCGATTTTTCGATAGTAGACGCGTTCGTCAGGATAAAACGGCGTGGGAACAGCGGCAAAGATGCCTTCTAGCAACATACGTGTATTGTAGACAACCGGCTCGCCAATTCATGCCGGCTTTGCGGAAAAACGCAGCACATGCGATCAGAAAGGAATCAAACCAGAGCTGCCTTGGCCTCTTCAATCTGCTTGACGTGCCGCAGTGAATGAACGGCAATCGACAGAAGCATCTCATGGCAATTCACTGTGCCCATGATCGGATGCGACGTAATCCTGGAGCGGAGGTCTTCTCTGTTCTCCCGAACGAATTGCATGGTTCGCTCCCGATTGGCCATGAACCGCTCGACCGCTTCCGGTAGCGTGGCAAATCGCCCGCTCGGGAAGCCCTCCGCAGGCGATTCCATGCGCCTGGAGCGGTCCAATCCGCGGACGGGGATGGCAGCTTCGCGCCGCTCGTTGATGAGCGGCGCATCGACGCGCTCTGACGAAATGATCTGGCCAAAGAGATAATCCTCGGAGATGACAATATGCTCGACACACCCGAGGATGGACCAGCTTCCCGGAGCGGGAGCGCGTGCAGCCATCTCCTCTGTCACGCCCTGCAAAGCCTCATGCAGCGCCGCCGGCCCTTGCTCCAGAGACGCCAGGATTTGTTGTCTCTCCTGCTCAGTCATGCGAAAGCCCTCCGGTGCCCGTTTCCCGAGACCAGCGCATTACGCGCCGGTTTTCGCGTGCAACTGCTGCAGTGCGTAGACCGTCGTCTGGCGGCTTTGCATGGCATGGATGCCTTCCACTGCGGCCTGCGCGGCGGCGATAGTGGTGATGGAAGGAATTCGCGCCAGCACCGCGGCCCGGCGAATCGCCTTCTCATCAAAGAAAGTATCCTGGCCACGCGGAGTGTTGACGAGGAGTTGAATGCGGTCGCCCTTGATCAGGTCCACGATGTTGGGCCGGCCCTCCTTGACCTTGAAGACCCGCTGCACAATGATGCCGGCCTTTTCCAGCACATTGGCCGTGCCCTCGGTAGCCACAATCTTGAAGCCCAGATCAACGTAGCGGCGCACCAAGTCGACAACCGCGGGCTTGTCGGGATCGTTGACGCTGAAAAAGACTGTGCCGCTGGTGGGCAACACCTGCCCAGCCGCAAGCTGCGCCTTGGCAAACGCCTCGCCAAAGGTTGCAGCCACGCCCATCACCTCGCCGGTGGAGCGCATCTCCGGCCCTAGAACCGTATCCACACCGGCAAATTTGTTCCATGGAAAG
>Ga0224528_1000191_pt1 | contig 51452 bp, 42 predicted proteins | sample CBST25metaG_2_FD_179888 | JGI IMG/M metagenome (GOLD analysis project Ga0224528, IMG submission 179888) | Peat soil microbial communities from Stordalen Mire, Sweden - C.B.S.T25 | ecosystem: Environmental > Terrestrial > Soil > Wetlands > Peat | place: Sweden: Norrbotten County, Stordalen Mire...
AGTCCTGCGCTCAAAACCAAGTCCTGCATAAACAGAAACCGGCTCTCCATAAGAAAGAACGGTGCTCCGACACCGGAACACCGTTCTTTAACTTTATTCAAAGCCAGCGTTTCGTAACAGCCTGAAGTGTCGGGCCTTGCTCCACGCTGCCGCACCATTGCTGTGCTTTGCTCAGTCGCCACTCCAGCAAGATGATGGTTTCTCCGGTGTATTGTCTTGGTCCCCAGTAGTAGTAGTTTTGGTGGGCGCTGATTGATTTCGGGAGTCCATAGTGGGGGCCGAAGAAATCTATGGCTCCTGCGCCGCCGTAGTTGCCTGCGAGGATGGCGGTGTTTGTGCGCTGGTCGGGAGGCAGAGAGTTATAGACGTCGGCGACGGAAGCGACCATCTCGGGCCATCCAAACTGATCGGAAAAATACTGCGGGAGTCGTCCCTCCATGGTTGTTTCGGTGCGTGGGATTTTGATGCCAAGAGCTTCCATATAGGGAGTAATGCGGTCCGGCGCGAGGATCGGCAACACCATTGGGACGGCGAGCAATCCGAGGCAGAAAATCAGGAGGGGCATCGCAAAACGCAACCAACGAAATCCGGATCGCAAAGCGGCGAGGCGCTCCCAATACAGACTGCCTCCCGCGAACAGGATTGGGTAGATCGGCGCGAGGTAATAGTCCTTTGCCTTGAGGCCCATCATTAGCGCGAGGAAGGCAAAATAGGTGAGGCCCAAGGAACGGAGCATCGCTTTCTGTTTCGGATCGCCACGGCGGTCGAGAACCAGAAAGAAGAATCCGGGAATCCACACCAAGGCTGAGATGGGGCCGAGCATCAGGATTTGCTGTCCGACGAATGGGATCGGCGGCAGTTCGACGTTTTTGTGGGTGACGGCAACGTTGTGGAGATCTTCAAGCGTGGGGAAATGGTGTTGGTATTGCCACAGGAAATTGGGCATCGCGATGATTGTGGCAAGGGCTGCCCCGATCCAGAACCATTTGCTTGCGAGGATTCTTCGTTGTGAAGTGGCCAGCAGTCCCAGGATGAGCGCGACGATGAAAAATACCGTTGAGTGTTTGTTCTCCAGACCGAAGCCTAGAAGAACGCCACACCAGAGCAACAACTTTGGCTCATTGCGATTGATGGACCGGAGCAGAAAATAGATGCAGCCCATCCAGAACAGAGGCTCCAGCGGATTCATCGACAGCCGAGCGCTGTTTGCTAGCACTACGGGGCAAGTCAGAACCGTTACGCAACTCAGAAGGATTGCCCCGAGTTTGCCTCCCATCTCTTCGGTGATCAAGCCGGTCAAAGCTATTTCCGTGCCGAAAGCCAACGCCGGGAGCAATCGAATGGCATGCAGCGAATCGCCAATCCACATGCGGCTGGCGTGGGTCAGAAACGCAATCAGAGGAGCAAAATCGACGTATCCCCAGGCGAGATGGTCGCTGGCCGCTAGGTAGTAGAGCTCGTCGCGGAAGTATCCGTAGCGTCCATTGGTCGACACTTGCAGGACGACGCCCACGGCAGCCAGCAGGCAGAGAATCCTTCGCGCGATACGGTCGGTTTCTTTTGGCTCGACTTCCTTCCAAGCACTACTGGATTGCTCTTGCATGCGCTTACTCCGGGAGCAGATTATCGCATGAAGAAATGATGCAATTCGCATGGAAGTTCGCGCTTCGCGTTATTCTGGTGCCAGGCAGCTCTCAATGAAACTTCGCGCCGCGCTCTTTACCGTGCTTCTTCTCACGTGCTCGCTACGCGCGCAGCCGGCACCGGTTCATTCGCCGCCCACAACGGAGCATCGCACGCGTGTTGCACTGGCTCTTTCCGGCGGCGGAAGCCTCGGGTTGGCACACATTGGGGTGCTGCAATACTTCGAGGAACATCACATTCCGGTGGACGGAATCGCCGGAACCAGTATGGGCGGAATCGTGGGAGGCCTGTACGCAACGGGACACAGCCCCTCCCAGATTAAGGACTCGTTCGCCGAGGCAGGTTGGGACGAACTGCTGCGAGCGCAGCCACGCTATGAGGATTTATCCGTTCAGGCGCGGCAGGATCGCGTGCGCTATCCCGGCGATTACATCTTGCGACTGGGCCGCAACTTCTCGCTACCGGCGGGATTGAGTACGGCGGAACCTCTCGATTTGTTTCTGTCCGGGCAGGTCTTGGCCTACTCCACGGTGGAGGATTTCGCGCAACTTCCTACGCCATTTCGATGCGTTGCCACACAGCTTGAGACCGGAGAGCCGTTTGTACTTCGTCGCGGCAATCTTGCACGAGCCCTGCGGGCGACGATGTCTGTCCCCGGAATCTTCACACCCGTCGAGTGGGAGGGACACGTCCTCGTGGACGGCGGGCTGGTGGACAATCTGCCGACGGACGTTGCTCGCGATATGGGCGCGGATGTGGTGATCGCCGTGCATTTCAGTACCCCAATTCCCCCGGCGCGGCAACTACAGTCATTGCCGAATGTGCTGACTCAGGCGGTGTCCGTTGCGGTATCGGTGACAGAGCGCGAGAATCTGCGGAATGCCGATTTGGTGCTGGCTCCATCGCTGGTTGGGATCGGCGGTACGGACTTTTCTCACGCGGACGAACTCATCCAGCGCGGATATCAGGCAGCCGCTCAGAAAGAGCGTTTCCTTGCGACGCTGGCGCTGAATGATTCCGAGTGGGCGGTGTATCAGGCCGAACGCCGCAGCCGAATGAAGCAATTGCCTCCTCCCGCCACGAGGCTAGTGGCGCGTTCCGTGGACTCTGAACTGGAGCGTCATGCAAAAGCGTCGCTCGACCGCAGCGGCGCTCCTTTATCGCTTCCGCAAGTCGAGCATGAGTTGTCCACAGCGGTTACTTCGGCGGCATTGCCGGGAGCGTTTTACAGACTATCGTCTTCGCAGCCGAGTACGCTCGTTGCGGATATTGACCCTCGGCTTGGAAGCCAGACTGTTATTCGTCCTACGCTGGAACTCTCAGTGGCAAATGGCGAACCCACGCGTGGCGCTCTTCGCGGCTTCGCTACGGTGCTCCCGCAGGATGCGTTTCTAGCGCGCTACCGCGTGCAGTTTTCGATTGGTTACAGTCCGATGATTGCGGCTGAGTACGAACGCTCGATTGATGCGAGCCAGTGGTTCTGGTCTTCCTCGTTGAACCTCGAACGGCAGAACAGTGCGACTTACAACGGGAGCCAGCACTTCTCCCATTGGCAGGATACTTACTCTACAGGACTCGATCTCGGCTATGGATTGAGACAACGTTTCCGGTTACGTGCCGGACTCGCGGCGGGATACGAGCATCTCTCGGACAGTGAAGTGTTTGGGGCTCTTCCGGATGGCAACGGTGCTTATCTGGCTCCGCGTTTGCAGGTTGAATGGAACAGCCTCGATGAAGCAAACTTACCGACGCGAGGCGTTTTGTTCTCAGGGTCGATTGCTGCGCGATATCGCCGATGGGATGCGCGTACGGTTCCGCTGGGTCAAGCTTCCTTTGCGGATAACCTTCCGGTGTTTTCCGGAACGCTTACGGCATCGGCAAGTGCGGCTTCCAGTTTTGGAGTGGCGCTTAACTATTTCGATCTATTCCCACTCGGAGGTCCTGCGGATCTTCGGGCATTTCGCTATGAGCAGTTCCACGCGACGTCTTTTGCTCTGGGAGGGCTTGCCTATCGCAGAAGAGTTGGTGGACTGAAGCTCTTTGGCTTACGTCCGCAGATGGGTGCGTGGTATGAGGCTGCCGGGCTGACGCAACCTGCATCCGCGTGGCAGAACGCGCAGAGTGGTTCGCTGGGAATGTTGTTCAACTCCCCGCTTGGGGTGGTCACATTTGCAATCGGACGGACGAGCGACCACCAGACTCGCGCCTGGATCAACGTTGGTCGCCCCTGAACAATGTATCGGTCGGTGAGATTAGGAGGAGCTACGCCGGGCTGCGATCTACCTGCGGTGGATAGGGCGGCGCAGGTATGTTGGGCTGTTTCTCGCGACAACGCCACTCTGCTTTTGCCAGCACCAACAAGGTCGCAATCACGCCCGCGGTGGAATCCAATGCAACATCGTGCCAGTTCCCCGTGCGACTGGGAATGCTCATCTGATGCAGTTCATCGGCGGCAGCTACGAGGAAGGTACATAGTATGGCGAGTCCGGCCCATTCAGGCCTCCACCAGATGCGGCGTACTTGAATGCTTCCCTTTAAAGATCGAACACAGTCATGCTGCAACCAGTAGGCTCCGCGAAACAGTATCAGCCAGCAGAAACTGAGCAAGCCATAACCCATGGCGTGTCCTGATTTGCGCAAGGCAAAGTTCAGTAGTTCGAGTTTTTGTCCGCCGAGATGAATTCCAAGACCTAACAACACCTTGCCAAGAAAGTCGCTGGTGTGCCCGCCTGACATTAGATCGGTAGATTCCAATTTGATGAGTGTCAACATCACCAGCAGGGGAAGCCAGTAATGCCAAAAAAGTTCCCGTGAGTGCTTCAATCGTTTTCGCCTATCCTGCGGAACCGCTCCGCTAAGGTGTTCGCTTTTGCGCCAGAGCTTACGCAAGAAGAAGCAGGAGATGTGCTCCTGCTCCTTCCCAGTGCGATGCTTTCCTACTCGGCGCGATAGTTCGGAGCTTCGCGCGTAATCGTAACATCGTGAACGTGGCTTTCCTTCAATCCCGCACCGCTGATGCGGATGAAGTGTGCCTTCTGCTGCATCTCTTCAATCGAGCCACAGCCCACGTAACCCATGCCGCTGCGAAGTCCGCCAACGAGTTGGTGAACCATCATCGCGACCGTACCGCGGTAGGGGACACGTCCTTCGATGCCTTCGGGAACCAGCTTTGCCAGCCGATTTCCCTCTTCCGCGCCGGAATCCAGCCGTCCGTGCGAATCGGCCGGATCGTCGAGGCTTTGGAAGTAGCGTTCGCTTGAGCCCTGCGCCATCGCTCCTAGGGAACCCATGCCGCGATAAGCTTTGAAAGTGCGGCCTTGATAAAGGATCGTTTCGCCGGGACTCTCTTCGGTTCCCGCGAGCAGAGAGCCGACCATGACTACGCTGGCTCCTGCGGCTATTGCCTTTGAGATGTCACCGGAATACTTGACGCCACCGTCGGCAATGATCGGAACACCGGTATCGCGGGCGGCGCGTGATGCTTCCGCAATGGCTGTGATCTGAGGAACGCCCGCGCCGGTTACGATGCGCGTCGTACAAATCGAGCCCGGTCCAATGCCAACCTTTACGCCATCGGCTCCGCAGGAGATCAACTCCGCGGTGCCTTCGTACGTTGCCACGTTCCCGGCCAACAGATTCGAGTTCGGCAGTGCGTGCTTGATCGCCTTGATTGCGTCAAGAACGCGCGTGGAGTGTCCGTGTGCGCTATCAATAGCGAGCACGTCGCACTTCAGGCGGACCATCTCCTGAGCACGCTCCAGGAAGTCTCCAGTGGCCCCGATGGCGGCGCCCACGAGAAGGCGTCCCTGTGCGTCTTTGGCCGCTCCCGGATACTTCAACTTCTTTTGAATGTCCTTGACCGTGATCAACCCTTTGAGCTCGTAGTTGTCATCGACGACTAGCAGCTTTTCGACGCGGTGTTGATGGAGGATCAGTTCAGCCTGTTCCAGCGTGGTGCCTACCGGAACGGTGATCAGGTTTTCCTTGGTCATGACCTGCGAGATAGGAATGTCGGTGCGGGTTTCAAATCGAAGATCGCGATTGGTAAGGATGCCTACGAGCTTCTTGCCTTTTGTGACGGGAACACCGCTGATGCGGTAGCGTCTCATTAAATCCAGAGCGTCACTGATGTTGCGCTCCGGTTCAATCGTAATCGGGTCGACGATCATGCCGCTTTCAGAGCGCTTTACCTTGTCGATCTCGCCAGCTTGCTGCTCGATAGACAGATTCCGGTGCACGATTCCCAATCCGCCCTGCTGCGCGAGTGCAATCGCCATCCGCGATTCGGTCACGGTGTCCATGGCCGCGCTGATTATGGGGATGTTTAGGCGAAGACTGCGAGTTAACTGGACTTGGGTGTTGACTTCTGCCGGAACAACATCTGATCTTGCAGGCAACAACAACACATCATCAAAGGTCAGAGCCTCTGGAACCGGGAAATTAATCATTGGAATTGTCCAAAAGGTAGGTCATACATCATTGTATGAACTCCGCCCCGCCTCATGCAAACAGGAAGCCTAGCGATTGAGCCTGTTTTTGCCCATACCATCGTGGCAGGAACACTGTTATAGGACCCATAAAAACTTCCGATTTCCCATATCGTCCGGCGCGGAGCATGCTCATTACATTAAGTGCTTCACAGACGTTTCGTTGTCGGGGCCCTCAAAAGCCACCTCCAACCAAATATTCCTCCTTGGCCGGGATGCGATGACGATCGCTCATCCCCGGCCGATTTTTTTGCCCAGATTCTGTTACTCCGGTCTTCTATTGGGATTGCAACGCCACAACGCCATCTATCGATATCGATAGATGGCGTTGTGAGCAGTCCAGGGATTTGTTTCAGTCTTTGGCGTGCCGCGTGAGCCTTCCAAGAACGAATTCTTGAAGCAAGCTGCTGGCGACTCGTTGGCCAGTCGAAATAGCGAAATTTTGAAACACCAACCCTGCGCCTCGATTCGATGAAGGATAGTAAAGATTCGATATTGCGCTCGAACCCAGATCTCCACCGATACTCGAGTAGTTGGGTTGCAACCGGCCATTGTCTCCCTTGGCTATAAATGGATTAGAGACTGCATGGAGGATACGAGATTTGGTTGTACCTGTGCCTTGGTAAAAGTAACGCGGATCTTGGTGAAGAAGGGATGGCAGGATAGCGCCACCAATCATAACGTCTGTAACCCCGTCCGCGTAAACGGCACCGAAGCGCTGGCCGTAGCCCTTTGCTCCTTGGACATAGTTAGGAGTGTCTGCCGCTTGGTTGATTCCGGCAATGAAAGCTGCTCCGGCCAAACTGATTGGGTCGATCGAAACCTTCAATGCGAGTTTGAACTTTAGCTTTGTCGTGAGCGGTACGGGATGAGGGTCATAGACGACGTAAAAGTTGGGGAGAATGCCGAAAACTCGCTGTATCTCCTCCGCCTTGACCTGCTCCGTGGCGATCTCTTCAACGGAGTACCGGACAGTGATCGAGGTTTGCGCCTCTGCAACGCGGAGCTTTTCGCCAACTAGGATTTTGTATTGACCGGGAGTGAGAATCAACTCGGGAGAGGTCCAGCCTCCAAATCCCTCGGCGCTAAAGCTCACGTGGTAAGCGACCCCAGGTCTGAGGCCGTGGAACTCAAAATATCCATTGTCGTTGGCTCCGACTGTCTGGAAATCAGCGGGGAGCGGACCTTCGAGAACAACCTTGGCACCTGGTACCGTGTCGTCGTTCACATCGGTTACAGTGCCCATAATGTTTCCCGTCTGCTCGTTCGGCGCGTTGCTGTTCTCAGCCGCCAGAGGCGAGGCCAATGCGAATGCGATGGCTACTAGTGTCAGCAGCCAGCTAAAAGTGGTTTTCACGGATGCTCCGACTGCGTCGGTGCTAGGCCGACGGTAGATGTCGTTTACTTCAACTTCCATACTTATAAATATATCAGTCGATCTAAATATTTACGGAGCTGGAAGCTCTCTTTTCGAGACGTATGTCGTATTGCGGAATCTAAAATGATGAGTCGCCCGGAACGGCACGGAAATGACCGCTCATCCCGGACCAAGTGTTTTGCCATCAATCCGAGGAGGGTTGTGACTTTTTGGGGCGAGTGTTGAGGCTTACTTCACAGCAGGCGACATGTCGGCCAGCTTGTGCTTTTTGAAGATTTTGCCCTGAATGTCGGGCCAAAACTCCTGAAACAGTCCACCAATGCCACCGTATGCCGTAACCTGCAGTCCTCGTTCGAACGTGGTTCCTACTCCGCGATCACTCTTCGGGTAATATAGGTTTCCGAAAGCACAACCGATGAAGTTGCCGAAAACATTGGAGTAATTGGCGCGCGTCGTACCGTTGTCGCGGTGTGTGATTACGGTCGCGCTAACGGAATGTAGCAGTCTGCTGCGAAAAGTGCCTGAACCTTGGCGGAAATATCGTGGGTCGTCGTGCAGCAGCGAGGGAAGTGCGAAGTTTCCGAAAAATGCACCCAGGCTGTTGTCAGCGAATCCTGCACCATAGCGCTTGGCATAGCCTTCCATGCCCTGCCCGTATTCAGGAAACTCGTCTTCGGCCTGATTGAAGGCGGCGGAGAGTCCGGCAGAGACAAACTGAAATGGGTCATAGGTTTGGCGATAGAACAGTTGCCATTTTTCGTGAACGGTCAGCGCTCGTGCTTTGGACGGGTCATTCACTACATTGAACATAGGGGCGAGTCCGAGTACGCGCTGGTGACTTTCCTGGTCATCTTCCGCTCTCTTTTTCTCAGGAGCGGCGGGATTCTGAGGGTTCACGGTGGGTTTCGATTCGGTACTCGGGGGCGCCGGCGGGCCGATTTCCTGAACGTCGAAGGAGAGTCTAGCCATGTTGACCGTAGGCGGCACAGCCGCCTCGGAACTTTCCCAGCGCGAAGCAGGCGCATTCATCTCTTGCGCTTCCAGTGCGGAAGTCTGTGCAGTTGTTACCAGAATCAACAGCCAAATGGACAAGCTTTTCACTAATGGAGACTCCCTTGGCGGACCGGCGCAGATCCGATACGAGATGACGAACATTACTTGTGATGCCTCGGCCATATACAACTACTCTGTGTAGAGCTGAATCGTTTGGCACATTTGGACTATCGAATATTCGGAAACGACGAATAATGTAGCTTTAGGGGCGGCGGCGGGTTATCGGCGCGTGCTTCGTCTCCCGGTTGTGTTCCCGCCCATCGGGGCGCTATACTCTCAGGTGATAGCTGCGGAAGTGTTTCCGTCTGTGTTCTTGGGTCGAACCCGGACGAGAGCAGCTGCGAACTTTGCGGTTCGCGCTCCTGCTACATTCCCCTGTCCATTTGCGTCGTTTGGCGAAGGCAGGCAGCCGTCAGGCCTGTTGGGGGAGCCACGGTTCGTTGCAGCGTCAAAGAGTAGGCGGCCTGCGTGCCGCGGAGTTCTGATTCAAGTATGGCATTTGCGCTCGATAAAGCTCGTGAGATCGCCGAAAGAGTTGCTCAGTCCAGTGGTTTGATTCTCTGGGACATCGAGCTAAAGGGGAGCGGTGCAAACCGCACTCTGCGCATCTATATTGATAAACAACCTGAGGGTGTGACCCACGAAGACTGCTCGGCATATAGCCGTGAGGTTTCGACTATTTTCGATGTTGAGGACGCAATTCCCGGCACGGCCTATCTGTTGGAGATTTCATCTCCGGGATTGGACCGCAAGCTGTTCAAGCCTGAGCATTTTACGCAGTTTTCAGGCAGTCTTGTGAAGTTCAGTACCCGCGATCTGGTGAATGGTAATCGCCATTTCGAGGGTCGCCTCGTTAGCTTTTCCGAGGGCCAACTTACGGTCGATTTGGACCAGGTAGGTAGCCGCAAAAAGGCCAAAACCCAGGGAGCAGGCGTGGTTGTCGTACCTTTCTCGAACGTCGAGAAGGCCAGCCTGGTACCCGAGTTCTAGATTCATCAAGCTCAGTTCAGCGCGGCGGTGCCGCGTGCAACATCCAACAGGTTGGTCCGGCTTCGAGTAGGAGCAGGCAAGAATCCAAAGCGGGGCGCGGCCCCGCATACGCTAAGGTGGCAGGGAATATGGCAAGTGAACTTTATAACGTGATCGACGCGTTGAGCCGCGAGAAAGGGATTAATCCCGAGATCGTCGTCTCTGCCGTTGAAGACGCCATCGTCGTCGCCACGCGCAAGTTCTACAAGACGCAGGAGAGCCTGCGCGCCGTCCTCGATCGCGAAACCGGCGCAATTCACGCTTACTCCGTAAAGGAGATCCTCCCCAGCGAGGACGATATCGAGGATCCGCAGATACAGATCTCTCTCGAAGAGGCGCTCAAAATCAGCGAAGACGCTGTGGTTGGCGGCGAACTGCTGCAGGAGAAATCCATTGAAGGACTGGGCCGCATTGCAGCTCAGTTGGCCAAGCAGGTCATCTTCCAGAAGGTAAGGGAAGCCGAACGCGATACGGTCTTCAACGAATATCACGGACGTGTAAACGAAGTCGTCAATGCGACGGTTAAGCGCATTGAAGGCCCCGATTACATCTTTGATCTCGGAAAGGCCGAGGCTCGGATGCCCCGCAAGGAGCAATCGAAGCTTGAGTCTTTTGCGGTCGGCGAACGGGTTCGCGTTGTAATCACCCGTGTCGAAAAGGCCACGAAAGGTCCTGGCGTGATCGTTTCGCGCTCCGCTCCGGAATTGGTTTCGAACCTCTTCCAGACCGAAGTGCCTGAGATTTACGACAACACGGTCGTGATTCGCGCCATTGCGCGTGAAGCTGGCGAGCGCACCAAGATCGCGGTAATGTCGCGCGATAAGGATGTGGACGCTGTCGGTGCCTGTGTTGGAATGAAGGGCATGCGCGTGCAGTCGATCATTCGCGAGCTGCGCGGCGAAAAAATCGACATCATCGAGTATCACGAGGATGCAGTGGGCTTTGCTGAGAAAGCTCTGCAGCCTGCCAAGGTCTCTCGTGTCTCGATCGTGGATAGCCACGATAAGCATCTGGAAGTGATTGTCGATGACACCCAGCTCTCGCTTGCAATCGGCAAGAAGGGCCAGAACGTCCGACTCGCCGCCAAGCTTCTGGGTTGGAAGATCGACATCAAGAGCGAAGAGGAGAAGCGTCAGGAAGTCGAACAGCAGATGAACTCGCTGGTCGGTAACTCCGCTACCTCCCTGGAAAACATTGCTGGAGAACTCGGCGATCCGGTCTTGGAGAAACTGACCGACGCAGGTATCACAAGCGTAGAGTCGCTGGCCGACATGACCCCCGAAGAACTGGAGGCCATCCCCGGCATTGATCCGGAGACAATCGAAAAAATCTCGATTGCGGTCAACAATTACTTCTCCCGGTTGGAGTCTGCGGAACCGGCGGCCTCCGATTCCGCTGAGCCAGTAGTAGCCTTCGAGCCGGTTGATGCTGAATTTCCGTCTGACCCTTTGCTCGGCGCTGAACCAGAGTTGAACGCAGAAACCGCTGTCTCGGATGAGAATCCGAAGTTGGAAACCAACGAACCAGTAGAGTCCGGCGCGGTTGTCGGTAGTGAAATCGAAGACGATAAGGTCGCGGGTGCGGACGAGATTCACACCCATAGCGAGCATCCGGGCGAGCAGGACGTCGACCCGGCACACAAGTAACGCTTGGTGGCGTGGCCTAGCGGCCACGCCCGCACCAGCTTCTCTTTCGGAAGCCAGTTTCTGGGCCCGCCTCGGCGAATGCCCAGGCAAACGTAGCATGGATGTCTTCGGTTGAAGACCTCTCCAGTAAAGCAATACCGCGCTCAGGCGCAGCCACACCGATCAGGGCAGGTGGAGTCGGTTCAGGCATAAGGAAACGAACGGCGGATGAAGATTCGAATTAACGATCTGGCTCGCGAGCTGGAAGTAAAAAGCAAACAGATCCTCGACGTGCTTATCAAGGTCGGCGTTACGGAGAAGAAGACCCACTCCAGTTCCGTTGAAGTCGATGAAGCCGAAAAGGTGCGCAAGTATTTCCATGAGATCAGCGGTGCGCACAGTCGTCACCGTAATGGCGGCGAAGAGTTCCGCCCCAAGATCGATCTCTCCAAGATCTCCAAGCCCGGTGATGCCCTCAAGGCTATTCTGGCGCGTAAAGATCCGCCGGTGGAACCGGTCGCGCCCGTTCCGCCAACGCCGCCCGCACCGCCCAGAGCTATTGTCAACAAGCCAGCTGCGCCCAAGCCTCCGGCTCCTGTGATTCCTGAGCGTGTCCCGCGTCTTGTGACGCCAGAGTCTGTTGCTCTGCGCTCGCAGGTTTCGACCGTCGAACTGCCCAAGGCTCCTGCTGTTGTTGTCCCGCCTCCGCCCGCGCCTCCGGTTGGGGCTGCAGCAGTTCCGCCCGCTGCGCCTCCTGCTGCTGCCATTCCGTCTGCGCCCGTTGTGGAGCCTAAGGCTACGCCCGCGCCTCCGGCAGAGGCTGCCGCTCAGATCGCGAATGCTCCGGTCGCTCCTGTCAGCGCTCCGCAGGAATCTTCCCCTGCCGCTGCTCCAGTTGCGCCGCCAGTTGCTGCCGCACCGCCGACTGCTTCACCGTCGACCACTGCACCGCACGCAGGTGGTCCCGGTAAGTCTGGTCAGAGGCCGCCGCAATCAGGTTCTTCGCGGCCGCCGCTTGGTCAACCTGCCGCTCCTCCAGCTCGTCGCATGATTGTGCCGCAGACGGGACCGCGTCCGGTTTATACCGCGCCGCCGCCGCCGCCGCCTCGTCCGCCGCAACCGCCCTCGATTATGGGCAATCGGACGGGTCTGCCGGTTCGTGGACAGCCGATTTTCCAGCGTCCGCGTCCGGGACAATCATCTGGTCCGATGGGTGCTCCGGGTGCTCCCGGCTCGCGTCCGCCGATGCGTCCTGGTGAGCGTCGTCCCATGCATCCTACTCGCACCGCTCCCACTCCGGGCGGGCGTCCTCCCATGGGTGGACGTCCCGGTATGGGGACGCGTCCTGGTGGTCCGCCCCGTCCGGGTGGGCTGTTGGGTGCTGCCGCCGGTGCTCCGCCTCCGGGAACTGCTCCTCGTCCGGGTGCCCGCGTGGGCGCTCCTGCCCGCCGTCCTGGCCAGCGTTATCAGGGACCTCGCGGCAAGCAGGAAGGACCGATGAAGGGTTTCACGCCGCCACCCCGGCTTTCGCTCAGCAATGAGCCAATGCCGATCACGCGTGCGATCACGATCTCGGAAGGTGTCAGCGTAAAGGATCTTGCCGAAAAGCTCGATATTCGTGCGAAGGACCTTATCGCGCGCTTACTGGCTCGCGGTGTTTTCGCAACGATCAACCAGACCCTGAGCGAAGACTTAGCCCGCGATATGGCGCGCCACTTCGGAGCCGAGAGTTCGGTTATCAGCTTTGAAGATCAGATTCAGCAGGACTACGATGCTCAGGCTATCGAGCAGGAGAACGAGGCGGTATTCAACACCGTCACACGTCCTCCCGTGGTCACCATCATGGGTCACGTCGATCACGGTAAAACCAGTCTGCTCGACGCGATTCGCTCCACGAGCGTAGCCGAAGGCGAAGCTGGCGGTATCACTCAGCACATCGGTGCCTACAAGGTGAAGATTACGGACACGAACTCGCCCGCATTCGGACGCGAGATTGTGTTCCTCGACACCCCAGGTCACGAAGCTTTCACCCGCATGCGTGCTCGCGGCGCCAAGGTCACGGACATCGTGATTCTGGTGGTCGCTGCCGACGACGGTGTGATGCCGCAGACCATTGAAGCCATCGATCATGCGAAGGCTGCCAAGGTTCCGCTCATCATCGCTGTCAACAAGATTGATAAGCCCGACGCGCAGCCTGATCGCGTGAAGAAACAACTCGCTGACCGTGGTCTCCTCCCTGAAGATTGGGGCGGCGACACGATTTACGTGGACGTTTCGGCGAAGAAACATACCAATCTCAACCAGCTTATGGAGATGATCTGCCTGGTTGCGGACATGAAGGAGCTCAAGGCAACGCCCGAGCGCCTCGCATCCGGTACCGTGCTGGAAGCCAAACTCGATCGCGGACGCGGCCCTGTTGCCACTGTCCTGATCGATAACGGAACCCTGCACGCCGGTGAAAACTTTGTCGTCGGCAACATCTTCGGCAAGGTCCGCGCCATGTTCGATGATCGTGGCCGCTCGCTCGAAGAGGCTGGTCCTTCCACTCCGGTTGAAATTCTCGGACTCGAAGGTCTTCCCCAGGCTGGCGATCAGTTCGTTGTGGTTGCCGAGCGTGAAAAGGCCCGCGAAATCGCAGATTACCGCGAAGCAAAAGCCCGCGAAGCCGTTCTCGCCAAGACCGCGCGTGTGTCGCTTGAAGGACTCGCACAGTCGATCAAGAATGAAGGCACCAAGCAACTCGACATCATCCTCAAGGGCGATGTTCAGGGCTCGGTGGAAGTCATCAACGATCTGCTTACGAAGCTCTCTGGCGATCAGGTACGCATTAAGGTTCTTCGTTACTCGGTCGGAGCAATTACCGAGAGCGACGTTCTGTTGGCTGCCGCTTCCAACGCCATCATCATCGGTTTCAACGTCCGCCCTGAGCGCAAAGCGCAGGAGATGGCCGAGCAGGAGAAGGTTGATATCCGTCTCCACTCGATCATCTATGAGCTACAGGACGAGATGAAGAAGGCGATGACCGGACTACTCGATCCGACCATCAAGGAAACCTACATGGGCCGCGCCGAAGTGCGCGACACGTTCCGTATCCCGAAGGTCGGAACCATTGCTGGTTGCCAGGTTCTCGACGGTATCATCAAGCGTGACTCCGACGTACGTTTGCTCCGTGACAATGTTCTGGTCTACACGGGCAAGGTTTCGTCGCTCAAGCGCTTCAAGGATGATGCCAGCGAGGTCCGCAACGGTATGGAGTGCGGTATCGGCATTCACAACTACAACGATCTCAGGAAGGGCGACGTCATCGAAGCCTTCCTTACTGAGAAGGTTGCGACGCAACTGATTTAGTTTCTGGAGTGCCAGCGAGACCACGAGTTTCGCTGGCATTCCCGCCTTTGCCAAACAGGTGCCAGGTCCCGAATGCTAAGTTTTTCGGGATTTTTTTGGTCCGCGCAACGGACGATTCTGCTTTTGTGACAGTGGGACGTTCTCGTCGGCGGTGATGACAAAGCTGTGTAGTCATGGCTCGTGAGAGAGCCTTCGGTTTAGGCGGATTTTTCCGTTGAGGCCGTTTCGTTTCCCCAGACATTGCCTCGCGTGTTTGCGATGTCTCGAACCCGATTGCTTGCGAAGTTCCTGCTGAGGGTGCTTATACAGCGTTCTCGCAGGCGATGTTGGAGAGCTAGAAAATGAAGAAATTTCTTTTGGCGACGCTATTGTTCGCCCTATCTGCCTGTGCGTTCGCGCAGCAGAGCTATGTCGGTCGCTTTGACTCTTTCGCCGGATTCACCTATCTCGACACTCCGAAGATGAACCTGATGGAACGCGGCTTCATCACCCAGGAAGGCGTTAACATCAACCGCTGGCTGACCTTCGGCGTCGATTTCAGCGTGATGACCGGACACAGCGGTCTGAAAATTGGCGACCTGGTCCCCAAGGATCGCGATGCGGCCATCTACTACTTTGGGCCGACCGGCGTCCTTGGCAACTATGGTGTTAACACCGAAACGGCCGTTCCCTATAATTCGACGACTTATACCTACACCGCTGGTCCCCAAATCAATATCCGCAAGCTCAAGAAGGCCGTCATCTTCGTTCATCCCGATCTTGGCGCCATCCGTGAAACTGTGACTGCCGATCCCAAGAGCCCCTTGGATCACGCTTTGACGAACGCCTTGGTCTCCGGAGGACAGCGTTCTGATACCACTTACTTCTATGGTGTCGGTGGAGGTGTCCAGTATCCAGTGACGAAGCACCTTGGTCTTCGCTTCACTGCGGACTTTGTGCATCTTCATCTCTTCAGCAACCTGCTTGCCGACAGCCGCAACTCATTCCGTTTTGGCATTGGCCCCTCATTTAGCTTTGGCAAGAACGTAAAGTAGTAACGGCACTATTTGTCCCAAAGGCTTTGTCCCAAAGGCTTCGTCGCAATGGCGAAGCCTTTTTCGCGTCTCTCCTCAAAATTCCCCTCTGTGACCTGCGATTCTTTTTCCCGGCGATTGCGATTCGGTGTAGTATCCCTGCACCTAATTCAGCTTGCTGAATTTGCACTGAGGATGGCGCGGTATCAGCGAGTGGCTACAGGAACAGTGACTGAAGTGGAACTTTGGGGCTGCTTTTAGTCACAGCAGAAAAAATCTTAGCTCCACTCTGTTGCAACAGGCATCTCTTTCAAGGCGTGAGTTGTCTAACCCGTGGTTAAAGTAAGAGTCCTGCTGGGGTGAGCGGAACCTGCGTCCCGGCGTGGAATCCTGGAGCTAGAGAATGAGAAAGTTGTTCTTTGCGGTGGTGCTGCTTTCACTTTCTGCTTGCGCCTTCGCGCAGCAGGACTACGTCGGCCGGTATGACGTATTCACCGGTTTCAGCTTTTTAAACTCCCCAAAACTCGATCTGGAACAGCGGGGATTTAACACCCAGATAGGCTTCAATGCCCGTCGGTGGTTGGCATTGGGGTTCGACTACAGCATCCAAAGCGGTCACGCTTCCCTGATCTCCAGCGACCTCAAGCCCAATCTGTCGGCGCTCATTGATGGCCAGCTAGCGTTGGCACAGTCGCTCGGTATTCTGCCAGCGGGATACCCGCTATACGTTCCTTTCGATGCGACCACCCAGACGTTTACCGCCGGACCTCAGCTCGTCCTTCACACCAAGAAGAAAATGGCGTTCTTCGCGCACCCATCAATTGGCGCAATCCATGAGCGCATCTCGTTAAAGCCTCACGATGCATTCACCGGCGCGTTGGTGACTCAACTGGTTGGAGCTGGAATCCTGACAACCACGAAGCCCGCTGATACAACCTATTTCTATGGTGGCGGCGGTGGTGTTGACTATCACCTCGCCAAGCATTTCAATGTGCGCGCCGACGTTGAGTTTGTGCACGTATTCCTATACAGCGACCTGTTAAGGAATTCGCGCAACAGCCTGCGTGTTTCGATTGGTCCGTCCTTTAACTTTGGCAAGAATGTAACAAGGTAACAGAGCATTCTTCAAAACACACAAGGCTTCGTCCTTCCGGATGAAGCCTTGTTGCCTGGAAGCTTGCAATTCCCATGCGAGTTTTCCTAAACTCAGCGCGAGAGCCGGACGGCTCAACCCATGCCCATTGCTCATCTCACACTTGAACTCCGCATCGAGGGAGCACAATCCCTCAAGGATCGTCGCCAGGTCTTGCGCAGTTTGAAGGATCGCATTCGCTCCAGCTTCAATGTTTCCGTGGCAGAGGTGGACCCCAACGATCTCTGGCAATCCGCGACTCTGGGCGTGGTAGCCATCTCGTCCTCGCGAGACTACCTGGATGGCCTGATGAAGCAGGTAGAGTCAGCAGCCGTGCGCATTGCCAACAACCATGGCGCTGACGTTACGGATAGTTTTCTGGATTTCCTTGACTAGATATCCTCCTCTGCTTCTTTTTATCCAGCAACTAGGCGACTCTTAGCCGCTGCGCACATCTAAAGAAGGCAGACGATGGTAGTTACCTGGGCTCTCAATAACTCGTCTTCCGGTTTCGCCCGCGCGTCTCTTTTTGTTGACTCGCGGCCACGAACAGGTTACCCTCCTGCCCAATGGACTTTGCTTCCATCCAGAAGCACCTTCAGCCGATCCCGCACTCCCGTGCGGTTACCTGTCAGGCTCAGATTAACCCATCGCAATCAGCGCAGACCGCGCCAGAGGTGAATCTAAACTCTCGATGAAGAAAAACGTCGAACTTCGTCCCAATCTCGAAACACTATTCGGTACGCGCGACGAAAACCTTCACATGCTTGAGAACGGACTCAATGTAACCGTCGATCTCAAGCCCAACTCCATTCAGATTGACGGAACGGCCGAAGACGTAGCCAGAGTAGAGCAGGTATTCAACGATTTTGATTATCTGCGCTCGCATGGCATGCAAGTCTTCAACGGCGAACTGACATCCATGCTGCGCGTCCTCGTCGCCGATCCGGCGGTCACGCTGCGGCAACTGGCCGAAGCTGGAAAACAGCGTTCGGTGGGCAACAAGCGCCAGGTTCAACCGAAAAGCGTGAACCAGCGCCAGTATCTTGAAGCAATCGAGCAGAGTGACATGGTGTTTGGCATTGGCCCGGCCGGAACCGGCAAGACATACCTTGCCGTGGCCATGGCGATCTCTGCGCTGCTGTCAAAGAAGGTAGCTCGCATCATTTTAGCGCGCCCTGCCGTGGAAGCCGGAGAACGTCTGGGTTTTCTGCCCGGCACGCTTCAGGAAAAAGTGGACCCCTATCTGCGGCCGCTTTACGACGCGCTTTACGACCTGCTAGAGCCAGAGAAGGTAGACCGCTTCCTTGAGAAGAACGTGATTGAAATTGCGCCGATCGCGTTTATGCGCGGACGCACTCTTAACGACTCCTTTGTCATTCTTGACGAAGCCCAGAACACCACCAGCGAGCAGATGAAGATGTTTGTCACCCGCCTCGGCTTCAATTCCAAAGCGGTCATCACCGGAGACATCACCCAGATTGACCTTCCCAATCCCAACCGCAGCGGCCTTATCGAGGCCATGAACGTCCTGCAGGGAGTCGAGGGTATCCGGTTCCAGATGTTCAATGACACAGACGTGGTCCGGCACCAGCTCGTGCAGCGGATCATCCGAGCCTATGAGGATTTTAAGACGCGCGATGACCGCCAGCTCAGCCTGCAATTGGAGGGCGAATCGGCCCGTGCGGCAGCCGGTTTGGAGACCATCGCGGAGAAGGTCAAAGGGAGCACCACCGTCCAGCAGTAGCGCTTCGGTACAATAGAAGGGAGAGCCTCGCGCTCTCCCCTTTTCTTTTCAGTAAAGGCCCGGCTCAGCCCGGAAATCGAGATCAGTGATTCTAGAACGGAAAAAAACGAAAGACCTCAGCCGATTGGCTCTAGCGCGCTTCGCGAACAAAGCTCAACGCGCCGCAGGGCTTCCCGGCGAAGTGAACATCTTGCTCACGGGCGACCCTGAAATTCAGCGGCTTAATCTGCAGTTCCGCCACAAGGACAAGCCCACCGATGTGCTCTCTTTCCCCTCTGGGGAAACGCCCGAAGGTGGCGATATAGCAATCTCGCTGGAGACGGCTCGCGCCCAGGCCGCAGGAATCGGCCATGATCTGCTTACGGAGGTAAAGGTCCTAATCCTCCATGGAATGCTGCACTTAGCCGGACACGACCACGAAACCGATCGGGGACAGATGCGTCGGCTCGAGCAGAAACTCCGTGCCGAACTGAATCTGCCCTTGGGCCTGATTGAGCGCACGGTTGCTGCCGATGATCCCCAAAAAATAGTTAGCGTCTTAGCTCGTAAAGTGGCCACGCAGAAGGTCGTTCGCAAACCGGCAGCAGTCACCACTAGGCGGAAACCATAATGGTCATCGCCTTCACATTCCTGGTCCTTGCCCCCCTGCTCATCGTCAGCGCCTATGCCTCGCGCCTCTATACCGAGAGCGGCAAGTTTCTCTCTCGTGAATTTCAAGAGAATATCGAGCTTTTCGAACATCAGATCGAGCCGCGTCTAGGCTTCAATCATTCGCGAGCCTCGCTCTCATTCGCCTTGCTGGAGCAGCTTCTCACGGCGTCGATCTGTTTCCTCCTCGCTTACTCGGTCTTCGCGCAGCCCGGTTGGACGGGCGAAGAAGCCGCGCAGGCGGTGTTTTTCGCCATCTTCATCATTCTTATTTGCGATCGTTTTCTGCCGTATTTGCTCTTCTCCCGCACCCGTGGAGGCTGGTTCGTCCGCTTCACGCTACTCCTGCGATTGCTGATCTGGCTGGTTTTGCCCCTCACGCTCATGCTGGGATTCCTGCAGTCCGTGATCTCTCTGACGCGTCCTGAGAATGCCAACGAAGAACCCGAACATCCTTCAGAGGCCGTTGATGCGCTGATCGAGGCCGGTCAGGACGAGGGAATTCTTGAAGAGAGTGACCGTGAACTGATTCATTCCGTCGTCGAGTTCGGAGACAAAACAGTGCGCGAAGTCATGACTCCGCGCCCGTCAATCGTCGCCATCTCGGCCGAGACCACGGTGGAGCAGCTCACGCAGCTTCTCTCGCAGCACTCGTTTTCCCGCGTCCCCGTCTATCGCGGAGACCTCGACCATATCGTCGGAATCGTCTCCGCCCGTGACCTGCTCCAGGTGGCCGACACCGACGCTGCCCGCAGCTTGGTCAGCAGCCTGATGAAGACCGATATCTACTTCGTACCGGAAACGAAGCGTGCCAGCGAACTCCTCAACGAAATGCAGCGCGCCAATCGCCGCATGGCCCTCGTCATCGACGAGTACGGCGGCGTGGCTGGCCTTGTGACCGTTGAAGACCTGATCGAGGAGATCGTCGGAGAGCTCAGCAACGAGGGAGAGCTGCGCAACGAGGCGATCCGCGAGAGCGACACCAGCTACATCGTCTTGGGAACGTTGGAAGCCGACCGCCTCGAAGAGCTATTCGGGCTCCGACTTTCCGAGGATTGGCACGCCACCACCGTCGGCGGCCTGGTCACGGAAATTGCCGGACATATCCCTTTGCCGGGTGAAGTCGTGCAGGAAGGTGACCTCCGCTTTGAGGTTTTGGAGTCCACTTCCCGGCGCGTGGAGAAGATTCGGGTGCTCACCAAACAGAACCACCCCATTCCCAAGAACGGTTCCGTAGAATAGCATCAATCTGTGCGCTCAGGATTCGTAACCATCATCGGCCGTCCCAATGCGGGCAAATCTACTTTGCTCAATTCGCTCGTAGGCGAGAAACTCGCCATCGTCACCCACAAGGCGCAAACCACTCGCAGCCGCATCACCGGAATCGTCAACGTCAAGCGCAAGGGCAAGTGCCCCGCCGGACAGATCGTTTTTGTCGATACCCCCGGCGTTCACAAGCCTGCCGACCAGCTCAACAAGCGCATGATGCAGGAGGTTTATGACTCGCTCGAAGGTTGCGACCTCATCCTGCTCATCTGGGACGTCACCCAGAAGTTCGGCACCGGAGACGAATTCGTCCTCGACATTGTCAAGCGTGCCAAGGTCAAGACCTTCCTGCTGCTAAACAAGATCGATCTCTTCGAGAAGACGAAGCTGCTCGCCGTCATCGAATCCTGGACCCAGCGTTTCGATTTCGCGCAGATCATTCCCATCTCTGCCGAAAAAGAACTGGGCAAGGAAGAGCTGATCACCTCCGTAGCCAATACTCTGCCCGAGGGCCCGAAGTATTTCCCCGAAGACCAGATCACCGATCAGCCCGAGCGATTCATCGTCGCCGAACTGATTCGCGAACAGATACTCATCAACACCGCGCAGGAAGTCCCTTATGCCAGCGGCGTGCTGATCGAGAAATTCGAAGAGGGCACGAAGCTCTCAAGAATCTCGGCCGTAATCTTTGTCGAACGCGAAGGTCAGAAGGCAATCGTCATCGGCAAGCAGGGCACGATGCTGAAACATATCGGAACCCGCGCCCGCCAGCAGATCGAACGCATCCTCGGAGTCAAAGTCTTCCTCGAACTGTTCGTAAAGGTTCGCGAAGGCTGGCGCGATAGCGTGCAGGATGTCGATCAAGCAATCGATTGGCGTAAGCAACTTGATTCTCTAAACACGCGCCTCTCTGACAAGAACGAAGAATCGAAAGCTCGCAAACCTGCGGTCAAAAAAGCCAAGAGCCACAAGCCCAAAGCTAAGGAATCGTAAACAGCATCAAGCAGAAAAGGCGCGGTGCAGAGATAGAGCCCTATCTTCGCATCGCGCCAATTTTTTCAACTGCGGCGCTACGGATGAGCACTCCAGCGTAATTCCAACCCAGCGATCACGCCGCGTCCCGGCATAGGCACTCCTGGAATTTCCTGATAGGTGGTATTGGTCAGGTTCGTCAGTTGCACATACGGCTTTACATATTGAAACTGACGCCCCACGGTCCACTCGACCAGAGGATAAGCTTCACTCTCAAATCTCTGCACGGCAGCGACGCGGAAGCGCGAATCGAATCCGCCGGGAGTTCTGCTCCACCACGTAGCCACGGCGGCGTTCACCGGATAGTTGAAGACGTACTTCGATTGCACACCGTTTACCGTTTCACCTGCGCCATGCATTCCGGTATAGCTCAAGTCGATGCGCTGTTGCCGAGGCAGTTGCCAGCGCAGCGAGACCTCTGCGCCCGTGAAGTTCAGGTTATGAATGTTCTCTGCTATGTACGGCGCGTTCGGGTTGAGATCAACAGCGGCGTTCGTGCGCACATAGTCGATCACATCATGATCGCGGCGGTGGAATACGTCCGCGTCCACGACCATTCCATGCCCCAGTGAGATCTGCACTCCGCCTTCATAGCTCCACGCGGACTCCGGTTTAAGATCCGGATTTCCAATGTTGGAGGGATCGCTGTAGTACAGATCGGTGTAGCTTGGCAGCCGGAACGCATGAGATGCCGACGCCCGCAGTTTCATCTTGCTATTCACCCAATAAGCGCCTGAAACCGAAGGACTGAACACCTGTCGTCCACCCGTGTAAAGCTCCTCGCGTGCGCCTGCGTTGAACGAGAAACGCTTCAGCGCCCGAGCATCGAAACTCGCGTAAACGCCGCCCTGATCTCGCTGGTGCACTCCAAGATTTGTGCTGTCGATCGACTCGCGAAGACCATCCACGCCGTAGTACACGCGCATGGTGTCGCCGATCTTCTCGAACCTTCGCACCGTCGCCTGATAATCCTCGGTGACATGGTTGTTCTCATAAATCGAAGGATTGCTGCGGCGGAGAATGTACTCGTCGGTGTGACGTCGATAGGCGAAATCCGCGTTTGTCTGCGTGCCAATCGGCTGCGTCCAAGCGGCCAGCCAGCCCTTGCCTCGTTCCCAGCTCGGATAGTTTCCGTAGAATCCTTGTGCGCCATAAGGACGGTCGCTGATTCCCAGCAGCACGTCGCTACGTCCCAGAGGAGTATCGATTCCACTCTCGGAGGCAATCGCCAAATTGCGGTAATCGCGATCTGCGATGAAGCCTGTCGAAAGCTCACGCGTAAATGTCAGTTGCTCTGCCAATTGCTTGTGCCGAAATGTCACCGAGCCGTTCTGCTGATTCGTTCCGAAGTTTCCAATACCCGCACCCAGCCGAATCTCGCTCGTCTCCGGAATCGCGGTGATGAAGTTCACCGCGCCGCCCATCGCATCCGAGCCGTAAAGCGTGGAGCCCGATCCCTTCAGAACCTCGACCCGCTGCACCGACTCAAAAGGAAACGGAATATCGAGATTGTTGTGTCCGGTCTGCACGTCGTTCAATCGCAATCCATTGACAAGTATCAATGTTTCGCCGAAGGACGACCCGCGAATGGAAATATCCGCTGAAGTCCCCGGAGCACGCTGCTGCACATCGAGAGATGGGTCCTGCTGCAACACGTCTGCCCAGTTGCGATAGCTCGATGGAGACTGCCCCACGTTGATTGTGCTCACGCTGCGGTCTGTCTCCTCCAGCGGAACCACATCATAACTTCCTGTCACCACCAACTGTTCTTCGTGGCGAGGCACAGAGTTCGTGGTGTTTGCTGGCGCATTGGAATTCGGAGTGGTCTGCGCCAAAGCCGCGCAGCTCAGTACAGCGACAAACAAAACATGTTTCATGGACACCTTTATGAATACTCTCAATGATGATCTAGATGCGTGCTGCGATAGTGTTCGCAGAGCCGAGGTGCGACGACATCATGCCTTATGAATTCTGATCTCAGGTGCAGAGTTTCACAATGAAGGTTTCATATTGTTCTTGATAGTTCAGTGGCTCAACTATATAAAATGGAATCATGCGGATTGATGCGTTCCTCAACGAAAGCCCGATGTTCACCATCAACCGAGCGGCCCGTCGCTTCGACTCACTAGCGGCCAGCGCATTGGCAGCAGACGGCCTAAGTTTTCTGGAAGGATTAGTGCTAGCTGCAATATTCTTCGATGAGCCCGAACCTGCGAAGCCCTCGCAACTGGCGGAGACATTCGGCACCACTAGAGGCAACGTGAGCCACTGTATTTCGTCTCTGGAAGCCAAGGGATTCGTGCAAAGAATGATTGACCCCGCCGACGCGCGATCTTACCTTCTTGCCCTCAAGCCACAAGGAAAGAAGTGCGCCCTGCGAGTCATTCGTGCTCTGGATAAATTGCAGGCAGAGTTCGAAAAAGAGATCGGCAAGGCTGCACTCAGTGACACCCTTAAGAACATCCGCAAAATGGAAGCACTTGTCCCCGTGAAGTAATCTCCGGGAAGCAATCAAAGACAAGCCAATCTACTCTTTCACGGCAATCCCGAGTGTCTTCATCTTGCGATACAGATGGCTGCGCTCCAGTCCGAGCACCTCTGCCGTGCGACTTACGTTGCCATTGTTCTCGTCCATCTTTTTCAGAATGTAGTCACGCTCGTATGCCGCACGCGCCTCATGCAGCGTAGTGAAATCGCCCAGTGAGCGCCGCGTTCCCTCGCGATACAACACTGAGGGAAGATGCTTGCGCTCCAACCTTTGCACCGTCGGATTCATTATCACAATCCGCTCAATCACGTTGCGCAACTCACGCACATTTCCCGGCCACGAGTAGCGAGTCAGCACCTCTAGCCCCTCGTCCACGATCTCTTTCGTCCTGCGGCTGTACTGGCTGGAGAACTCCTTCAGAAAATGCCGCGCCAGAACCGAAATGTCTTCCTTCCGCTCGCGTAGCGGAGGCACCACGAACGGAACAACATTCAGCCTGTAAAACAGATCCTCGCGGAAATTGCCACGCCCGATCTCCTCTTCCAAATCTTTATTCGTAGCCGCAATTACGCGCACGTCCACCGTGACTGGCTCCTCCATTCCCACCGGAGCGAAGCGTCCTTCGTCGAGCATCCGCAGCACTTTCGACTGAGTTTTTAAGCTCATATCGCCCACTTCATCCAGGAACAGCGTGCCCCCATCGGCCTTGCGCAGCTTGCCTTCCTTTTCGGTGTGAGCTCCCGGAAACGCGCCCTTGCAATAGCCAAACAGTTCGCTCTCGATCAGATCTTCGGGAATCGCCGCGCAGTTTACTTCGACAAACATTTCGTCCTTGCGCAGACTCTGGGCATGAATCGCGCGCGCCACCAACTCCTTGCCCGTGCCACTCTCGCCATAGATCAGCACTCGTCCGTTGGTCGGAGCCATCAGCCCAATCTGCTGCCGTAGCGCTTTCATCGGAATGCTGTCGCCCGCAATCTCCGTGTGCGAGACCTGCCGCTTCAGTTCCTGATTTTCCGAGCGCAGCTTCCGCGCCTCGGCGGCGTTCTTTACGACGATCAGAGTCTTATCCAGCGATAGCGGCTTTTCCAAAAAATCGTAAGCCCCCAGCTTTGTGGCTCGCACGGCGGTCTCCACAGTGCCATGTCCGGAGATCATCACCACCTCGGGCCGGTCTTCCAAATCCTTGACCTGTTGCAGCACGGCGAGCCCGTCCATCTGTGGAAGCCAAATATCCAGCAGCACCACGTCAAAGTGCTGATCGCGCATCAAGGTCAGCCCGCTCTCGCCGTCTTCGGCAGGAGTCACGCGATACCCTTCATCCTCCAGAATTCCCCCGAGCGTTTCGCGAATGCTCGGTTCGTCGTCCACCACCAGGATATGAATCATCTCTTACTTACCTTTCCTGTGCGTTAAGCTTGGCCTTGTGTCTCGGCGGACTCCGCGTGGGAGTGCTCGCTCGCACCGGCAACCGGCAGCTCCACTAAAAAGCGCGTGCCCACCGGATGATTCTCTTCCACCCGTACCGTGCCGCCGTGATCTTCCAGAATCCTCGCAACAATCGCCAGCCCCAGTCCTGTCCCTCGCGCCTTGGTTGAGAAGTATGGCAGGAACAGCTTTTCCTTTGTCTCCGCCGTCACTCCTGCGCCCGTGTCGCTCACTTCAATCTCAACGGCGTCGCGCGTTTCCAGCAGGGCGGTACCAATCTGAATCTCCCGCACAACGGAATCCTTCATGCTCTCCGCCGCGTTGTCCACCAAGTTGGCTACGACTCGCTTGATCCCTTCCGGATCGGCCATTACACATGGCAGATCGTCGGCCAGTCGAAGCCGCACATTCACCCCTGCCAACCGTCCGTCGAACAGAGCGATGGCGCTCTTAATAATCTCGTTCAGGTTTGCTGGCTGAGGTTGTGATTGCGGAAAGCGTGCCAGCGTCGAGAACTCATCCACCAGCTTTCGCACGGTTTCAACCGAACTGCCAATCGTGTTCGTACAGCTTTCGATGATCGCTCGTGACGCCGCTTCTCCGCTGATCCCGCGATCCATATGCCGCTTGATGCGCTCGGCCGAGAGTGCAATCGGAGTCAGTGGATTCTTGATCTCGTGAGCCACTCTGCGTGCGACTTCGCGCCAAGCTGCCTGCTTCTGGGCCTTCAGTAGATCGCTCAAATCTTCGAAGACAATCACGTATCCGAGCCGTCGTCTCTGCTGCGATCCGGTCATCGAAGCCACCGTTACGCCAACCTCGACGGGTGCGCCGCCGTTTGGAATCTCCATCTGCGAAGTGGTGGTTCCCATGCGGTCAGCTTTGCGAGTCAGTCGCCGAATATCTTCAGCCACCTCCGGCGCGCTGTCGGCAGGGAACAGATCGATAAGCCGCAGCCCTACTTGAGGTCCCGGCTGTGCAACGCTTTTCGGTTGAAACATGCGGATCAGCGCGGCGTTCACTCGCGTCACCAACCCTGCTCCGTCCAGCGATAGCACGCCCGATGGAATACTCTCCAGAATTGTTTCCATGTGCAACCGGCGTTCTTCCAGCCGCACGTTGGCGTCCTGCAACTGGCTGCGATTGCTCTCCAACTCGGCAGCCATACTGTTGAACGAACCTACAAGCTGCCCTAATTCGTCGCCCGCGCTCACCTCTACGCGGTAATCCAGCTTTCCTGCCGAAATAGCCTGTGTGCCCTCAGCCAGCGCCGTTACCGGACGCGTCACGATCTTACTAAGCGCCAATGCCGACCACATCGTTCCAAACAGCACCAACAGCGTAATCAACAGCAGCAACATCATGTAAGTCTGCCGAATCAGCTTGTTGTTGCGCCGTAAATCCTGATACCGCTGCTCACTCTGATCCAGTTGCATCAACGCATCGCTGTATTTCGGAGGGAGCGGAAGCGCCACCGCCACATACCCAAGATTCTCCACCGGAGCCGTTCCCAACATGTATCCGCGGCCATCCAGCATGAACTGACGCGGCTTACTGTCCAGCGTTTCGACAAATGGAACCACTAGACGCAGCTCTCCCCACGGTAGCGGAGACCCGTAACTGCCCTCGATCTGTCCCTTATAGAATGCCAGCGCGAACCCGCCTTGCAGCGTAATCTCGTGCTCGCGGAACTCCTGCATCAAAACGCCGAACTTGCCCGTGTGGTAGGACTTCGCCGCCTCGTCGCTGGACGCTATCGCCCGCGCCTCGGCCTGTGCATTCAACCCCGCGTAGCTACTCAGCAGATCTGTTACAGCCTGGCTGCGCCCGTGCACTTCCTCAATCGGCTGCGAAAACCATTTATCGATCGAGCGGTTCATCAGCCCGTAAGCGAATAGGAACATGGCGATCACAGGGCCGAAAGAAAGCACCAGTGCGCCCAATACCATCTTGCTGCGGAAGCGCGAACCTGCCGTCCCCGCCTGACGTTCCAAGTAGAGCTTCAGCAGGGTGCGCAGCAGAACGAAAATCAACGCCACTAGGGCCAGGAAGATCAATGCCGAAAGTGCCGCAAACACAAATGTCTGCACCAGCGATTCCGGTCTCATAAACTTCAAATTGAACGCGGCCTGCGAGAAGATCACAAACACCAGCAGCGCAATCCCCACTCCAAGAAGGACGAGTCTGCGGCGGCGCGAGCGAGTTGGAGCGGGTGTGGTCATACGGTCACCAACCCGATTCTAGTGCAGAAAAGACACAAAAATCCCGCAGTTTGCAATTTGCGGGAAGAAGCCGGAGACGCTCCGTAAATGATCATCTCCGGATAACACGTTTTTGGGGACCGAGTTACTGCTCGTTACGGCGTGCTGGCGCTGATCGTGATCGGAGCTGAGATCAGGTCCGCACTCCCCGTCGGAAGCGTCGATCGGCGGACTCGCATCTGCAGGCCAAAGCATTTCCACCGCGGGGTATACCCTTAGCTTGTTCGCTCCGGACCCTATCCCCTCCACCTCTGATGGCATCATCTTCTTTGAGAACGGAACCACGACGCAAACGGACTGCGTGTCCGGAGTATCAATGTCACCGAGTGATAGCACCTATGTGCTGCCCGAACCACCGTTGATTTCCAGCGATATAGACCTGGGCACGGTGCAGTACGGAGACCCGTTCCCAGCTACCTGGCCACGGATATTCAGTTTCTGCCAGCAGGCAACGGTACCGTTGCCGAACGTTGATCCAAATTACACATCTACTTACAACGTAACGAACAGGCAGTTGATCGCCCTACCCAGCGCTCCCATTACGCCCCTGATTTCCCCTGCATTGAATCCGACCATCAACGGAGCTAGCCTGTTTACCTCGGCTACGCTCAGCAACAAGGCGGTCACCGTTAGCTGGGACAAGCCTGCTACCGGAACGCCATACGGGTACACCGTGAAGTTGATGACTCCTTTGACGGCTGAATCCCTAGACGGTAGCACTAGCGAGACCTTATACGCTGTCGTAGCAGCACTGAACACCGCTAAAACCTCAGTTGCCATTCCTCCTACATACCTGACAGCAGGAAATACTTACTACATCACGATCACCGCCCAAGTGGACGGCAAGGCAAATATGGAGACAAGCCCGTAACCCATGATTGAACCGATAGAAGCAGATGTTCTCGTGCAATGTCATAAACCACGCCCCCCATCATCGCCGTTTCGGTGACGAGCATGGCAATGTCGTAGCCAACGGATAGTCGCCTCACGCCATGTTCACGACTGGATTGAATCGCGAATGCCGTCAGTTGATCAGGCTCCGGAGAATCTAGCTGGTTTGCAATCTCGATGATGGTGAGTTGCAGATTATCGATGCGTTCGCGGTCGCTCATTCGAACTGGGCCTAGGGTGGGATCTGCTCTCATTCTGCACAGCGTCCTGTCGAGAATCTCGCCCACCGTTCCACGTATGAGAGTTGCAAGGCGCATCGGCGTCGACGAGTGGCGCGGACTCCTGACTCTCAATTTTTCCTGGATCATTTCGACGAGTTCCTCGGTTTTCGCAGGTTTAATCAGATAATCGTCCACCTGGCTTTGTATGGCCGCTAACGCGCTCTCGAACGCCGGATAGCCGGTAAGAATGAAATTGACACAATTCGGCTGCGTTCTGCGCATTGCGCTCACAACGGTGAACCCGTCACCAGCCTCACCAATATTGAGATCCGAAACCAGAATGTCGAACGGGTGCGTAGTGATTTCCAAAAGCGCTTCCGCAACCGAACCTGCCGTGCGAACTTCAAATCCGTGCAATTTCAGAACTAATGGAAATGTCAGGCGGAGGGTAGCTTCGTCGTCTACAAACAGAAGGCGATTCGTTTCCATGCAGCGGCCTACTCTCGATTCGCGAGTATCACACGTAAGTGCTACGATGCCGACAAAGCCTCAACTTGGAAATCGGACTCTCAAATAAAGATTGAGTCGCATTCCAAAATAGGACTCGCCCTAATCGGTTGGACGAATCGGAAGCAAGTTCCTCAGAGGGCACGCTTCGCATTTGGGTTGGCCCTTCACGCAGTAGTGCTTTGCTGTCTGCACAATCAGCGCATGGAATTCGTTGTAGCGCCGCGAAAGCTCGCTGCGGGCCATCTGCGAAGCCGTAGACGGTACATGCGTTAGCGGTGCTGTAAATCCTTCATCCTGTCCATTCGGTCCATCGAAAGCTTCGATCGGCGCGGCCAGAGCCCTTTGCACCCCTAGCCGCAATCTTTCATACTCGGTGCCGGCCTCGGCCAGGGCGTGCCGTTCAAAGATGCGGCGTGTGTAGGTGTCCACCACAAAGACCTCGTGACTTCCCGCATATAGAAGGATAGAGTCGGCCGTTTCTGGTCCAATCCCCGTCAGCCCAAGCAGTTCGGCTCGAAGTTTGTTCGTCGGCCCAGCAAACATTCTCTCCAGTGATCCCTCATATTGCACGTCCAAATGTGCAACGAAAAGCTTCAGCCTCGCGGCCTTTTGCCTGAAGTATCCCGCCGGACGAATCAACTGTTCCAGCTCTTCCAGTGGCGTATTCCGGATACCGGAAATTGACAGCACCCCCGCCCGGCGCAGATTGCCCATTGCCAGTTCCACATTCGTCCAGGCTGTGTTTTGGGTCAGATATGCCCCTACAACTACTTCGAAGGCTGATCCCGCAGGCCACCAATGCTGAGGCCCCATCGCGGCTTCCAGCGAGCGGAACATCTGCCGAATGGTCTTTGCCGCTGAATTTCGCCCTCTCATTTCAGGAGTGTATCGAATCCGGTTGGATTCCCGCACGCAGGGGCCGTGTCCCTTGGTTATGACTCTCCCGCTTCCACCCGATTGACAATTAATGTCAAACTGCTACTCTGCAACTATTGATTCGGCAGAGAGTAGCGCGCACAACTTTTCCATGGGAACAGATTGCCCCGGGGGAGACGCTTTGAAGCGCGTCCAATCCGCGTCGAATGTGCGACGTGGCTCTAGTAACACAGATGAATTCACCAAAAGATGAGGAAAGACTTTGTCGACTCCGCAGAAAGGCCCTCAAGCCGCCTCGTTCGATCCTAAGAACTACCTGATCGATCCGAAGATTATCAAAACGGTCTCGGTCGAGGTCGCACGAAAGTACAAAATTCTGCCGCTCGGGCGTAGCGGGGGTGCGCTTCAGGTTGCCATGGCGGATCCCACCAACTATCGCGCTCTGGATGATCTGAAGTTCATCACCGGATATGAAATAGAGCCCTTGCGTGGAAACGAAGCCGCAATCCTCGAGGCCATCGAGTATGCCTACAACGCGCCCGAACCAGGGATTGCGAATGGCACCGAGGAACTCGATCAGGCGATGGCTGCCTTCGGCGACGACTTTGACGCCGGGGAAGACGAAGACGCGGACGGAGAAGGTGAAGCATCCCTCGAAGAGATGGAGTCGGCTGCCGAAGAGGCGCCCATCATCCGTTTGGTCAACGTCATCCTGTCCGAAGCCGTCAAGGCCGGAGCCAGTGACGTCCACCTCGAACCCTACGAAAAGGAATACCGCGTACGTCTCCGTGTGGACGGTATTTTGCAGGAACTGATGAAGCCGCCGTTGAAATTGCGCGACGCCATCATCTCCCGCATCAAGATTCTCGCCAAGCTCGACATCAGCGAAAAGCGACTCCCGCAAGATGGACGAATCATGATCCGCATGCGGATCAACGGCCGTCGACGCCAGCTCGATTGGCGTGTCAGCACCCTGCCTACGCTTTGGGGCGAAAAAATAGTAATGCGCTTGCTGGACAAGGACAATCTCCGTTTGGACATGACCCAGCTTGGCTTTGAGCCTGAGTCGCTGGAGAAATTTCAGGCTGCGATTCTCAAGCCGTACGGAATGGTGCTTGTCACCGGACCAACCGGTTCGGGTAAAACCAACACCTTGTACTCAGCCATCTCCCTGTTGAATAAGCCTGACACCAACATCATGACCGCCGAAGATCCGGTCGAATTCCAGTTGCAAGGCGTCAATCAGGTTCAGATGAAGGAGCAGATCGGCCTCAACTTTGCGGCCGCGCTAAGATCCTTCCTCCGTCAAGATCCGAACATCATCCTTGTCGGCGAAATCCGCGACTTTGAAACCGCCGAAATTGCCATCAAGGCCGCACTCACCGGACACCTTGTGCTCAGCACCCTGCACACCAACGGTGCGCCGGAAACCGTTTCGCGACTCATGAACATGGGCATTGAACCCTTCCTGGTTGCAACGTCCATCCACCTCATCGTGGCCCAGCGCCTCATCCGCCGCATCTGCTCTGGCTGCATTGAGGCCATCGATGTGCCCACGCCGGTACTCCTTCAAGCTGGATTCACACAGGAAGAGGCGCGCACTGTGAAAGTGATGAAGGGCCGCGGCTGCGAGAAGTGCAACAGCACCGGTTACAAGGGACGTACCGCGCTATATGAGGTTATGGACGTCGATGACAGCCTCCGCGAATTGATCCTGATCGGTGCGTCGTCGCTTGAACTAAAAAAGAAAGCCGTTGAAAACGGGATGTTGACTCTGCGTCGTAGCGGTTTGCGCAAGATCATGTTGGGCCAGACGACCATGGACGAGGTTCTGCGCGAGACCGTGAACTAACGTAATCGTTGGCGATGCCTCGAATCCGGCACACTTTGTTTTAGGGATGTAAGGAGATTGAATGGCAGTAACACTCAGCGATTTGCTGAAGAAGTTGCTTGAACTCAGCGGCAGCGATCTTCACATCACGACCAATTCGCCTCCGCAGGTGCGTGTTCACGGACATCTGCAGCCACTCGACATGCCTCCACTCGGCCCGGCCGATACCAAGCAGCTCGCCTACTCGGTGATGACCGATGCCCAGAAGCATCGTTTCGAAGAAGATCTGGAACTCGATTTCTCATTTGGATTGAAGGGTCTTGCTCGCTTCCGTGCCAATATCTTCAACCAGCGAGGAGCCGTAGCTGCGGTCTTTCGCGTCATTCCGTTTGAGATCAAGAGCTTTAGCCAGCTCAATCTTCCTCCCGTGGTTGCCAAACTGTGCGACCGTCCCCGAGGACTGATCCTTGTAACGGGGCCGACCGGTTCCGGCAAGTCCACCACGCTGGCGGCCATGCTGGATAAGATCAACAGTGAGCGTCACGAGCACATCATTACGATCGAAGATCCAATCGAGTTCGTGCATCCGCATAAGAACTGCTTGGTCAATCAGCGTGAGATCCACCAGGATACCAAGAGCTTTTCGGGTGCTCTTCGCGCCGCTCTCCGTGAAGATCCTGATGTCGTGCTCATCGGCGAAATGCGCGATCTGGAAACCATCGAATCCGCTTTGCGCATTGCTGAAACCGGCCACTTAACTTTCGGAACCCTACATACCAATTCCGCGTCTTCCACCATCAACCGTGTGATTGACGTGTTCCCCGCCCATCAGCAGCCCCAGATTCGCGCTCAATTATCGCTGGTCTTGGAAGGTGTGCTCTGCCAGGCTTTATTGCCCAAGGCGGGGGGTGCGGGCCGCGCCATGGCCATGGAGATTCTTGTCCCCAATCCGGCTATTCGTAACTTGATTCGCGAAGACAAGATCCACCAGATCTACTCTTCCATGCAGTCCGGTCAGGATAAGTATGGAATGCAGACCTTCAACCAGTCGTTGATGACGCTCTATTTGCAGAAGTCCATCACCATCGAGACAGCGCTTTTGCGCTCCTCCAGTCCAGATGAATTACAGGAAATGATCAACCGCGCGCTGACCAACGCCAAGTCTGCGACCAGTACGCGCAAGTAATTTCGAATTCAGGCGAGCAGAGGGGATACGATGCCGGTTTTTACATATCAGGGACAAAACGCTACAGGCGAAAAAGTACAAGGCGAGCGCGCCGCCGAAAACAAGCAGGTGCTCCGCGCCGCGCTTGCACGTGAGCGTATACAGGCAAACGTAATCAAAGAGAAAAGCGCCGGAGCCGGATTCAATATCAAGTTTGGCGGCTCCGTAAAGGCCAAGGAACAGGCGATCTTCTTCCGTCAGTTCTCGGTCATGATTGATGCCGGTCTTCCTCTGGTGCAGTGTTTGGAGATCCTCGGCAATAACCAGGAGAACGATTTCTTCAAGAAGTGTTTAATCGGTGTGCGTACATCGGTAGAAGGCGGTTCAACTCTCGCGAATGCCTTGCGCGCCTACCCAAAGATTTTCGACGACCTCACCACCAACATGATTGAGGCCGGCGAAACCGGCGGTATTCTGGATACCATTCTCCAGCGCATTTCGCAATACGTTGAAAAGGCCGTGAAGATGAAAGCAGCCGTCAAGTCTGCCCTTGTCTATCCGGTCTCTGTCATCGTGATTGCTTTGCTCGTGGTCGGCGCGCTGCTCAAGTTTGTCGTGCCTATCTTTGCCAATCTTTTCGTAGGTCTCGGTGTAGAGCTTCCTGCTTCCACCAAATTTGTGATTGGTCTTTCGGCTTTCATTCAAAACTTCTGGTGGCTCATCTTTCTTTCCATCGGAGTATTTGTCGTCGTCATTAAGTACGTGCGTACTACTCCTGACGGCAAGTTCTATACAGATAAGTTCATGCTCAATCTGCCCATCTTCGGCCAGGTCTTGCGCAAGATTGCCGTCGCCCGCTTCACCCGCACTCTGGGAACGCTCATCTCCTCCGGTGTTCCTATTCTCGACGGTCTCTCAATCACCGCCCGTACCGCTGGCAATGCCGTACTGGAACGAGCCCTGATGCAGGTTCGCAAGTCGATTGAAGAAGGCCGTACCATCGTAGATCCTTTGCGCGAAAGTGGTGTATTCCCCACCATGGTTACGCAGATGATCGGCGTCGGTGAAGCCACCGGTGCCATGGACAACATGTTGCAGAAGATTGCTGATTTCTACGAAGACGAAGTCGATGCCGCGACCAAGGATTTGCTGGCTCTTATGGAACCCATGCTCATCAGCTTCCTCGGAGTCGCCGTCGGTGGTATCGTCATCTCCCTCTACATGCCGCTGTTTACCATGATTGGCAAACTTGCGGGCTAGAAAGGGAAGTTAGCATGGCTGCGGGAATTAATGAGCGGATCTGGCTGGAGTGGCTGGTTAAGGTCCGCGTCATCATCATCACGGTCCTGCTTGCAATTGAGCTGGCGATCGTCACTCTGACCATCACCAATGTGAACCGGCATCTGTTCGTGCTGGTCATTATGGCTTGGTACGCGGTCGCCGCCCTACATCTGTTTCTGCTCATATACCGCAAGCACGACTGGCGAATTCAGTCCAAGTTGCAGGTTTTGTCGGACCTGTTTTTCGCCACCGCCATCATCTATGTCACGGGTGGAATAGACACTTTCTTCAACTTCCTCTATCCGCTCATCATCATCGTCGCCAGCACCCTGCTGTCGGAGACCTGGGCTTACCTCACGGCTGGAATGTCCTTTGTCCTGCTCGGTGGGGCCCTTGAGCTCTCGTATTTTGATCTGATCCACTCCTATTCCACCACCCGCCCGGACCTAAAGTCCCTGCAGGCTGTCATCTTCATCAACCTTTTCGCCTACCTGGCCATCGCTTATCTCGCCAACAAATTGGCGACCCGCATGCGGCAGGCCGACGTTGCATTAAAGGACAAGAGCTTCGAGTTGGAGAATCTTCAGGTTCTGCATGAGATCATCGTGCACTCCATCTCCAGCGGACTCATCACCACCGACCTCGACGGTGCGATCAGGCTCGTGAACCCAGCCGCCCGAACCCTGCTTGATCGTGAGGACGACGATTTTGCAGGCCTGCACGTTCAGTCACTCTTCTCCGAAAGCCTGCCCATCGCCAATGAGCCTCGCACCGAAGTGTGTTCGCGCACTTCAGGCGGTGCTGAAAAGATGTTTGGAATCGGATGCAGTGCACTCCAGGGAACTACCGGCGACACCATCGGATACATCTACACCTTTACCGACCTCACCGAGATCCGCCACCTTGAGCGCGAACTCCGCCAGCGTGATCGCCTTGCCGCCGTCGGACGTCTCGCCTCCGGCATCGCCCACGAGATTCGCAATCCTCTCTCGTCCATCGCCGGATCGGTCAAGATGCTTACCGGCATCGCAGCTCTCACCGAAGATCAGCGTTCGTTGTTGGACATTGTTACCCGAGAGTCCGAGCGCCTCAACGCCATCATCTCCGACTTCCTCACCTACTCGCGGGATCGTGGTTTTCGCAGTACCCGAGTCGATCTCTGCCTGCTGCTTTCAGACACTCTAACGCTGCTTGAAAATCGCCAGCAGGGCATAGAAATCAAGCGCGATTTCGCCGTCGAAACCGCCTGGGCTGACGGCGATGGCGACAAGCTCAAGCAGGTATTCTGGAACTTGAGCAGCAACGCCATCCGCGCCATGTCCAGCGGTGGAACACTCACCGTCTCACTCGATCAGCACGACGGCCAGTGGCGCATTCGTTTTCGAGACACCGGAGCTGGCATTCCGACTCAACTTATAGAGAAAATCTTCGAGCCCTTTCAGTCAGGATTCGAGGGTGGTACCGGTCTCGGACTTGCCATTGTCTATCGCATCATCCAGGCTCACGCGGCTCACATCAGCGTATTTTCCGAGCCCGGTAAGGGAACGGAATTTACATTACTCTTCCGTCAGCCGGCGCCAAACACCGTGTCCAGTCCGGGAGCATCGTTGCCCCAAATTTCCCAGACTTACGGCCTCGGCCGCGGCGATGAAAGCAGGTAATTAGTGGGATACATCCTCGTCTGTGATGATGAGCGTTCCATCTGCCAGATGTTGCAGATTGCATTCCAAAACCAGGGGCATCGTGTCGAAACCGTAACCTCTGGCGAGCAAGCCTGCCGCAAAATCGACTCCACTCTCTACGATGTAGTTGTAACCGACGTCCGCATGCCCCACGTCACCGGCATGGAAGTCCTCCAGCACTCGCGCCGCGTCTCTCCCGACACCATGGTCATCGTCATCACCGCCGTGGACGATACAGATGTCCCCATCGAGGCACTCAACGCCGGAGCGTTCTATTACATCCGCAAAGGCCCCAAGCTTCTCGAAGACGTCCTGAGCGCCGTAGCGCTCGCCATGGATCGTTCGCTGCTTCGCCAGCAAAACGCGGCTCTCAAGCGTGACGCCGCGCAACGCAATTCGCTCGACAACCTCATCGGCGAGAGTGAACCCATGCGCCACCTCAAGCAAACCATCCGCACCATCGCGACCACGAACAGCACGGTCATTGTCAGCGGTGAGAGCGGCACTGGAAAGGAACTCGTCGCCCGAGCCATCCACACCTGCTCGCCTCGTTCCAGCGAACCATTCGTCAGCGTCAACTGCGGGGCTTTCCCGGAAACACTGCTCGAAAGCGAACTCTTCGGCTACGTAAAGGGCGCGTTTACCGGAGCCACCGCCAACAAGCGTGGCCTCTTCGAACTCTCCAGCGGCGGCACCATCTTCCTCGACGAAATCACCGAAACCTCGCTAACCATGCAGGTCAAACTTCTCCGTGTCCTGCAGGAGCGTTGTATCCGTCCCGTCGGCGGAGGCCAGGAAACTCCCGTCGATGTCCGCGTCATCGCCGCCACCAACAAAAACATCTTGCAGCAGATTCAGGAAGGCCTGTTTCGCGAAGACCTCTACTACCGCCTCAGTGTGATTCCTGTCGAGGTCCCTCCACTTCGAGACCGTGGCGACGATGTGATCCTCTTAGCCAATCACTTCCTGAAAAAGTTTGCCGTGCAGATGAGCAAAAACGTCGTCCGCCTCTCGCCGCAGAGCCTCGAAATCATGAAAGGCTACGATTGGCCTGGCAACGTGCGAGTCCTTGAAAACACCATCGAACGCGCCGTAGCCATGTCCACCGAAGATGAACTTCGCGTCGAACTTCCCAACTCTGGCGCGAGTGCGATATCTCCCTCTGCCAACGCAGGAGCTCTGGGCGTGATCCTCCCCGCCGACGGCCTCGATCTCGAGCGTTATATCGCCGACGTCGAGAAAAGCCTCTTGCAATCTGCCCTGCGCCGTTCAAGCGGAATCCAAACTCGCGCTGCCGAGTTGCTGAAACTCAGCTACCGCAGCTTTCGTCACATGATGAAGAAGTACGAACTTTCATAACGCATTCTTTGCTTTGCGAGTCCTTTGTTCTTGCGCTTGCTCTTGCTTTTGCTCCTGCCCTTTCTTTGTCTTTGCTTTTGCCGTTTCTGACTTTGCCCTTGGGGTCATCCCGAGTTCCGCGAGGGATCCCCGTACCGTTCAAATCTCCCGTGCCATTTCAAAGGCACTTCTACCAGCAAGCCCGGTTATACTAGTCCCATGTGGTACATTCTCCGTTTTGCCTGGAACGCAACTCGCGGCCATCGCCTTGCCCCATGGCATAGCCCATACATCAAGTGGCGTCTAGAAACTTACACCGGCCTCAAAATGGAGAAAATTGGTCTCCCGCAGATTTGCGGAATCGTATGGCGTGAGCATCGTCAGATGTGGCGATACCTACTCTGGACAGCGAAGATGGAGAACTACGCCCGAGTGAAGCCTCGCAACCCCTCCACCCAGGACTGGGGCTAATTCTTCCTTACCTCGCAAGCGAAACAAAACTTAACACTGTTCTTAATGCGACTAGGTTAGGGTTTCTCAACAGCCAAAGCTCTGTTGTAGTCACAAGGAACCCCTTGCCTTTTGCTCTGCATTCAGAAAGGAGCGGTGTATCGCATGCATATCTGTCGCAAACTTGCCTTTATAGCAATATTCCTCGTTTTCCCTCTCTTGGCCTCTTCCCAGATTAAGGATCTGCCTCGCTTTGAGGCGGGTCTCCAGTACACAGTTCAAGGAGACATGGGGAGCAGCGGTTACTACGTCGAATCCAACGTGCGTCAACATGGAGTCGGAGCCCGCTTCGTATACAACGTGAATCGCTTCGTGGCCCTGGAAGGTGAGTGGAATATTTTTCCAGAGAAGGGGATAGCCTACTACAGCACCCAATATGGCGGGCGCTCCACGGAGGGTCTGTTTGGTGTCAAAGCTGGATGGCGCAATCGCAAGTTTGGGTTCTTTGGTCGTGTTGCGCCCGGATATCTTAGCTATGGCAAAGCATTGCAGAGCGACTCAAGTTATCCATGGCGTTACGGGCGGGTCACACACTCCCGCGAATACTACGGAGCAGTCGCAGAGTACTACCCAAACCGACGTGTTGCCTTGCGCTATGACATGGGGCAAACATTCACGAAGTATGGAGCCTATAACGTTTTTCCATCGGAGTGGCGTCGCGACGGGCAGATCAGTGCAGGTGTTTTGTACCGCTTTTAGAACAGCTCCTTATGCAAACACGTCGGTGTTGTGTACCTGCTGCTGCTTTTGAGGGGTTGCTCGCGTCAAAGACGATGGACGTGACAAGCCACTGATCATGTCCATCGCCTAGAACTCCACCACCACTTCCATCCCGCGTCCTGCCTTAGCCAAACTCGCCGCCGCTCCGCGATTGCATGCAATCTCCAGAAATCCCATGCTGTTCAGTATGCCAAACAACTCTCCCGGTTGTCCGCCCGCATACACGCTCCGAATCCCCGCGACCGGCGTTTTCCCCACCGTGATCTTCACCTTAGCATCTGCTGCAAACACAGCGGGCGCGCTCTCCGCAGTGAAATTCGTAATCAGGTTCCCGAACTTATCCGCCTTGAGCACTGCGCCTTTTAAAGTGCGCTCCGCAATCAGCTTCGGCTTCGGTAAAGAGAATCGCACGTAATCCGTAATCTCATCCCCGAACTTTTCCGGTTCCAATCCCTTGCTCATCCAACCGGCGCAGGGAGCGAATATATCGCGTCCATGAAATGTGTTGCTGAGCGGTTGCAGGAAGTAATGCTCCGCCGTAATGTGTCGCACGGAAACGCGTTCTTCCTGTTCCATCACCAGCGAGAGCACTCCATTATCCGGAGCGATAAAGTAGTGCTTGGAAGTGGTCACCAACAGCGGTCTTCGTGCCGACCCCACACCTGGATCGACCACTACCATGTGAACCGTATCTGCTGGAAAATACTTGTAAGCTTGCGCAATCGTCATTGCTCCGTCCAGCACGTCAAACGAGTTCACCGCGTTGCACAAATCCACCACCTGTGCCGTTGGGTTCACTCCCAGAATCACTCCCCGCATCGTTCCTACAAAGTGATCTGAGCTGCCGAAGTCCGTCGTAAGTGTGACAATTCGCGTCGCCGCCAAGTCTTCCTCCAAGTGGTCCAATTCTTTCGGAATAACCACCTTCATGATTCTGTCACGAATAGAAAGCGCTCGCCACGAGTTGTGACGAGCGCACCCTGCACGAAAGGACCAGCTCTATTGCAGAATCACCTGTTGTCCTTCGTTCAACCCGCTAAGAATCTCCGTCTTCGCGCCGTTCGAGATCCCTGCCTTTACAGCGACTTTTCTCTTTCCATCTTTTGCTTTCGGCTCCGGAACTTCGACCGATGCCGTCTTATTCTGGTCATAGATCATTGAGCTTTCCGGAACGCTCAACACGTTCTTATGCTCTTCCAAAATCATCTCTGCATTGGCGGTCATCATGGCCTTCAACTCGCCGCCCGGATTATTGATCGAGACCCGCACTTCGAAAGTAGTTACGTTCTCTTTCTCCACGCCCATCGGAGAAATCTTCGTCACTTTGCCTTGGAAAGTTTTGTCCTTAAAAGACTCAACCCGTATCCGTGCAGGCTGGTCCATGTAGACCTTTCCAATATCGCTTTCGTCCACCTTGCCTTTTACATAGACTTCACGCGTATCGCCAATGGTCATCACCAGCGTTGCCGCCGAACCCATCACAAGAATGGAGCTCACCGCATCTCCAACCTCAACATCTCGCGAGAGCACAATGCCATCAATCGGAGCCACAATTGTCGTATAGCTCAACTGTTCGCGAAGCTGCGAGAGCGTGGCTTCGGAGCGCTTCACGTCGGCGTGCGACTGAGCCACCTTCGCCCCATTTACCAAGACTTGAGCCTGTGCTAGTTGCTGCTTGTTGGTAGCCACTACATAGTTTCTCTCGGCATCATCCAGTGCCGACTGCGAAACCACGCCCTGCTTTGCCATCGACTCTGCGCGGTCATAAGCGCGCTTCAGCATCGGCACATCTACCCCCAGAGCATCCACCTTCGAGCGGGCTAGGTCAGCCTCAGCCGAGCGCAACGTAGCTTGGGAGGATTGAAGTTGCGCTTCTGACTGACGAACCTGCGCTTCCATCTCGACGCGGTCCAACTCGGCCAATACCTGTCCGGCCTTCACGTGGTCTCCGGCTTCAATGTAGAGCTTCTTCACAATGCCGCTGGCCTTGCTCTTGATCTCCACTTTCGTGATGGGCTCAACCTTTCCGGTCGCCACCACGCTCTTCACCAAGTCACCCTTCTCCACCTTGGCAATCTTGGTCGGATCGATCTTCGTGCCACTGCTCCGCGCAGCCATCACCGCGCCCGCCGCCACCAGGCACACCACTACTACGATTCCCGCAATCCAAAACGTCTTGCGTCGGCGCTTTCCATTTCCGTTAGCCACGACTCTCCTCCTTGGCACAATGTCATGTACGAGCCTCACACCGCTCTGGTTCCCTCGTTTTGCAATTGCCATCGAAACGCTCGTCGTATGTACCTGCCGCAGTTGGATATTCTTGCTATCGTTGTCGTTGATCTAGAGCTGAATCTTTTCTCCATTCCCGTTCATTAAGTATGAAGGAGGAAACAAGATGTTAATAACGCAAGCCAAAGGCGTAGGTCAGTCCATGCGTGCATCCGAAGAGCTGCCGCAGCGAGTGAGCACTGTAATTGATCAGGCACTATCCCAGCATCGCTTGGTCGGCACCGTTGTGCTCGTCTCGCGAGAAGGTGAGTTGGTGTTTAGTCGTGCTGCTGGTTTTGCCGATCGCGAAGCGTCTCGGCCAATGCAAGAAAATGCAGTCTTTCGCCTTTCTTCGCTTACCAAGCCCATTGTTACTGCTGCGGCCTTGGCTCTTATCGAGCAGGAACAGATTGGTTTGCAAGACGCGGTGACACGATGGATTCCAGAGTTCCGTCCGAACGCGGTCAATCGCGAGCAACCACCCATCACGGTGAAGCATTTACTGACCCACACGGCGGGATTGAGCTACGGATTCTTTCAGCCGCCGGATGGCCCCTATCACCAAGCCGGTGTGTCAGACGGCATGGCGGAGCCGGGCTTGGGAATCGGCGAGCAACTAAGCCGCTTAGCAAGCGTGCCGCTCTCGTATTTTCCCGGAACGGATTGGGGATATTCGCTCGCCATCGACGTATTGGGAGAAGTCCTGGCGCGTGTCACCCACACTTCCTTACCCCAAGTCGTAGAGCGCTTGGTAACGGCTCCGCTTCGCATGGACGATACCGGCTTTGTCGTGCGAGATCCAGAGCGACTCGCCACTGCATATGTTGATGGCAAGCCGCCGCGCCGTATGAAAGATACGGACAACGTACCTTTTGCAGCTTCAGAAATCAGATTCTCGCCATCCAGGGTTTTTGACCTTTCCTCCTTCGCTTCTGGCGGCACAGGAATGGTCGGGACCGCAGGCGACTTCATGACTCTTCTAGAAACCTTGCGTAACGGCGGTGGTGCAATCCTGAAGCCTGAAAGCACGCGAGCCATGATGAGCAACCAGATTGGTACGCTGCGAATTAACGTTGAGGAGACTCCTTCCTGGGGCTTCGGCTTTGGTGGTGCCGTGCTTATGGATCCGAAACTGGCCGGTGTACAGCACGCAGTCGGTACGTGGAAATGGGGTGGTGTCTATGGCCACCACTGGTATGTAGACCCTGTTAATCGCCTCACCGTCGTAGCTCTTACGAACACTGCCCTTGAGGGAATGATTGGCAACTTCGTGAGCGAACTCCGGAGCTCGGTTTACGGTTTCTGAGTCTTGCGAGCAGTTCTGCGGATTGGGTGCAGCGGTCCGGTGCTGCCGCTGCGCCTATCCTTAACGATCTCTCCCGCTCGCGATGCTAAAATCCAATACCACTGGTCCAATCTATTTACAGGAGCGAAAGTGTTCACGTTTGTACTGATGCGGATCATCGCAGTGATCCTGCTTGTAGCGGCCAACGCCTTTTTTGCCGCGGGCGAATACGCCTTAGTCAGCATTCGTGACACACGCCTCCAGCAACTCATTGAGGAAGGACGCATCGGCGCGCGCACCATTCGAAAGCTTCACAACAAACTCGATGAAGTCCTCAACGGAATCCAGATCGGAGTCACCATGGCCAGCCTTGCTCTCGGCTGGATCGGCGAAGAGTCCATGGCTAAGGTTCTCGAAGTGCCGCTGGCCCGACTCCCGCACGCTGCTCTGTACGCTCACGCTCTGGCCACCCTCTTTGCCTTCACCACTATTACTTATCTCCACGTAATCCTCGGCGAAGTCGTCCCCAAATCCATCGCTCTCCAGAAAACAGAGCTCGTAGCCCTAGCCGTAGCCGGGCCGCTCGATGTCTTCATCACCATCTTCAGCCCCGTAACCCGCACCATGGCTGCCTCTTCGCGCTTTGTCCTGCGATCCTTCGGATGGAACCACATTAGCGAAGGCGGTGTGCACACTCCTGAGGAGCTAAAACTCAGCGTCACTGCCTCTCACCGCTACGGACTCATCTCCGCACTGCAGCAGGAACTGCTGCACCGTGCCCTCGATCTCGAAACCATCACCGTTCGCGAAATCATGGTCCCGCGTCCCGATATTTTCTCTCTTCCCGGCAACATGCCCTTGGAAGAAGCGATTGCGAAGGTCGTCGAGGAGCAGCACTCCCGCATCCCCGTCTATGACGCCGCCCGAGGTCCCGAAGCCATCATCGGCGTGCTCTATTCCAAGGACCTCATGCGCTGGATGCAGTTCCGTCTCAAGCGTTCGCAGTCCTCATCTGAAACGCAACCCACGCCCCCCACCTTGGCCGTGCGCCACATCATGCGAGATGTCCTGGTTGTCCCCGAAACCAAGCCACTCCCCGACCTCCTCGCCGAATTCAAAAACCGCCGCCGCCATCTCGCCGTCGTCGTCGATGAGTACGGTTCCACCGCCGGAGTCGTCAGCGTCGAGGATGTCCTCGAGCAACTCGTCGGCGAAATTGAAGATGAGTTCGACGTAGTAGCTCGCACGAACCAACCCAACTCTGCCTCGCTCGTGCTCGATGCCGCCCTAAACATCCGCGACCTCGAATCGCAATACAAATTGCACCTCCCACGCGACCACGGATTCGAAACCCTCGCCGGATTTGTCGTCGAAAAATTGCAGCGCATCCCCAAACCTGGAGATTCCTTCCTCTACCAGCAGCGCCGCTTCACGGTCCTTGAAATGGAAGGCCGCCGCGTCGAAGCCGTCAAAGTCGACCTCGTCCCTGCCTCCCTTGCTCTCGATGGAAACGGAACTCCCGAAGATGGGAAGCTCTCACGATGATCCGCTACGTCCTCACGCGTCTCTCCTACATGTTGCCCGTCGTCTGGCTAGTCGTCAGCGTGGTCTTTCTCCTCATCCACCTGGTCCCCGGAGACCCCATCCAGTCCATGCTCGGCGAAGGTGCCGCCGGAGCCGATATCCAAGCCGCCCGCCATGCCTACGGACTCGATGTCCCATTGCCCACCCAGTACGTTCGCTATTGGAAGGGTGTTCTACACGGCGACCTCGGAAAGTCCCTGCGTCTCAACAAACCGGTGAAGGACCTCGTCTTCCAAGCCTATCCCTCCACGCTCGCACTCACCCTGTCAGCGCTAGCCGTCGCCATCCTGCTCTCCATCCCTGCCGGAGTCCGTTCGGCCACACGTCGCAATCGTTGGGACGACCGTGCTCTCAGCTTCATCAGCCTTCTCGGACTCTCTTTCCCCAACTTTGCCCTCGGCCCTATCCTCATCCTGATCTTCGCCATAAAACTCGATATCCTCCCCGTTTCCGGCTCAGGAAACTGGCGCAACCTCGTCCTCCCCGCCGCCACCATGGGAGCCTCACTCGCAGCCATCCTCACCCGCATGGTCCGCACCAGCATGTTGGAGGAGCTAGGCCAGGACTACATCCGCACCGCCCGTGCCAAGGGACTTTCCGAGCGCGCCGTCGTCTACCGACACGCCCTGCGCAACGCTCTCATCCCGGTAGTAACGGTGATCGGCCTTCAGTTCGGAGCACTCCTCGCCGGAGCCATCGTCACCGAAACCATCTTCTCCTGGCCCGGCATCGGACGCCTCACCATCAGCGCCATCAGCAATCGCGACTACGCGCTCGTTCAAGGATGCCTTCTCTGCATCGGACTCACCTACGTAGCCGTAAACTTCCTCACCGATCTCGTCTACTCCGCGCTCAATCCGCGAATCCGCCAATAGGAGCGCCGATGCCATCTGAAATCTCCAAACTCACCCGTGTCCTCTCCCGCAACCCGCTGGCCGTCTTCGGAATCTTCCTCATCCTCCTCTTCGCTTTCTGCGCCGCCTTCGGCCCTCTCATCGCTCCGCGCGATCCCTATTACATCGACCTCGCCGTCCGCCTCCAAGGCCCATCCGCCCACCATCTCTTCGGAACCGACGAACTCGGTCGCGACATCCTCTCCCGCATCCTCTACGGAGCCCGCGTCGCACTCATCGTCGGCACCTCTGTCGTCGCCGGATCGCTCCTCCTCGGCACCCTAGTAGGCTCTCTAGCCGGATACTACGGAGGCCGACTCGACCGCTTCATCAACGTAATCGTGATGAACGCCTTCCTCTCGTTCCCCGGAATCCTCCTCGCCATCGCCTTCGTGGCGTTCCTCGGTCCCGGACTCTGGAACCTGATCCTCGCCCTCATCGTCGGCGGATGGGTCGGCTACGCCCGTCTCGTCCGAGCACAGGTCTTAGCCGCCCGCGAGCGAGAATACGTGGAAGCCGCACGCGCCCTCGGAGCCACCGATTGGCGCATCATCGTCCGCCACATCCTGCCCAACATCATGCAGCCCGTCATCGTGCAGGCTGCCATCGGCATGGCCGGAGCCATCCTAGCCGAAGGCACCATGAGCTTTCTCGGACTCGGCGTCCCGCCTCCCGTCCCAAGCTGGGGAGCGATGTTAAACGATGCCCGTTCACACCTATTCGATTCCCCCCACGTCATCCTTTTCCCCGCCGCTGCCGTCATGTTGGCCGTCCTCGCCTTCAACTTCGTCGGAGACGCCATGCGCGACTACCTCGACCCCCGCTCCCGCATCGAGGCCGGACTTTAACTCCATCACGCCGGGAAGGCAGCTTAGGACTTTCACCCTGCGTACCTGTATGTGAGAATTAGGATTATGCAATCCCTCTCCGTTGCCATCGTTGCGATGAATGAAGCCGAGAACCTGGCTCGTACGCTCGCAAGCGTCACCTGGGCCGATGAAATCGTCCTCGTCGACTCCGGATCGACCGACCGCACCATCGAAATAGCAGAGAGCTACGGCGTCAAGGTATTTCACGAAAGCTGGAAGGGATACGGAGGTCAGGTCAATTCCGCGTTGGATAAGTGTTCCGGCCCATGGATACTGAACCTCGATGCCGACGAAGAGGTAACTCCCGAGCTGGCCGCCGAGATCAAGACTCTTCTCGCCGGAGAGCCGCGCTTCAACGGGTATTGGACCCCTCGCCTCAACAACATTTTCGGGCGTTGGATGCGCCACGGCGGCCTCTACCCCGACGCCAAGTTAAGACTATTCCGCAAAGGCACAGCCCGGCTGGCGGAAGACACCGAACCCCACACCACTCCCAAAACCAATGAGAAAACCGGCAAGCTTCGCGGAAACCTGCTCCACTATCAATATCCCACGATAGATATGTACATCGAACACATGCGGCGATACAGCACAGCCACCATTCCGCTCTACCTCCGCAAAGGCAAGACGAGCGCCTCGCTCCCAAAATTCATCCTGAATACGATCGTTAATCCGACGTTCACATTTATCTACAATTACGTCGTTCGAGGCGGTTTCCTGGACGGACGAGAGGGCCTGCTCTTCCATATCTACCACTCGCTCTACGTCAATTGGAAGTACGCCAAAGCATGGATCGCAGCCAAACAGAAAACCCCCGCTCCCGTCACCGGAAAGCCACTCCCCAGCGTCCATCCACCCCAGTAGACGCGAATTGGACGCTAATGAACCCGAACCCTGATGAGCCAGACCCGATGACCCCGGACCCGAATAAACCCGAGTGGCCCAGAGTTGGCGCCTTTCCAACTCTGGGGTTGGCCGAGAATTTCCTCGCACAACTCCCCCGGCTTCACAAGCACTCGCAAAATGCCCGAACCCCCAAAATCCACCCGAGCCAACCAGCTGTGATTCGAATCACAAGCTGGAATTTCTCGGCTCTGATAAGCTCTATCCTTTATGTCTTCCCCCAATTCTATCTTCGTCCGTGCCTGCAAAGGGCTTCCTACCGACTCGACCCCTGTCTGGTTTATGCGTCAGGCGGGCCGTTACATGTCCGAGTACCGTGAAGTCCGCAAGCACCATTCCCTTGTCGAGATCTGCAAGAAGCCTGAATTGGCCGCCGAAGTCACCATCACGGCAGCCGAAGCTCTCGGTGTCGACGCCGCCATCATATTTGCCGACCTGCTCCTTCCCTTGGAAGTCATGGGCCTGCCCTTTCACTTCTCCGTCAGCGAAGGTCCGGTGATCGAGAAGCCCATCCGTACAGCCGAAGACGTAAAGGTTCTCACCACCAACGGAGCGCCTGAGTTGCAGTACGTCTCCGAAGGCATCGCCGCCTGCGTCAAGCATTGGGGCGACAAGCTTCCGATGATCGGATTCTGCGGAGCGCCCTTCACCCTCGCCAGCTACATGATCGAGGGCGGCGGTTCGCGAAACTACATCGAAGTCAAGAAAATGATGTATCGCCAGCCCGAAGTCTGGGACGAACTGCTAGGCAAACTCAACATCGTGCTTGCGTCCTACATCGCCGACCAGGTCAAGGCCGGAGCAGATGTCATCCAGGTGTTCGATAGCTGGGTTGGCTGTCTCAGCGTAGAGGATTACCGCAAATACGTTCTCCCTCGCACCAAGGAACTCATTCTCTCTCTCAAGAAGACCGGCGTGCCTATCATTTACTTCGGCACTGACAGCACAACGCTGCTGCCTTCCATGAATGAGACCGAGGCCGATGTCATCGGACTAGACTGGCGCGTTCCTTTGGACGAAGGCTGGAAGCTGATGAATCACCGTCCTGCCGTGCAGGGAAATCTTGATCCTGTCCTTCTCTTCGCCGACTGGGATGTGGTCAAGCAGCGTGCCAAAAACATTCTCGATCTCGCGGACAATCGTCCAGGTCACATCTTCAACCTCGGTCACGGCATTCTGCCGCAGACTCCGGTTGAGAACGTGAAAAACCTGGCCAAGTTTGTTCAGGAGTACTCGGCGCAGCATCGCGGCGCCGTAGCCGGGACTCGATAGCCTTATGCAGAAACCTGCCGTCCTGCTGCTTGCGCATGGAACTCCGGATCTCATATCGGAGATTCCGGCCTATCTGGCCAACGTGACCAGCGGACGGCCGCTTCCGCCCGCCGTCGTCGAAGAAATCCAGCATCGCTATTCTCTGATTGGCCACTCGCCTCTCACCGAAATCACCATGCAGCAAGCCGACCGCATCTCCGAGGAATTGGGCATGCCCACCTACGTCGGAATGCGTAACTGGAAGCCGTACATCCGGGATACGGTCCAACAGATGGCCGCCGATGGCATTACTCACGCCCTTACCATCTGCCTTGCTCCCCATAATTCGCGCACCAGCGTAGGACTCTACCGCCGCGCCGTCATCGGCGAGACCGGCAAAGCCCCCTTCACCGTGGACTTCGTTCCCGAATGGCACTCCGAACCGCTGCTAATCCGCGCTTTCTCTGAGAAACTTCGCGACGGCTGGTCGCGTGCCTGTCTTGAAGCCAACGCCCCCGTGCCCGTCCTGTTTACCGCACATAGCGTTCCCGTGAGAACCATCGAAGCCGGAGACGATTACGAGCGACAGACTCGCGAAACCGCTGAGCTAGTAGCCGCCAGCGTCCCTGAAATCGCCGGACATTGGCACTTCGCATTCCAGAGCCAAGGCATGAGCGGCGGAGTGTGGCTCGGTCCCACCGTCGAAAGCACCATCGAATCCCTCGCCGCAGCAGGACATAAGTATCTGTTCGTGCAGCCCATAGGATTCGTCTGTGACCACGTCGAAGTTCTGTACGACGTCGATATTGCTTTCAAGAATTTTGCCGCAGCAAAGGGCATCGTGCTAACGCGCGCCGAGTCGCTCAATAACTCCGTGCTCTTCGCCCGAGCCGTCGCCCAACTGGCACGCACGCGTCTAGCTGTTGCAGCGGAATCCGGCTAGCATAGGTGGACATAGGGTGGCCCACATCCGCCCTCTTTTGGCGAATGTGGGGACGAGATAGACCCCGCAACCTGAGGCCGTTCTTTCCTGCCTCTCTTAGTAGTGAATGCGAACCGCAATAATAGAAGTGCGAGAGTAACAGTAGTTCAGGTTTTTAGGAGTTTTTCGAATGCGTATTGCAATCATCGGTGGTGGAATTTCTGGACTCAGTGCCGCATATTATCTGGAGCAGGAGCGTGCCGCTGGCGCGCCCGTAGAGTACTCTCTCTTTGAATCGAGTGATCGCCTCGGTGGCGTCATGTTCAGCGACAAGATCGGCGACTGCGTAGTAGAAGGCGGCCCCGACTCCTTCCTAACCGAAAAACCGTGGGCCAACCAGCTTTGCGCCGAACTCGGTATCGCCAACGATCTCATCGGTTCGAATGATTCGCAGCGCGTCACCTACATCCTCGTCAAAGGCCGCCTCATCCCCATGCCCGATGGCCTGATGTTCATGGTGCCGACCAAACTGATCCCCACCGCACTCACGCGCCTCTTCTCCTGGGGCACCAAGTTCAAAATGCTCGGCGAACTGCTGCACCCACCCCGTCCCGTAGGCAAGGACGAAACGGTTGCGCAGATGGTAGAGCGTCACTTCGGAGCCGAAGTGGTGGACCGTCTTGCCGACCCGTTGCTCTCCGGTGTTTACGGTGGCGACGCCGCGTCGCTCAGCGTCCGCGCAGTGCTTCCAAAGTTCGTCGAAATGGAGGAGAACTACGGTTCCCTCTGTCGCGCCATGTTGGCTGGCCGCAAGAAACTGGCAGCCATGCAAAAGGCCAAAGGATTTGCAAAAAAGCCGCTGTTCAGTTCGTTGAAAGGCGGCATGCAGCAAATGATCGATGCCATCGTCGCCCGCCTGAACCCGCAAAGCATACGTACCTCGACGGCCATCAGTCAGATCTCGCGCAAAGAGGGCGGATGGGAGTTGATCACCCCGCGCGGTCCCGAATACTTCGATTCCGTGATCTTCGCCACCCCCGCGCGCATCGCCTCGAAGATGCTTGCCGACATCGATACTCAACTCTCCGAGGACCTGGGCAAAGTCGAATACAGTTCCTCCATCACCGTGACCCTCGGCTACGATCGCGACCAGTTGAAATCGTGCCCTCCGGGATTTGGCTTCCTCATCCCCCGCAGCGAAGGAACGCGCATGTTGGCCACAACCTTCGTGCATACCAAGTTCCCGTTCCGCGCCCCTGACAACAAAGCTCTAGTGCGCTGCTTCCTCGGCGGAGCCAATGACCCCAGTGTTCTGAAACTCAGCGACGAGGAAATCACGACCGTGGTCCGCAACGAACTCAAGCAGATCACCGGACTCTCCGCCGACCCATGGTTCGTAAAAGTCTATCGGTGGGATCGTTCAATGGCTCAGTACACGCCCGGACACCTCGAACGCATCGAACGAATCGGCGACACCTTGAAGGAAATGCAGAATCTTTCCATCGCCGGAAACTTCTACAAAGGCATCGGAGTGCCCGATTGCATCCGTACTGGCAAGGAAGCGGCCCAACATATGGCCACTTTGGCACGCGAAAGTAACACTGTGAAGGCTTAAACCTCGAAAAAAGTTACTTTCTGGTTATCGATTACTCTTTCGATAATGATTCAATGGGCAATCGTTGAAAAAATCCCTCAACGATTGCCCAAGAAGTAACCTTGACCCCGCCAAAGAATAACCACCGAGTGAATCGTTTACCCGTGCTCTCGCGCTAAACCAGTCGCGTGCGTTACCATCAATCGCGATGTCCAGAATTCTAATTGTCGAGGATGAGGTCCATCTGGCACAGGGTCTGCTGTTCAACCTTGAAGCCGAGGGCCACGAAGTAACCGCAGTCGAAACCGGCGAAGCCGCGCTCGAAATTCTCATCGAGCGCAATGAACTTTTCGACGCTATTGTCCTCGACATCATGCTGCCCGGAGTCAATGGATTCGAGGTCGCGGACCAGTTACGCGAAAAGCGAAACTACGTTCCCATCCTCATGCTCACTGCGCGTTCTCGTCCCGAGGACGTGCTCAAAGGCTTCGCCTCCGGTGCCGACGATTACCTCCCCAAACCCTTCGAACTCAGCATCCTCATCGCCCGAGTTCACGGCCTGTTGCGTCGTACTCAATGGCAGCGCGAACAGGCCTTACAGAAACCGATCCCAATTCCTGCAACTGAAGCATCAACCGAAAACACTCCCGACGCGCTGCCAACCGCGGTTTTAGCGCCTGCGCAGCACGATGTGTTTTCTTTTGATGGACGCACTCTCGACTTCAACACCCTGGAACTTACTGCCCCCGCAGGAAAGATCCAGCTCACATTAATGGAAGCATCTCTGCTGCGCTATTTTATTGACCATCGCAATGAAAACGTAAGCCGCAAACAAATCCTCGAAGAGGTCTGGGGCCTTCATGAAGACACCGACACACGCGCCATCGACAACTTCATCGTGCGCCTGCGCCGTTATATTGAGGACTCACCGGGAACGCCGAAATATCTCATCACAGTTCGCAGTGTTGGATACCGCTTTCTTCCTGAGCGCAAATAAACTACCAACCGTCGCCCCATCCCAAACGCTTCAGTCTGCGCCAGTCATCCTTCTTTGATCGCGTGATGGTAGTGTTCGCAATCTCATCTCCTCGACAGAGTGTCAGTTGCGTATAGCCGCTGAATACCTTGGGATGACGCACTATGCGCGCGCTAGGATTAAGTGCATTAGCGCTTCGCGAAAACGCTATGTAAGAGAACTTTTCGTCTTCGTGTCCGAGAGTTGCTTCCTTCAGACGGCGGTGTTCTGCGGTGCGCTCGATGCGGGCGGGGAAGTGGCACC
>Ga0224528_1000192_pt1 | contig 51447 bp, 57 predicted proteins | sample CBST25metaG_2_FD_179888 | JGI IMG/M metagenome (GOLD analysis project Ga0224528, IMG submission 179888) | Peat soil microbial communities from Stordalen Mire, Sweden - C.B.S.T25 | ecosystem: Environmental > Terrestrial > Soil > Wetlands > Peat | place: Sweden: Norrbotten County, Stordalen Mire...
GAAGCTTGCACCGCAAATCATCCGAATATGCTCGTGGCATCGCTTTATGTCTTCACGGAGAAATCGCCAACCAAAACTTACTCCATTCCCGCCGCTCCGGATATAACTACTTAGGAACCGCTCTAATATCGGACGGAACAGGTGGCCGATTGTGACTCGCATCGGATCGGAAGAGACGGCGTAATCCATTCACTTTGCACCTCCACTGACCTAGCGGGTCAGCTATGGCGCAAAGTTAGAGTGGAACCGAGCGAACGTCCAATGAGTTCCACGCCGAGCGTTATGCATGGGAGGCATAACGAAGGATTCGTCGGCCTTTTCCTTACACTTTGTAGTTCTGGAGTACCTCGGGTGTCCCAACTCCACCCCTATACAAGGATGCCTTCACGTCGGGACGATTGTTCAAAGAGCAGGAAAAGGTGGTTCCGTCTGTCAGTTTGATCTCGACATTGGTTCCGTCACCTGTATCCCGGTGGATGCGAAACTCCTGGATCGTCTTGCCCGCAAGCTCCGGGCATTCGATGTAGTTGTCCTGCATGCAGTCAATCCTCAGCCTCGTTAGACTCGCGTCCGAGACATCTTGTTGTCAGATCCGATCTCGGCAATTTTACCCCACCTTGATGAAAGTCGCTCGCGAGAAAGCGGAAAAGGCTCCCCGGGCGCTTATCGGACCTTCGTGGACAATATCACACTTATCGTGTGTAGACTCATAGTGGTCAAGACTCAAGCATAGGAGTGTGGCAACGCGCTCCGTTAAGTCTCGATTTGGCTCCAGGTTGCGGCAACTTCGCGACGAGCGCGGCTATTCGCAGGAAGCATTGGCGGAGCGAGCCGGGCTGCATCGGAACTACGTGGGCGGGGTCGAGCGTGGTGAGCGCAACGTTGCATTGGAGAACATCGTCAAACTCGCGAAAGCCCTCTCCATCAAACCTGGTGATTTGTTTACGGATTTCTCCTGACCTGACCTAACGCCCAAAGCACTTGTCCTCACCCTGTCGGGGCCGCCATCTCGGGGGCCGCGTGGACGAGCCAGAATTAAGCGCCGTTTTCAATTGGACCGTGCGTTGCAAGAAAAATGTAGTATTTTTTCTTGCAACTGCAGATGCACGAATGCTACTTAAGCCTCTGATTTCAAGGCATTAACAAGCGAAGATCCATGGTTAGTGGTTGGGGCTCACGTGCGTTCCTCGCGAGGACGGGCGCGCTGCGAAAGGGCGCATGACTTAGTCCGTCGATGAGTCGAGCACAGTTTCTTGCCAGAGAGATCCGTTAAGAATCTGCCCAACTGGCGCAGTTGTCCGAGATATCGCGTTTCAGTCCTTCTCTGCGCCGTCGGCGCGCAGAGAAGTATTTGCCGGCGTGGCAGAGCATAGAACCACAGTTGAGATTCCACTTGTCGCAGCGGTGCCAAGCTAGGTTGTCTTCTGGTTTGAGGGTGCTGTTCGGTGCGTACCAGCTAAGGATGGTCTGACGACGGCGAACCATAATTGTGCGACGGTTCTGTCGCCGCTCTGCGAGGGAACGGGGATGACGCATTCGAGTTCTCCTGCCGCCCACAATTACGCGGCGTGGGATATCGAGGAAAGCGCCAGTTCCATTACGACCTCCATGGTATGAGATTCTAGCTCGATTTGCAGTTGGTTGTAAGAGTGTTCACGAATCGTGTACAGAAGCGATTTGTGAACGAAACGCCTGTTTCCGAAAACGACCATTGATAGATCCGTGAGTACAGTTTGTCGATTCTCGCTGGAAAGAACCTCATTTCGAATCGATTTCAACGACGGGGTAGGCTTCGACGTATTCTTCCCCATTGCAGCCGTAATAGGCAACCGTTCGCGCCGCGAAATCGACATCGTAACGCACCACTCCGGCGCGCCACGAAGCCACCAGAAATTCCGTGAATGAGCTCTGTCCAGCCTGATCCGTCCGTAATGCCGCGATCAGCGCCTCGCGATCGAACGGGGGAACGTCCATGGTGCCAGTCGCGAGGGGGGTGCCTTGGGTCATGACAGGCCCGTCATCAGTCAGAAAGAGACTCTGGCATGCGGGAAGAAACCAGAAATTTCGAGTCACACCCGCGCGCCGCAACGTTTCGGCGAGATAGGGAAAGCCTCCGACTTTAGGCCGGATAGCCAGAGCGTGTTTCTGCGCCCCTTCTAGGTTTTCAATCGCTTTGCTCATGGAAGCTTTTCCTCCTGGATTTGTACGCTTTACTTGGTCAGCACGCCGCTGATCTGGCGAAGTTCGGCAAATCTCTTGCAGAACAGACATGTTCTCTGAAGTATTCTTTCCCAATAGGTCATCGAACTATGAAAGTTAAGATCGTTAGCGACCAACATCTGGAGTTCAGGGCTTCCAATGGGAGTTACCGCAAGTACTTCGATGCGATTCACCCGACTGTAGGCGACATGGCGGACGTGTGCGTTGTCGCTGGCGATTTCGATGTCATCGGTCCGCGCTCTCTAGCATTTTTTCAAGAGCTCTGTTACCGCGAACAGCAAGTGCTATATGTGCCAGGAAATCACGAATATTACGGTTGTACGAGCATGGAATCGGTGGACGATACGCTACGTGAGTTCGAACAAGGATTAACCAACCTGGCAGTTCTGAGAACCGGGGCGGCATTTGAGTTCGCCGGAACACGATTTCTCGGCGACACGATGTGGGTGCCAAAGACACCGGCTTTGATCTTGAGGCAGGCCTGATGAACGATACACGTCTCATACCCGGCCTGTTGGGACAAATTGAAGAGCGTCATAAAGACTTTATTACCTGGCTCTCTGCCGAGCTTCGTCCGGAAGACATCGTGGTGACGCACCATCTTCCTTCAGAACGCTCGACCCCAGCCGCATACCGCGACTCCTCCGCACAGCCATGGTTTGTGGCGTCAGGTGTTGAAGCTTTCTTTGACCGAGGACCGCGGGCTTGGATTCACGGGCATACGCACGAGCGGTGTAAGTACGTGCTGAACGAAAGTCCAGTCGTATGCAATCCTGTTGGTTATCCGAACGAGGCCGGGGAACTACTGGGCAGACTCGTTCCTTGTATCTTCACACTTTGAGCAACGCGCCGCGTCCACGAGCTTCCGATTGGTTTACGGCTCCGTCGCCATATGTGCTTGGCGTCCGCTCCTTTCCCCGGATAGACTGTCCTATGGAAATTCGGTAAGAGCCCAAGGAGTGACAACGCATCGCCGTGAAACAAGAACTGGAACAGCGATTGGTAGAACGTTGGCCAGCATGGTTCGATGTTCATGGGTCCATTCAGCGAACCCTGATGCCCTTCGGTTTTGAACACGGCGATGGTTGGTTCGATATCGTCTGGCGATTGTGTGAGCGATTGGAACCGCTGGTTACACAGTTCGAGCAAGAGACGGGCGACAAATTTGAGGTTTTTCAGGTGAAGGAAAAGTACGGAGGCCTGCGCTTTTATCCGGATCTCGGTAACGATGCGATTTTCAATGCCATTGCCGAGGCCGAAAATGAATCTCTCAAGACCTGCGAGGAGTGCGGGAAACCAGGGGAGCCGAACCGCCGCGGCTGGATTCGGACCCGCTGTACGGAACACGCAGTTCCCGAGAATGCAACCGATCAACAGTTCTAGAATTGGCCGCCGATAAACGCCCACAAGCGGATAAAGGAACAGCCCGATCCAAGCAGTGGCTACATCACCAAAAACGGCGCTGGTGGATCGCTTTTGGTGGGTGTGCGAAACGGCACGGGATGGATCTCCTCGCACCAAGTGCCTGACACGTGTCTCCTCGTTATCGCCGCTACAATCCAGTGCCCCGGAATTTCCATCTGCATTTGGCTGGCGTGCTTCTCCCCTTCGTCGTCCAAGTATGTGGTCTCGGCTTCGCCGTAGAACTTGAAATCGTCCTGCATGTCGGGGCGGTAGGGTTCCATGCAACGCGCGTCAATATAATCGGAGACACCGCTGCTCAGATAACATCGCCTAACGGTGAAGACAAACTCATCCCCTGGCGAAGCCAACACGTTCTCCCTGTGGCTCCGAAGAACACTTGCGTCGCCTGGAACTTGGCAGATCACGCGGCCTAGGCTCGAACGCCTTGTAATCTCCGACTTGAAACGTGCGTCTGCGAAATCATCGAGATGGCATTGATCCCATTCCTCGTCCTGAGCGAGCAGGCCCTTAATCTTGAAGGACCGTTCTCTTACGGGAGGCTCCGCGAAACTGTAACACCCGTTGGCCATCCTGCGGACGAACTGAGCGGCATCGATGGCATAGGAGGCCAGAATCGGATGACAATCATCGTTTAAGTAAGAGCGAATCCACTCACCCATTGCAAGCCTAAGCCGGGCGATGCGGATGTCCGCCACACGCACCTCGCCGCGCCCATTCGGCGAGAAATCGACAAATACAAAGTTCTTTAGATCTACCAGCAAGTGCAAGTACCGGTCGATGCTTTCCGGGCGCAGAAATTCAGGCTTCTGAAAGCAGACTGCCATCAACCGATCTAACAACAGCTCCGCGCGGTCATCCACGCTCAAAACCGAGGGGCCGCAATCGACGCGATAGACAGTTTCCTTCGAAACTACGATGGGTTCCAGAGGTTGGGGATGATCCGCCAGAACGTCATCGACAGTCGGATGGCCAGGGGTTGTCGTCGCAGATCGCCGGGTTGTGCCCGTCGAAGGCGTTTGCCTGCCTACGCTGGCCGCGGAAAGAGCGATCACGGCTCTGGGCTGGTGCGGCTTCAGAGTGGCCGTCTTGCCCTTGTGTCTCTCCCTCATTGCAGCCTGCAACTTGGCCAATTCCTTTGGGTCCAAGGTCTTCTCCGTTTCGGCTGTTCCATATTTCCGCGCGTTTTCAGTCCGTAGGATTATATTCACGCGTCACGCCCAACTTCCACAAACGTTGTGCTCATGACTTTAGCGAATCAAGGGCGTATGACGTTTCACAAGACACCAATATTTTCACTGTTTATCGGTATTTATATGACACCATATATGAGAAATACGTACTCCAGAGCGGTTGCAAACGGGGGCGATGCACAGGCGGAGTTTCTCGTCGAACATGCATCGAGATTTCGAGGATAGTGCCAAAATAAACGACTGGATTTATCCTTCCACGGCGATCTACCCTGCTTTGCTTGCTCTTGAAAATAGTCTATCTATCGTAGTTTAGCTACGACAATTCTATATAAATTAAATCCAGAGCATATTTAGAAACATGACTATAATCGTAGTATGGCTACGACAAAGGAAAACAAGTTAAGGACTTTGTACACCAACTTGCAGCCGGGAGCACCGTTCACCTCAGAGGATTTAGCAGCTCTGGGCATATCAGCTGATCTCGCCGTTCACTATGTACGTTCTGGGTGGCTGAACCGATTAACCCGCGGTGTCTATTCCCGTCCCGGAGAAACCCTGTCGTTACATGCTTCCCTGCTTTCCTTGGAACGCAAGGTCGAAGGGCTACATGTCGGAGGCAAGACCGCACTCGACTGGTATGGCATTCGCCATTACGTCTCACAGCAGGAGACGGTACACCTCTACGGCTGGCAGGCAACCCACTTGCCCGACTGGTTCGCGTCACGATTTCCGTCTGAATACCACCGCAAAAGACTGTTCCACGAAGAGCCGGGGGCACTGCTGCATGTTGGGTCGTTGGAAGGTCGCTCCGGTGGTCCGCAGGTATCGGAGCCCGAACGTGCGGTGCTGGAACTTCTCAGCGAGATAGGCGTCCGCCAGCCCTTGCAGGAAGCACGCGAATTGGTGCAGAGTAGCTACGGTCTTCGCGCCGACGTTCTGCGCGAGTTGCTGACAAATTGCACCAGCGTCAAGACAGTACGCCTTTGCTTGCAGTTCGGAGCTGATTTCTCATTGCCCTGGCGATCAAAACTCGACCCAGCTGAACTACCCACCGGCAGCAATCGTCCCTGGGTGTCACGCTCCGGAGACCAGCTCTTGGTGATCAAACCGCGATGAACCAAATCTATCTCGACACTGCACGCCTCCTGACGCAAGTCGCCCCTTTCGTATTTACAGACGGGACATTTGCGCTTAAGGGCGGTACTGCGATCAATCTGTTTATGCGCGATATGCCGCGCCTCTCCGTGGATCTCGACCTGGTATTTCCCAACCATCGCCTCCCCCGCGCCGCGGCACTATCCGCAATCACTGACACTCTTCGTCAGTCGGCAGAACGCCTCACTGCCCGCGGCTTTCAGGTTCTCTCAATGGCGACGGCAAACGGCGATGAGACCAAACTTCTCGTCAAGCGCGGCGGAGTTGAGGTCAAGGTTGAAGTGAACTTCGTGATGCGTGGGACCGTAAACCCGGTTCAAATTGCTTCGCTCACTGCGAAAGCGCGTGCGACGTTGCTCACCGATCTTGAGATACCAGTAGCGTCACTCGAAGACGTGTATGGTGGCAAGTTGGTTGCCGCCATGGACCGGCAGCACCCGCGCGATCTATTCGATGTAATGCAGCTCTTGGAAAACGAAGGAATGACCCCGGGCATTCGTCGAGCATTTGTGGTCTATCTGGCGAGCCACAATCGACCGGTCCATGAAGTCTTATTCCCTGTGCTGCGGGATATTCGCCAGGATTACGAACGAACATTTCAGGGAATGACGGCGGAGCCTGTCGCCCTCGAAACACTTCTTCAGACCCGAGCCATTCTCGTCAAGAAACTACAGACAGAACTCGACGCAAACGAACGCAATTTTCTGATCTCGCTGGTGAACAACGCACCTCAATGGGCCCTGCTCGGTATCGAACACCTCGCAGAACTTCCGGCCATTCGCTGGAAGCTCCAAAACCTGGAGAAGTTGCAAGAGAGCAACCCGACGAAGCACGCCGAGCAAAGCAAAGAACTGCAGAGAATGCTTGATCAGGCCTGATTACGACGGTCGTGACCTGAAATCAGACATAGGGGCATACTCATTCGTGGCCGATGTTGTCAATTTCCCTCTGGATTGCCAGCTTGTCGAGGGTCGCCATTGGCAAAGCGAGGAACAAGGAGATCCGGCGCGAGAGGATCGTAAATGCTTCCTTGAAAGCGCGAGTGATTTCGTCCGGTGTTCCCCGAACAGCCGCCGGATCGGGAATGCCCCAATGCGCGGTCATGGGCTGGCCTGGCCAAAATGGACAGGCCTCATTGGCTGCGTTGTCGCAGACGGTGAAGACAAAATCCATGCGAGGCGCGCTGGGTACAGCGAACTCGTTCCAGGACTTGCTGCGCAGTCCTTCGGTTGGCAAGTTGGCGAGTGCAAGTTGTTTCAATGCCTCTGGCCGGACAATCCCGGAAGGGTGGCTGCCAGCGCTGTAGGCGGTGAAATTTGCCGATCCGCGGTGGTTGAGGATGGCTTCGGCCAGGATTGATCGAGCGGAATTGCCAGTGCAGAGAAACAGAACGTTATAGCGATTTCCCATGACGTTCACCTCTTTGTCGCAGTTAGATTGGTGACGGCAACATCGACACCCGGCGTCCACTCGCTCAGAGCGCAGGCTCCGGCAGAGACGGCTTCTTTCAAGCGCGCGGTGTCATCCTTCAACTGCGTTTGCTGAAGGAATGACTGGCGGAGAAAATCGTATAAGAGCTTCTTTGCTTTGTGATCAGGGTCGGAGAGACGATAGAAGATGCGATAGCCATCGCGACGGTCCAGCACCAGTCCGGAATTTTTCAGATAAGCGAGGTGGCGGGATACATTGGGCTGCGAGATTTCCAGAACATACTGGACATCGCAGACACAGAGCTCGCCCTGCAGAAGCAAATTGAGAATGCGCAGTCGCGTGCTGTCCGCCAGGGCTTTGAAATACTGTTCGAGTTCTTTCATCGTTGTAGCCTCTCGGTATCCAAACAGGTCATTTCGCCATCGAAGGTTCGAGCATATCCTGCAATAGCTCCGCTCCCACGGGAGGCTTCACCTGCCAAGGGATGAGGAATAGTCTCTTGGCAAGTTTCTGCTGTACTTCCTCAATGTATCGAACTTCAAGAGCGCCGCGTTCCGCAAGCACAGGATCGATTGTGCCTGAGGCGCAGAAGCTCTGGTTGATGACCCAGGCAAACGGTGCAATGCTCGCTCGCTGCAGATCCTCTTGCAGGCGCGCCGCTTCGTGCATCGGCGTTGCTTCCGGCAGAGTCACGATGAGGATCTTGGTGAAATCAGGATTGCGAAGCTGCGGCAACAGTTGACGAACACTTTCCGGGATCGATGCAAGGCTTCGTTCGACTTCGCGATGATAGGCATTGGCGGCATCCAGAAGTAGAAGCGTGTGGCCGGTGGGAGCCGTGTCGATCACGACGAACCCTTCGTTGCCTTTGTTCACCATCTGGGCGAAGGCTCGGAAGATCGCGATCTCTTCCGTACACGGGGAACGCAAGTCTTCTTCCAGAAGCGCGCGGCCCTTTTCATCCAGACCTTCACCGCTGTCGCGTAGAACTTCCTCGGTATAAGCAAGCGTCTCGGCTGCCGGGTCAATGCGGCTGACGGTCAGTCCGGGAGTATTGGCCCCGATGGTCATAGCAAGATGGGCTGCGGGATCGGTGGTTGTGAGCTGCACTGGAAATCCCAATCGTGCCAGTTCGACCGCAACCGCGGCTGCAACCGTGGTCTTGCCAACACCACCCTTGCCCATGGTCATGATCACGCCCTTGCCTTGAGCGGCAAGCAGGGGAATCAACTCCGCAAGTGGGGGAGGAAGCTTCTGTGTGTTTTGCGCCGGAACAGCGAAACGAGATGCGCTGGCGTTCGGCTCTCCCAAGAACCTGAGCGCGTCAATACCAATCAGGGATCGCGGGACAAGCTGGATTTCTGTGCGCGATAGTTTGCGAATTCCTTCGGGCATCGCCGCCAGTGCTGCAGTGCCACGGTGTTCCAGCGCTTGCGCGACCACATCGTTGGGTTCGCTACTCACAAACATTCCGTTCACAATCAGGCGCTGGTTACGCAGACCAATAGCGTCCAACTCATGATGAGTCCGTTCGGCTTCCGCCAACGCTGTACCTTCGGGACGGCTCACGAGATAGATCGTCGTTCTCGCGGCATCGGAGAGTGCGCCGACCGTGTTGTCGTATAATTCGTGCTGCGCCTGCAGTCCCGCCAGGGGACCGAGGCAGGAAGTGCCGCCAACGTTGCTCTCGATAAACCCGGACCACGCGGAGGGAAGCTGGAGAAGTCGAAGCGTGTGACCGGTGGGCGCGGTATCAAAGATGACGTGGTCGAAGCTGATCGTCGCTTGAGCGTCACCCAGCAGTTTTGCGAACTCTTCAAAGGCCGCGATTTCCAGAGTGCAAGCCCCCGACAACTGCTCCTCAATACTTTTTACCGCTGCTGCTGGCAAGAGTTCGCGATAAGGGGCAACCACGCGTTCGCGATACTGCTTTGCAGCCTCCTCGGGATCGACATTCATGGCAAACAGACCAGGGACATCTGCGACCGGCACAGGATGGATGCCGAGTTTGGTGGCCAGCACCTCGTCGAGATTGGAGGCAGGGTCGGTACTTACCAGCAACACGCGCTTGCCTGCATCCGCTAAGGAAATAGCGGTGGCACACGCGATCGAGGTTTTACCAACCCCGCCTTTACCGGTGAACAACAGATTCCTGGTCAATTCGCCAAGCTGTTTCATTATTTTGTCCCCGATTTTCCCAGGCCAATGCCAACCAGATCAGGTGTGTGCTGTTTGAAAACCGGTCCGGGCTCATAGGCAACAGACGTGAAGCCTGCCAGTTGTTCGCGAGTGGGATAGCTTCCCTCAGAAACAACATTGCCATCGACAAGCACCATGGGCAGGCATTCCGTGCCTTTCGAATTGATGGCCGCCTTGACGATCGTGTTCGTGGTGAATGCCGCAATCTCCTGGGCTAGGTTGTAGCGCTCAACTTGAACACCTTTGCTCTTGAGCCATTCCAGATCGGCCGAAAAGCGGGGCAACACGGGATCCACGCTCGGACCACAGACGCCGGTGGAGCAGCACATTGCGGGATCAAACACCTGAAGTATCGACATATATAAATCCTCCTTGAAGCTAGAACTGGTTCTCAAGCCGAGTGCCGCATGCCATCCAACCAGCTAGCAGCAACATCCTCCGCCCCGGACTTTGGTGGCGCAGAACAGTTCGAACATGCCGCTCAATAACTCGACATACTTCGCTTCCTGGGCGACCGGAATCTCGTTGCCCGCCTGTCGCACGGCCTTGATGAGGGTGTCCTCGATTCCCGGCGTGGTTGGAAGCAGACCAAGCGTGGAATGCACATACTGAAAGGTTTCCGTGATGCTTTTGAGGCGAACCTGCTCGCCGCCGATTTGAAGAATCTGATCTTTGCTGGTTCCGCCGCAACATCCCATATGAGTTCTCCTAAATAGAACAATACAACTATATACGCATAGGCGAATATAAACAAGAACGTATTTGGGGGCTCGATGCTGGCGGTTGGCAGCTATCGACGGCAGATCAGTCGGCACGTTGATTTGGACTAGAGCTGGCGGACACCTGGGAGAACGCATCACCCGCGAAGAGACCGCACCAGCGGTCACCCCGGTCGGACCCAGTTCTACCGAAATGGCCATCTTCATTGGCTATGAGAAACGTGGCTGGCCCGGGCTTCTGGTGGCGGGATGCTGCTTCATCTTCCCGGCCGCGATCATGGTCGCAGCGATTGACGACTATGTCCGCTATGGCGCCCTACCCCAGGTGAACGCAGTCCTGTATGCGGTAAAGCCCGTGGTAATCGCGGTGATCATTCAAGCCTTCTGGAAGTTGATGCGAACGGCCGTGAAAACAAAGTGGCTTGTCATCGTCACACTTGCAGCCGCTGCGATGTATGCAGCCTCCACGAGCTACCTGTCCTTGCCATTGCGTCAGTGCCTGGCTTATCGCGGCAGCCAGCGTGTTCGGATGGCTCTATCGCATCCCAATGGGACATAGGTTCTGAAACGGAGAGGCTGCGCGGCGCGGGCCTCTGTTTTGTGCGTTCGGGTAACAGAGCAAGTGTTGTGTGCGTTTTTCGGTGTTATTTTCTCGATGAGGGCATCGCCGGTCGGCATGATATATTCGCGATTCCGCCGATCTTCGCAGCATGCTGAAATCTACGCGACGCCGCGCGGAATCGAACCAGTGACACGGAATTTATCTGGGGGCAGCAAAAAGCGAATAAAAAACGAATCGATCAATTTTTACAATGGTTTAGAGATACCCCCTTGTTCCCGGTAGCGCTACCAGTTAATCAGCTTGTTTTTACTCGATATGGGCCACCGCCGCTTCTACATACGGGGCGCTTACAAGGGTCCCTCGCGGGGGTACGATCTGCTCATGCCCCATTCGATGCACGAGCGTCTCCTGATCAATATTTTTAGCAATGAGATCTCTAAGAACCTGTCTAAAAACTAAGTGATGCGTAGACCATGGTTTCGGCCAATCGCAGCAACACGGCGCGGGCCGCGACCCTGTCCTTGATTGCCTACCGAGTGTACGTGGGCGCGACGTATGGTCCCCGCGCTTGGCGACCCTGCTCGCGCAGTGTCTTCGTCACCCGCTCCCACACCCCGCTATCGCGCCAGGCGCGGAACTGTTGGTGTACCGAAAGCCATGGCGGAACCGGTTGTCAGTGGCGGCAGTCGCAAAGCATCCTGAGAAACGAGGGCGTTGCCTATTCGCTGCAGCCGGTTGCGCACTCCGGAGCCCTCGCATTAGACTCGTCGTCTCGGATTCGGTTTCTTGAGTGCGGCATTGGAGTTTCACTGTGGCGACGGATCGCAATCATTTCGGCAACCACTGAGACAGCGATCTCTTCTGGTGTCACCGCTCCGATTTGCAGTCCAACCGGAGCGTAGACGCGCTGCAGGGTTTCGTGTAGAACCCCTTCTTCTTCCAATTGATGGAACACCGTGAGCACCTTTTGCCCAGAACCAATCATTCCGATGTATGCCGCCTTGGTGTCAATGGCCCAGCGCAGCACGCGCATGTCATGACGGTGTCCGCGAGTGACGATTGCGATGTAAGTACTGTCCGAGGGGGCGATCTGCGACATCAATAGATCCATGTCGCCTGCTTGAACGTCGAGGGCGTCAGGAAAGCGTTCGCGATTTGCGAACTCGTCGCGGTCGTCAACCACGATTACTTCAAAACCCGCAATCAGCGCTACGCGATAAATGTTGTAACCTATGTGGCCAGCGCCGAAAATGTACAGTAATGGAGCTGGGATGACCGGTTCAACGAAAACTTGAAGCGAACCGCCACAGACCAATCCCGTGTCATCGTCTGGGCGCTGATTCAGGTTGAAGTTAAAGGTTCTTGGCTTTTCGTCTTTCAGCACTTCCATTGCCCCTTTACGCACATCGTTCTCGATACATCCGCCGCCCACAGTGCCAAGAATCGAGCCGTCGTCGCGAACCAGCATCTTGGCCGCCGTGACCGACGGGATAGAGCCCCGAACATTGACAATCGTTGCCAGAGCGCAACGACGTCCCTGACGCTTAAGATTGCAGATCTCACTATAGATATCCATGATTTGCTCGTCTCCCAACCGCAAAAGAGAAATCTCTATCGCTCGTGCGTGACCACGCCCTGCAAGGCCGAATAAAATGGCGACTCTGCGCGCAGATTTGCAACGATCCCGGGTAATACGGAGATGAGATCATCAATGTCCTTCTCCGAGTTTGTCTTGCCGATACTGAAACGCAGACTGGAGCGTGAACGCTCACCACTGCGGCCCATGGCCATCAGAATACTGGATGGCTCGGCTTCTCCGGAGGTACAAGCGGCGCCCCGTGAAACAGCGATTCCACGCTCATCAAGCGCCAAGACCAGAGAGTCGCCACCCACATGGTCGAAATAGATATTGGAAGTGTTTGAAACCCGCGGGGCGTTCGCCCCATTCAATCCCACTTCGGGGATCTCTGCCAATACTGCAGCTTCAAGCCGCGCGCGCCACAAACCAATCTTTTTCATGGAGCCATCTTCAAGTCCACGTAGTGCCAGCTCACAGGAACAGCCGAGGCCAACTATTCCCGGAATATTCTCTGTACCCGGACGCTTTCCGTTTTCCTGATGTCCGCCATACAGCAGGGAGTGAAGTGGGGTGCCTCGCCGCACAAAGAGAGCGCCTGATCCCTGCGGGCCGTGGATCTTGTGCGCGGTAATGGTCAGCAAGTCGCAACCGATCCGATCTACGTCGATCGGGACTTTCCCGGCTGCTTGCACGGCATCCGTGTGGAACCAAACATCTGCCTCCGCGGCAATGCGTCCGATCTCCTCAACCGGCTGCAGAACTCCGGTCTCATTGTTCGCCATCATGATTGAAATGAGTTTGGTATTAGGGCGCAGTGCGCGTCGTACTTCGTCTGCTTCGATCTGTCCGTTGGAGTTCACGCCAACCCGCGTCACTTGGCAACCAATGTGTTCGAGATGCAGACAAGATTGAAGGACAGCGCTGTGCTCGATGGCGGAAGTGATGACATGCTCTCCGGGCGCGACCATTCCAAGCAGAGCCATGTTGTCGCCCTCCGTGCCGCCGCTGGTGAAGAACACCTCGGTGGTCCGGCACCCCAGTAGACTCGCTACTGAGGTGCGTGCCTGCTTGAGCGCGGCCAATGTGCGCCTCCCGCAGGCGTGAATGGAGGATGGATTTCCGAACTGCTCTGTGAAGTACGGCAGCATTGCTTCCAGAACCTCCGGAAGCAATGCTGCCGTACCGTTGTTGTCCAGATATACCATTGCCATATCCCCTTCCCCGATTTTCACTGACCTACCCGCCGAGCTTCTGCAATGGAGCCGGCCTCTGCCATTGGACGTGTGCCAAGTGGTGCGTAGTTCAGAAGATGCACGCGGAGGCGTGAATCGCTGTATTCGATCAGATTGATGCAACCGTAATCTTGTCCAATGTTCATCAGGCTCTTGATTGGTATGCCGAGCGCGCCACACAGAATTGTGCGATTTACTCCGGCATGGCCAACGAGAAGGACGTTTCCCTGCGAAACGGAAAGGATCTTCTGGAGAGACGGAAGCACACGCTTGCGGCAGTCAGCAAAACTCTCGCCACCAGGTGGGCGCCAGTTTTCGAGATCCCTGCCCCGCGCCTCATACTCTTCTGGGAAACGTTCTTTGATCTCGCGGAAGCTGACACCCTCCCAGTCTCCAAGGCTGATCTCCCGCAATTCAGGAGAGACCTGGAGAGGAAGCGTCTTTGACCAATCACAATTTTTGCGGTGCGCTGCGAGCGGGTGAGATCGCTGCAAAATGCTTGGGAAAACTCCACCGGCGCGAGCCAATTGCGCATCGCCCACGCCTGCTCCACTCCGTGCTCACTGAGTGGTGCTTCGAATTGGCCGATATAACGCTTGCCATTCACGTTGATAATCGCGCCATGGCGCAGCAAGTAGAGAAAAGTTGACCTCATCGCTTTGTGCGTACCTCGATCCTTCGTTTTGCGCCGTTGAATCCGAGCGGACAAGATACGGCTTCGAGCATGAGTTGCAATTCTCCACTACGTCTCCCGCACCGGATGACCTCGACCCTTCGCTCCAATATCGCGAGCGCGGAGGTTGTTGCTCTTTGTACGTCAGTGCACAGAAATTGGCAAACAATCCGGAGCTCTATTGGTGCGCCAATCGTGAGGCTAACGGCAAAATCGACTAGGCCATCGACATCAAAGAGAGCGTCGTCGAGATCGGCAATGGTGATTTCCCCACATCTTCCAAGAGAGACGCGGCTATCCACGCGCTCACGAATTCGCTGCAGGTTCTTCAGCAGTGTTGTGCACCCGCACGGGTCGGGAGAGAATCGCGAGATGTCACCGGTCCGATATCGAATCAGAGGCATTGCTTCGCGGGTAAGCGTAGAGAACACGACCTCTCCTGTTTCGCCATCCGGAAGAGGCTCGCCCGTGACAACATCAACGATCTCGAACAACAGGTCCGCCTCGCGCAGATGATATCCCTCGTGGGATTCGCAATCCACGCCGCCGCCTAATCCCATCTCGGTCATGCCATAGTGCTCAAAAACATCGCAACTGGCACGCTGTTGTAATCTCCGCAGGATGGCCGGTGAAACGTAGTCGCTGCAGAGCACGATGCTTCGCAGGCGCGAAAACGCTTCATCTACAAGGCTCCCATGCTGACAAGCAAGGGATAATAGCTGCGCCGGAAAGCCAATGATGCTGGTCGCCCGCAAGCGTGCCATCGTCTCCAGTACGTCCATGGGGTCCGAGATCAGACCATAGGGGATCGGTTGCACTCCACTACGCTTGATTCCCAATGCAAGCAGACTGCCAACGCTTCCCTGGCGTTCACCCGGAAGTGCGATCAACATCTTCTCCCCTCGCTCGGCCAACGTTGATACTCCGTACTCGAAGAAGTCAAGCGTGCGCTCCTGATCCACGACAGTGAAGAACAGGCGCTTCGGTTGCCCGGTTGTGCCGCTGCTTGCCAGCGTCACAACACGCTGAACATCAGCCTGCGATACACAAACAAACTGCGTGCTACATTCTTCTAGTTCCGACGAAGTCGTAAGCGGAATGCGGCGCACGTCATCCATCGACTGGAGTTGAGACTCATCCAAGCCTCTCAAATGCCGCGCGTAGAAGGAGCTGCGTTTGCGCGCCCAATGCACGGTCTCGCGCAGCTTTGCCAACTGGTATCTCACGATATCTTGTCGCGTGAACACGCCTGAAGGAATATGCGTTTGCTGCGCAATCCAACCTTCTAGAGGCGTCCTTCGAAGCACGTTTGAGGACGCGTTCATAACATGATCCTGTCCGCTTGTTGTTCGCTACAGGAAGGTCGATAGAGGGTTTTCCCATTGATGGCGCTGAGATTATAGGCACAGAGTGGAATCACCTTCTGGTCGGGCGACAGAACATGCAGGAAACACTCTCTTAGGCGCTCCAAATCGAGATTCCATGCATCTTGAAAAGCCATTCCTGAGATGCAGAACGACTGCCTACCCTCGGCGAGAAATGCGTCTAAACTACTAACATCGATTCCCGGTTCAGTGTTGGGCTCGGGCTCTTGCCGAGGAAGAGACCAGTGCTGCGCAACGAACTTGCGTGCAAGCCGCGCACCCTCGCCGTTGTCGCTCAGAGCACTTCCCAATTGCACCAGTCCCAAGTCGATCGGCGGCTCACAGCAGGAAGACGCGGGACGTGCAGCGGCCTCCACCCTCCCACCGGGACGCAACCAGAATTTTCCGTGGAATTCACATAATGCGTTTTCGCCTGAAGCAGGATAAAAATCCTTCACGCGAAAAAGCCCCGATGTCTGCTCCTCGATTCCCTGCATGACCTCTGGAAGAGTGATACGATCGCAATCGCGCGGCGGTGATGGATAGCGCCCAAAATAACTGACTGGCTGAAAATGAACCGCGCGTACAATCGGCGCGTAGTCAATGGCGGCCCGAAGAATGGCTCCGATTTCCCCCGTGTTGACGCCTGGAACCAACGTGGGAACTAGGACGACACCCAAGTCATGTGCTCCGCAGTTGCGAATTGCAGCGTCTTTCATTTGACGGAGATCGCGACCTCGAATTGTCTGGTGAGTACCCTCGGACACACCGTCAAACTGCAGGAACACGCAGCCAAGGCCTGCATCCTTTAATTGCCGTACGTACTCACTGTCCTGTGCCAGTCTCACGCCGTTCGTATTCAGTTGCACAAAGCTGAAGCCACGCTCACGCACTAGCGCGACGATCTCCGGGAGGTCGTCCCGCAAAGTGGGCTCTCCCCCCGAAAGCTGAATGTTGTACGGCCCTCCATTGTTCAAAATCGTGCAACACCAGTCCTGAATTTCCTCAACGCTTGGATCGCTCATATGTTTGGAATTTGCGCTGGCAAAGCACACCGGACAGCTTAGATTGCAGCGTTGGGTCACTTCCAACACTACGCAACAGGTGTGTTGGCGATGTTCAGAACAGAGACCACAATCAAATGGGCATCCTCGTGAAGATATGCCCGAGCAAAATACTGGGCGTGACGGTACCAGCTTCTTCTCACTCCAAGCGTGATACGATGACAAGCCACGCCAGAGGATGGTTCGAAACGGGCCATGTTCCGGACAATCCTTGCGAAGGAATACGTCGTCACCGTCAGCTATTCGTTCTGCGCTAATCCGGCGCAGGCATTCCGGGCACACACTCTCGGTAGTTCCTAAAGTTCTGATCAATCCGCTTGTTTCCTGCCCCGGCATGTAGGTTCCTTCATTGCTCACTCAAGTTACGTACTAATCCAGGTGACCACCCGCTAGCGATGACGGTTCACCGATTACATATTGCAATTCAGTACCCAAACGACGCTCAATCTCCTGTTCAATCGCCTCTGCCGTGGCGCGTCTCCGCAGTGCCGCGGCAAGTGCGATCGGATTCTCACTAAAGCGCTCCAACGAGCGATGAAAGCGCTGTGCAAGCCCCACGACCTGTTCCCCGCTGACCAGTTTGTCCGCTAGATACACAATCGCAGCCTCGTCAAGATTCTGATCTATAAATGTGCAATCGGTATGTGCCGCAACCACCTTGGCCACATTCTCGAATTCCAGATCCCGCAGGAGTTGCGCCCCAGCTGCCGCATGGTCCTCACTCCCTTTTGCGATATCGTGCAATAGGCCGCCAGCTTGCACCAATCGCGGATCAAGCGGAATGTTTCTCTCGGCCAGGGCCAAAGCAAGCGCGTGTCCTACATGCGCGACCGCCCTTGAGTGTCTTATCACTCTTTCCTCTGGCTGAAATACTGCTAAAAGAGCTTCGCATTCGCGCGAGCTAGGATTTTCACGGTAACGCGCAAGTTCACGAATCTTGACCAAGTCATCTGGTGTATCCATATCAAGTGAAATGCCCTCATCTGGCACGAAGAGATTGCATGCCCCTGCCTCATTCGCCGCCAGCAGAGTCGATAACCGCCCTAGCGGGCTGGTCTGCAAAACCTCTTCGAGAACGGCACGCGAGATCAGAGGAGGATGTCCCCGTCGCTCCTCAAAAACTGGATACACGATCGTTTTACTCTTACCCGGACAGAAGCGAGCCAAGCGACGAATCGTACTTACCCGCACCAACGGAATATCAACAGGGATTACGAAGCACCATTCAGCGCTTGGCGGCAGCGACGCCACCCCCACGCGCACTGACGAATACATCCCCTGCTCAAACTGATGGTTCACAACACATCTCGCACCAGCCGCCTCAACCACCTTGGAGACATCCTGTGCCCGATGCCCAGCCACTACGCTCACGTCTTCGATTCCAGCATTCCGGAATAAACGCACCACCGATTCAACCACCGAGTAACTACCGACACGGAGCAGCGGCTTGAAGTCCCCCATGCGTGAGGAATATCCAGCGGCAAGAATGATTGCCGAGAATCCTCCTAGCACGTTATGAGGATTGTGGTTGTTCACTGAAGTCATAGTCATTTTCCGCGAGAATTTCCTTGACCTTTTCAAAGCTTTCCATCACGACCAGCGCGCAGCGTGTCATCCTGTTTCGCGCGTCGTCCTGCACAATATCAGCGCAGTTGATTCCGCCATAGCTGCGTGTATATTCGCTCTCGAACCATTCCACATAATTTGAGAGCATGGTTTGCAGCCGCGGATCGGCGTTGGATTCAGCGCAGTCCTTGCCAGCGTACATGCCGAGCACACAGCACCCGCCGGTAAGCGCACCGCAAAGTCTGCCGCACCCCAAACCGGCTAGCAGCCCTGACATGGCTCGCACCAGTTCGGGATTCTCACGACCCTGCGCCTCCAGGGCCATTAGCGCGAGAATTTGACTGCAGTTGAACCCCTGCATTCCGAGTTCCATCATTCGAAATGTTTCATCAGCCATTGCAATCTCCGTTCTCCAACTTTCGCTCTGCAACCCGCGTAGCGATCAAAAGGAAATATCCAGCCCGTACCTGCTTCATCGCCGCAGTAATCGATTCTGAATTCGGCGCACGCGTAGCACTCATCCACAAGTCATCTATAGAGTCGTGGGCGAAAAGAAAGTGCGCAACAGCTTCCCGCAAGGCGCGCGAATGATCTTCAAAACAAAGCGTTGCGAAACCTGCATCATTGAGCCAGTTTTCTAAGTCCGTACGCACGATTATGCCCGAGACGCACGATCCTTTGAGTTCACGTATGGCCGCGATTGCCATGGAGTTACGCGCATAGAGATCAGAGATGATCAGGTGGCCTCCCGGACGCAACACCCGAGCGCACTCTGATAATACTTTTCGCGCATCGCACATCACGGACAGACTGCATTCCGCAAGCACTCCGTCCACGGAAGCATTCGCGAACGGCAACTGCTCGGCGAATGCATCAACGCGCAAGCCGCTTGGCGCGTTGGCAACCTCAAGGTTGTGTGGCTTATCAACTCCCATCGCATCTATCCCGCTTGCTCGCAAGAATTTGACGCTCTCGCCCGAGCCACACCCGAGATCCAGCACGCGATCCCCGCGAATCAGTCCTGCCACCTCGATAGCGTGCTGAGTTAACTCCAACCCGCCTGGACGCGATAACCATCCCGCGCCGCCGGGTAATCTTCCCGACTCGTAGGCACAACAGGCATCTTGCTCGGCATCGAAACTCACTTGTCCTCCAGCGCTTGCTCAACCCTTAACATTTTTCCTGTAGCCAGAGATTCAGGAACATATATAAGCCCACATCCGGGACACTTCCATAGTTCGACAGGAAACTCGCTACCAAGATACATAGCTGTGACCTTGGACATCACCAGTGCCTGATTACATTTGCAGCAGATCAGCGGCGCTTCGGACCGAGATTCGTGCTCTGCACTCATATCAGCTCACCTGCATTCTGTGAAAGTATGCGTTGTGAACCTGAAAAGCGCCTTCGATCGCTGTGTACTCGACCCAGTAGGTAACGCAACTCGGACGATGACAAGCCAGCCAACAGCCATTGCCTGGGTGTTTAATCTTTTGACCGCTCTGCTCGGCATGCTCGATGGTCGCGCGCACGTCCTCTACCAGAATCATGCGACTTTCCATCAATGCCCTGACTTCATCCGAGATGAGTAATTCGATCGATGGTTCCACTTCCGCCCCCTCTTCGCCCCAAAGCTCGCGCAGAAGACGCGACTTAAGATGCGCTCTGTTCTCCTGCCGCCGCGAGAAGCCCGGATCAGCCCGAGCTGCTGGATCTTCACCCGCTTTCTCAAACACTATATCCAGAACGTGAAGAGCCCTCTTACCCTGGCGTGCAAAACTGTCGCGGCACATGGCACAGTAAGTTACATAATCCGCACTGCTCTGTTGAGCACGACGAGCCACTGTCTTTTCTGCCAACTCAGGATTCACGAAACGAGTCAGGCCGCCGTAGCCACAACACGTGGTGAGTCCCCTCTCGTTCAATTCCTTTGGTCGCACTCCGAGCCGAAGCAATAACTGTCGCGCGCCATCTTCCACTTCACTCACGCCTCGCGTCGCACAAGGATCGTGTATGGCGTATTCGTTGCGAAGGTTTTCAGCGCTGACCTGCGGAAGATTCTCGCGGTTTAGATGGGGCCAAAGAGACTCGACTTTGAATTGCGGCATGTACTCTTTCAGCGTTCGAAAACAGGAGGAACATGCTGTGATAATTCGCGGCTCGCCCATCTGCCGCCACACCATTTCCAATGCTTGCATTGACTTTTCGAAGATGTCGTTCCGTCCTGCCCAAAGCGCAGGAGCACCGCAGCAGTTCAACACAAGTCCTACACCACCTTCTTGTGTCTCGCATAAGAACTCATAACAGGACTGAACATGCTCGGGAGAAGAGGCTGCAAGTTGGCAACCTGGGAAGAATAACGCCGCACTGGTTGTGAACCCCGGCTGATGCCGTGCCATCGCAAACGCCTCTCCTGTGCTGAAGGCCATATCTCGCAAGGCAAACTCATGCGCGGAAACCGGCATCTTTTTAGACGCCACCATGCTCTGCCGCGCGTCCAGACATAGATCGCCCATACTTATCTTTTCCGGACACACCGCGGTGCACAGTCCGCAGAGAGAACAAGAATTGATCATGCGGTTCTTGTTCCGTACACCCATCACAATGCATAGGTTGTTGTAAATCTCGCGCACGTAGCGCTTGGGATACGAGCCGTAGTCTTTCAAGTACTCACAGACCTTGACACACTCCATGCACGAACAAGGGAAGCAACGTTCAGCCTCCTGCGTAGCCTCCTCTCGCGTGTATGCGCAGAGCTGCGATTTTGCAATCACTTGCGGCAACGGCGGAAAGATGGAAGTGTCCATGTAAAGTCGAGAAGGTTGCGATCCCTGCACCTCCCGGCTTGCGGAAAGCGACGCGCCCTGTAGAAATCGATCAATTGAAAGTCCAGCGCAACGACCATCCATCAGCGAGGTGATGGGAGAATAATCTGCAGGTGTGTAGCGTAGCGTGCCACCTGCAAAAACCTTGGGCTGGCTAGTAGCGTAAGTCACAGGGTCTACTTCGAGGCATATATCAGAGTTCAGCCTCTTGCCCTCTACACCGCAGCCAACGTACACGGCGTCGAACTCTTCAATCAGGGAGGCCAGACTTGGTCCCGGCCCGTTGTTGGAGACTCGCGTGTTATACCGAACTGATATTTCGCAATGCTCCAGCAGCTTAAGGTCTTCTTCAACGCATCGTTCCGGAAGCACTGCTTCATCAATTCTTCGGAGCCGACCGAACAGTTGAGTCGTCGCCTCAAATATTGTGACTTCATAGCCTTTAGCACCAAGATCGAGCGCAGCTACAATTCCGCTCATTCCTCCACCGACAACAGCGACACGCTGATGCTTTGCTGCAAGTCGGCGTGGCACCGGAGTCGGACCACCGTACGCCAAGCACGCCCGCTCCAGGGCCGAAATATTCAGCGCCTCACCAGCCTCATTTCGTCTGCAGCATTGGTGACAGGGATGGTCACAGACACGTGCAATAATTTGGGGAAGAAGGATGGAACTCGCAAAGACCTTAAGGCCACCCTTGAAATCTTTCTTCTTAACACACTCAACCATTTTCCGGACGTCCACATGTACGGGACAAGCTGTAGTGCACGCTGGTGCCTGTTCCTGAATGCATTGTGATTCCCATTGCCGAACTCTGTCGCGGTCCATGTTTTGTCCCTACTGATAACCATTCGTTCAACGCAGCTCTGCTTGAATAGACGTCAATTTGAAAGTGACCTGGAGCAGGACGCTGCCAAACTTCCAGGTCACAATCGGTTTCAATTTATACGTGCACCAACTCGCTCTTTTTCGCTTCCAAAGCAGCTTTGACAACTTTTGCTAGTGCCGGCACTTTCAGTATGCGAATACCGCAAGCGTTGTAGATCGCGTTCAAGATAGCCGGGTGAGGAGCAGTCAGTGGTGCTTCTCCGACGCCCGCAGCCCCGAAAGGCCCAAGCGGACGCTTCGTCTCCTGGAACAGAATTTCAATGTTGTCAGGAACGTCCTTAATGTAAGGCAGGCCACAATTCTTCAAGGATGTGTGATAATTCAGATCCTCGAAGTCCTCGGTTAGCGCCAAGCCGATGCCCTGGGCGAGGCCGCCATAAATCTGACCCTCGACTGTGGCGCGGTTAATGATTGTACCCACGTCGACGGCAGTGGTGAACTTTACTACCTTGACCTTGCCGTTCTTTGGGTTGACCTCGACCTCTGGCATGAACAGCTCGTACATGTACACCGGGAAGGGATTACCCTGGCAGGTATCCGCATCGCAAGCTGTGCAATCGGTGGCAACCCACTTGCCGTCGTAACGGAGCGGAATGTTCTCAGCAACCATTTCGTCGTATGTGCGATATGTGCCGTCTGCCTTGCGCATCGCATTCAGTAACATCTCGGCGGAGATCTTCGTGGCGTTCCCCGTGAAAACATTGGAACGGCTTCCGCCCGAGGGACCACTATTGGGGAGTAGTGTGTCATTCATCTCCAACTTGATCTGCGTCGGGTGAAGATGAAGAGGTCGTAGCGTTTCGTGGGTGATCGTAAGTGCAGACAGTTCCGAGCCCTGACCGTGATCTTGCCAGGAGTTATAGACAATTACACCCGTCGGAGTCAGCGCAATTGCCGCTTCCGATGCGTCCGGACCGTCGAGACCGCAGCCATAGATACCCAGCGACAGACCAACCCCGCGCGGCTTCTCTGGAGTTGAAAGTTCCTTGCAGCGCTTCTTAGCTTCTTCATACTTCGGACGAAGCATATCGAATAAGCCTTCGAGGCAGTACACATCTGGGACTTGTCCTGTAGGCGTGGTGACACCCGGACGATAGATATTTTTGTAACGCAGATCAAAAGGATCGACACCCATCTTGACGGCCAACATGTCCATCGCAATTTCCGACGAGAGGAAAGCTTGCGGCGAACCAAATGCACGGAACGCGGATCCCCATGCATGGTTTGTGCAAACGGTGTGTCCCATCCCTCGGATATTTGGAATGTCATAACCGGCACCGGTGAACTGTCCCTGGCGGGAGGTGACCAAGTCGCCAAACTCAGAGTAGGGGCCGTGATCGAGCCACCAGTTCACATCCATCGCGATCAGCTTGCCATCTTTGTCGGCAGCAAGCTTGCATTTTACTTCGGCCGGGGAACGCTTTCCGGTGTAGGTAATATTTTGATACTGGTTGTAGTTGAGTAATACCGGACGTTGGGTTGCAAGGCAGGCCACACCTAACAGAGCTTCCATTAGTGGGACTGAATTTGTAGCCAAACGTTCCGCCTGTGCCGTTCTGGATGATGCGAAGTTTGTCGGGTTCTACGCCGATGCCTGGGCAGATCATGGCGTGGTGCAGATGCAAGCCGATACTCTTGGACTGGATCGTCAGACGGCCGCTGTCTTCGAGATAGGCCTGCCCGCAATCGGGCTCCAAGTGAAGGTGAGGCTGACGGCTGCAGTAGGTTTCTGCTTCCACCGTGTATGCCGCACCCTCCATCAAGGGCTTGGTATCCTCTCCCTTTTTGACACCCTGATCGAAGTAAACGTTTGGTGTTCCCGGATGAATCTCAATCGCATCGGGAGCCATGGCGGCATATCCGCTCATGTATGCCGGAAGCACTTCAAGGTCAACCTTGACTTTATCTGCAGCGGCGTGCGCATGCGCTTCTGTATCTGCGCAAACGATTGCGATTGCATCACCAAACTGAAACACCTTCTCCTTGCAAAGAATGGGATGATCCCAGCCGTCGCCTTTATTCGTCGGGAAGGTGATAAGACCCGTGATGGCATTCTTACCCTTGACGTCTTTCCAAGTCACAACCTTCACCACACCAGGCATCTTCTCAGCTTCAGCGAAATCAATTCCCTTGATGTTGGCATGTGAAACCTGAGCCTGCTTTCGAGTGTGTTCATTTCACCTGCAAGTCCCTCTGTATGTGGATGGGATACCGATGTATGTGCCGTACGACGGCACCATGGATTTCAGACGCTTACAGACAAGCGACATTGCCGAGGTACAGGTCGATAAAGGATTCTCTTCGCCCTTAATGGGACCGAACGCGGTTGGCGGAGCCATCAACGTGGTCACCAAAGAACCACAGAAGAAACTCGAGGGAGAAGCGTTGATGGGGGGCATGTCCGGCAACGGACTATTGTCCTCGTTGCGAATTGGAAGCCGTATGCAGCGCTTTTTCGTACAAGGCTCCATGGACTGGGTGCAAAACGATTACATCCCCCTATCCGGAAATTTTGTAACCACACCCAAATTGCAGCCTAACGATCGCTTGAACCAGTCATACGCACAGGATGCAAAGTACAGCGGCCGCTTTGGTTGGACTCCTCGCAGTCAGGACGAGTACGTCTTTAGCTACATCAATCAGAAGGCCAGTGAAGGCATACCGGCTGACACGGGCAACAACCCCCTACCAGGAAGCCTTTGCTATGGGACAAATGCCACGGTCGCCAGTTGCTACAGCAAAGGTATGCCGTACCGCTCGTGGGGATTCTGGAATAAGACAAGCTATTACTTCCATTCCAACACTAACCTCGGGGAAAGCAGTTCGTTGAAGATGCGGGTCTTCTATGACCAGTACCCGAATCTAATGCTCTTCTATAACCAGCGCCCGTATACAACCGCGAACCTGGCCACGGGAAACGACATTTACGACGATCACTCCGACGGTTTCTCAACGGAATTCAATACTCACCTGTTACCTCGAAACAATATCAGTGGGTCTTTCCTATTCAAGGACGACACACACAAGGAGGTTCCGCAAGCGCCTTTCGCCACGGGACTCCCTACCACTGATCTTAGCGACCGCCAACAGGTAGCATCCGTCGGACTCCAGGATATTGTGCCCATCAATTCGCACCTGATAAGCACGATCGGGTTCAGTGCCGATCACCTGAACGGTATGCGCGCCGCGAGTTCCAACAACAACAACCTCGCCTTTGTTGCTCCCGTATGTCCAACCAATACGAACCCGAACGATTTCAGTGCGTGTACCCCTCACATTTGGTCCTACAACCCGCAGGCTTCACTCGCTTACTCTTTTAAGAATTCCGGAAGGCTGTTCGCCGCATTCGCCGAGAAGAGCCGTTTCCCTGCGCTTAAGGATATGTACTCCTATAAGTTAAAACAGGGGCTTCCCAACCCTGAGTTGCAGCCAGAACACTCCCAAAACTGGGTATTCGGCTACTCGAGAGCATTCAAGGCTAAGACTGTTGCGCAGCTAGAGTTCTTCCGCAGCAACCTGCGTGACGCCATCGAATCGGTCAACGTTCCCCAATCCACCACAGGCACCAATCCATGTCCCAATAATTCGCTGACATATAACTGCAGCGTGAACGAGAACGCCAGCAAGGAAGTTCATGAAGGGGTGGAGTTCACAATCCGCACCACGCCGCTTCCACGGTTGACGCTCGATGGCAGCTACACTTATTTACAGAAACAGATCAGTGGCTACACTTTCAAAGGTCAGCCCGAAGCCAATCCTCCCTGCGGCGGCGGTTACGTTGCGCTCAGCAATGGACAGGAAACGACTTCCCTCAACAATACGTGCCTTACCGCAACCGATATTCCGAAGCACAAGGCTGTGCTCTCGGGAGCTTTGCGGTTGCCTCATGAGTCGATGTTAACGGCCGGCGTGCGCTATGAGAGTGGCACCAAGGAGATCAATTCGTTCACGGCAAATAAGAACAACTACTATGCGGTAATGCCCATGTCGAACTTTGCGACCGTTGATTTGGGAGGAACTGTACAGATCTACAAAGGTTCATCTTTGCAGGTCGGCGTAAAGAATCTCTTCGACCGAAACTACTTTTACGTACTCGACTTTCCCGAGGAAGGCCGGAACTGGTTCCTCAATATGCGATACCGCTTTTAAGCCCCGCCCCTTTCCTTGTACCCTACTGCCAGCCGATCCGGTAATTCGGATCGGCTGGCATTCTTGTTCTCACGTCTGGATTCCAATCTATTTTGCCATTGTGCCGACGGTAATCTTGGTCACCATGCGAACGAATCTTTCCGGGCGCCGGTCTGACGGAACGACGAATTGCAGCGGCGCTTCTTTCTCGGTGAGTGGTTTGCCATCGACGTTGTCGGCAATCAAGACATTCGATGTTGCACCGGTTGCCTCTTCCAATTCAGCTAGCGAAAAGATCACGCTGTATCCATCGCGGCCACTGACAACCACATATTGCAAGAGCTGCTTGCCATGGAGTGGTTTGCTGGCATTGAGCACGCCTGCGTTTTCCAGCACAACTTTCAGCGGAACACCTTCATACAGCACTTTCTCTTTGGAGTGTCCGCGAGTAGCAGAGACGGTGGTACGTGGGAGTTTGGCCCAGTCCTGCTGGGTGATGGTGATGGGCGCTGCGATTGCACCGTCGATGATAAGCAAGGGTGCAGCTTTCTGGGCAAATCCCAGGGTCGAGATCACGAGAAGGGAGAGAACGGCTGCGCGAATATAATTCATGATGGATTCCTTTTCGCACATTGTACCGCAACCAAGACAGTGGTGCGTATAGAGGCACTTCAGTTCGACGCAAGTCGTGGTTCTGAGAGACTCCCGCGAAAGCAGCTTAGCAGCTCTCGCGGCCATCCATCTGGAACGTGCGTTCCGCTGGCATAGAGGAGAGTGACGGTCTATGCACGTAATGGATAATCGAGTAAGTTCCGGCAGTCCGAAGAATGTGGACAGGTTTGACGAAAGTTTGGATTTCAGCGTGTTAGGACGTTCGCGTGAATGATCGTCGCATCGACGATGGTGCCGGTGGCTTTCGAGGTGAACATTCACCGTTTCCAGCATCGCTCCGCCAAGGTTGTGTTCTTCCAGCAAATGCCGAAACTTGCACACCTTCGTTTCGTCCGACGCCGGTTCGTTGCCAAGATCAATCTGCGCAAAGTGGCGCATCAGCGGCGAGTCGTACAACGCTTCTTCCACCGCTGAGTCAGAGAGATTGAACCACTGCTGCAAAAAGTGAATTCTCAACATGCGCTCAATGCCCACCGGACGACGTCCATTGTCGGCCTTGGGATAATGCGGTTCAACCAACGAGCACAACTCACTCCACGGAACCACCTGCTCCATCTCTTCCAGGAACTCCGCACGTCGCATCTTCTTGCTGTACCGCTCAAACCCAGTCGTCATCGCCAGTGTCCGCTGTCTCATTCTTCAGAGTCTCTCTACTCAATGTACATAAAGACGAAAATCACCGTAAGCATCTACGAGCGGGTGAAGCGTGACGGGGTGTGGAGCACCGTTTCCGTAGCACTCCCGCGCCTCAATAGAAAGACGGGTCAGCCGTTCCTGCAAGAGTACCGCCGCTGGTGAAGAACACCTCAGTGGTCCGGGACCCCAGTAGGCTCGCTACTGAGGTGCGTGCCCGCTTGAGCGCGGACAATGTGCGCCTCCCGCAGGTATGAATGGATGACGGATTTCCGAACTATTCTGTGAAGTACGGCAGCATTGCGTCCAGAACCTCTGGAAGAATCGGGGTCGTTCCGTTGTTGTCCAGATACACCATAGCCATCTCCCCATCCATCCATTTAGTTAGTTGCTTCTCCGTACCGTTTGCGCGACTTATGTAAATCCGACCCCGACAGTGTTAACTGTCCAGGATTAAGGAATGTGAATCCCTGATATTGGATGTGGCCTAACAGCAAGATGCTGAAATGATTGCGATTTCTCTTTGCGCCCACACGAAAGAGAAATCGCAGCGAAAGCATGTGGACTGGTGAGCACAGGTCGAGTGTTCAATGAGCGAGAGATGTCGAGGACAGGCGCGCTTCTATGAGCTTTCGAACCTCCGCCCAGACGAGCGGGTCGCTATCAATTTCGATTGTCCCTTCGTGAGAAGACGTCCGTACCAAGGATATTGCCGACTCTCGGCGGGTTCCTTGCTGTATTGAAGGTGAAAATTGCCAAGGATTTTAGTTCGTGTTTCATCCTCAGCCGTGATCTTCTTACATCCTTGGAGCAGTCCACTGTTTTGGTAGTAGTTCACGGCTTCGGCGACATTGGCCGGAATGGTTGAGTCGTTCGCTACAAGTCTACGGATGCTATCCACCTGTACCGTCAGCCGAACCGGGATGTTCTCCATCTTCAACTCTCGAGCAAGAGAAATCATAACCGAAGCACCCCAACTGTTACCGAAGAGAATGATTGGCGTGTGATCTTTTCGTCGCCGGAGAGCGAACCGTCGCGGCTGTTAAGCCAACGGAGAATTGCCTTGTGAGCCTTTGCTTTATCTCGATTTCTGAAAAGCTGCACATGCACACGGTCACCATAAGTTGCGCGAAGCTGCTCGACCATTTTGACCTCCCCGTGACGAATGTCATCGACATGAACGAAACCGCCTACGAACCCGACAACGATTGGAGAGGGGCTTGTCTGTGCCGTCATTTGTTCGGGAATGAGCATGATCGCCGCGCTCACGAGCAGTTCAGCGAAGCCCCAGATAAAGGCTACAAGTGGCAGTCGCGCTACACGGAGGAGATTACATCCGGTTAGCTCTTGAACATTTGATTCCAATGGTTCTTTCATTGCCCCCTTTCAAACGTTGATCATACGTCGCACATTGGTCTGGGCTAATGCATGTTCGAACCAACTGAGTTGCCGAGCACATATGGACCTAGGAAGGCTCTGAGTACCCCCTAATTACCCGGGACCGTCAGTGCTTACGGGGAGCATTACATGCGTTTAGCAGGATTGAGGAGTTCTCGACCTACGTGGCCGAAAACTCTTCGGACCTCGTCTTCGTGAGAGTTGGGCTCGTGCGGTGCTGACGGCAGAAATACGGCGAAACACGTTCCTGAGCATCCCGGTTTTACGGAAGAGCGGAAACGTATGCTACCGCCGTGCTTTTCCACGATGGATTGACTCACCCACAGACCAAGCCCAGTCCCCTTCTGGCCTTTCGTGGTGGCAAATGGTTTGAACAGTTGTGCCGCGAACCCTGGAGGGATGCCCCTACCAGAATCGTGAACCGCAACACGCACACCGCTTTGGCCCGTCTGCCAGTTCCACCAGAGACAAACACGAATCGCAACCTTTGCTCCTGCCGGGCTGGCTTCGATGGCGTTGGCGACAAGATTCCCAATCACCTGCCGTACTTCTCCTGTAAACCCAACAATCCGTTCCCCGCATTCCAATTGCATTTCAATGGTGACCTTAGCTTCGCGAGCCTTGCTCGAATACATACGGATCACCTCGTTCACAAGAGGACAGATCTCAATTTCCTCGGCCTTGCCTGTGTCACGATAAAAAGCCAATGTTTGCCTAGTAATGTGTGACACTCGAGCAATCTCTTGCTGAGCGATGTCGACGTAGCTCGCTGCCAGTTCGGGGTCCTGACGGATCGCTCCAGGGAGCAGGTATAGGATATTTGTCACAGATTCGAGAGGATTGTTAATCTCGTGCGCAATCGATGCCGCGAGCCTTCCGGTTGCTGCGATCTTCTCCGAACGTCGCAGGGCTTCTTCAGCACGGCGTCCTTCTTCGATATCAATCGCGGTGCCAAACCAGCGAGCGACCTTACCCTGCGAACGCACAGGAAGCGCCCTGCCTAGAAACCACCGATACGCACCGTCAGCACTCCGCATGCGGTATTCGGCCTGGAACAAACTCCCGCTATCGATTGCCCCCCGAAAGGCGTTCACAGTTCTGGAACGGTCTTCCGGGTGTAGCACTTGAAACCAGCCATCGCCGAGCGTCTGCTCTGCGTGTATACCGGTGTAATCCTGCCATCGGCTATTCGAATACGTCAACTGGCCGTCTGGACTACAGGTCCAGACCAGTGCAGGGATAGTTTCCGCAAGCTGTTGCAATTCCTCATTGCGTATCGCTGCCGTACGCGCTAGTTCTTTCTGTGTCTCGGCTGCGAGTTGATTGCGGAGCAAGTGCTCCCGCAGATTGCGGTTCTCGTCTTCCAACCGCTTGCGGCGAAGATGTGCACGCACTCGAGCGGCAATGACCTGCACGCCAGAGATGGCCCCCACGTAATCGTCCGCCCCGATGTTCATGAATGCAATCATGAGTTGACGCTCGTCCGATTCGCCGATGACGACGACTCGCGTACCACCGAGTTCGGAATTACGCTTCACACCTTGTATTTCACTCTGAACGGCTTGAGAATCAGATCCGCGCGCATCCAGCACTACACAGTCAACATTACCCGCTGTCAGGGTTGCAAGAAGCTCACTGTTTGGAACCACGATGAGTTCCATGTCACGGCTATCTATTTCCGACTCAAGCAGCGCGAACAAACCCTGGGTACTAACAACAATCACGCGGGGGCGATCTTCTGTCGCAGAATCCACGAGGGCAGACGGAGTGCTGGCCGCACGCACAATCGAGTTCAGGCAGGCTAGCAGCACGTCTGGATCCTGATCTTTGCGGACGAATGTATCCGCGCCAGCTTCTAACGCTCTTAGCTGATCGTAGGGATCGTCTGAGGCGGTGAGCAGCAGGGTTGGAGTGCGACGCAGTCTGCCTTCCTGCCGGATGCGGCGAATCACCGCGTCTCCTTGAATCCCAGGCAACATGTAGTCGACGATGATCGCGGTGGGACGCCGCACTGATGCCAAGTGCAAACCGTCTTCGCCATTCTCGGCCGTGATGACTCCGTATCCTGCGGTTTCCAGAATCTCGCGCAGGCGTTCGCGATAGGTGAGTGAGTCGTCGATGACCAGTACCGTTGCACCGCGCTCCCGGCGCGCAAGCAGTTCAGCTCGCTCAAGTAACTCGACGGTGTCGTACGGCTTTGCTACATACTCGTCAGCGCCGATGGAGACTCCGCGCAACAGTTCTTCTGCTTCCTCACGCGCTGACAGAAGTATTATGCCGACGTCCGCCGTAGTAGGAGACTCACGCAGTTCCGAAAGAAAATCAATTCCGTCCCCATCGGGCAGGTGAAGATCAAGAATCAGCACGTGCGGAGAACTTCGTCGCAGGGACTCGCGTGCACAGTCGAGCGATTCGCAGGCTGTAGTCTCGAAGCCACTCTCCTCGAAGGACTCTGCGAGGTCCATGCGGATCGTCAAGCTGCTCTCGATGATTAGAACTCGTTGTTTCACTGGCGACTCCGAAGATCAGCCGCAGAAGTGATCGACACGATTGTTCCGGCAATTTGGTCCAAAGGTACAACTCGTTCAGCAGCCCCAAGCCGCACGGCCTCACCCGGCATTCCATACACGACCGAACTCTTCTCATCTTGTGCGATGGTCACCGCACCTGCGCTTCTCGCGCTCAGTAGCCCGGAGGCACCATCGCGGCCCATTCCGGTCAACAGGCACAAGCAAGCACGCTGGCCGAACTCTGCAGCAATCGATTCAAACAACACGTCCACGGAGGGACGACATGAGTATCGAGGCGCATCGTCTGTCAGATGCAAGTGTCCGTCCCTCACTCTGAGGTGCGAACCGGCAGGTGCAAGCAGAACCTGCGAAATTCCCATGGCTGGCATGGCCTCTCCATCCTTCGCATACCGCACGGGGATGCGAGATTGCGTACTCAACCAATCGGCAAGAGCAAATGCGAACATTTCGGCAATATGTATGACCACCAGCATTGGAACAGGAAATCCATTTGGAAGAGAGCGGAGGATGTCGGCAACTGCAGCGGGTCCTCCAGTAGAAGCGCCCAAAGCAATAACCCTGAAGTCAGACTCGCCACTTGCAAGGAGTTCGGACTGGGCTGCAATATTCCTCGGCGTATAGTTCTCGCGCAGGCGCCCACGAGGATGCGTAATCACTTTGATCCTGGAAATGAGCTTGACGGTCGAGATGAATCGCTGTTCCCAAGAAGCGCCTCTATCCGCTTCCTTCGGCTTGTCAAGCACGTCCACGGCTCCGGCTGCAAGCGCCTCGTAGGTGCGAAATACCTCGCCGCGATTCACTGACGCTGAAACCACCAGGATCGGCGTTGGGTGATAGGCCATGATGTACTCTGTTGCCGAAAGACCGCTCATGACCGGCAGCATCATATCCATCGTTATGACGTCTGGGCGCAATTGCCGGGTCAACTCGATCGCCTGCTTGCCATTTTCCGCTTCGCCAACAACTTCGATCGAAGGGTCGAGAGCGAGGACTTCGACAAGATACTTTCGTATGGTCAGCGAGTCTTCTACTACAAGTATTCGGATCATAATTGCGCTGACCTCACCATCTGTCTGATGCGATCCAACAAATAGCCTTGGTCGAACTCGCTCTTAATCACGTAATCACTTGCCCCGACTGCTCGACCTCGCGCACGATCTTCGGGAGATGAACGTGAGGTAACAAGGATCGCCGGAACTTGGCCCAGTTGCTCGTCGGCGCGAGTGAGTTCCACAAATTCAAAACCATTCATGCCCGGCATCTCAACGTCCACTAGGAATAGGCCATATTCACGTTGACGAGCTTTTACCAGTGCTTCCTCGGCATTAACTGCCGTATCCACATCGAAGCCTGCGGCCTCGAGAATGCTTTGCTCGAGCATGCGGGTGGTGAGTGAATCGTCGACGATTAGAACCGGTAAAGGGCGTGCACCCGATGCAACGGTCGGCGCAATGTGCTCCAACGCTGTTGCAACCAGCCCAGCAGGATCGAGAATCAACTGGGGCGTCCCTTGCGCGTCCAAAGCAATAGAAGATATATAGGACTCGGCCAGCAGGAACGTCGGCAACGGGCGAGAAACAAGGGTTCCGGTCCCACGCAGGCGGTCAACTCCAACCGCAGCACGCCTACCCTGTGATTCCAGCAGCAAGGCAACATGAGTGTTAAGATTCATAGCCGCCCCCAAAGCTTGAGATACAGAGAAGTATGGGATAAGCGAGCCGTCGCTGATCAGTTTCTCGTGCCCAAACTCGTTCACAATCTCTTTAGGCAGCACTCGCATGGTTTGTCGTATTGAATCCGAGGGCAGAGCTACCACCTTGCCAGCAGCCTCGGCAAAGACCACTTCGGTAACGAGCAACGCTGCTGGAGCCGTGAGCTCAACCGTGGTCCCCACAGTTTTGCGAGACCGGATCTGCACCGCTCCGTGTAGCTGCTCCAGAGCTGCAGCGACCGCATCGAGTCCTATACCACGACCAGCAATCTGATTTACACGCTCCTCCGTCGTGAATCCTGGCCGCATGGTCAGCGCCAGCAGTTCTTCTTCCGAGACTGAAGCGGCTTGCTCGGCGGTCAAGAAGCCGCGCTGGATTGCTATGCTGCGAACCACGTCTAAGTCGATACCGCGCCCATCATCGTGACAGATGAAGGCTACCTGGTTGCCTCGACGCTCCACCAGAACCGAAATCCTCCCCTCAGGTGATTTGCCCTGTAACATGCGTTCTGCAGGTAACTCAATCCCGTGAGCAACTGCATTACGCACGACGTGCAGCAATGGATCCCGAACCGCTGCCAGCAACTGCGAGTCAATGCGCATGTCGCCTCCGCTGGCAGTGAAGCGTATCTGCTTTCCAAGTTGCTGAGCGGCCGACACGGCGACTCGCTCCATGGGGATGAACAATCCGCGCGCAGATGCCAGACGCAGATGCGCGGTGCTTTCCTGCAACGAAGTCAACTCACGCTCGAGCTGGTCGGCGTGCGCGGAGAGCTCTCGATGCGCAAGCGTCAATGTGTTGCCTAAGCTGTCTGCTATACCGGCGATGCGGGTGTGTCTTTGCTGCGCATCCAATGCTGCACCAGTGCCACCGAGATGCAACGACAAAGCATTCGAAAGCGCCAAGGCTCTATCAAGCGTTGACATGGAAGACTGTAATGCCAGAAGTTGAACCATCGACTCCGTCACACCATGAACAACTTGATCCATCTCATCCAGATCAACGCGCACGGTACGCTGCACCTCTTCCGGCTGGGAAGCCAGCGCCACGATCGGAGGTATCTTGGATTCCTGCTTGCGCGTGAAAGACGTAGGCATCGATTGCGAATCTGGTGATTTCTGCGGTTCTGCTTGGGGCGGAGTGGAGAGATTAGCCGCCGAAACGCTCAATGACTGCGCCAATGCTTCGACGTCGACCAGGAGACTTCCGGCAAGTTCCATCGGGAGCAGCATCTCCGCAGAATGTGGTTCTAACTGCGACTCAAGAGCATGAGACTGGGAGGCTATCCTCGGCTCGTTGACCACATGCGCCGCGCCTTTTAACGTGTGAGCAAGGCGCAACAGTTCCCGAACACCTCCCGAGGTGCTCTTGCCTTCGCGCATCTGGATCAGCGTTTGCGTCAGCCGATCGACGATGTCTGTGGCTTCGATTCGGAAATATTTGTATGCATCTCGCGCCATTTTTAAACTGCTGTAGCTTTCGAACGAATCAGAGTTGCAAGCTCACGAGCCAAGACTGCCAACTCGGAGGCCGTCTGCATCGCCTGCGCTGTACTTGCCTCAGCTTCGCGGCTGACTTGAGCAACATTAGTTACGGCCACATTCACTTGCTCGATCGCAGTACTCTGTTGTTTGGTACTTAGCTCGATTTCGCGAGCTGCTTCCGATGTGGTGCCGACCAGTGTCGCGATCTGCTGCAACGCATCGGAAACTTCGTTGAATTGTCGAGTTCCGGCTTCGACAGCTTTGCTCCCCGTCTCCGTGGCCATCACCGTGGTGTTTACCGCAGCACGTACCTCGTCGACGAGTCCGCGTACATCCTTCGTTGATCCACTCACTCGGTCCGCTAATTTGCGTATCTCGTCAGCAACAACGGCGAACCTGCGTCCCGCCTCGCCAGCGCCCGCAGCTTCTATGTTTGCGTTAATTGCCAGAATATTCGTCTGCTCGGCCAGTTCGTTGATGATATCGACAACGCTTCCGATTTGTTGCGAGCGACGCCCAAGGTCCAGCATGTGGTGAACAATCGCATCCACCTGCTGCCTGATGGAGTCAATGGAATCATGGGCGCGGCGAACCACACGCTCGCCGTTTGAAGCCGAAGTGGCCGCATCTTTTGAGACCGACGCCACGCGTTGCGAACTCTCGGCAATCTGGCGAGAAGTCGCGAGTAGCTCGTTGATGGTGGTCGTGATTTCGGTTAGAGCCGTTGCTTGTTCGCGCGCCCCTGTCGCCTGTTCCGCGGAAGTACTCTGCAACTCGGCCGAGGAACTCTGCATATCCTGCACGGCCGCAGCTAACTGCGCAGTGAGTCGCTGTCCCAATAAGCTCGCCAGCACCACGGAACCGACGATGATGAGCGCAGCAATCGTCAGGACTAAGCTTCGGGCGTTCTTTGCTCCGAGTGTCGCCTCGTCGCGCCCATTGCGCAGCCGCGTATCCTCTAATTGTGAAAAGCCGCTCAACAGATCCTCTAGGTGCGAACGGCTTGGAGCGGCATGCTCCATCATATAGTTTGACAGCGTTGCGTTTGAGGCTCCTTCATTTTTCATCCGTCCCAAGGTGTTTACGTGGTGGTTAAAATCCTCTTCCGCCGTTGTAATTTCGACAAGGTACTGTTTGCCTTGTGCGCTTTCAACTACACGATGTAAGCCCGCCAGCGCGTCATTGACACCAGCCTGCGACTCCTGCACCCTGGCAAGGAATTCGTGCTGCCCCGTGATGATGTATCCCCGAATGGCCGCTGATTTTTTGAATTCCTGAGTCTCCAGCTGCGACGCGTAGATTTTTGCCTGGGCGTTTATATCTATGACGTGGTCCTTTTCGCGCACCACACGCTGCAGCGCATATGTGGCAACGAATGCGCCGGTGATCGCAAGCAGCACGATAATGCCGAAACTAAGCGCTAACTTCTGGGAGATGGTCAGATTCTTACCCATTTCCGTTCTTGCTCCTCGTTGCGAGTTCTAATCGTTCTCGCAAGGCGTGTAAATCTACAACGGGATAGTATTCCGTGCCGACCTTCACTACTTCTGCTGTCCTGTTTTTATCTTCTTCTACCCGCACGTAGCCTCGAATCGCCTCGCAGGCGAAAGCAATCGTCTCCTGCGTCGTTCCACCTCTGACCATTAGTAACCAATCACTGCCAGTGTCCGGTACGCCAAGCAATTCAGCAAGACTGAATACTGGTACCACAGCACCTCGCATCCCGGCGACCCCGAGAAAAGCCTCTGCTCGCGCTGGTATTGCAACTGTACCGGGATTACGAGACACACTCGCGATTTGTCCCAGTCGAACGGCACGGTCAGAGCCTCCGACGGAAAACACCAACATCTCAGCTTGTGGCGAGGCAACTGCAGGAGCGTGGGCGAAGGTATCATCAAAGTTCTTGCGCAACAATTCCGCCAGGTTGATTTCTACGCTCACTTTGCACCCCTGCAATGATTGATCTCACGCTCGCAGTACGATAGAAGCGCCTCACGGCTGAATCCGCCGCCGAACAACAGGATGCGCGCAGCGTCTTCACTAGCCAGGAGCGTGCGCGCGGTTTCCATCTTGGCACACGCCGTCTCAACCTCACCAGCACGCTTGCAGATAGTAGCCGCATGGATGTGAGGCATCGCAAACGCCGGATCAAGGTATGCGGCCATGGTGTCCCGCTCCAGAGCCCCGGGAAGATCGCCCACCTGTTCCCGACATAACGCCAGAACGTAGTGAGCGGCCGGATTGAGGTGATCGTGTGCGAGTGCCGTTTGTGCGGCCGTTTCAGCTTCCGGAATTTTACCTGAATTGGTCAATAACAGAGCCCGAAATACCTGAACATCCGCGTCGGCCAACTTTTCTGGCGGAAGTGAGTTCAGTTCAGAAAGGGCTGCAGAAAACTTCTCCCTTGCAAACATCGCTAGGGCCGACTGTAACGCGGCGCGCATCTCGATCTTCGGAAGAGCGGGCGCTGCTTCGTTACTCCCCGCCGTCAACTCTGTCACCCGCGAGTTTGAATCGCGTATCTCTTTAATCCATGACGCCGAAGGTAGTTGAGGGTCAGATGCTATTTCCTTCGGGTACTCGCGATGGTCTTCGATGGGCACCCGGTAACTGGCCGCCGGCTTGCCTTGGCGGAAGCTTGTATCTGGGCCACCTTCTCGTCGGTAATAAAAGGCTCCATGGGTGTGGCACAACGAAAAGTCGTTCGAGACACCCCGAAGCGTTTCCGCTGTCCCGATGAACAGGTATCCACCGGGCGACAGCACGTGAGAGGCGCAAGCCATGGCAGAACGCGTCGACTCCGGCGAAAAATAGATTAATACATTCCGAAAGAAGACGATGTCATACGAAGCTTTTGGATCCCGGCAAAGGTCCAGGATATTTCTCGTTTCAAAGCGCACGATGGATCGCAGGGCCAGATCTATTTCCCATCCATTTTCCCCGCACTGGAAGAAGCGGTGCTTCATGGCTGGCGGGGTCGCGCGCAATGACCACTGCGAATAGAGGCCCCGGTTGGCACGTTCCAGCGCCTTCCCGCTTAGGTCGAAACCTACGATCTCTAATCTCCAGTCATCCAACTCCGGAAACCGGCTGCGAATGATCATCGCTATTGTGTATGGCTCTTCACCGGATGCACAGCCTAAGGATGCGATCCTAAGGCGACGATCGGCTGCGTGTGCCTCGATGCACCGGGGCAGCACAATTGACGCAAAGGCGTCAAACTGTTCCGCGATGCGAAAGAAAAACGTCTCGGAAACGGTCAGCTGATCAGCAATCGCCCGCCATTCCTCTTCCGAATTCCGCAGGACTGCCGAGTATTCTGAATACTCCTTCGCGCCCACGGAGACACAACGCATTCGAATCAGCTCACGCATTTCATCGTGTCGCGATGACTCAAATACGAGCCCATACCGCCGGCGAACCTCGGCGAGGAAAGTGTCCAGTTCCTCTCGGCTAATGCGAATGTGACTGTTCGAGTTGGGTCCAGGTTTCGTCATCGAGCAGCCTTGTACTATTTAGGATGCGCAACAGCTCACCATCGTGTATCGCGAGCGCACGCGAATCACCTTCGGGAAGCAATTTTGGCATGGGGATCAGCTCGTCATCTGCCAGCGAGACGACGGCAATGACTTTGCTAACGGCAACGGCTGCAACACGCTCCCCGATCCGCAAAGTAACAAACCGACTTGGAGTGACAGCATCGCCCCCCATTAGGCGCGACAAATCCAGCACTGGGACCGCTCCGCCACGAATGATCGACGCCCCCAGAATATGTTCTGATGCAACGTTCACAGACGTGAGTGGAAGGGGGCGCATCGTCTCAATGACGTCGGAGAGAGCAAATGCACATTTGAGCTGAGCAACCTCAACAATCAAATATCGGGACATGGTCGGTATTCTCAGCCGGAAGCTGGCAGCTTCGAAGACGAATCTTGCATGCCAGCATACCATGTTGCCAACCGCACTTCGAGCGCTGTTGGGTAGACCACTAGAAGCTGCTGGATGGAGTCGAGAGCGTCCTATGTTGTGAACTCCCGCCTCATCTTCTTACATCGTCAATCGAGATTCGAGATAGGCCGCAACAGCGAGCTTATATTCATTGACCAGTTCCAATCGCTCCTTAGGAGTAGCCTCTGCGTAAATCTTGTACATGCTCTTGACGATCTGCACCGTGACATTTGCCACCCGGTACGCCGCTTCATGTGACATGCCTGGCTTTCTACTGCGGAAGATTTTGGCGATTCGTTCGCGTAGACGATTTCTGGCTTCTTGATTACGCTTGTATTTCACCGGAGCATCGAGAATCGGGAAGTAAGCCGGGTGTTCTTCAACAAAACGGTTCGTTACTTCGACGAGTCGGTGAGCTATCTGCAAAACAGACATCTCCGACGTAGTTTCCTCGTCCAGATGCGCCCAACGCTCTTCCATTTCTTTGCGATATTGGCTCCGAAGAGCAAGAACTATCGCAGACTTATTCGGGAAGTATTGATAGAGCGTTCCGATCGAAGCGTTGGCGCGGTCGGCAATCTCGGTCATGGTAGCCGCATCGTACCCGACCTCGGCGAGCACAGACGCGGCTGATTCCAGCAACTGTGCAAGACGCCGTTCACCTCTCTGCTGTTGAGGAGCCCGCCTTTGGTTTGACATTGTTGAGGACATGCTCATATTCTAATTCCAGAACGAAATTGAGGATACCCTCAATTTTTCAGAATCCGCAGCGTATTCCTTTGTTGCGCCTCATCCCAGGCACGCTGCCGCGTAAACCACTCGAAGGAGAGCACCATGCCAGTTACTAAGCTTGATCCGAAAACCGCCCTGATCCTCATTGATCTCCAGAATGGGATCGTCACTTATCCCACCGTACACACGATCAGCGAAGTCATACAGTGCGCCCGCGAGTTGGCTGACGCATTCCGCCGCAACGGTTTGCCTGTCGTGCTCGTGAACGTTACAGGTGGAGCACCGGGCAGAACGGAACAAGTTCGCAACAACGGAGAGTTTCCCGCAGGATGGGCTGACCTTATCCCCCAGTTAAACCAGCAACCGGGAGACCACACCGTAACGAAGCGCACATGGGGAGCCTTCACCAACACTGGACTTGAAGAGCACCTGAAGAAACTGGGCGTGACGCAGGTCGTGATCGCCGGAGTTGCGACCAGCATCGGTGTGGAATCAACTGCGCGCTACGCGCACGAGCATGGCTTCAACGTCACTCTGGCCCTGGACGCGATGACCGATATGAACCCCGACGCTCACATCAACAGCATCACGCGAATCTTTCCGCGTCTTGGCGAGACTGGCACGACCCAGGAGATAATTGCTCTCCTCGACAGCACTCGCTCTTAGCTAATCCGCCGGTAGAACGTCGTCTGGGCCATTTCAGGCGATGAGAAAAGGAGCGACTGGCGATGGGATCGATTCACTATGTATCGTACTTCTTTGGTGGTGCTTTTCTAACAAACGCCATTCCGCATTTCGTTAGCGGCGTAATGGGGCATCCCTTTCAAACCCCTTTTGCCAAGCCACCAGGACAAGGGCTTTCGTCTTCGACGGTGAATGTGCTTTGGGGATTTTTCAACTTAGCCGTTGGGTACGTGCTCATCTGCCGTGTTGGACACTTTGACTTGCATTCCACGACGCATGTCGTTGTTGCGGGATTGGGCATTCTTGTCATTGGCGTGATGTCGGCGCGCGGCTTCGGACGATTCCACGGTGGAAACTCGCCGGAGAATTCGTGAGTGGTCCCATGAAGGGCATGTTCCGTTCGCTGAACGGATTCAACTATCGAATGTGGGCTAGTGGTGCGTTGGTCTCCAACGTGGGGACATGGATGCAGCGCACCGCCCAGGACTGGCTCGTGCTGACCCAACTTACTCACCGCAATGCAACCGCTGTCGGTGTGGTGATGGCGCTACAGTTCGGACCTATGGTTCTCCTGCTGCCGGTTACTGGTTTTGCTGCCGATCATCTTGACCGGAGAAAGCTCCTGATCGCCACTCAGTCCGCCATGGGACTACTTGCGCTCGGCCTCGGTATTCTCACCAACACTGGATGGGCGCAGCTGTGGCATGTGTATGTGTTTGCGTTTTTGCTTGGGTGCGTCACGGCATTCGACTCACCAGCGCGCCAGACGTTTGTCTCAGAGCTGGTAGTTGAAGATGACCTATCGAACGCGGTGGCTCTGAATTCCACATCGTTCAACGCTGGAAGAATGATTGGTCCGGCTATTGCAGGTGTTCTCATCGCGAGCGTTGGAACAGGTTGGGTATTCGTGATTAACGCAGTGTCGTTTGCTGCCGTCCTCTGTTCGCTGACTCTCCTTCGCATTGCTGAGCTTCATCCAGCAAACAGAGCTCGGCGGACCCGAGGAAGCCTCGCAGAAGGATTTCGCTACGTGTGGAAGCGGCCCGACCTGAAGGTCATCCTTCTCATGTTTTTCTTGATTGGTACGTTCGGACTCAATTTCCCAATCTTCATCTCAACCATGTCTGTCACCGTATTTCACGCGGGTGCAGGCCAATACGGACTCTTATCTTCAGTCATGGCGGTTGGAACCGTCGCCGGTGCACTGCTTGCAGCCAGGCGAGAGAAACCGCGACTTGCTCTGCTGTTCGTTGGAGCCGCTGTCTTTGGGATCGGCTTGGCCTTGGCGGCTATAATGCCGAACTATGCACTGTTCGGCCTCACCCTTATTCTCATTGGAGTGTCCGCGCAAACCTTCACCACCACTGCGAACAGCACAATACAGTTATCGACGGAGCCTGTCATGCGCGGCAGAGTGATGGCGATCTTTCTTGCCATAGCATTGGGCGGCACACCCATCGGCGCACCAATTGTGGGCAGGGTTGCCGATGTGTTCGGCCCACGCTGGGCTCTGGGGATTGGCGCGGCCTCGGGATTCGCCGCCGCGATTGTCGGCGCCTACTATCTCGTACGTTATCGACACCTGCGTCTACGCATCGAGGCCGGACGCCTCCGATTCAGAGTCGACTCCGATCCCCTGCCCGGTGCAAACTTGTCCCCACAAAGACTCGCCGAACAGGATGCCGACTAAACAATACGCAGACTCAGATTTCAGGTCCACGGATCGCATCGCTGTCCGAGAAATCAGTAAAATTAGACGATGAATACGTTTAGAATTGCTCTCGCGAATATCCGATTTCCGGCCACGCCCGAAGAGTCAATAGCGCTGGCCATAGAAGCAATCAGTCAAGCGTCCGCCGCGCGAGCCAACCTCATCTGCTTTCCGGAATGTTTTGTTCCCGGCTACAGGGGACTTGGTAAGTCGATCCCGCCTCCCGACCCCGAGTTCCTCGAACGCGCGTGGTCCGCCATTGCAACTGCGGCGAAAGATGCGAATCTCGCGGTTGTGCTCGGGACGGAACGTACTGTCGATCACGCTCTGTTAGCAACTGCGCTGGTGATCAATCCAGACGGAACAATCGCCGGATTCCAGGACAAGGTTCAACTCGATCCATCCGAGGACGATCTATATTCGCCAGGCTCAGAGAGGCGGGTTTTTCAAGCTGGTCCGCTGACATTTGGAGTTGTGATCTGCCATGAAGGGTGGCGCTATCCGGAAACGGTGCGCTGGGCTGCTCGACACGGAGCTCACATCGTGTTTCACCCTCATTTTGGCGAAGCAGAGCCTGGCAGCTATCGGCCATCGAGCTTTGCTGACCCCGCAAACTCATTCCATGAGAAAGCTGCACTGTGCCGGGCTGCTGAAAGCAACTGCTATTTCGCAACCGTGAATTGTGCTAGCGCTGGCTCGCCGACAACTTCAGCAGTGGTGCGACCCGATGGGACACTGCTCAGTTATCACCCGTATGGAAAAGAAGGGTTACTGCTCGCGGATATCGACATTAGCGCGGCCACTGGGTTTCTCGCGGCGCGATGCAAGTATGTGTAGAAGCCAATCTGTGCGGCGAACGTTCGCCATCGAGAGAGGTTTACGCGACTTCTGGCTGCACGATCGATAGAGGCAAGAATGCTACATGAGCTTGGCACTTTGCAGAGCTCTTTGATTGCTTGGCTCCCGAGTTTGAAATACCATCCGAAGGTGCTGCTTCGGGTGAGTCGGTCTCACTATCGAGGATTTCGACTTGAGGCCCTATTCAGAGAGCGGCTTTATCTGCACCGGAACAAATACTATGAGCATAAATACAGTGAAGATAGTGGAATGTCCGCGGGACGCGTGGCAAGGGTTGTCTCGGCAGATTCCGGCTGAGATCAAGACAGAGTATTTGCGGGCGCTGGTTGGAGCGGGGTTCAAGCAGATTGATGCGGTTTCGTTTGTTTCTCCGCGTGCGGTTCCGCAGATGGCTGACAGTGAAGATGTGCTGAAGCGATTGGACCCACCGGATGATGTAGAGATCATCGGAATTGTAGTAAACGAAAAGGGTGCGGAGCGAGCGCTGGCCACCGATGCGGTCCGCACACTAGGGTTTCCGTATTCGATCAGCGAGACATTTCTAAAGAAAAACCAGAATCAGTCCGCGGAAGAAAACAGCGATGCCCTCGAAGCTGTCTGGCGTATTGCCGAAGAAAATAGCCTCACGATGGTGGCTTACGTTTCAATGGCCTTTGGCAATCCGTATGGCGATGTCTGGGACGTGGATGAAGTTTTGCAAGCGGTGCAGAACATCGCCGACTTGGGAATTCAGACGGTTTCGCTGGCAGACACGGTGGGGCTGGCTACTCCTGAGATGATTGCCGAGATTGTAGGCGCGGTGGTTGAGAAATTCGATTACATCGAGGTCGGCGCGCATCTACACGCGAACAAAGAGAATGCTTCGGGAAAAATCCTTGCCGCGTATGACGCAGGCTGCCGGAGGTTCGATTCCGCGCTGGGCGGATTGGGCGGCTGTCCGTTTGCACAGGATGCGCTCGTAGGCAACGTGGCAACGGAAGTTGTATTGCGAACGCTGACGGAACGCGGAGCTGACCTTCCCATTCGGAAACCGCTCGCCGATGTCCTGCGGATGAATGAAGACATCGCGTTGCGATTTACAAGGTAAAAGGAAAACGGACTCGGTACAAAGGTAAGGTGCGGACGACTCCTGCTTACGATACAATCTCGCCGAACCATGAAAAGAACTCAGCACATTACACTAGGCCTTCTGACCGGGATGGCACTGGCGTTTACCTCTGGATGCAACCGGCACCCAGAGCGACGCGACTGCGTGGATGAAGCAGGCCGCATCACAAACGATCAGAACTGTCAGATGGTTGAGCAGCGACGACAGTCGGGATACACCGGGTCGCTGCCTTACTACCACTATTTGTACGGTGGCAGTTCCGGCGGACGCTTTGGCGACACCGTGTTCAATGGGAATCCTGTACCGGGGATGAGTTCCGGAAGCGGCGGGGGGATTCTTTGGCGCAATCTCGCGCGGGGGATTTGGCAGCACGGCGAGTTCCGGTCATGGCGGATCGGGAGGCGAGTAATGAAACGTCATACGATTACGCCTCGGTCGGATTGGGCGGCTAAGGTCGAGAAGGTCGGACTGGTATTCCACACGCTTGATGACAGCAGCGGCAGTTACTGGGACGAATCGGCTTACTACGAGTTCAGTGCAGCTGAAGTGGATAGGCTTGAGGCCGCGACCGAGAAATTGCAGGAGATGTGCCTGGCGGCGGGGCAGTTCATCATCGACCACAATCGCTGGAGCGATTTGAAGATTCCGCCAGAGGCGATTGCACAGATTAAGAAGACATGGAATGACGAGCCTCCCGCTCTATATGGGCGCTTCGATCTGGCGTATGAAGCTGCTGGAGTACAACGCGGACACTCCGACGGCGTTGCTGGAAGCCGCAGTGGTGCAATGGTACTGGTTGCAGGATTCGTTTCCAAAGGCTGACCAGCGGAATTCGATTCACGAAAAGCTGATTGCAAAATGGAAGGATCTGAAAGATTACGTTACCGAGCCGGTCACGTTTGGTTATGCCGAAAGTGTGGAGGATGAGTTCACGGTCGGGTATCTCCGCGATACGGCGGAGCAGGCGGGAATCAAGACCCAGGCGCTGAGGATGTTGGATATTGGCTATGACGTAAACACATTTACATTCGTCGATCTTCAAAACCAGCCGATCAAGACAATCTTTAAACTGTATCCGTGGGAATGGATTCTGAAGGAGAAGTTTGGAGCTCGAGCACTGGACTTCATGGACAAGGTGCAGTGGATCGAGCCAATCTGGAAGATGATGTTCAGCAACAAAGGGTTACTGGCCATATTGTGGGAGATGTATCCGGGAAATGAACTGCTGCTTCCTGCGTATTTCGATGGGCCTCGCGATATGAAGGACTATGCCAGAAAGCCTCTACTGGGACGCGAGGCGCAAATGTGCAGGTATTTCGGAATGGAGAGAAAGAGCAGTCCTATGGGCCGTATGGCGAAGAGGGTTTCGTCTATCAGGCGCTGGCTCCAATTCCCTGCTGCGATGGAAACTATCCGGTGCTGGGATCGTGGATGATCGCCGACCAGGGCGCGGCGGGGATGGGAATTCGCGAGAGCGACACGATCATTACGAACAATCGCAGTCGATTTGTGCCGCATTTATTTCGGTAGAGGGCAATGGCGCGAATCGCGCAGATAGGAATTGGAATGGACCTGCATTCGTTTTTCGATTCGAGGTGGCATTCCATCGTCCTCGGCGCGGCCATGGTCATACTGGGAACGTTGCGTGGGTTCACCAAGCCTCAATTGGAACTCTCCAAGTGGACAGGACGGGCCATCTTCATTCCTCTCGGACTTTATCTACTCTATAAGGGTGTCCACGGAATCCACGGCAGATATTAGCATAATCCTCTGCGGCTTTTTGGTGCTCGGGTGCTTAGCTCAGCTTGGCGTAAGCGGCTGGTTTTGTTATAGTGAACTTGGTTCTTGAGGCGCTATCGTCTAGGGGTTAGGACGTGAGATTCTCAATCTTAAAACCCGGGTTCGATTCCCGGTAGCGCTACCATCGCCTTTTCAAAGCACGTCCAAAAATATCCTACAACGTTCACAACTCACACAAAACAAAGACAATTACCTTCTTAGATCGTCCTAGAAGGTGCAACCCCGTCCATTGACAGCCGGGGGCAACTGGGGCAACATTTGGGGGCAACTGCATTTCTTGCCCCAAGGAGTTGCCCCCATGCCATTGACCGACGTCGCGATTCGCAACGCTAAGCCAGGCGCGAAATCCTTCAAACTTTATGACACCGGTGGCCTCTATCTGGAAATTTCCAGCTCTACACGGAAGCCGGGGAGGTCAGCCGCTAACAGATGGTGGCGGCTGAAGTACCGCTTCAACGGCAAGGAAAACCGCATTTCACTTGGTGTTTATCCGGACGTAAGCCTGAAGGATGCTCGTGAGCGTCGCGATGAAGCGCGAAAGCTGTTAGCTCGCGGCATCGATCCCAGCCAAAATCGCAAAGAGCTGAAGACTGCCGGAGCCGAGCGGGCTGAAAACTCTTTCGAGAAGGTGGCACGAAAATGGTTCGGCAAGTTCTCGACGGCATGGGCGCCAGCGCACGCCGAGAGAAAGATCCGTCTCTTCGAACGCGACATCTTCCCCTGGATTGGGAAACGGCCGATTGCCGAGATCAACGCCCCTGAGCTGCTGAGCGTCTTGCGCCGGATTGAGAAACGAGGCGTGCGGGAGACGGAACGCCGTGCCCTAGTCGCTTGTGGCCAGGTATTCCGCTATGCTGTCGCTTCGGCACGCGCCGAGCGCGATCCGTCGAGCGATCTTCGGGGTGCTCTGCCCCCGGTGAATGCCGAGCACTTTGCCGCAATTACGGAACCGGAGGAGCTCGGCGCAATTCTGAGAGCGCTTGATAGCTACGATGGAACGTTGCCCGTGCGCTGCGCCATGCGACTGATGCCCTTGCTCTTTGTACGCCCGGGTGAACTGCGCAAGGCTGAATGGGCGCACATCGACCTAGATGGAGCAGAGTGGCGCTATCTGGTAACCAAGACAAAACGGGACCATATCGTACCGCTGTCGAAGCAGGCGGTATTAATTCTGCGCGAAGTGCACCCACTTACTGGACGGGGCAAATTTGTCTTTCCAAGCGCAAGGAGCAACACGCGACCTATGAGCGATAACGCAATCCTTGCCGCCATGCGAACCATGGGCATTGCCAAGGAGGTTACGACCGGCCACGGATTCCGTGCCACGGCCAGAACGATCCTTGATGAGGTGCTTGGCGTCAGGATCGATTTAATAGAACATCAGTTGGCTCATGCAGTGAAAGACCCAAACGGAAGAGCTTACAACCGGACGGCGTTCCTGCCTGAGCGCCGAAAAATGATGCAGACATGGGCCGACTATCTTGACCAACTGAAATCTGGGAAGGCGTTACTAGCGCGTCCTGTGGCGTAGTGGTGCCACAGGATCTTCCACGCACCGGGCGCACGCGCGACCCCTGCGCCGAAGTAACGCTCTTGTTCATTGTCCGAAGGGAGTCGACGTCGCGGGCGAGGCCATTCGCAGATTCGCGCGAGACTCAAGGACACGGTCACGCTCCCAGCTTGCAACCTCTTCTTCAATCCATCCCACGGCTCGCCCCCCAAGCCGAACAGGAGCGGGAAAATGCCCGTCCTTGATTCGCAGATAGATCGACGACCGCGAAAGCCCGGTCACTTTTTTGACTTCAGGAAGCCGCAGGAATGGCATGTCGTTATTCCCTTCCCATCGGACAGGAATACACCGCCCTATCACTGGACTCACTTTCGCTGAGTCTGTCGTCCGTGTCTAATGAAATCCACGCACCGGGTTATGCGCTGCAGGAATAACGAGCGGATTTTCTGAATTTCTGCAACCGGAGTTTCCAGAGATGCATCGAATCGGCATCTTGGCTTATGTAGGCACCGCAATCCGCCAAAATGTTGCCATCCTACCCAGTTATCTTTTCGGAGGATTTGCAAGGTGCTACCAGAAACTAGACTGTTGGAAGCCGTGATCATCTTGGCGGAAGAGCTCCACTTCACCCGCGCCGCCGAACGTCTGCGAATCGACCAATCGACCCTGAGCAGACGAATCACCGAACTCGAAGAGAAGGTTGGTGTGCTCCTGTTTGAGCGCAATCATCAGATTGTCGAGTTGACCGAAGCTGGTCGCCATTATGTACAGGGAGTCCGCGATGCGTTGCTGCAGATCGAGCGTGCGGCACTCAATGCCGTAGCTGCGTCGCGCGGAGCTGACGCGGTTCTCAATTTCGGAAGGTCTTCCTACATAGATCCGTTCCTGGTTACGGCACTCCTGTCGATACAGCTTCCTCTGTATCCAGGCTTGAAGATCAAGCAGTGGAGCAATTACTCCCATGAACTGGCGCATCAGGTCGCTTTGGGAAAACTAGATATGGCGCTCGTTGCGGCGATTCCCGATACGCCCAAGCTAGATCTACTTATTGTGGCCGACGTTCCGATTTACATAGCCTTGTCGCGTGACAATCCGTTGAGAGACAAGAAAGAGCTTCGACTCGAAGACATCGGCGGTCATGACTGGATCGTTCCTGCGCCGCACGTCAATCCGCATTTCCATGAAACGATCCAGACCGTTCAGGCTGAAAGGCGTGTCGCGGTTCGCGAACTCCATCATGTCATGACCGCCGAGGAAGCTTCCGAGCTGATTCTGGCGCACCAAGGGGTAGGGTTCCTGACTCGTGGCGACGCTTGGCGCGTCGCCCGCGATGGAGTCATCATGCGGCCTTTGGCAGAGGAGCGCCTCCGCCTGGTGACGAAGCTTGCGACCCGCGCGGACAATAAGTCTCGCGTTGTACGCGAGTTTGTCCGCGCTGTCGGACGAAAACTGATGAGTGCGCGACCGCCACAACAGGCGCGTCTGCCCTTAGCGGGATGACAGAACCCGTGGAGCACAGCCGTCGCCGGGCGCTACCTTTTCATCTTCTCGTATTACGACATTGAGGGGACCTTCGAAACCGCACTTCGGGCATAAATAGACGCCCGAAGTCAGTGCTCTGCCTTCGTATTCTTCTCTGCGGAATGCGCTTCCGCAATGAACGCATACATGGAAGTGGTTAAGTTCTCGTTTGTCTTCATTGGAATTGCTCACGGCTGTACTCCTTTTCTCCTGCTTTACTCGCTTGCAGGTAAGTTCCGCTCCAGATACATAGCGGAGGAGCCCAATTGTATTCTCGAATAATCGATCGAGATCAGAAAAATAATCCCAGAGTACCTCGAATCGTTCTCGCTAATTTTCGCTATTTATTCCCCTTCCGTAATCGAGTCATGGATAAGCAAGGGGAGAATGGGGCGTTGTTGATTGCTGCAACTATAGCGGCGGAAATTCGACTTAGGGGAGAACCCATTTCGCGTTCACCGAAGGTGCTGTGCGCTGTTTCCGATTCGGTGCAGTTAGCACGAATGGTGCTGCGAGAGATCCAACGTGAAGGGGACCCGCGGGCCGACAGGTAGGGTGGGAAATGAACTTCTCCCATTTTTAAAAGTCCCTACTTACATTTAGTGTTACCGTCCCAAAGCAACATGCTAGGGCGGCACAATCGAGGGCCTATGTTCAAGAAGTTGACGGAACTTTTTCTTTTAATTCTTATTGGGTGTCCCCCTCTCGTTCGGTTGGGGACGCGAAGGATATCAGATCATCGCCTCGGTTGCCGAATACCACCTCGACGAGACTACCAAGATCATGGTTCAGGCTCTGCTTGGCAAACAAACACCTGTACTCGATTGCAGCTTGGGCTGATGACATTCGGCACCAACGCCCACAAAGGCATGGCATTTCGTAAATATTCGGGCCGTCAGACAATACGATGCTCAGCGATATTGTGCGCACCCAGATAGCTGCATCGTTCGCTGCGATTTGCAAAGCTGTTAAATGAAACGATTGGGAAGATGCCGCCGAGAGACTTCTCGTAATATTGGGTTTTCGCCGCTTCAGGTTCTGGACGCTTAACTCACCATCGATCCGAACGCCCACGTCCCCTGCGAGGTTCTATGCAAAGGCGAAAACATCATTCTTCTCCACAGAAATCACCTCTTCCGCCCGACACAATCGCAAAGCGATTGTGTGTCAGCTATCCGCGAGAGTGGGCAGCTCCGATGCTGTGCAAAGCGTGCCAGCGGTGGACTAACGAACTTTATTTTGAAATTAATGCCAAAAGTGTAAATTTCTGGCCCTGAGATTTGAATATATAGAGTGAATGTTCGTGGCTGGAAATATCTGTACCGGGGACCCGACGACTTGCCTGAGATCTCTTCTCCAAATCCATGAGGAACCAGCTCTGCATGATCCCCAAATGACCTTGCTGGCCCTGGACCGTGATGATAAGGTTCTCTGATATTTAAACGACTTGAAAGAATTCCTGCCGTGGGAGACCTTTGCTTTTCATTGGTCCTCAAATTGGCTCGTGATAAGGGTTCGAATGGAAATCCTCGTCCATAAGGGTAATCATGAAATCGGCGGAACCTGTATTCAGGTCTCCTCCGGCAAGACCACAATTCTTCTCGATGTCGGCCTCCCTCTCAGCGCCGACAGCCCGATCGTGGATGTCTCTCAGCTGAAGGTAGACGCCGTTCTGATCAGTCACTCGCATCAAGATCACTTCGGCCTGATGAACTATCTCCCGCCGAACACTCCTATGTATATGGGCAGACTGGGAAAGAATCTCATTGATGCAACTCAGGTATTTCTTGGCAAGAGCAAACATGAGCGCGTCTTTCGGCACTTCAAACCCTGGGAGCCGTTTGAGATAGGAGAATTCAGAATTACTCCTTATCTGGTTGACCACTCCGCTGCTGATGCCTATTCCTTCCTTGTCGAAGCTGAAGGAAAGCGTCTCTTTTACAGCGGGGACCTCAGGTCTCATGGTCGGAAAGGGATACTATTCGAGAATCTGCTGAAGCGCCCCATTCCAAGAATGGACATCATGTTCCTCGAAGGAACGATGATGCATCGCAACAATGACCTTTTCCCTGACGAGGAAGCTGTTGAGAAGAAGATTGTCGAGGTAATAAGTCAGCAGAAGAACATCTCGTTCATCTTGTCATCGTCTCAGAACATCGACCGCATCGTTTCCGCCTATAGAGCCTGCAAGAGAACCGGAAGAATCTTGGCCATTGATATCTATACGGCATGGGTGCTGGAGCAGGTGCGACAGACTACCGAAAGCACGCCCACCATGGACTGGTCCGAGATCAGGGTTTTCGCCACTCATAGTCAGGACGAAAGGCTCAAGGCCAACCCAGACTACTTTGGAGATTTCAGAAAGCGACTCTATCGCCACAGGGTCAAGCGTGAGGAACTGCACGCAAGTCCCGAATCGTTCCTCTACTTCGGCAAGATGTCCAGCTTTCGCCTCATTGATGAATTCAAGAACACCACAGCCCCCGTCAACGTTATCTACTCGCAGTGGCTCGGCTATCTCGACGGAAACCACGCCGACTACTTCGGCAGTGACAAAATCTCCGCCTGCCGCAGCGACCCGGAAGTCAACTTCGTTTACGCGCATACGAGCGGTCACGCGCCATTGAAGGACCTGCAAAAACTGGCTGTGGCTTTGAAGCCGAAAACGCTGGTTCCGATTCATACCGAAGACGCAGAGGGTTTCAGGAGCAATTTTGAGAACGTAACGCCACTGATCGACGGAGAGACATTCTTCCTGAACTAACACGGAGGGAGGGTCATGGCGCAGGAGAGGAACGTTAGAGCGGTTCCTAAGTAGTTATATCCGGAGCGGCGGGAATGGAGTAAGTTTTGGTTGGCGATTTCTCCGTGAAGACATAAAGCGATGCCACGAGCATATTCGGATGATTTGCGGTGCAAGCTTCT